>Ga0137372_10001326_pt1 | contig 23861 bp, 11 predicted proteins | sample SagtaG_6_FD_104911 | JGI IMG/M metagenome (GOLD analysis project Ga0137372, IMG submission 104911) | Vadose zone soil microbial communities from Sagehorn Ranch, Mendocino, California, USA - Sage1_R_60_16 metaG | ecosystem: Environmental > Terrestrial > Soil > Vadose zone | place: USA...
CCGGCTCGCCGGCCGCTACCAGGTCAGCTACACCACCATCCACCAGCGGCTCACCGCGGCCGGGGTGCCGCTGCGGCCGCGCGGCGCCCAAGGCCGGCGCCGCGCGGCCGGGAACGCCGCCACCGGTGCGCCAACCGGCGGCTAAGTGCGGCTGGCCGGGCTGCCACGCGCCGGCCAGGGTCGAGGTGCTGGTGCGCGTGCCGGGGGAGCCGCCGGGGCTGGCACTGCGGGTGGGCGGCTACTGCGTGGGCCACGCGGTCATCGTCGGCGTCCAGGCGCAGGCCCGCGTTGGCGGGGCGCTGTGGTACGCGCCGCTGTCGAACCGCGTCGACGGGGGCTCGCCGGGGTGGAGCTGACGCGGCGCTGGACGGTCCCGCCCTCCGTTGAGGTTGCCGGTGAGCGTCCCGCTGCGGCTGTCAGTGACGTTCCCGGTGACCTGCCACGGGCGTCGCGCTCGCCACGGCCGCCACGGTCGTGGGCCGCGACGGCGGGCACGCAGACACCTCCCGGCGGACCCCGGCCCGTTGCTCACCGCGACGCGCGTCGTTTCCCCGCGGCGGCCAGCAGGACCTCGATCTGGGCGCGGGCGGCGCGGATCGGGCCGCGGCCGCGGTCGAGGATGGCGCCGATCATCGCGCCGTCCAGCAGCACCTGGACCTGGACGGCGAGCGCGTTGGGGTTGTGGGCGCCGGCGCTGGCGGCCAGCTCGCCGAGCAGGGCGCGCATGGCAAGTGGTCCTGCTCGCCGCGGGTGCCAACGGCATCTCGCCGCAACCGTCGGCCTGGCCGTGGCCGCCGTGCACCGCTGGCGGCCGGTCGTTGGCGACGCCCGCCATCCCGCCGCCTCACCACCCATCGTGACGTCAGCTGATGCGGATGCTCGCCGGAGGATCTCCCTCGGACGTCGGGCTCATTTGACCTGCTCGAACACTAGTTCGATAATGAGGAGGGGCGAAAGACGAAGGAGTTGCCCAACCGAGAGGATCGTTGAGTCGCTCAGCCACTTTCTTGGCGTCCAATGGCCACGAGCCGGCGCTGCCGACCGCCTCGGAGGGCCGAACGGGGGAATACCCAACATGCCCACGCCTTTTGACTTCGACGACGACGCCGTCGAGCAAGCCCTCGAGGAGCTGCTCCGAGCGTTTCGTGAGAAATTCGGTCGAGATCCTGGGCCAGATGATCCGCTGTTCTTCGACCCCGACGCTGACGAGCCCCGCCCTTTGAACCGGGTCGCCGTCGAAGCAGGCGTGGTTGAGGCCATGGAGCGAGCAGGGGTCTCGCCGGCGCACATCTACGCCTTCCAGCAGACGGGGATCATCCCCGCCGAGGGCGTACTGAAGCACCTTCCCGCCGAACGGCTCCAGGAGTTCTACCTGGCGGTGCGGCGCTACGAGCGACTGCATCTGAGCGCCGAGGAGAACGCAGGGATCGACGTTGCGGAAGCCCATGAGACTGCGGTCCTCGCCGTTACGGCGATGTTGGAGCGTGACGGCGACACGTTCCGCAAGTTCTTCACTCACGGCGGGCCCCTGATGAAGGTCGTCCCGCTTGCGTGGGTCCGCAACGCGCGGGATCACCTGCCCGGAGACCTCTACCGGTGGGCCATGGCAGAAGGGGTGGACTTCGCCGCGCGGAACATGCCTGTGCCGATTCGCAGGGCGGCCGGCGAATGGCGGTCGGTGCTAGGGACTCGGCCAGGCGCCCGTTCTCGTCCCCACGACCAGATCTTCGAGAAGTACGGGGTTGGGGAAGCGGTCATTGCCCTGTTCTGCCTGGCATGCGGGCTGGTTCGCACCGTCGGTCGCGGCCACCCGCAGTGGCTGCACAATCTTGATGACGGCCAGGAGCACGGGCATGCCAACATCCCGGCGGATGAGGCGGAGGTGTTTGTAGGCGAGAAGATCACGCAGCGGTTGGACTCCGAGCCGGGTCTGATACGGCGCGCTCAACGAGCGTTGCGGGACACGTCGGATCTTGATCCGGAGCTGTTTGCAGAAGTCGCCGAGCTTGAGGCTGACACGCACACGCTGGAAGCCGCCCTGGCCGCGTCTCGCACAATCTGGCCGATCCTGTCCGACGATGCCAAGCGGTTGGTCATCCTGTACCTGATCAAGTGCGTGACGATCAGGGAGCCGTGGCTCCCGCTGGAGCAACAGATCCAAATCACCTGGCGCCTCTGAGAAGACGCCATGGCAAGAGGTTGCCTTGCTAGTCGAAGTCCAGCTCCAGTCCCAGGCCGTCGTCAAGCTCGCGCCCGTCAGCCGGCTCCGGCCACGCGGGCGTCCCGAGCGCGGCCAGCTCCTGGGCCAGTGCCCGCAGGCGCACCGCCTCCTCCGGGACGCCCAGCGGCAGGTGCACACGGCCGTCCTCGAGATCCGCACGCTCGTGCGGCTGTGCGGTGCACAGCAGCTCCCATCCGCTGCGCAGCAGCGGGTCGGGCCCGACACGCCTCGTCGTGCTCCAGGTCCGCCAGCCGCTCGGTGGCCGCGTGCTTGCGCGCGTCGCGCGTCCAGCGCTGCGCCAGCGCCGCCAGCGGCTCGTGCTGCGCGTGCTCGCCGGTGCACTGGCTGTCGCGGTCGACGAACACGTGCAGCTCCTCCACGCAGCGGGTCGCCATCGAGTAGGCCGACTGCCGCGAGGTCTGCCAGCTCCCCGGCAGCACCAGCACCACCGGCGCCTGGCCGCCCTGCAACCTGAGCGCATGCCCGGCATAGCCCAGTCGCAGCGGCTGCGCCCACGCCCGCCCCGCCAGCTCCACCGGCACCTGGCGGCCGTCGTCGCAGCGAATCGTGACCCGCCGAAGGCCAAGGTCGACGTGGACGACGGTCCCGGCGGTGCCGTTGGCGACCCGCTCGCCGCCCTCCGTCCGGTAGCCGCGGATGAACCGTACGCGGTCGCCGACGTAGACCTGCTCGCGGCGGCCGGCGTCGCGGTCCACCAGCTCAGTGCTCGGCCAGGACAGCTCCCCGGCCTGCCGCCGGCGGGCTTGGCACAGGCTGTTGAGGGTGTCGATGGTGTGGTTGGCGGTGTCGGTTACGATCTTCACCCCCTCCAGGCCACACTGGCGGCGGTGGCGGTCCCAGGCGTGCACGACCTCCTTGACCGCGGTGGAGTCGTTGGGGACCAGGTGCACCCGGCCGCGGGCGTCGAGGTTGGCCAGCGCCTGGTCGGCGTGGCCCTGGCGGAGCAGCCGGCACACCTCCCGGTCTTCAGGGTCGCGCTGGCGGACGACGGTGGTCAGCTCGGCGTGCCCGCCGATCGCCTGGTCGACCGCCGCGTGCCAGCCGGCCGCGCCGACCGCCTGCGCCTGCTCGGGGTCGCCGAGGGTGCGGATGATCGCCGGCCCCGCCGCCTGCAGCAGCCGGTGCATGCGGTGGGTGTCGACCATGATCGCCTCCTCCACGATCACCACCGTCCGAGGATCTGGCCGCAGCCGGCCCTGCTGGACGGCCTGGCAGAACCCCTCGACGGTGTAGCCCTGCTCGAGGCGGAGCTCGCGGGCGGTCCGCCGAGCGGTGTCGGCGGCCGTGCTCACGGCGACGACGGGTTGGCGGTTGCGCTGGTAGGCGCCGACCACGGCGCGCACGGCGGTGGTCTTGCCGGTGCCGGCCCAACCCTCCAGCGACGCCCACCCCACCGGCTGACACAGGTGCTCGACCGCCGCGCGCTGCTCGGCGGACAGCGCGTAGCCGGCCTGGCGGGCGACCTCGGCTGCGGCCCGCTGGAGCATCGCCGTGGTGGGCGCCGGCACGACGCTGGCGGTCTTGGCCGTGGCCGCCTGGACGATGGCGCGCTCCTGGGCCAGCAGCGCGGTGGTGGTCAGCCGCGGCTGGCCGTCGGCCACCACCGGAGCGAGATCCGGCCCCTGGAGGAACCGCGCCAGGAACCCGGCCGCCTCGTCGGCGGTGAGCAGCCCAGCGGCGCTCTGGAACACCATCTTGGTCACGGTGGCCTCGTCGAAGGTCGCGTCCTGGCCGGTGAGCCCGTCCGGGCCGAGCAGCCGCGCCCGCACCGTGGCCTCCCGCTGGTCACGCGGCGCAGCAGCGTGCCCCAGCGTGCGCTCAGGACACGGCACCGCCAGGCCGTGCCGGTCCAGGACCTGGCGGTAGGCGGGCCAGTGCGGCGCCCGGCACCCTGGCGTCTTGGCGAGCCGGTCGTGCTGGGCGAGGCGGCGGCGTTCCAGCTTGGTCGGCGGGCGGCCCTTCTCGGCCTGGGACCGGGCGGCGAGGCGGTCGATGTGGCGGTGGCGGCTGGAGAACAGCTCCAGCAACCGCTGGTCCACCCCTGAAAGCTCCCACACCCGGCCCTTGCGGGTGTCGTGCCAGTCCAGCCGGTAGCCGAGCCGTTGGAGCTGGGCGGCCAGCTCACAGGCGTAGATCGCCTCGGTGGTGGCGCCGAACTGGAAGATGGGCCGGGAGTCCACCGCCAAAAACCGGCCCTGTCCGGGTCTCGGCTCGCACCAGGCCAGGTTGAACACGAACACGTGGGAGTGCAGTTGCGGATCGGGCGGCCGGTCGGGCTCGTGGGCGACTTCGGGGCTGGGCCGGCTGGTGTGGTGGGTGAAGCTCGCCACGGCAAGCTCGCCGGGCGTTTGGACCTGCTCGCCGTCGATGGTCGGCCGGCACGCGGCCACCCGCCGCTCCAGCTCGGCCACCGTCACCCGGACGGCGGCCAGGTGCGCGGCCTCAAGGTCTGCGCGGTCTTCGGCGGGCACGAACGGCAGGACCGCGGAGACCGACTTGGGCGGCGAGAGGTTGCAGTCGATGCCCGGCACGTGCGCCCCGCCGCGCGTGACCAGCTCGCCGGTGGCGCGGTCGCGGCACCGCGCGTGGGAGGGCTTGACCAGCCGCTGGCCGGTCAGCGGGTGGCAGCCGGCCGCCAGCCGCTCGAACGCCCGCCGGTCGAGCTGGTCGAGGCCGAGGCGGGCGAACAGCTTGCCGTGCAGCTCCACCTGCGCCTTGGTGGGGGTGCCGTCGCGGGCCAGGTAGTAGTCGGCGTACTGGTGGCCGCCTTGCAGGTAGCCCCACAGCCGCCCCGGCCCGCCGAGGGCGACCGGGTCGAGCTTGCGTGGCGTGAACATCCCTCATCACCCGGCTATGGCAGGCCCAACCCGTCGTCGCGGTCCAGACCGTGGTGGGGCAGCTCGACGACGTTGCCGGCCTGCTCCAGCACCACCAGGGCGTCGAGCCCGAAGGTGGCCAGGGCGCGGCCCATCAGCACCTCGGGCATCGGCGGCGCCGGCACTGTGCAGCGCTCCTGCTGCCAGGCCAGCTCGCCGGCGGCGAGGCCCTCGCGGTGGTCCCGCAGCCCGCGCCGCAGCAGCACCCCGGCAAGCGCCTGCTCCTCGACCGTGCGGGCACGCTCGGGAAACTCCGTGCGCTCCAGCGCCTCCCGCCACGCCTCCTCGGTGCGCGGGTCGCCGAGGTGGGGCATCTGGCCGCCGTCGCGGACGTGGCGGACCAGGCTGACCGCCCACGCCGTCAGCGTCAGCGAGCGCTCATACCGCACCAGCTCGCTGCGGATCAGCTCGCCGATGGCCGGGCCGGTGGGGACCTCCAGGGCGGCCCGGCGCATCCGCTGCACGGTGGGGCCGTCGTCCCAGGCGATCTCCCAGCCCTGCCGGTGGCCGCCGTGGAACCAGCCGTCGGTCCAGCGCACGTCGACCGCGCCCGGCTCGAGGTCCCAGTAGGTCCACAGGGCCTTGGCGAGCGCGACGGCTTCCCGGCTGCGGCTGGACATCCCGATCACCACCACCGCTCAGCCTCGGCACCCGGCCACGGCCGAGGCTTCGCCCAAGCCAACCTCCTGGCGCTCACCGTGAAGCTGACAGACCAGCCCGCATCGGCAGCGCCACCGGCAGCAGAGGGCGAGCAAAACCGGCAGCACCACCGGCAGACAGGAGGAGGAGGAGGGCAACAACCAAGGCCACCAGCACGACCGCACCAACAGACACCAGCGACCCAAGCAAGAGCGAAGACCCGATCGGCAGACGCGGTACGCTGTCCGGCTGCGCCGGGACAGCTCACCGGGCGGGGAACGGCCTCGCCTTCGGCGCCGCGGCCGGGACCCTGCACCCGGCCGCGGACCGGCCGTTGCCGCGGCCAGCCGGCGGATCCCGCGGCGCTGCCGGGCCGCGTCAAGGACGCTGCACGGTCCTTCGGACCGGCCTGCGGCCGCCCTTGACCCGCCGCCGGCGCCGCGGGGCGTGGCCCACACGCCGCCCCTGGCGGGCGAGGGCACGCCGCCCGGCCGCGACCAAACCCCGATGCCGCAGGAATATTCCGCAGGAATATGAGTAGCAGGCATCAGCAAGCGTTGGCGCGCCCCTTCAGGCTTGCCAGCGGCAACCTGGCTACCGTTGGACAGCCGCACCCTGGGCTGCGGCTTGCTGGGGATGACCGCGGCCGGGCCCTGCCTTCCCACCACCTGTTGGCCGCCCGCGCCTTCCCAGCGCTCGCAGGGGAACTGACAGCGGGCTCACTGCGCAGTTCACAGATGCTGGTCAGCGGCTTGGTGCCGAGGATGTCCTTCGCTGTTGAAGTCAGCCGGGTTGGCATTGAATCCGGGCCATGTGGGAGTTCGCGCCAGCGCAATTTGTCCGGCCGGGCTGGTAGGTGTGGGCCTCGTGCACGGACGCCAGGTCCGCTCGCGGCTGCCGTGCCTACTGCTCGTCGAACCTACCAGCCAGCCCTGCTGCAGCCCCTATCCCCTCCAGGTGACCAGCGGTTCCGGAGGGCGCAGGCGCCTGGTCAGCCGGCCGTGCCATGGCCGTGCATCACCTCCGGCCCGCGCGGCATACGGATCGCGGAGGGTCAGCGAGTGCGGCGGGGCGGCAGTGTTAGGCTGAGCGCATGGCGTTCGACGAAGGATTGGCGCAGCGGGTCCGCGAGCAGCTCGGAGGGGCGGGGCAGGTCGTGGAGAAGCGGATGTTCGGTGGGATGTCGTTCATGGTCGACGGCAACCTGTGCATCGGGGTCATGGGCGACGAGCTGATCGTGCGCGTCGGGCCCGACGCCACTGATGCAGGGCTTCGGCGACCTGGCAGCCGGCAGGCCGACATAGGCAGCCGCCCGATGAAGGGCTGGCTGGCCGTGGCGCCGGACGCGCTCGAGGACGACGCTACCCTGACCGCTTGGGTCGGCGACGCGCTCAGGTTCGTGCGGACGCTGCCGCCGAAGTAGCGGTCGGAGGAAGGCTTGAGTAACTGAGTTCGAGGGTTTCCGTCGTCCGCAACCGCACACAGGCGCGACAGCTCACGCGCGAACGGTCGGATTGAATGGCACAGCGCGGGCTGAGTGGAGTCGGGCAAAGTCCAGACTCGATCCCCCAACCTCACAGGACTTGCGATGGTGCGCAGCTACCATCGGCCGATGCGAGGGACTCTATTCCGGATTCAGGTTCGGTCGGGATGGTCGTCGATGATCTGGCGGGCGAGGTGAAGCGGGATCGGACGTGCGGTGCGGCCGTCCCACGCGAGCGGGTGGCCGCACAGGCGAGCGGCGAGGGCGGCGAGCTGGTCGGCGGTCCAGTCGCCGGTATCGAGGATGGTGAACTCGGTGCAGGTCATGGCGTGCCAGGCGGTGCGCAGGACTCTGGGCTGGTCAGCAATGTCGAAGCGGGTCTTGCGGTGGCCGTCGCGGACGGCGAAGTCGTAGGACTGGTCAGTACGGGAGCGGTTGATAAGGTAGTAGGCGTCCGCCTTGGAGACCGCTAGTCGGTGCAGCTTGGTGCTGGCAGGAACAAACCCGCTGGTGTCGTCCTCAACGCGTGCGCCGGTGGCACGCACCGGTTGGGGAAGCTCCTGCTCGTCGTCGTTGGTGATGACGCGTACCAGGGCGACCTGGCCCGGCTCGGCGTTGCCCAGGCCAAGGTGGGGCAGGGCGCCAGGCTCGGTAAGGCCGAGCGTCTTGTTGGCCAGACCGGGCCACGGGGCGCGGCAGCCGAAGCCGTCGACGAACAGCACCAGCGGGATGTCAGGGAATCGCACCAGGAGCTGGTTGAGCGCGCGCTGCGCGTAGGCAGCCGCCTTGGCGTTGCGGGCATCGAAGCTGAGCGCGGCGTCGAAGGGGCTGATCGGCCCGGCGTGGTGGGCGACGGTCGCCTCGGGATAGGCGGCCCATCCGCCGGCATCAAGGTGGTAGGCCAGCGTGGTCCACGGCGCGTCGATGCCGTCGGTGACGATGGCGGCAAGGCTGATCATCCGGACCGTAGGCTTGGCCTGGCTCCGCGAATAGATCCCAGCCAGGACAGCCGGCGTCGGCTGCAGCGGTGCGGCAAACACCCGCCGGGGCAGGGTGCCGGTCAGTCCGGCGCTGCGCAGCAGATCCAGCAAGGCAGAGTCGGCGGCGTGATCGTCTTTGCTGTCCCCGGGAGCGGACGCCGCATCCAGGTACTGTGAAACAAGTCGGCGCTCGGCGTTGGCGCGGCGTCCTTGCCGCTTGGGGTCTTGCCGGGGCGTGACGTTGTCGGCGAGCGCTCGTGCCGCGTCGGTTTCGGCGAGCACGGCCCCAATCCACCCTCGGTGGACGGCCTCGGCGAGTCGTGCGGCGAGGCGCTGGCGGGGCTCAGGGTCGCCGGGGACAAGCAGCTCGGCCGTGTCGGCGTAGACGGAGGTCACGCGAAGCCGCCCGTCGACGAACTCGCCGCTGCCGGAGGGGTCGCACGACTGTTCCAGGTCGGCTGGGCTCATGTCCATGGCGCGGGCGACGGCGCGGATGCTGCGGGCGCGCATGTCGTCGCTGCTGAACGCGACCAGGAGATGCAGCCGCCTGTCAGCGTTGCTCAGCGTGTCCACCAGACGGGTGCGATCGCCTGGGGCGGTCGGATCTTTTCGGGTGGCGGTGGGGCGATCAACACCGCGGATGGTGCTGTCGACCAGCTCAAGCGGCGGGCTGTCTTGCGGCAGGCACGTGGCGGCGTGGTTGAGCAGGACGTCCAGGAACTTGCGGCCGACACCAGCGCCGACGGCATGGCGGGCGGGTGTGGCCGCATGGCGGGCGCGAACATGATGGGGCTCGCGTTGGAGGATCTCCTCGTCCAGCACCGGGATGCCGCGCAGACTGAAGGCATCGACCAGCCGCGCCAGGTTGCCAGCCAGGGCGCGTCGGCGGGCGCCGCGGTCGTAGCGGATCGCGGCGGCGAGGACGAGTCGGTTGCTGTCGGTGGCCAGCCAGGCGGTGCGGGCGTTGGGCCAGAAGTAGGTGAGCCGGCTGATGTGCGCGTCAAGGCTCAGCAGCAGGCCGGGATATCCGGGCAGGGTGATCGGGGTGAGCGTGACATAGTGCATGGCCGGCTCGGTCGCACGATCCCCGTCTGGCGAAGGCAGCAGGTCATCCCAGGCAAGCAGGCTGCCGTCGGTGTCGGCGCGCAGGCGCAGCTCGCGGCCTGACGGCAGCCGCAACGGCCGCGAGGCCAGCAGCTCGATGGCGTGCCAGGTCGCGACGTCAAAGACCCAGCCTGGGATGTCAGGCTCCCCGGTGGGGCCGGTGCCATCGAGGTAGGCGCCAACGTCGATCAGCTCTGGCTGCAGATTGATGACCAGCGGGGCGAGCAGATCCCGAAACGGGACCTGGTGTCGGCGGGCAAGATCCGACTCGAACTCGGCGAACAGGCGCGCAAGGACCCCATCGGGGACCTGGCGGCGGGCCAGGACGAAGGTCTCGCCTTTGCCAGGGCCGCGTTGGACGGCCGCAAAATCACCCAGGACGAACCGCAGCGCGCGGGACAGGTCGGCGTAGGGCAGCTGCTTGTGCTCGGTGGCGTGCCGTTTGGTGAGCTCCTCCCACCGCTCGGCCAGCTCGGGCGTGACGCAGTAGCGGACGACGCGGCCGGCGATCCGCTGGGTGTAGGGGAACGCAAGGGTGAGCATCAGCGGCTCCCGGTCATCGTGGTGGAGGGCTTGGCGTAGCGCAGGAAGCCGTCGAGGCTGGTCCCAAAGATGGCTTTGACCTGGTCGAGCACGCCAAGCTCGGCCCACTGCGCGTACAGGTTGAGAAATAGCGAGGCGAAGTCACTGCCGTGTGGGGTGCCATCGGCGTGGAAGGCGTTGTCGACCAAGAACAGCGTCATGTCGGTGCCGCCTCGCCGGGCGCGCCCGGCGAGCTGCTTGAGGTCGGCGAGCACGTCGGCGAACACCGCGGTGCGGACATCCTTGGGCAGCCGGCTGAAGGCCGGGTTGGCACGGTTGATGCGTTCCAGGTGGTGCGCGGCCAGCCGGTGCCGCTCGGCCAGCTCGGCGGCTGGCTGGTCGCTGGGCCCGCGACCGAGCCGGGCGTGCGCGCCGGTGTGGGCGACCAGCGCGGAGGGCGAGTCGATCAGCCGCACGGGCCGGACGCAGACCCAGATCGACGCCAGCGCCGACCGGTGCTCCACGACGATGTTCAGCCCGCGTGCCACCCGCGCAAACGGCGAGATCAGCACGTCGGCGTCCGTGATGGCGGGGAACGCTCTGAGACGGTTGGCGGCAAGGACGTGGACATCGTCGGGCACGTCCAGCCCGTCCACCGGCTCGTCGTCGGTTGGCGCGGGGACCGCCAGGCACAGCCGCGACCGCCTGGCGCCCGACTTGATCAGCCCGCGTAGCAGCTGCGCGCCCTGCTGGTAGGAGTTGGTCACCAGCAGCACCCGCGCTCGCTGCCGGACGGCAGGATCGGGGTGGTTGTGGAGGACGTCGAGGTGGCGCTCCAGCATCTGCTGCCACAGCAGCCGTCCCATCTCCACCATCAGCTCGGGTTTCTTCCGCCGGTCGGCGCCAGAGTAGGTGATGCCGTCGCCTCGGGAGCTGGTGACCGCGGCGGGGCGGATACGCAGCGCCCCGGTGCCGTTGTCGGCACGATCGGGGAGATACCAGCGCACTGGGGCGTGGACGTGGAAGGTGGGCGAGCCCGGCAGGAACGCGGTCGCTGACAGCCCCAGCACGATCCGGGGCGTCCCGGTGAGGGCTGCTGCGGTAGTCAGCCCCAGCTCCGCGGTATAGGTGTGCGGGTCGCCGGAGATGATCTCGGTGTTGAGGGTACGGTCAGCGGTGTTGTCTTGGTCGCCGGCGACCGCGAACCCGAACACCGAACGACCGATCGGCCCTTCCGGGGTGGCCTGCCAGGCTGAGCCGCGGTCCAGTCTGGTCTCCACGTCGTCGGCGAGTCGCATGCCGCAGTCGCGCATCAGCGGCAGCAGCTGTTCCAACCCAGCGAGGTCTCGCTGCAGCTCGTCCAGGAAGGCGCGGCGCAGCAGCAGTTGCGCGGTCTGCCGTGCCTCCACGACCCCGCCACCCTCGCGCAGCTTCGACAGGGCGCCCTCGAGGGCGTCCAGGCGATGCTCGATCCGGTCGGCTGCGGGATCCTGGGAGACCACCAGCCGCAGCTCACGTCGAAGCGCCGCCCACCCTGGCGGGAGGGTCTGCTGGGGCTCGCGTTGCTCGAACAACGCGGCGAACATCGCCAGTTGCTGATCGGAGGGCCGCTCGGTGGTCTCGTCCAACCCGCACAGCCGGCAGGCGAGCAGGTTGTCCCAGCGCCGCGGCAGGTGCAGGCGAGGCTGGCGCCGGCCGATCGGATCCCGCGGGTCGACCAGGTTGTTGACCACCGCGCTGAGGTAGCGCTCGGGCAGATAGGCAAGCCGCGCCAGGATCCGCTGGAAGTCCAGCTCTAGCTCCCGCGGGACCAGGCCGGCAGTGACCTGCTGCTGGCGCTGCTTGTTCAGCCGCTCCAGCAGCACGTCCTGGCCGTCCCGGCGGGCCAACTCCAGCGTGCGGCCGGACTCGGCGACGGCACGGGCCTGGAACGCGTCGATCTCGTCGACCATGACCACGTCCGCACGCCGCAGCAGGAACTCCTGCGCGCTCATCCGACCACGCGCACGGCCGTCGGCGATGACGGGGACGGGGATCGAGCCGGACTGGAAGTAGGCGTGGTTGGTCACGATGATGCGGGCCGGTCCGGCGGCCTGCCGCCACGGCGCCCACTTCTCACAGACCCCGATCAGCGGGCACTGGTGGCGGCTGTCCTCACCCGGCTCGGTCAGATCCGTGCACGGTTCCTGTCCGGGCTGCCATCCTGGGCCCTCCTCGATGGGCAACAGGCACGAGTAGCCCAGCCGCGCCCACGTCCAGCGCGCCCGCTCGGGGTTGGTGCCCGGTTCGTCGCTGCGCCGCCGGGCCACCTCGATCAGCCGCCGCGGCGACAACAGCGCGACCACCGGCGCCTGGACATCGAGCGCGCCCAGGTCGCCCTCAAGCTGCTCGACGACCTCCAACGTGGCTTCCACATCGGGGACCACCAGCACCACCGTGCGGCCGTTCCGGGCAAGGTGCGCGGCGGCCACCCGGGTCAGCACGCTCTTGCCGGTCCCAGTCGCAGCGACCAGCAGATTCAGCGGGCCCGCCCGCAGGTCCAGACCCGATAGCCGTTGGTTGTCCCCGACCCGCAGGCCATGCAAGAAGCCGTGTAACGTGTCGTGGAGCGAGAACCCGTGGGTGCCAGCCGCATCCAACCGCTTGGCCGTCAGCAGCAGCTCCTCGAAGTTGAGCCTGATGTCGGGTTGGAGCGCGGCAGTCCGGACGTGCAATGGCGCAGCCGCAGTAGTGACCTCGGGCGCCACATAGGTGCTGCGGCGGAATTCCTGGCGACCGGCGCTGCCGTACAAGAAGACTGCGGCGGTGTAGCGCTCGCCGCCCTTGGCCACCGGTGGCACCCACCACCGCGATTCGCCGACCTCACGCAGCTCCGCCAACGCGTCACGCAACACGTCCTCGGCCGGCACACGACCCACCACCAGCAGCAGCCGCCCATCATCGTGGGGCTGATAGCGCGGCAGCAGGCCACGGCGAAGCCGCGACTCGAGGCTCGCTTGGAACCCGCTCTCCTTGGCCAGGCGCCGCGGCCGATGCCGCAGCAGCAGATCCACCTGCGCTGCCTGCTCGGCGGTGAGGCCCTCCCGCCACCGCGTCCACAACCCCAGCTGCCCCGACACGAACACCCTGGCGTCCGCAGGGTCGATCAGCCGCGCCCCACCCTCGCCCTGTTGGAGGAAATGCAGCTCGGCCAACGCCAACGCGGCCCGCAGTGCCGGTGGCGTGAGCTCAGGAAGATCCCGCGGCCTTCGAGGAGACCGGCTCACCGGTGCTCACCCGCCCTCGCCGCCGCACGCTTGACGCTGCGCAGAAACTCCGTCGTGGTCATCGCAAACCGGCGTCGCGGCTGCCCGAACGCTTCCTGTAACCGCTCGTTGAGCAGGTCCACCTGCCGCGCCCGATGCGGCGGAACGATGATCACCATCCGCGGATCGTGCAACGAGCGCTTCGAACTCAGTTCGGCCGCCAACCGTCCAGGATCGGCGTAGTCCTTGACGTCCCCACGCCGCTCCCACGCGGTCCGTGCCACCACTACCCGCAGGTCGTAGGCGTCGGTCCGCGGCCACAGGTAAACCTCAACCCCGCCGATCCCCGCCAACTCGTCGGCCAGCTCTCGCTCTGCCAACCCCGGGATCGTCGAGTAGCGCCAAACCGGATGCACCAGGCACACGTGCTCGTCGACCGGTCGGGCCTCGGCCGCCGGCTGGCCGTCCCGGCGAGCGACCCCCAACTGCGGTGTGCCGGAGCGGCCCCAGCGCACCCGCATAGAACCGAGCGACTGAGTGTGCGGGGGGTAGCGGCACGACACCCGGTCCAACTGGAACCGCATCGGCCAGCCGCACAGCGGGCAAGCGAACCAGTAGCGTTCCCCGCCGCGGACCGCCCACGCCCACGCCGGGATCGGCCCGTACAAACCCTCGCGTGGCAATCCGACCTGCTTGATCACGTCGTTGATTGCCACAAGCTCCCCTGCTGCATGGTTGATCACCGCCAGGCGAGCAGCCTCATAGCCCGCCTGCGAGCCGGTCTCCAGCAACCGCCCGTACAGCCAGCCCTGGATCTTCTCGGCGCTCAGGGTCTCCCACTCCCACTCCGCCACCCGCTGCGCGGTCACTGAGGGGGCCAGGTTTTCTCGGAGCACGTCGAACGCTGCCTCGCTGAGCTCGCCATCCTCGGCCAGCGGAAACTGGTCGCTTTCCTCACGCAGCGCCGAAGGCAAGATGTCCGCCAAGCTGCCCTCCAGTCCGGTGACGAACTCCGCCAAGGGCAGCAGGCGACCGTCATGCGTCACGTGCGCCAGACCCACGACACCGTGCAGCTCCGCCACCCGCCTCCAGCGGGATCCGAGACTGGCATTTGACTCGAACCACACATTCGCGGCCTGAACACACGCAGTCACCACCGCTGCTCGACTAAGCCGATCCGCCACCGATCCTGACACGACGCCTCCTCTGCTCATCGGCACGCAAAGAGAATAAAGCCAGCCACCGACAAGCCCAGCGATGTCGCCACCTGGACGTTCCCCGACCACCAACGGTGGATGCTTGTGCGGCCAGACGCGCAGTCGTGGGCGGCCAGCAAGCTGCTGGAAGCGCTGGAAGGGCAGCAAGGCACGCGGCCGCCCTGCCGCGACCCACTGATGCCGCAGAAGTCAGCAGAGCCACTACCGCTGTCCGATCCCCGGGTCGTCGTAGCTGTGCGCCCGCGCAAGAGCCGTCGGGCAGGGCTGCGCCTTTGTGACCTTCGAGCGAGAGCGAGCTTCGGAACTGCGCTTCCAGCAGGGCTGGCGCGGCCCTTCGGGGGTTGCCCACGGAACGTGGCCACTACGGGACGGCCACGCTCCTGGGCGATGGATCACGTGAACGCGGCCGGGATCGGCCTTGCTCACGACGCACCGCCCGCTCCGGTTCAGAGCGCTCGCAGGAGAGTTGGAAGACTCACCGCATGGCTCACAGATGCCGGCATGCCGCCCGGCCGCCACCGACCGATTCCGCAGGAATATTCATTAGGCAGCAGCAAGCGCTGGCGCCCCTTCAAGGCTTGGCCCACGGCACGTGATCGACTGCGGGACCGGCCGCCCACGGATTCGGACGCTCGCAGGACCTGACAGCAGGCTTACTGCGCAGATAGAGAAGTCGTCCATCATCGTGGGATCGGGAGGTCGAGAAATGTTCTGGACCCTACACTCCCAAAGCTTTGAGGGCAGCATCCTTTGGATCACTGTAGAAGGAGACGTCGAGCTTTCTGAGGATCTCCTGGGGGAGACCTGAAAGTTCTCCCGCGTTTTGGATGGGGATCAGGGCTCTTCGAGCGCCCTGCTCGGCAACGGCCTGAAGACAGTCGGCAAAGCCCATGACACCGAGCGCCGCTCCTCCTACGGTGATGTCGCCGAGGACCACTGAGCCTCCGTCCACAGGGCGATCCAGCATAGCCGAGACCACGGCGACGGCGAACGCCATCGACGAGGGCGTCAGCCCTTCGGCTCGCTGTAGATCGACTACCTGGATATTGAGCTGGTGGCCCTCAAGGGGCTTCTCCGCAGCGAACTCGTGCCAGTGTGTCCGCAGATAGTCGTATGCAGTGCGGGCCGACTCACGTACGGCGCGACTACTGGAGCCGGTGACCGCATACCCGGTGCCCCCTCTCATGGCCGCAACTTCGAGACGAAATACTCCGGTCTTGCCGCTGGACGGGTCGGCGCTGGCGGAGAACACGACTCCCGGCGGGAGGAGGTCGGTGGGGATAAGCCCCGCTGCCCGCTGCTCAGGCACGCCGACCGCCCTCTCAGTTCCCGACTCGACATCGACATACGAGAAGTGAGTATCCCAGAACTCAATGCCGCCCATGCGCTTCAGCTGCTCCTTGACGCGCCTCCGAGCTTCCAGGGCAAAGATCAGATACTCCTCGAGTTCACGCGTGGACACCTCTTCGTCGGGGTGCAAGAGCTTCACCAGACCCGAGACCGTCCGTCGCACGGCCTTCTCGTCACGCCGGTTCAGTGAGGATCCTGGGCGGAAGTGCCTATCCAGGAGATGGGCGACCGGGAGTTCACGCAGGCCCCGGAAGATCTCCGCCAGGTAGTCGACCACGAAGCCGTAGCTTTTCCCGATGTACTGGCTGTGCATCTTGGGAAGCTCCCACCCTGGAAGGTAAGCATGGATCCGGTCCAGGAGGGCGAGATCCTGCATCTCCTTTGGGAAGGGAGTGAAGAGGTGGGAGGTCCTCACCGCCGTCTCAACATCCATGTTCAGGTTTCCGACGAAGACCATCGAGGCGTTCGCTTGGATATCGTCCCGCCCTCGAGAGAAGCTGCCTGCCTCCATGTAGTCCTTGAGGATCTGGATTGCGCCCGGGTCTTTCAGACGGCGAAGACCAGCGACCTCGTCGAAGGCGACGATATCCCACATCCCGACCATCCCGACCCGCCCAGTGGACAGGTTAACGAAGAGGGACGCGACGGTGGCTTCGCCGCCGGAGACCAGGATTGAATAGGGAGAAAGTTCCCGGTAGATGTAGCTCTTGCCGGTGTTTCGGGGTCCAAGTTCGACAAGGTTGTAGTTTCGTTCGACGAACGGGAGAAGCCGGAGCAGGTAGAGCATCCTCATCCGCTCCGTGAGGGCCGACGGCTCCAAGCCCACCGAGCGGAGGATCAGGTCGCGCCACTCATCCCTGGACAGCATGGCCCGCTTCTCCCGGACCTCGTCCAGCCCCACGCCGGCAAGCTGGATGGGCCGGACCTGGCGGATGACGAATGGGCGGATGCTCCCCCTCGCATCTGTCAGCACGGGGTCGTACTCAAGGTCGACAACCGCCCAGATTCCCCCCGTGAGGAGGCGCTCATAGCGGCGCAGCCACTCCTCCCCGATGTGGACCCGGGCGACCTGGAGGTTGACGAGTTCCCCCCAGTACTTGTCCTCGGTCTCGTAGAGGCGCACCCGAACTTTGTCGATCACGCGGTAAGTGCCACGTTCGCGGACCTGGGACTTGAAAAGCTCGGGGGCGTCGGGTCGGACGTAGTTCTCGGTAAGGGTTCGGTGGACCTCCTTGAGGCCTTCCTCGACGACACGCTCATCGGCGGACGAACAGTACCTGCCGAGAAGGTACTCAAGGACGTAGGTGGGGACATTGAATTCGCCCTTGAGAGGCCCCACCAGGTCCTTCCGGACTACCTTGCCGGGGAAGAGCCCCAGAACCTTCTCGTCCAGGGAGTCCACTTTCACCGCGTTGTCGCCACCTTCCTCTCACTGGGTCGTCATCAAAGTCCCAGATCCTCGTAGCCCGCGGGCAGCTCCACGGGAAGGGTCAGCTCGGAGAGCACCTCCCGCGTCTCGACGTCCTCCACAACGACGTCAATGTGCCTACCGTAGCGCTGCAGCCGCAGTGCCACCTCGGCAGGCTCACCCGCCCGGATCTCGACCGCGTCGGATTCGCTGATTACCCGGCCTTCCAGCCTGACTACGACCCTCACGCGTCGCGGCTGGCTGAGCAGCTCCTCGGCCTCACCCTCGAGCTGGAACCGTGGCAGGGTGGTGTCGATGTGCTGGGGACCTACGAGGCGCACCGCAACGGGAGCAGCGGTCTCGGGGCGGCGACAGACAAGGGTCAAGATCGCTACCTCCTGCGGCATCGGACCACCGTGGAAGAACCTGGGCGTCGCGCCTGGAAGCGCCACAACGGCAAGGCCACGTGGGAAGGCTACGGCGCCGTTGCCGCGCCAGCCCAGGTGGCCAAGGGGAATCCGGACCATGCACTCGGACTCTGGAGGTCGGCCTATCACGTAGCGTCTGGCCCTGGCCGTGCTCCGGTCTCCGCCCTGGACCTCTACCCTACTGGAGGCGTGGCCTCTGGGGACCAGGACGAAGCCATGATCGGGTATCACCACGACCTTGGCGTAGCCGGCGCCAAGCAGCTTCTCCACGCTGTCTGCGATCCCCCGGACCAGGCGCTCGAAGAGGTCTAGGCCGACCTGGGGGAGGGAATCTCCCTGCTCATCTACGGTGGCGGCGTAGACGATCAGCGGGCTTCCCTTCGGGATCGACCGGCCCTCCTGGACGTTATCCAGCTCCGCCGCGTTGGCCTGCGGGAAGCGAGTACGGAGCTGAGCCAACCGGTCCTCCCGTCCTCGGAGTGTGGTCCCAGCCACCCGCGGGAAGAACGCTGTTCGCTCGATTACCACCTCGCGCTCAGCCCAACCCGGGGACTGGATGGCCCCCATCCCTACCTGCGTCACCGAAGGCAGGTCGGCCAACGTGAGGAAGGTCTCCACCTCGAGACCCTTGCTGCGAAGACGGCTGGCGAGGAGCTGCCCGAGGTCCAACCGGAGGGCGTCGGCAAGGATGACCGCGACCCGGCTGGCGTCGCCAAGGGTCCTGGCGGTTACCTCCCGCTGCGGCTCCCACCCTGCCGCGGCCCACTCGGCCGTCGCCTCCAGGGCTTGGGCGGCCACGGCTCCGAGGAGGTCGAGGAAGGTGGCGTAGGCCCGGGCCGCCGGAATGCTCAGACGCCTGGCGATCTCTGTCGGCAGGCGGCTCCACCCCGCCTCCAACCGTCTGTAGGCGTCGTCAAGCCGCCACCATCCCGCGTCGCTTCCGTACGCACCGAGCAGATCCTCGAGAGGCCATGCCGCTCTGCCGCCGATGCGCTCGATGGCTTGGTCTGCCTCCTTGAGGAGGTCCAGGGCGGCGAGGATGGTCTTCCACGGGAGGGGCTCGCCCCGGGCCTCGGCAGCTCGGGCCCAGTAGGTGCCGATGCGCCGCTCGGCTACTTCGCGGAGGTCCGCTCGCTTCCCCTCGTCGAGGAGCCGTTCAGCATGCTGCAGGAGGATGTCATCGACCACGTCGAACGCCTTGACATCGACGATCCTCGTCCCCGCCAAGTGATCTCGGATCCGGTACAGCTGACCCACTTCCTCCGACCACCGGCGGAAGGCTTGGTCGTCCGCCTGGTCCATCCAAGCCTCAGCCCAGGCGCACCACTGCGAACGCCTCTCTGGCGATGGCATCGCTTCACCAAAGGGTTGGGCGTCCAGTCCACCGCGGACGACTGCTTCGGAGAGCAGGAGGGCCGCGGCAACTCGCCGCTGCGGCACGTCCCCCTCGGGCAGTCCCCCCAAGCCACCCTCGACCTTGAGCAGTCCCCGGAGTTCGGGATGCAGGTCGAGGTGCCTGAGGCGTGCGGCCGCGTCAGAGCGGGTGACGTAGTCAATGGCGATCTCCTGGAGGCGAGCTCCTGCCCCCAGTTCCAAAGTTGCTGCCACCATGGCTCGCTCGAGATCGATCACCCTTGGGTCCGCCTGTAACACAAGTTCGTCCCACCGCGCTGCAAGCAGACGCCCGGGGCGACCACCGAGGAGCGCTCGTAGCCGCGGCGCGGTGGGGAGGTCAAATGCCCGGGACACGAGATCGTCAAGGCCAAGTTCCAGCCGTGCACCGGCGAGCTCAAGGTCTCTGAGCCAGGATGGTTCCTGGCGACGCTGAGGGACGTAGATGAGCCAAGAGCCGTTGAGCCCGGGATCCGCTTCCTCGAAGGCTGCCCGGAGTGCGAGGTAGGAGCCCTCGTGGACCAGCAGGCTGACGCTCTTGGGGGCCGCCGGTCTGGCGACGGCCATGAGGCTGCCCGCCGGGTCGTACCAAACCAACACCGGTCGCCGCCTAGTCTGCTCCTCCAGGATGCGGCGGAGAGCCTCCTCGAGAGCAGGCACGCTACCTCACCCTCTCCGCGGCTGGATGGAGGATCCCGGCCTGCTGAAGGGGGATCATGTTGACCAGGACACCGAGATCGGGATCGGGGGTGTAGCCGTTGGCCCGCACAGCTGCGACCATCCGCTCGCGCCATGAGGTATTCGCCGCCAGCTCTGCCGGCTCGCGTCGCTCCAGCAGCTGAGCGAGTGCCCGGTCGAATCGCTCGAGTTTTTGGACGTTCGCTCGCGACTGCTCGGCACCGCGAAGCAGACGGGCCGCACGTGTGGCGCCGGCGATCCGTAGTTCTGTGGCCTCTCGCTCCAGGCGCTCCGCCTCGGCTTTGGCCCGAGAGAGTGCCCGCACGAGCAGGTGGCCTCGAACCACCCGAAGGGTGTCCGCAGTGAGTCGACGATAGTCGACAAAGCAGGCGAAAGCGGGGACCTGGCGACGGGGCCCTCGGCCTCCCGAAGTGCACCATAGGAGCCAGAAGATCGGCCGGTTCCTGTAGAGGCGGACGTGGAATGGGAAGTAGTCGTGCGTCAGCCAATCCTCGAGGGACACGCCAAGCAGATCGTCGATCTCGTCCTCCAGGTGTGAAGCCCGCTCCTCCCCCCAGTCCGCTCGGAGGAGATCACGAACTCGGACGAACAGATTGCCTGGGACCCTGAAATCCAGCGGAACGAGCGGCTGCGGTGAACTCTCGATAGCTCGTTTTGCATAGTAGGAGAGCAGCCGCTCGACTTCTTCGAGCCCCTCGTCCGCTCTCTCCTCGTCCCGCACGCTGACCCCGAGACGTCGGTTGAGGGTGTCTAGGATGACCAAGGACTCCTTTTCCAACTCGTAATATCGGAAGACCTCTCGATCAACCGTCGCCTCCAGCTCGCTGATCCAGGCGTTCAGTCGTTCCCGGCGCTTGCCTACAATCGCGAGCAGGTTTGTGAGGGACACGTTCACTGAACCCGTAAAGGAGACGATCTCCTGCCACGAGTCCGAGGCTGGCCAGGCGAAGTTGCGCGCGAGGGGGTGACCGGTCCCCGGACGCTTGGGGAGAGGCAAGGCAACCTGGAGGAGTCGGGGTTGCACGAACCGCGAAGATGTTTCATCACCAGTGTCCCAGGCCGCCAGAAGATCGTAAATTTCCCGGGCGACCTTGGCGAGCGACGCGCTCGTAAGGGCCTCAGAAGCGATCGGGAGGACGCTGACTTGCCCGACCTCCCATCCCCGCTCAGTGGTGAGCATGAGCATTAGCAGGTTGGCGAGGGAAGAGTTAAGCAACCCGAGCAGAGCGAAGGTGGCCCGCTCGTTAAGCTCGGCAAGGAAGACTGATGGTCCCTTATCCGCGAAGATGCACCCAGGTGGGAGATAGCGAGTGCGCACCCGGCGGTTGACGTTTATCCGTTGCCAGGTCAAGCCCTCGCCAAAATAGAAGTCCTTGCTCTGCGGCCTAGAGCGAACGCGCCCGGAAGCGTCTCGGAAGTTCCGGATCTCCTCTCCATCCGTTTCCCATAGCACTACCAGGCTGGGGTCGTGGTAGTACCGCGCATACTCCTCGCCCTTGACGAAGGGGACCCAGCGTCGGCCTCTTCCAATCTCCTCGGCGGACACCTCCCACCACCTCCTGGTGAAGCGTGCGTCGTCAGCGGTGGCGAGTCCTTGCTTGACGTCGGCAACCTTCTCGGCTTGCGGTGTCCCTGCGTTGTCGCGGTCCAGTGGGGGAAACCGACGGAACGACTGCCGAGACCCTCCGGGCGCCCAATACGCGTATGGGGATCCCGGAACCCTCGCCAGCTCCGCGAGCGAGACGGAATACCGGTTGTCCGGTTCTTCGCTCCGTCGCAATGTCACCAAACCGCTGACGAACGCCACTTCCTTGGCCTCACTGTCCAGATAAGGGGTCAGGTCCCAGAAGGTACGAGGGCGCTGGGGCTCGGGTCCTCCATCCCCCGGCTTCCTGAGCACGGTCCCGGCCGTCTGGATCTGCGCTGAGCCGAGGATGTCCCACCCGAACTCCAGGACGAACTCGGGCGGAGCCTCTTCCCCAAGGATCTCGGTCCTGAGCGGTCGCAGCTGGCGGAGGTACATGTGGGCGAGAGGCGTGAGCATGCCCACGAATCCATCGGGCTTGGTGAGATCGACCGCTTGCTCTATGAAGGCCGCGTAGATGTTTTGGTGGGTCCGACCGAACCATTCCGACAGGTAATCGCGCGTCGAGGGCGGCAGCTCCTGGCGCTTGTTGTAGGGGGGGTTCATGAGGACGATATCGTACTGCTGCGAGAGCAGTGAAAGCACCCCCAGGGAGCGCTCGGCATCAGCAGCAAATAGTTGGCCTCCCATATCGGCGCGCTCTACCGCCTCACAGTCTAGGCTGCGAAGGGCCTCAAGGATCTCCGCGATGGTCCTCTCTCTGGGGCTGCCGCCGTCGACTCGAGCCTCCTTGGCGTCAACCTGGGAGTGCAGAGCTTGGTCAGGTTCTTGCTCGCGGGGTGATCGAAATAGCGCCTCGAATGGCTCGCGCACTCGGAGCAGGCCTCCGATCTCCGCGGTGCAGCGCAGGTCTGTCAAAACGTGGTCGGCCACCTGCTTGAGGGACGAGTCGGAACGCAGGCGGCGAAGGAATCGCTTCCGCCGCTCACCATCCAGGATCCGGGCATCGGCACACACGACGTTCAGGGCGCGGGGACGAAAGCGGGGAGCGTACTCCTTCGCCTTGAGGTACAGGCCGAGGGCGGCGAGCTGGCAGGCCCGCAGGTCGATGTCGAGCCCGAACAGGTTTTGTTCGAGGATAGTGGCGGCGTGCTCCTCTGGGCGTACATCCGGCTCGGCTTCGCGGTAAGCCCGCCAGAGGACGTCGAAGGCGTAGATCAAAAAGTGGCCACTCCCGCATGCAGGGTCAAGCACCCTGATCCCTCGAAGGGGCTTGGCCGGCTGCGGTCTGGTGTCACTGGTGATTGGGACCAGGTAGCGACAGAACTTAGCCACGGTGTCGCCCGTCGGGGTCCGTAGCTCCTCCTCGCTCCACCGACGCTTCCACGCCGCCTCTAGCCGTCCCTGCTGCTGGAGCAGGAGCCGGCCGAGGCTGTTGTCCACCAGCACCCGGACGACCCTGTGCGGAGTGTACAGACAGTTGATGGCCGCGAGTTCATCGGCGTCAGCGGCCCGCCGCTGCCCGCCGCCCCGGCCAGCACGGAAGGACTCCCTGGTCTCGTCTTGGTAGTACTGGTAGATCGCGCCCAAGGTGTCGTCGGCCTTCCAATCCGCCTCGGTAATATTTTCGCCAAATATCCGGAGAAGCTCTCGTAGCATCCTCGGGTTGAGGAGCAGGCGTCCGTAGGGGCCCTTGAGTTCGAAGAGAGCTCCTATTTCCTTACCCGCCTCCGCGAACCCTTTGTATAGGGCCTGCTCCAGCACCTGGTCGGGACCCAGCTCCGAGTGGTTCTGCGCGATGCGGTACTCCCTCAGGCTCCGGCCCCCGTAGGCTGCTTGCCGCACCACTGTTTGCTCCACCAGGCCCCTGACCTCCATGGCGCGGAGTGCCGCCAAGCGGTTCAGCAGTGTGAAGGCCATGCCGCGGGCAAGTCGAGCCACGCTTCGGCGCGTTGGCTCGGGGATCGGAAGGTCCGAGAAGCCGACCTCCTCTCGCCGGATGGCCATCTCGAGCGCCTGACGGAAGCCTCGATCCTTCGGTGTAAGGGTCAGCTCGTCAAGGGGGATCACGTAGCAATCGCGGCTGTGATCGTGGTGCCTTGAGCATGCAGCCCGCAGCCCAAACATTCGCAAGCGGTCTTCGTAGGCCGCTTCCGTGCGCCGGCGTGCGTCGCGGACCAACCGGCGAAGGGCCTCCCGACGACCGGCCGGAAGCCCGGGCATCAGCGCCCCTCCGTTCCTGGCCGTGCCCTGATCTCGATCTCGATGGGCCTGTCCTTCAGGACCCGCTCGGCGTAGGCCTCGAGCTGGGCGGTTAGGGGTTCGATCTCATCCGATGCCCTCACTTTGGCCTTGGCCTCGAAAGACGGGAGTCCCTCGGCTGGAGCCTGCCGTTCCAGCCGCTTGGAGTGGAGTCGGCGAAGGATCGCCGAGCGCAGTTCGTTGGCGGCGAGGAGATCCCGCTGGAGGTCTGAGAGACTTCGCTGGCAGGTCGAGCAGTGGAACGGGCGAGCGTTCGCGATTGGGCTGCTGTCGTGGCAGCCGAGGGTCTCAAGGTGGGTGAGGTCCACCTCTACGCCGGCCTCGTCGGCGTCTGCCTGGAGTCCCGCAACCAGTGCGGCTATCCGTCTTGTGATCTCGGAATGGGCCCTCCCGTAGGACTCGGCATAGGAGGCCAGGGCAGCCTGGTAG
>Ga0137372_10001334_pt1 | contig 23810 bp, 19 predicted proteins | sample SagtaG_6_FD_104911 | JGI IMG/M metagenome (GOLD analysis project Ga0137372, IMG submission 104911) | Vadose zone soil microbial communities from Sagehorn Ranch, Mendocino, California, USA - Sage1_R_60_16 metaG | ecosystem: Environmental > Terrestrial > Soil > Vadose zone | place: USA...
CGACGATCCCAAGGACAAACTCGATTATTCGGCGCACGAACTCCTGGCTCGAGCGCGACGGCTCGGTTTCTCCGTCCTCGCCATCACCCTGCACGACGCGGTCTTTGATCGGCCGGAGGTTTTTGCCGCTGCCCGGCGGCTGAAAATTCTCCTTATTCCCGCCGCCGAAATGCGGATCCAAGGCGCGGATATTATTCTTCTCAATGTAAACCGGGAGGATGTGGAAGGACTGCGAAATTTCGATGATGTCCGGCGATTGCGGGAACGCCGCGGTCAATCGCTCTTCACCGTCGCGCCGCATCCTTTTTATCTGCTGGGCGGTTCAATCGGGAAACGTTTGCTAGATGAGATCGATTGCTTCGACGCGATTGAGTTCTGTCATTTTCACAAAGGCTTTTTTAACCCGAACCGCCGTGCAATGAGGGTGGCGGAAAAATTTGGCAAACCGTTGGTTGCAACTTCCGATGCGCATCGGCTGAGCGCCTTTGGCCGTCATTACACGAACATACCACGGCCATCGCCGCTGACGGCAGAGTCTATATTCGCCCAGCTTCGGGCGGGCCGGTTACGCATCAACAGTCCGGCCGCGACCTTTCAGGACATTATCAGCACCTTTTATTTTGTTTTTATCGAGCACCCATTGCGCAGTCGTTTTCATCATCATGACCATTGATCATTTCGGCCGAGTCAGGCTAGAAAGGTGACCTCAACGGGCAAGATGCCCGTTGGCCCCACAGCCAAGATGGCTGTGCTACCACCTCGCTGGAGCTTGCGTCTCCATTTGAGCTCGCTCGTAAGGGTGCACTTGCCATTCCGAGGAAAAACTGACAAAGGTATCGCCAATGAAAGCTGGAGTCAGATTTCTCGCCTTCGTCTTATTATTCTTTGGCCTCGCGGCAGGCGGCTGCAAAACCCCGCCCAAGAAGAAGACGGCCGCCCACGAAACGAAACCAGCAAGAGTGAAGCCGGGCCAGGAAGCGAGTGATGTTGATTTTGATGCTTTTATCTCGCGCTTGCGCAAAGCGGTTGTGGCGCACGATATGAACACGATCGCTCAAATGATGACGCCTGACTTCGGCTACAGTTTGAATCCGGAAAAATCCGGAGAAGGCGTCTTCCAATATTGGGATCAGAATAACCTTTGGCCGGAGCTGGAAGGTATCCTTTCGGAAACCTTCGTAAAGAAGCAGGACTACATGGTAGCTCCGCCGCAGTTCGCCGATCCATCACTAAACTACGATGGCTATCGTGCCGGTATCCGGCGCGTGAATGGCAGTTGGAAGTTTGCTTACTTCGTGAACGGATGAGAAGCAAGAGATCAGAGGCCAGAGGTCAGCGTCGATGTTTGATGGTTGAGGTTTGATCTTTGCCTGGCGCCGAATTGGAAAGATACTCGATACTTGATGCCGCATACTTGATTGGCCTGGACACGCCAGGCCCCGTCGCGCCTGGAGTTTTAGGTTCGGTGTTCGATGTTGGATGTTGGGTGTTGGGTGTTTGTCAGTGGTCCGTGGTCCTGTGGTCTTCTTCTGAGTCAGTAACGTTTCGCGTCCGAACCGAAATCATAGATACTCCCCCAATTACCCGGGGCGACGAGCGACAATTGTTTCTCCCATGGGCGGGTACTGTTGCCATAATTCGCCTTCTCCATCCTTCCCCAAAATAGATAGCGCACCTGTAGTTCGCGCGCGGTTCTTTTCCAGTCACCCTGGCCTAGCATCAAATTGTCAAGCTTGCTTTCCACTTCAGCGGAGTTGATTCCCTGGGTCCAAAGATGGCCGCTGTATCCACAGACCATTTTCCGGCCATTAAGGAGGAGTGGATGATTGTAAGTGGGAAAACCAGCGAAGCGCGCTTCTACCGGTAACTTGCGAACGGCGGCGGCAACGAAATCGATTTCGGCTCGGTTCGCGAATTGGTAGCCCGGTCTGCCTGCAGCCAGGCCTCCGATTAGACTGACGAAACCGGAGAAGAACAGAATGAGGCAAGCACCAACTCGCGCCGAAAACGGCCAACGAATTAACATACGATCCCAAAGAATAGGCAGGGTAATAAAGTAGGCCCAGATTAGTAGCTTAATATTATCCCATTCCCAAGGCGCAGTCTTCACGCATATCGCCAGTAGAAAGATCAAGACCGCGGCAGCTAGATAGGCGGCATCAATGGATAGCTCAAAGTTGCGGGCACGCCCCACGATCGAGCCGATCAGGCCGGGACGGTGTTGCCGCGGTGGCGGTGCGGAAGATTGTCGAGCGAAGCGTTCTTTCGATTCCCGCCGTGCAACAATACTGATCAGGGCGATCGCGAGCGGGAGAAAGACGCCGAAGTTAAAAAACCAGAACCGGAAAAATGGCATGTTGAATTCCCCAATATTTTGAGTCCAACCGAGGTGCCAACCGAGAATCGATCCGGCGTGCATCTTATCGGTGGTAAGCCAAACGAAAATCACGGCTGGGAGAACGGCAGCGGCAACGAGTTTGAAGAGCGGCGATCGGGAAGGGGGCCGGGTCAAAAACAGAACCAGAAGGACAATGCTCAAAGCGATAAAGGTGTGAACATGAAACAGGGGCATGGTCGCGTAGAGAATGTATTCCGCCCATACGGGCAGCAGCTGTTTCTCTTGGTCTGAATCGGATCCATACTTGACTCGCCATTGCCGAAGAAGAAGAAGGCCCGCGGGAATGGCGTAAAGAAGGCCACGTTGAGTAACAAACATCGTTAGCGGGATGCTTTTCCACGAGACATGCGACGTCCCTTGATAGTCGAGGAACTGATGCGTCTGGAGGAATGCGTAGCCGGCAATCCCGCCGTTGAAGAGGAATCCAGCAACGGTGAAGGTGCCGCCCCAGCGATACAAAGCGTAAAAGGTGGCAAGCGACGCCAGCAGTCCGGTAGCTGCAAGCTGATGCCGAAGGCCAAATCCAAGATTCGTTAGAATGCCATTGAATAGATCAATGCCGACGGGATAACGAAGTTTACTGAAAGCGTAGATCGGGCTGTCCGGCCAGAGCGAAACGCCGTTGGCGAAAGTCTTGATATAGGTAAGATGCAGTCCAAGGTCGCCGAGATTGAAAGGGGATTGAATGCTAATATTCTCCCCTTCGAAGTAAAAGAGCCAACAAAAGGAGCGAAACGCGAAAATCGCGAAAAAAAATCCAACCAGGCAAAGCCAAATCGGCCGATACTTTCCGAGGGGATCATCATCTTCAGCGATGACAGGAGATTGTGCCGAAGGTCCGAGCCGGACGGGCGTAGGGGGCATTAGGAAAAAAAGGGCAATTCCGACGGTTGCTCCGACAATGAGGGAAACAAATGAAATACTCCAATTCAGCCCGCCGGCATTCTCGCCAAGCAACAGTGCTGCCACGGTGGAAACTGCGATGTAGATAAGACCGGCCGACAACAGGCGCATAGGAGAGGCGTTATTTGTTTTCCGGGCCGCTAGAATTCGGCAATCTCCCGGGAAAAAAGCCTTGGAAGCGACCAATGTCGACCACTTCCATCTGTTCCATCTTCTTCACCAGGCTGACGCGCAAATATAACTTCGACGGATCTTGGTAGGGCCGGACGGTCAACGGCTCGGTAAAGTAACTGTCCCGCAGTTTGGCTTCGACGTCGGGAATCTTGCTCTCTTCCACGAGAAGAAAATCGGCGTCCATTTCCGTTGGATTATTGTCGTGCTCATAGTAGCCGACGCGTGAGAAGTCGCCCAAAATCCAGGGCAACGGATATGGACTTGGGCGCAGGATATGACCGACGAGATGATAGAATTGCGGGTCGGCGTGCGCTAGTTCCAACAGTGGCGTCGTTAGTTTATAGATATCATTGTAGGTCTGAACGTAAACGTACGGTTCTGATTCAAAAAATTCACGAAGATTGGTTGTGAGCGGTCGGTTCGAGTCCCAGTTGGCTTCGGCGAAGGTGGTGCAACGGAAATAATTGAGCGAGATGGCGTAGCCGAACGATACCAGCAGAAAAATCGACGCAACTATGGTTGAAACGACGAGGCGTGCTCTGGGCACGATGACGACAAAAGCCCCGAAGGTGAAGAACAAGGGCCAGATAATGCTAATGATGCACCAGGGCGTTTTATAGGCGATGATACTATAAGCCGCGAACGTACCGACGCCAAGGATCGCAAGAAAGCGCAGAGAAAGATTTCGGAAAAGCAAGGAAAACGCACCCAGAATCAATCCCGCGCAGACGGGCCACTCGTAGCGCGCAATTAAATTAAGCCAGTAATACCAGGCTTTTTCATGGCCATGGCCAGTGCTGCCAGTTTCAAACCAGGCGTGAAATGTCTTAAACAAATCTTTTAGCCCGTTCCAGTGGAAAAACGTGCCGGAGTAAAAGAAAATAATCGCCCCGATTCCCGTCAGGCAGACAACGGCGAGATCGATTGAATTCCATTTCTGCGGCGCGGATTCGGAACCTTCCGCAGGGATGATTAAGGTAGATATATAAGCCAGCGGCAGCGCAATCAGCGCGCAACCAAGATGGATAATGTAGGTTTCCTTGGTCAGGATCATGCCGCTGATGCCCATTCCCGTAAACCAGAGATAGTTCAGCGTTCCTTCTCGCCAGAGACCGAGTAGTCCGAAGATGAACATCATGGAAAAGAGAAGCAGCCACGCCTCATGAATGGAATAGCGGCCATAAAAAATGAAACCGGGCGACAGAGCCATCGCCAGCGCGGCCAGGCGCGCGGCCGGTCGCGGGATAAGGCGATCGTATTTCAATGCCAGCCAGACCGATCCAATGCTGGCCAGAACTACCGGGAGCCGAAGGGCGTACAGATTCCGGCCAAACAAGGTTTGAGATAAAAACAGGATGTAGAAGTGAAGCGGGCCGTGGTAGTTGGTCGGGTCATATCGATAGAACCCATCCTTGACCATTTGATCGACGAACCAGCCGTTGATTCCTTCGTCGAAATGTGGCGGTTTTATTCCGAGGAAAAGGATACGTAAGGCTGCGGCCAAACCGAGAATGCCCCAGAACATCCAGTCGCTTTCCAGCGCATTGAGGATTGTTTGAGCGGCATCCGACGGGCGCGTGGAAAAATCCGCTCGCGCCCCTCTGCGACCGCTGCTAGTACGCGAAGCGATGCGCATATTGGTAACGGGCGGCTGCGGTTTCATCGGCAGCAACTTTATTCGCTACATTCTGAAACATTACAAGCCGGCCTACGTCACTAATGTCGATGTCCTGACCTACGCCGGCAACCTCGCCAACCTCGAGGGTGTAACCGAGGCACATGGCGATCGCTATGAATTCTTCAAGGCTGACATTGCCAATGCCGACCAGATGGATGAGCTCATGACGGAGCACCAGTTCTACGCTGTGATTAATTTCGCGGCTGAATCGCATGTCGATCGCAGCATTAATTCACCGCAAAACTTCATTCATACTAATGTGATTGGCACCAGTGTGCTGCTCGATTGCGCCCGCCGGCATGGGGTGCAGCGTTTCATTCAAATATCAACCGACGAAGTTTACGGTTCGTTAGGCGAGACCGGAAAATTTACCGAACAGTCGCCGCTCGACCCGAGTTCGCCTTACTCCTCGAGCAAAGCCGGAGCCGACCTTCTCGCGCTCGCTTCTTACAAAACCTACGGCCAGGAGGTGATTGTCACCCGTTGCTCGAACAACTACGGCCGATATCAATTTCCCGAGAAACTGATTCCACTCATGATTATCAAGGCGCTGCGGGGAGAAGCCCTGCCGGTCTATGGTGATGGCTTGAATGTGCGCGATTGGATTCATGTGGACGATCATTGCGCCGGGATCGTGGTTGCCTTGTTCGAAGGAAAACCGGGCGCGATTTATAACTTTGGCGGCGGTCGAGAAATGGTGAACCTCGAGGTGGTGAAACTGATCCTCAAGAAACTAGGCAAACCGGAGACTCTGATCTCGTTCGTAACCGACCGGCTGGGGCACGATCGTCGTTACGCCATCGATTCGTCCTTTAGCGCGCGTGAGTTAAACTGGAAGCCGCGGCACAATTTCGAAGAAGGCCTCGATGAGACGATTCAATGGTACATCGACAATCAATCATGGTGGCAGCCCTTGCTTGAGCGCGCGGGAAGATACTAGCAAGGTAGTGATCGGAGATCAGCCATCAACCATTAGCTATTAGGCGTCAGCGGCTCGTTCCGCTCCCGCCTCACGGACGACCAATGAACTTGTTGAGCACAGTGCGCGTGATTTGCTCGATCGCTGGACTGCGGCAACGGCCCAAAACATATAATTGCCGCCGAAGAAACCGACGCTAACACCGACGTCACGCGCCTGAAGTTTCGATTGGCGTCTGACACAGACGCCCTACAATCTCATGGATCGATCATCTTGAAACATTCCGCGTGCTGCGTTGGCGGGGGAGCGTTTGCTTGAATTCTAGCGGCGATCTGTGCTTGTTCTGAGCCCGGTCGAATGGAACGGTCGTTCGAATTAATTGAACGTGCTCTGAGGCACGGCTACGGAAGATGAAAATTGCTATCATTGGCTCGGGGGGACGGCTTGGCGCAGCTCTTGCGCGCGAGTACAGTCGCGACTTGGAGGTGACCAGCTTTGGACGTAGTCAGCTGGATCTGGGCCAGCTCGATCGCGTCCGATCGGCCCTTGCTCAGACTAAGTTTGAATTACTGATCAATTGCGCGGCTTTAACCAATGTTGATTACTGCGAATCGCACCGGGAAGAAGCTTTTGTCGTTAATGCCGAAGGTCCGCGTTTGCTGGCTGAGATAGCTAACGAGAAATCGGCCAAATTAATTCACTTCAGCACCGATTATGTTTTTGATGGCAAGAAAACGGATCCCTACGTTGAGGAAGATAAAGCGGTTCCGTTGAGCGTTTATGGCGAATCGAAACTGGAAGGGGAGCGCCGCGTGCTCGAGGTTTCCTCGCAGCATCTGGTAGTTCGTCTTTCCTGGGTCTTTGGTCGGGATAAGCCGAGCTTTATTGATCAAATCATTCAGCGTGCTCGCGAAAGCGATGTGGTCACGGCTGTGGCCGACAAATTTTCGAAGCCTACTTACACCATCGATGTGGCGAGTTGGTTGCGTCTGGCCATCGACAAAAGCGCAAATGGCGTTTTGCATCTGGCCGATCGCGGCGGATGCAGCTGGCAGGAATGGGCCCAGTATGCAATCGATGTTTGCGGTAGCCTCGGAATTCCGTTGAAGGCGAAACGAGTCGGAGCCGTCTCACTGGCGGATATGAAGAACTTCGTCGCGCAACGCCCGGTGCACACGGTGTTATCGACCGCGAAATTCGCCGCTCTCACCGGAGTGCAACCTCGCCATTGGCGAGAAGCGGTTGCTCAATATATTACCGCCCACGTTTCTAAGAAATGAATATGAACTTTTTGAGGTTAATTGGAATTGTCGCGTTAACTGCGCTGGCCCAAGGGGCGCGCGCGGAGCTGAAGTGGGAGCAGACCTCCGTCGATTTGCAGCCGGCGCTCGGCGACAAACAAGCAGTTGCGCATTTCAAGTATGAAAATGTCGGCAAAACGCCGGTCCATTTTACATCGGTCCATGCCTCCTGCGGTTGCACCACGGCACAGACGCAAAACGAGCAGGTTGCTCCCGGTGAAAAAGGCGAGATTACCGCGACCTTTAACATTGGCGGCCGCACCGGCACGCAAGTCAAAACCGTTACGGTCCAGACCGACGATCCCGATCCCGCGCGCGCCAGAACTGTGCTTACGCTTAAGACGGTTATTACGCCGATACTCGAGGTCCAGCCGGCCCTTGTTTTTTGGCAGAATGGTGAGGAGCCCAAGCCGAAGATCATCACCGCAAAAGCAAATAAGGCTGCGGCCATCAAGAAATTGGACGTGATATCGTCGGTTCCCGATTTCACTGCCAAAGTCGAAGCCGGCTCTGCTCCGAATGAATTCAGGATCAGTGTCCAACCGCGGGATACCGCTAAGGCTGCCTACGCAACGTTGAGCATCAAACCCGATTCCCCAGTCAACACGGGAAACACCTTCGCCGTAGCGGCGCGGGTGATGCCTCCCGCGCCAACAGCAGCGACGGCGAGTACACCGGCGACCAAGTCTCCCCTTTCCACGATCCGACACGATCTAGCCACACCAGCGGCGACGGCAGCATCACCCAGTCAATAATGCCGTGAAGGTGAGCGCGGTCCGACAAGCGCTATTGCTCACTGCGCTCGCCCTTGTGCCTGCGATCGGCGAGGCAATTTACTTTCGCAATAAAGTCTCGTGGCAGTCACCCATTCCCGCATCCGAATTGGTGACGGTCGAACAAGCTCAAAGCTGGGGCGGTAATGTGATCTGGGTGGATGCGCGCCCGGACAGTGAATTCGAACGCGATCATATCCCGGGCGCGATTTCGTTGAACGAAGATCGCTGGAACGAGTTGCTGCCGCAATTTCTATGGCAGTGGTCGCCGGAGAAGAGGGTTGTGGTTTACTGCAGTGCGCAAAGTTGCAACGCCAGCCGCGAAGTGGCGAAACGCCTACGGGACGAAGCGGAGTTGAAAAACGTTTTCGTTCTCGATGGCGGCTGGGAAGGGTGGCTCAAAAACAAGAGATGAAGAAAACGCTCAACGCTCCACGCTCAACGCCCAACGTCCAATGCAGCAATCTGATTCTACCATTGAGCGTTGGGTGTTGGACGTTGGACATTGGGCGTTTGCTCCTCTTGTAAGAAATGGACTTACCCTCGCGCAATATGCTTTGGCGCATCGTCGCTCTTATCGTCGGTGGCATTTTCATTTATGCCGGCGTCATCAAAGGCATGGATCCGGTTGGCTTCGCTAACGACATCGATAATTATAAAATTCTGCCTTGGCCGTTAACAGTCCGTCTGGCCTTCTACTTGCCGTGGCTGGAAATTCTTTGCGGCCTGGCCGTGATTCTTGGCTTGTTGTATCGCGGCGGCTTGTTGGTTTTGACCGTGCTCATTTCGATCTTCATCATCGCGAGCGTTATCGCGAAAGCCCGAGGCCTCGACATCACCTGTGGCTGCTTCGGTCACGCCAGCAAATACCTCAGCTTCTTCGGTCATCTGGCGCTCGATTTTGTTTTGCTCGCCCTACTCGTCGCGCTCTGGTTTACAAACCGCGCGCAACGACAAGAGTTGTAGGGCAGGCGCTCCGCCCGCCGTTTCTCTAGGACCGACAACCGGGAACGGTTGCCCTACAATATGAATTTCGGGAACGAATATTAGCGCGTTGGCTTTTCCGGAATCAGTATTCTTTCCGGATAATTGTAGGGCAGGCGCGTCGCCTGCCAAAGTTTCCATCATGGGTCACCGTCCGCGCATTCGTTGCGGCCAATAAATTGTAGGGCGGGCGTGTCGCCCGCCGTCTCTCTAGGACCGGCAACCGGGAACGGTTGCCCTACAGCTGATCGAACGTCCTGGAAGTTAAGTAGCGACGAATATTGTACACAAGCACCTGTGCCGATGAAGTCGCTACTGGATTTTCTGAAGGGGAAATGGCTCGGGCATCCATTGCACCCAGTCCTTGCCCATGTGCCAATGGCGATGTGGCCGGGCGCGCTCATCTTTGATTTGCTTTCGCAATATCAGATCGGCGGCAACGCCATGGTCCGATTATCATTTTACGCAATCGTTTTTGGTCTGGCAGCCGCGCTCGTGGCGGCGCCGACTGGATTAGTCGATTGGAGTGGAATCAAGAAGGAAAAGCCGGCGTGGAAAATCGGCCTGTATCACATGTCGCTCAATCTCATCGCCACGTTGCTATTTGCGGTGAACCTCGCCTTGCGTTGGCAAACATTTCGCGATGCTTCGGAAGTTGATCGAATACCGCTTCTTCTTTCAGCCGTTGGCACGCTTATCCTTATCGGCTCGGCTTATTTGGGCGGACGAATGGTTTACGAGTACGGCATCAGCGTTGCCCGGATGTCGAAAAAGAAATGGCGCAAGCTCGCCGCAGCCGGCGGCGCCAACCTACCACCGGAATAGGGGAAGCCGTGTTGAAAGATCTTCTCGAAGGCAAACCACTGCGGCATCCGATTCATCCGATGCTGGTTCATTTTCCAATCGGGTTTCTTGTTTTGAGTTTCCTCCTCGATCTCGTTAGCCTGGCTTTTCCAGAGGTGCCAAGTCTGCTGCGCGGTTCCTTTTACGCAATGCTCCTCGGAATCATCACAGCGTTGCTCGCGGCTGTGCCCGGCTTCGTCGATTACTCCGACATTCGCCGCGATCACCCAGGCAAGGTCACAGCTACCAGGCACATGATTTTGAATCTAATAGTCGTGGCAATTTACGGCATCAATTTGTGGATTCGCTCTTCCGCATTGAGCGATCCAAAAATTAGTTTGCCGCCGCTTCTTCTTTGCGTCATTGGCATTGGTCTTTTGTCTGTATCCGGTTACCTGGGTGGCCGTCTCATTTACGACGAAGGAATCGCGGTCGGGCGTCACAAGCGTCGTACCCAGCCTCCGCAAGACACGCTTCACTTTTCGACCGCACACGCGGCCAGTGATGGCGGGGCCACCTTTGTTCCCGTTCCCAATGCCGGACAGTTGCGCAATGGTGAAACACTGCGCGTTGAAATCGACAAGCAGGTGATGACAATCGCCCGGGTCGACAATCAACTTTACGGCTTTCAAGAATTTTGCACTCATCGCTTTGGACCGCTCTCCGAAGGCAGCTTCCACGAATTTAACGTGCAATGCCCGTGGCATAACTCGTGTTTCGACATTCGTACGGGCAAGGTAACGAAGGGGCCCGCCAAAGTAGATTTGAAGACGTTCAAGATGGAAACGCGCGACGGCAAAGTCGGCGTACTCCTGACAAAAGATCATGATCAGAAAACTTAAATCTGGCGGTTATCGTTTGTACTCTCGGAAGAAAAATCCGAAGACCGGAAAACGGCGAAACCTCGGCACGTTTAACACGCGCGCCGCAGCAAAGAAACACGAAAAGGCGGTGCAGTATTTCAAACGTCGCTGATTCGTTGGGCTACAATTCGCTCATTAAGGCTCTGATTGGAACCAGCACCGCGATGAGGAGCGGAGTGGTGGCCCCTGGGCGTCTTGGGCGGGGTAGGAACATGGGTGCGGCAGTCGTAAACTGCCGTTACAGATTTTTAATTCGCAAACGAAGCGGTTGCCGTACAATCTGCCGAGAGCTAGAAAGGAAGATCATTATGAATTACCTATTGATTCGTCACAAAGTTGCTGACTTCGCCAAGTGGAAACCGGCTTATGACGCACACGGTTCTGCGCGGGCGAATGCTGGCCTGAAAGAGGAACGTCTGTTGCGCAACATCGACAATCCTAATGAAGTCGTTTTGCTTTTATCTGCGCAGGATCTGAACAAAGCGAAAGAGTTCGGTGCTTCGGATGACTTGCGCCAACGAATGCAGCAAGCCGGAGTGACTGATAAACCGGACATTTGGTTTTTAAACGACTGAAAGTCCGATCAGCCACCGATCCGATCGCAGCATCCGCCAAATAAGAAACGCTGAAAAACTGAAACGCTGAAATACTCTGATTTTAGCGTCCTTTAGCGGTTAAGTAGCTCTTTGTTTCGTATTCTGTCCATCCGTGGTATCAGCGAAATCCGCGGTCTATCTCGGTTGACCGATAGTGCCAAACTCGCCTTGTTGCTGGATCAGTTTAGCAACGAGCGCCGTCCAGCCGGTTTGATGAGAGGCGCCCAGACCGCCGCCATTGTCGCCGTTGAAGTATTCGTGAAACCAATAGAGTTTGGAATCAGTCGCCGAATTGAATGCACCGAGGGAAGCGCAGAGGAAAGGCCGCTCGCCTTTCTCATTGCGGAGCCAGAGCTTGATCAAACGGTTTGATAGTTCATTGGCGACTCCCTTCAAGGTCATATACGTGCCGGACCCGGTTGGGCATTCCACTTTGAAATCGTCGCCATAATAATGATGGAATTGCTGGAGCGACTCGATCAGCAGGTAATTGATAGGAAACCAAACCGGACCTCGCCAGTTTGAGTTACCGCCGAAGATTCCAGTTTGTGACTCCCCTGGTTCGTAGTTCACAATTTTCTCTTCGTCTCGGACCGTCAATCGATAGGGATGATCCCGGTGATACTTGCTGACCGAACGAATACCGTACTCACTCAGAAATTCGTCCGGATCGAGCATGCGCCGAAGCAGACATTTCATGCGATGGCCGCGAGTAAGCGCGGCAAGCCGGGTCTCGCGCATGCCAGGCTCCTGCCAGCGCGAGACCAGACTGGCGAGGTGAGGCCGATGTGCCAGATACCATTCGAGCCGCGACTTGAATCCGGGTAGTTGGTCGATCAACTGCCATTGAATTGTTTCTACTGCGAGCAGAGGCATCAATCCGACTATCGATCGGACCTTTAATGGTAAATAGCGCCCACCTGGTGTGTGCAGCACGTCGTAGAAGAACTCATCTTCTTCGTTCCAGAGACCGATGCCACTGCCACCCAGATTGTTCATGGCGGCGGCGATGCCGAGAAAATGTTCGAAAAACTTGGTCGCGATATTTTCGTAAACGTGATTTTCACGGGCGAGTTCAATCGCAATCCGCATCAGGTTCAGCGAAAGCATTCCCATCCAGCTCGTGCCATCGCTTTGTTCAAGATGGCTCCCGTCAGGAAAGGAGGCGCTGCGATCGAATACGCCGATGTTATCGAGCCCGAGGAATCCGCCCTGGAAGATATTGTTACCTTCGGAATCCTTCCGATTTACCCACCAGGTAAAGGCGAGCAGCAGTTTGTGGAAGATCGTTTCCAGGAACGCGCGGTCGCCTTTGCCGGATTGTTTACGTTCGATTTGGAAGACGCGCCAGGCCGCCCACGCCAGGACGGGCGGATTTACATCACTGAAGTTCCATTCATAGGCAGGAAGCTGGCCGTTGGGATGTTGGTACCATTCGCGAACTACAATATCGAGCTGCGCTTTGGCAAAATGCGGATCGACTAAAGCCAGTGGAATGCAATGAAAGGCCAGGTCCCAGGAGGCGTACCATGGAAATTCCCAACTATCGGGCATCGACATGACGCGCTCGTTATAAAGATGTTGCCAATCGAAATTACGACCGCTCCAGCGCGAAGCTGGCGGCGCCGGTTGACCTGGATCACCCGCGAGCCATTCCTCCACGACGTAATAGTAGAACTGCTTGCTCCAGAGTAGCCCTGCCAAAGCCTGCCGCTGAATTGCCTTATGCTCAGGGGTGAGATCAACTGGCGCGATCGACTCAAAGAATTCGTCGGCCTCAGCTTTGCGCGCGGAAAAGACTTCATCGACATCATCGAAGGGTCGTGTGGCCCTCTCCCCCAGGGAGAGGGGGACGACGGAGCCGCCGGGTGAGGGATGATTGTCGGTCTCCGCAGGCCGTACTGGAGGGGCGAGCTCCTGCGAGCCCGGCGTCGCTGGAGCTTCGCCCTCCATGGCGCCGCCGATTCGCGCGAGTCGCAGGCGAATCGTCCGCGACTCGTTAGCCGGAATCGTGAATCGATAATGCGCAGCAGCCTTTGTCCCAGTCTTGCCCGGTTTTACGATGTCTATCTTGTTCTGAATAAGCGCATCGTTGATAGAATCTTTCACGAACGGGCAACGGTTCGGCACGCCCCACAACCGTTGGAGATTAGATTCGTTTTCGGTGAAGAGAAATTTTTCGGCGTTTTCGCAATGGAATTCGTAACGGCCAAGCCCATCATGTCTAGCTTCGATCATTGTGAGCGTGGCTTCTCGCAAACTAGGCTTGCGAGGATCGCGGCCCCAGCTCCAGGTATTGCGGAACCAAATCGTGGGCAAGAAATGCAAGGTCGCCGGCTCGGGACCGCGATTCGTAGCGGTTGCGCGAATCAAAATATCTTCTGGAGTTGCCTTGGCATACGTGATCTCAATGTCGAAGTAGCGATTCTCCGCCAGAGTGTTGGTGTGCCAGAGCTCGAATTCTGGTTCCGTTCGTGATCGTGCGGCGTTGGAGCTAACTAGCTCGTCATAGGGAAAGCGAGTCTGCGGATAACGATACAACATCCGCATGTAGGAATGGGACGGTGTGTTATCGAGATACCAATAGAGTTCCTTGACGTCCTCGCCGTGATTTCCTTGCGGTCCGGCTAATCCAAATAACCGCTCCTTTAGTATTGGGTCTTGACCATTCCAGAAGGCCCAGGCGAAGCAGAGCCCTTGCTTGTAGTCGCAAATTCCTGCCAAACCATCTTCACCCCATCGATATGCGCGTGACCTCGCCTGTTCATGCGGTAAATAGTTCCAGGCATCGCCATTCGCGCTGTAATCTTCGCGCACCGTCCCCCATTGCCGCTCGCTCAAGTACGGTCCCCACAGATGCCAGCGCTGTGCCTGCGAATTATTTTCTTCGATCCGCCTTTGCTCGGCGTTCATGGCGCATCTTGTCGATTACATTTAGCCAAAAGCAAGTTCTCAGCACGGCCTTGTCGCCTGTTCATAATCAATAATAATGGCTTTTCTTCGGTGGAATCTTGATAATAATCGCAGATAAATGGGCATGTAGGATATAATCCTACATTAGCCGCGCGGTATAGGCTTGATTTTGGCGCCGGTTTTTACTTTAATCGGCGCGTGCCTGCGCCTGATCGGGTGAGTTCACTAACTGGAATTAGCGCAGGTGGGAAAAACGGAGCTGTTGCCTTTACCACCACTCAATGGAGCGTGGTATTGACCGCGCAAGGAGCATCGCCCGCGGCACAGGAGGCGTTGGAGAAACTGTGCCGCGTTTACTGGCGTCCGCTTTATGGCTTCGTTCGCCGGCAGGGCCATGGTCCGGAGGAAGCGGAGGATCTGACTCAGGGTTTTTTTGCCCAGCTTTTGGAACGAAGAGACCTCGATGTGGTGCGCCGCGAGAAAGGACGTTTGCGTTCTTATCTGCTGGTGTCGCTCAAACATTTTCTGACCAACGAGCGACACCGTGCGATGGCGATCAAGCGCGGAGGAGGTCGATCGCTGATTCCGCTGGAGGAACTGAAGAGCGCGGAGCGCGCTGCTCTGGAGCCGACAGACAATTTGACGGCGGACCTCATTTATGAGCAGCAATGGGCGTTACGAGTCTTGGAACAAGTTCTTGCCAGACTGCGGGAAGAGCGGCGTGCGGCGGGCGATACGGTGTTGTTCGAGCAATTAGAAAAGTTGCTGGCGGACGAGCCTGGCCGACCTCCGCTGGCAGAGACCGCCGCCAAGTTGGCAATGAGCGAGAACGCGGTCAAACAAGCGATTCACAGATTGCGCGACCGCTACCGCCAAATTTTGCGCGAAGAAATCACGCAAACGATCACGGCGCCCGGCGATGTCGAAGATGAGCTGCGACATTTGATTTGCGTCTTACGAACGTAACCAGCGGGACAAATTCATGCATTACTCGGTGGAGATGAGTGAGAGCGTGAACACGGAACTGACTGCTGCGGGCAGAAAGTGCTGTAAGTGCGGCGCGAAGATTCCCGCTGCTGCGCCACAAGGATCCTGCCCGGCCTGTATTTTGGAAACAGGGCTCGGCCTGCGCGCGGATGAAATCGATGCGAGTGATTTCAAGCGAACGCCACGGGACGAAGCTGTGGAGTTCAGGGCGCTGGCGAACTTCGGCGATTACGAGTTACTCGAGGAAATCGGGCGCGGGGGCCAAGGGCTCGTTTACCGCGCGCGACAGAAAAGTCTGAATCGGATTGTTGCGCTCAAGGTCATCGGCCTCGGTTACTGGGCAACAGAAGCGCATTTGAAGCGGTTCCGCCTTGAAGCAGAGGCGGCCGCTCATTTGGACGATCCACACATCGTGCCCATCTATGAAATCGGGGAACGTGAGGGTGCCTGCTACTTCAGCATGAAGTTTATTGAAGGCGGGCCCCTCGACAAAATTGTCGGCAATGAGTTGATGCCGGCGCGCAAGGCGGCGGAAGTGATGGCGAAGGTCGCGCGCACGCTGGAGTATGCGCATCAACACGGTGTGCTGCATCGCGACGTCAAGCCGGGCAATATTCTGATCGACGCGAAGGGTGAACCGCAGCTAACCGATTTTGGTCTCGCCCGTCTGGTTGAAACAGAGAGCACAGTCACGCGCACGATGGAAGTGCTGGGCACACCCAGTTACATGGCGCCAGAACAAGCCGCCGGTAACAACGCGGTGCTCACCAAGGCAACGGATGTCCATGGACTTGGCGCGGTCTTTTACCAGTTGCTAACCGGCCATCCGCCTTTTGTTGGGGAGACAACTTACGAAATTGTCCGGCTGGTCTTGGAAACCGAGCCACGACCACCGCGAATCTGGAATTCCAAGGTAGATCGCGATCTTGCCACAATTTGTCTGAAGTGCCTCGAGAAAGATCCGCAACGGCGCTACCCCTCCGCTCTCGCCGTAGCTGAAGATCTTGAACGCTGGTTGCGGCACGAGCCGATTCTGGCCCGGTCCACCGGAGTCTTCGCCCGCGGAAAAAAATGGGTGCGACGTAACCCCACCACTGCGGCGCTGGCTGCATCGTTAGTCGCTCTGGCGGCAACAGTGGGCGTGATGGTTTGGAACAGCGACATGTTTCACTCCCTGCCGACCACTGGCATTGCGGTGCTGCCGTTTGAAAATCTGAGCGAAGACAAGTCAAACTCTTACTTTGCTGACGGAATCCAGGACGAGATTCTGACCCGCTTATCGAAGATCGCGGATCTGAAAGTGATCTCGCGCACCTCGACGCAGCATTATAAGAGCACGCCGGAAAATTTGTCGGAGATCGCAAAGCAACTGGGCGTGGCTCACATCCTGGAGGGAAGTGTGCAAAAAAGCGGCGGCGCCGTGCGGGTGAACGTGCAGCTTATCAAAGCGGCCAATAATTCCCATCTCTGGGCCGATACCTTTGATCGCAAACTGACAGATATCTTCTCGGTGGAGAGTGAAATAGCCAAAGCAATTGCCGATCAATTGCGCGCAAAACTCACTGGCCAGGAAGAGCAAGTTATCGCTGCCAAGGCGACAGACAATCCTGAAGCTTACGATGCTTACCTGCGGGGCCTGGCCTATTACTTGAGACCGAGCGATCTGCCTGGCAATTACCTCGCTGCACAAAAATATCTCAGAGAAGCGGTGAAGGTGGACCCGAAATTCGCCCTGGCCTGGGCGCTGCTCTCCTATGTTGATGCTTACGCCTACCTCACAGCGAATCTCCAGCAAACGATCGCGCTTCGTGAAGAGGCACGGCAGGCAGCCGAAACGGCTCTCACCCTTGAGCCCAAACTAGGCGAGGCCTTGCATGCCAAGGGATACTACCACTACGCCTGCCTGAAGGATTACGACACCGCCGCGACTTATTTTGAGCAAGCACGGCAACACCTGCCCAATAACAGCCAAATTCTTGAATCAATGGCCTATCTTGCGCGAAGGCGAGGCGATTGGGACCAGAGCGAGTTGTATTTCAATGAAGCCGAGCGGCTCGACCCCCGCAACGTTCCATTGCTAGAGGGGCATGAGTCTTCCTATCTCATGCTTCATCGGTTCCCGGAAGCGCTGCGAAAGCTTGATCAAGTTCTCGATATCGTCCCCGACGACATGGACAACGTCGCACAAAAGGCGCTCGTCGCACAAGCGGAGGGCGACCTTCCACGTGCTGCTGCCTTACTTGCTCCGCTCCAAACGGGTGCCGATAGCGTTTACCCTTTGGAAATACAGATTTACCAAGCGATCCTCGAGCGCCGCCCTGCGCAAATCATCTCTCGGCTGAAGGAAATCCTTCGCAACCCTGATCCGGCATTGGGTTTCTACAATGGCGAGCTGCGCTTTTGGCTAGGCTGGACGCAAGAACTGGCCGGCGACCACGTCGGCGCCCAAGCAAGTTGGCAACAGGCCCACAAAGAACTGGAAGCTCTCCTCGAAAAAGAACCGGACAACTATTTCATCGTTGGAGATCTCGCGCTGATCGATATCGGCCTTGGTGACAAATCCGCTGCATTGGCCCTCGCCCAACGCAACATAGCCGCGAATCCGATCGAAAAAGAGGCGGTCAACGGTTTCCGGTCATTGGAGATCTTTGCCTGCGTCGCGGCACAAATGGGGGAGCGCGACCGCGCCATTGCCGCTTTAGAGAAGTTACGCTCGCTCCCAGGCCCTGGTGGACCAGTCGGTCTGTCCGTGCCGCTCACACCTGCGATTCTCCGGCTCGATCCGATGTTCGATCCGCTTCGCGGCGATCCGCGCTTCGAAAAAATCCTGACTGAGGTATCGCGCCGGTTTTGATTAACTAGCGGAGATTTTCAACCGCGGTCTTTTGCAGATTTGCAGGGCGTCTGTGCCAGACGCCGATCCATAAAAGCGGCGTTTCACAGAAACGCCCTACAAGGTCGCAGTCCGTGATCATTCAGTGTTGAGGGTTCGGCGCCGGCTCCAGCTTCGTAACCTTCGATCGGAATTGTTGCAGTACTTAAATGAAGCAACAAGCACTCGACAAAAACCCTATGAATACCCCAATTGGTGTCACAACATTGGCCGTCCACCTGAAAAACTCAATTCATCGCTTGCCTTACCGACGTATCTTGTTTGTCACTGAATCTGGCATTTTCAATCCACGCGCACTCCTCGCTTTCACTCTTGGATCAGCGGGCATCTTCCTGGCATTGATCACCTTCGCGGCGAGTAGCGAAAATAGCTCAGCCACGCCGGCCAGTTTCGGCGCCAGAATTTACGTAACTACAACCGCGCAGAAGATCGGCGGGATCGGCACCGGAGGCTGTTCCTTGCAGGAGGCGATTTATTCCTCCGTCCTTCACAACAGCTTGGACGGCGGCGCGCACGGCATCGCCATTGACGCGACTGATCCGGACCATTTCATCACCACGGAATGCGTGATGGGTACAGGCAACGGTGACACCATCATGCTGCCTACCGGTGCGGTATTCAACTTAGATGCTTTGGTCTTTAATTCCCTCGCAGACGCTCACAATCCCTACGGCCCAACTGCAACTCCGATCATCTTTTCCACCATGACGATCGAGGGCGCTGGGGCAACTCTCCAGTGGACGGGAGGAACTTTGAAGAACGCGCGCCTGTTTGCCATCGGCTTCGCCGCCGTCACAATCAAGCAAGACACGCTAAACACAACAGTGTCCGGTGCTGGTGCCCTGACACTGCGCAATGTTTACATTAGAGGATTTCACGCCAAAGGCGGTAACGGAACCGGCGGCGGTGGTGGAGGAATGGGGGCGGGAGGAGCTATTTACCTGCAAAATGGGACACTAACCGTTGAAAACAGCACCTTTGACGATAATGGCGCCGTTGGCGGAAATGGCGGTGCCAGCGGCTGGGGCACTGGCGGCGATGAGGGTGGTGGCGGCGGTATTGGCGGTGCTGGGGGTACCGCTCACTTTTGCACCGGGTGCGGTGTTAATCCCAGCAGTTCCGGTGGAGGCGGAGGAGGATCAAAGGGAAATGGTGGAGGCGACGACGGCGGAGGCGGTGGGACAATGTTTTCTGGAGGGAGTGGTTATCCTGGCGGCGCAGGTGGGTACCTTTGCGGTGGAAAGGGAGGAAATAATGGTCAGGACGGACAATGCCCGGGCGGAGGTGGCGGTGCCGGCCAAGAATATATTTGTCTGGGGGGAACCGAGACCTGCGATGGCAACGGCGGTAATGGAGCGTACGGCGGCGGCGGAGGCGGCGGATCAGGTGGCGGCGGCGCGGGAGGTTTCGGTGGGGGTGGTGGCAGTCCGCGTGGAGCTTTCGGGTCTGGAGGCAACGGTGGCTTCGGCGGAGGTGGTGGCGCGGATGGCGGGATAGGCGGGCAATTTGGCGGCGCGGGTAGTGAGGACAATGGCGGCGGAGGCGGGGGCCTTGGCGGTGCCATCTTCAATGACAGTGGCAGGCTCACTATTCACAACAGCACCTTTTACAACAATTTCGTCACCCGTGGCTTGGGTGGGAGCAACACAAGGTACGACGGAACGATCTTTACCGCCCCCAACGGCGGCGATGCCGGCGGGGCGATTTTCTCGCACAACGGGTTAACGACAATTGTTGATTCCACGTTTAGCAATAATCAAAGTACCGGGTCGGGCGGAGGCGTTGTGATTTTTAGCGACAATCCTTTCACCCCAGCCAACCTCGTGCTTCAGGACACAATCCTCGCCAACAACGGCGCGAACGAATGTTTTTACACCGGGAACGCAGCGGTTAGCGGGGTCGGCAACCTGATTACGACCAACGGCTCGGGAACGCAGCCATTCGGCACCTGTCCGGGCGTAGTGACAACTACCGACCCGCAGCTCGATCCGAATGGACTGAAAGATAACGGCGGCCCGACACCGACGCTGGCGATCCCACTATTTAGCTCTGCCATGGGCGTGGCTGATCCGGGGACATCTCTTCTATACGACCAGCGATATGCAGACCGACCGCAGTCAGACAGCGCGCCACGCAACGGCTACGACATTGGTGCGTACACCGTGTGCAGGAGATTCTTCGGAGGCAGGCTCCAGTCATGGATCTGCAGCGAGACCAACGCCCCGCCGCCGCCCACTACGACGCTGACCATGCAGGCCTCGCCCTCTTATGAGGGAACGACTAATCCCAGTCCAGGATCTCATACCGTAGACCTCAATTCGGTCGTTTCGGTGCAGGCAACACCGAATTCGGGCTATCATTTCACGAACTGGACGGGCAACGTGGCTCAGTCGAGCAATCCCTCCACTACGGTCACGGTGATGCAGGCGCAAACCGTGACGGCCAACTTTGCCAACGGATCGCCATCGGCCGACTTGCACGTGACGGTTAGCGATGGAAAGACAGCAGCGGTAGCGGGTGCCAAAAATACCTACACCATCGTCGTAAGCAATGCCGGCCCTAGTTATGTGAGCGGTGGAGTGGTCAAGGATACATTCCCATCGATCTTTACCGGGGTAACCTTCAGTGCGACGCAAATAGGTGGCGCATACGGATTCCCCGTCAGTGGCTCCGGAAATATCAATAACACGGTGACAATGCCGCCGGGCAGTTCAATTACCTACAAAGCAACGGGCAAACTTAGCGCCGCAGCCACCGGCACAGTTTCTGATAGCGCAAGCGTGACTGCACCGAGCGAAATTACCGATCCGAATCTTGGTAACAACAGTGCGACCGATGCTGACAGCATCACATTCAAAGCCGATCTCAAAGTTACAGTAACTGACGGCAAGACATCTGCCGTTGCCGGCTCAAAGAACACTTACACAATTGTGGTGACAAACGCCGGCCCGAGTAAGGTCAACGGCGCCGTTATCCGCGACACCTTCCCGAGCACCTTCACGGGCGTGACCTATACCGCCACTCAAAGCGGCGGTGCTTCCGGATTTACCGCGAGTGGATCCGGCAACATCAATAACACTGTTACCATGCCACCGGCGAGCAAGATTACCTATAAAGCTACTGGCACCATTAGCGCTTCCGCAACTCAGTCGATCTCGGATACGGCAACGGTGGCGGCTCCGAGTGGTGTGACTGATCTAAACACCGCGAACAACAGCGCTACCGACACCGACACCCTGTAAAATTGCGCTCAGACCTTGGCTGACAGCTTGACCTAGAGGTTAAAAAAAACTTCCAGTTCCGAATCCCATATTTATAGTTCAAGCAAGTGGCTCGATCGCAAGCGCTAGTGGCCCGACGATACCGATATCAGTGCCTTTGAATTCGGAGCAGAGTAGCTAACTGAGACTTGCCTGGGCACTGGACTGACGCGGCTCGACAGAGTCTCGCCCTACCATGCGACATCGCGCAGATTTACTGGAGGGCGACGCTCTACGGAGCAGCAGTAATCTGGGGAGCGCGCGTCCTCGCCAAAATTTGGCTAACGATAACTTCCGCGAAGCCCGCTTTGCCTTCTGTGGCGGCAACCGTGCCGGCTGCAAATATGCTTCGTGCCGCGCAGGCGACACGCCTGCCTCTACAGAAACGCGCGGCAATCAATAATCGAAAATCTGCAATCGGCACTTTCCTACTCCCACTCGATCGTGCTCGGTGGTTTGGTCGAGATATCGTAAACGACGCGATTGACGCCTTTGACTTCGTTAACGATCCGGTTGGAGATGCGGGCTAGTAATTCGTAGGGCAGGCGAACCCAGTCGGCGGTCATCCCGTCCTGGCTTTCGACGATGCGCAACGCGATGGTGTAATCGTAGGTGCGCTGATCACCCATGACTCCGACGCTTTGCACCGGAAGCAGAACAGCGAAGGATTGCCAGACCCGATAATACCAATCGCTCGCTTCCATTTCACTTTGCACAATGGTATCGCCATCGCGCAAAATGCGAAGCCGCTCCGGGGTTACTTCGCCCAGAATGCGTACCGCCAACCCAGGGCCGGGGAAAGGCTGGCGGTAAACTATTTCTTTGGGCAGTCCGAGTTGAAGCCCGGCTTGCCGAACTTCATCCTTGAATAGCTGCCGCACAGGTTCGACCAGCTCAAAGTGCATCTTCTCCGGCAATCCGCCGACGTTGTGATGGCTCTTGATTACGTGCGCGGGATTGCCGCCGATAGCGACGCTTTCGATGACATCAGGGTAAAGCGTCCCCTGCGCCAGAAACTTATAGCCGCTGTGCTCGTCCGCGCCGTTCTTTTTGTCCTCGGCTAGTAACTCTTCAGTCGCGGCGTGAAAAACCTTTATGAATTCGTTGCCGATGATCTTTCGTTTCTCCTCCGGCTCGACCACTCCGCGCAGCTTTTTCAGAAAACGTTCAGAAGCATCGACGTACTTCAATCTAATATGAAAGTTTTCGTCGAAAACGCGTTGGACGATTTCTTCCTCGCGCGCGCGCAACAAACCATTATTGACGAAGATACAGGTAAGTTGGTCGCCAATGGCCTTATGTAAGAGCGCAGCTACGACCGAGGAATCGACGCCGCCACTTAGGCCGAGAACTACTTTGTTGTCACCGACCTGGGCGCGCACGCTTTCGCAGGCGTCGTCAATGAATGAACCCATGGTCCAGTCCATCGTGCAATGACAGATGTGATAGACAAAGTTCTGCAGAATCTCACGCCCGCGCGGGGTATGCGCGACTTCGGGATGAAACTGTAAGCCGTAGAGTCTCCGTTGCGGATCTTCTACGGCTGCGAAAGGCGAGCCGCTGGTGCGCGCAGCGACGCGAAACCCACTCGGCAATGCTGTTACTTCATCACCGTGACTATTCCAGACATCCACCTGCGCGCCCAAGCCGTCAAAAAGCTGCGACCCGTTAGTTACATCCAGTATCCCGGCCCCGTACTCGCGGCGTCCGGTGTAGCGCACCTGACCGCCGAGGTGATGCGCCATCTGCATCAGGCCGTAACAAATTCCAAGAATCGGGATTCCCAGGGTAAAAATCTTTGGATCAACCTGGGGCGCATTGTTTTCGTAAACGCTGGCCGGGCCGCCAGAGAGAATGATGCCGTTTGGTCGCTCGCGCGCAATGGTCTCGGCCGAAGTATCGAAACGGACAATCTCCGAATAAACTTGCAGCTCGCGAATGCGCCGGCCGATGACCTGGGTGTATTGCGAACCGAAGTCGAGGATGAGAATTTTCGAATGTTTCGGCGGGGCCTCGGTCTTCACGCCAATCACGGATGAGTTTGCGGGACGCCGTGTTCTCCCGCGGGATCATCCGGGGGTCGATCAATCGGGCCCACCGTTCCTTGGCCGGTCACGCCGCGCTCGAGCTGGCCTCCCACTTCTTGCGTGCTGCGTTGTTCCAACGGATCGGCACACCCACCCGCGATAAGTGCGAATGCGCACATCATCGACAAGGGTCTCATCTGCTTATCTTAGGAAGTGAACGGACGAATGCAAGAAAGGTTGAAGCAATGAAGCAGTGAAGCGTTGTAGCGGCGCTCGCCGCGGCGAGCGCCGACGTATA
>Ga0137372_10001337_pt1 | contig 23789 bp, 20 predicted proteins | sample SagtaG_6_FD_104911 | JGI IMG/M metagenome (GOLD analysis project Ga0137372, IMG submission 104911) | Vadose zone soil microbial communities from Sagehorn Ranch, Mendocino, California, USA - Sage1_R_60_16 metaG | ecosystem: Environmental > Terrestrial > Soil > Vadose zone | place: USA...
ACCTCGGTCTCGGCCCCTCCCCAATGTTGTTTCGACCGCCCAAACTTTATCCCATCACGGATGTTCTTCTCTCGGGTCTGTCGCATGCTGAACAGGTGGTGCGATTGAGCGAAGGCGGCGCGACTCTAATCCAACTGCGCGAAAAGAATCTGGCCACCGACGAGTTTCAAAGACAGGCGACGGAAGCTCTGCGCGAAGCACGCAAGCGCGGAATACGAATCATTATCAATGATCGAGTGGATCTTGCGCTGGCCTTGAAAGCCGATGGCGTTCATCTAGGCCAGCATGATCTGCCCCCTGAGGCCGCGCGTCGCATGCTCGGCGATCAAGCGATCATTGGGTTTTCCACGCACAACGTAGAACAGGCAGGTCAGGCTGCCAATTTCCCGATTGATTACCTGGCAATCGGTCCAATCTTCACGACTTTATCAAAGATTTCCGCGGATCCCGTTCTGGGTTGGACAAACCTCAAAAAAGTGCGCGGTGCCATTGGTGAGTTTCCACTCATCGCCATCGGCGGTATCACGGCTGAAAATGCTGCCCAAGTGTTAGCAGCAGGCGCCGATGCCGTCGCGGTCATTAGCGCCGTTTTGTCCGACTCCACAGCAATTACTAGACGAACGAAACAGCTAATCGGAACTCTGAATCGAGCAGACCACCGTGCTAAAACATATTTTACTTGCGTTTGACAGTGTTATGCGCGAGAATCGTTAGGCCATTCACGGCGAGTAATTGCGCCGCTCATAAAATCTCCTACCCATATTCCCTTTCAAGACGACCTTATTGGAGTAAGTATCCGGCATGAGTTTCTTTGATCTGCCATCAATTATTGAGCAAATGCTGTCGGTTTCTGACCGAATCAGCGACCTTAATTTCTCCGTAGGTCAGCCCCCACAGATCGAGATCAATGGAAAACTGTCGCCCGTGCAGCCGCTCGGGATGCAAAAACTTACACCTTATCAAAACGAAATAATTGCCATGAGCCTGTTGCAGGGGAATTCCGATGCTGCAGTTCGCCTTGCGCAAACCGGCACCACTGACCTTAGTTATTCACTTCCTTCCCGCGCACGCTTTCGCGTCAACATCTTCCAACAACGCGGCGTCTATTCGATTGTGATGCGAGTGATTCCAACGGGTATTCCGACGCTGAGATCGCTTAACCTTCCGCAACAGCTCGCGGAGATTGCCGATTTAAAAAACGGTTTGGTGCTTATTACCGGACCGACAGGTTCAGGTAAGAGCTCGACCCAGGCGGCGATAATCGACCTGATCAATGAAACGAAGCACTACCACGTTGTGACCATTGAAGATCCGATTGAGTATCTGCACACCCATAAGAATTCCACGATTAACCAACGCGAGGTGGGACAGGATACAGTGGACTTTTCTTCAGCGTTGCGGGCGACGCTGCGTCAGGCACCGAAGGTTATTCTGATCGGCGAAATGCGGGATTTTGAGACAACAGAGATTGCGCTCGAAGCGGCCGAGACGGGACATCTAGTACTTTCTACTCTGCATACCATTGACGCGTCGAAGACGGTGGACCGAATTATTGGTCTCTTCCCCAAGAACGAGGAGGCAGTTATTCGTACCAGACTGGCGCAGACATTTCGCTACATCGTCTCACAGAGACTTATCCCTCGAGCTGATGAACGGGGACGGCTGGCCGCCGTTGAAATTCTAAAAACAAGCCCCCGAACCCGAGAGTACATTGAAGCAGGAGAAGCCGATGGCAAGTCTCTGCTGGATGCGATGCGTGATGCAAAATTGGAGGGAATGCAGGATTTTGATTCGGTAATAATAGAACTGATTGAGTCACGACAAATTTCTCTGGAAGACGGGCTCGCATTCGCCACCAATCAAAATAATCTTCTTCTCTCTCTGAAGGGATTGACTGCGGCGGAGGACTTCATGCGCCAGGAAGGTGCGAGAGTGCGAGTGAGCGCCGCGATAAATACCAGTTCAATGTTGAGCCTAATTGAATGAGTTCATCATATCCCAACTGAAACACCATGATTGTTGTTTGTACCAATTGCTCAGCCCGCCTTCAGATTGACGAGGAAAAAGCTCCCGCAGGTCCGTTCAATACTCGCTGCCCCAAATGTCATAGCAGCGTGAATTCGGGCCCGCGCAGTCCCACGATTGACAAGAGTAACTTAGCTTCGGATAGCGCTCTGGCAGCAGAACAACTACCGCCTGAGGTGTCTGCGCCGCCCGCTCGTTTCGAAATCGCTGCGCATGGAACTGAAGGGAAGGCCAGTGCATTTCCGGTGGAAGAGCTTGGTCGGCTGCTAGCTGGCCTGCTGGTCCAAAATGATAAAAGCGACGCGAAGCTGAGCTCGCGACCTTCATGGAATCCTCGTCGGGCTCTACTCTGCATCGCGGAAATTCGTCGCGAGATTGTAGCGCAGCAACTGAGGGAAGATAATTATCAAGTTTTTGTGGCTCATGATATCGGGCAGGCAGTCGGTCAGATTCGGGATAGTCAGTTGGACGTAGTGCTGCTCGACTCCGAATTCGATGCATCCGAGCAGGGCGCGGCATTCGTAACGCGCGAAGTTAATATCCTTAGACCGGCTCAACGCCGGCGCTTGTTTTTTGTTTTGCTATCTCCGGCTTTGCGTACAATGGAGTCGCATGCAGCATTTCTTCACAACGTCAATGCGATAGTAAATTTTAAAGATATCACAGACTTACCGCGAATCCTGGAGCAAACCCTTAGTGAGTACAATAAACTCTACAAAGAGTTCAACGCGGCTTTAAAACTGCAGTCGTTATAGGCGCCACGCTGCTCACAAGATTGCCGTTACACGAGATGGAGTAAAATAAGGGCCATGAAAGTGGCCCTTATTTATTGCATAAGGACCTTCGTTTACAACAGTCGATACTACGCCTCGCATTGGGGGGAATCTTCCTCTTTGTGTGCAATGAAGCACAATCAGGCGAAGGAACTCCGGCTTGGATGGTTACTCTGTCAAGCGATTCCGTAATTTGCTAATCTTTCCCCCTCGATATACACCAACTGCCTTTCTACTTTATTGACTGGGAAAGATGGGATTGGCATCGGAAACCTAACGCAAATGATCAGAGATGAACCCATATCAACAGTGACCGATGCGCACAGGCACGGGCGCGCCTCGGATAGTCGCCGAAGACTGAGTCTGGTGCTGGTGCTGACGGCAGTCTACATGTTTGCGGAAGTGCTGGGCGGTTGGTGGGCGGGCTCGCTGGCGCTACTCGCTGATGCAGGACACATGTTAACGGACGTCGCGGCCCTCGGCTTAGCTCTTATGGCCGTCTGGTTTAGTTCTCGGCCCGCGACCTCGAGCAAAACCTTTGGCTACCATCGTCTTGAAATCCTGGCGGCGCTCGTTAACGGCGTTGCACTCGTAGTTATTGCCCTGCTGATCTTTTACGAATCGTATCAGCGGTGGGCCTTACCACCGGCTGTCCGTGCCAACCTGGTGATGCTGGTAGCCACAGGCGGTCTGGTCATCAATCTGATCTCTGCCTGGATACTTCACGGAGGTCATGAGATTGATCTGAACATTCGTGGCGCGTGGCTTCACGTGATCAGCGATGCTCTCGGCTCAATTGGGGCAATCGTTGCGGGCGCAATCATGTCACTATACGGTTGGTACACAGCCGACCCGATGTTCAGCGCGCTGATAGCTATACTTATTATCTGGAGTTCATGGCGCCTGATTCGCGATTCCGCCAACGTCCTACTCGAAGGAACGCCGGCGCACATCAGTCTCGCGGCTGTTGAGCACGCGATTCTGCAGACGGCAGGAGTCGACGCTGTCCACGATTTGCACGTTTGGACGATCACCTCCGGGCGGGAGGCTTTGAGCGCACACGTGATACATCAGTACCAGGTTTCTCAGCCCGAACTGCTCAGGGACCTGCAAACAACACTGCATGATCGTTTTGGTGTCGATCATCTGACGATTCAGATGGAAACGCCCGACTTTGAGGATGAGACATTTCATTTCTGCCATGCTGGGACGGCATGCTTTCGCTCCCAAGGCGAATGACGGCAGTAAGACGAACTGACAAAAAAAGGCTAGCGAGAAAACCTCTCCAATGGAAATCAACCTTCTACTTACCCTAGACCTGCGTGAGCAGGCAGCCTTGCAAGCGGCTCTCGTCACTCATGGTGCACCCGACGCGCTGGTTACTCTGGCCCTTACAGGTGCTTGCCGAATTTCATCGGTGGTTGCCGCGCAGCAGCTTCGGAAGTGGCTGGCTGAAGCTCGCACCGCGGGTGAGACAGATTTTGCGGCACTACAAGTCATCGAACGCGCTCTCGTTAACTTCGGCGTGTGACCATTCCTGCCGAAGACAATCCCGGTCTTCGTAGCTTTAACGTCTAATGACTGAGACACAAATAGCTTATGGACGCGAACTGATCAATTTCGCGTTTGACGAGAGTCGCTATCAATCGCTTTCGCCAGTAGGTCATTACGAAGAACCGTTAACAGATGCTGAAATCGGCGAGGCCCTTGATTCGCCGATTGAGTCCGCCACCCTCGAAGATATTCTCCGCCCCGATGAATCAGTTCTAATTGTGGTCTCTGACTCAACTCGTGCCACAGCCAGCGCGCAGATCGTCAACCTTCTTGTTCGTCGAATTATTCAGACAGGAATCGCACCGCACGACATTTCGATCATTTTTGCCACCGGGATTCACCGGCGGGTTACTCCTCAAGAAAAGCAGGAGTTACTGACGCCCTTCATCGTGCAACGAATCAAGACGATCGACCATGACGCTTACGATCCAAAGAATTCATTGCCGCTGGGTACGACGTCTCAGGGTACGCCTGTTGAGCTTAATCGAGCGCTGCAAGATTTTTCGCACGTCATAATCACGGGAGCGGTCGCCTTTCATTACTTTGCCGGATTCACCGGCGGTCGCAAATCGATCTGTCCGGGTCTCGCTTCGGCGCAGACCATCGAAGCAACGCACATGCTGGCGCTCGACTTCGAGAAGGGCGGCCGGCGGGCTGGAGTTGGCACAGCGCTTCTTGAGGGCAACGCTGTTCATGAAGAATGTGAAGAGATCGCTGAATTGATCAAACCGTCATTTGGCGTCAATAGTGTTGTTGATGAGCGCGGTCGAGCTGTTCGTCTCTATGCCGGCCATTGGCGTCATGCGCACCGAGTTGCCTGCCGGGAGTATCTCGCCGAACACTCCTGCAGTATTAGCGGCAAGCGCGAGCTCATCATCGCCAGTTGCGGCGGTTGGCCCTATGACATCAATCTCATTCAGGCGCACAAAACGCTCGACATGGCCGCTTGTGCCGGCAAGGAAGGTGGGACGATTATCCTGCTAGCCAGATGCAGCGACGGTCTTGGCCGGCAAGACTTCCTGAAATGGTTTGAAGTGAAAAACTCGCGTGCTCTTGAAGCCCGGCTGCGCGAATCCTATGAAGTTAGCGGCCAGACAGCCTGGTCCCTGATGACAAAGGCTGAGCACTATCGCGTTTTGTTAGTCTCCGATCTACCTGACGAGGATGTAAGGCGTATGCGCATGACTCCAGTCCGTTCCCTGGCAGTGGCACTGGCGCAACTTCCTCCTGAGCTGGAGGGCTACATCCTGCCCCGTGGGGCAGCCTGGCTGCCGGTGGCGGCCGATCTACAATGAGAGGATTGATTGTCACCCGCATCCGAACTAGAATTCACTTCGTTGCCGCAACAAACCTGAGTCAAGGAGAGCAGAATTGAACATCAAAGCGCAGGCTATTTGTGGGGCAGTAATTTCGCTTAGCGTGATTTGCGCATCCGCGCAACAACCGGTGCCCGGGAAAGTAGAGCAAAGTGTGCCGTTAACAGCATCGGCCGTCGCTTTTGATGGTACCGGCGCCGCAGGACTAGAGGGAAGTCTGCGCACGACAGCATTGAATGGCGCGCCGGATACACCGGTCACAAACATCCGTCTCGTCATTAAAAATGTAGGCTCGCTCTCTTATAGTTACATTTCCGGTCTGGTTACCTTTTACGATAGCTCCGGCGTTCGCTGTGGCGAAGGGATCTTCAAAGCCGACGCGCTGCTCGTAAACGAGTCGGCGGAAACGGATACTCCGGGTATTCGCATCACCTGCGCCCCCTCGAACTGGCGTATCATTGCCACCAATCTACTTCCGCGGATTTCTCCTGGTCCCACCGCCCTGGAAACGGTGGTCAGTCCTGCAAATCTCATCATCAGCATTGATGGCGAAGAGCATCCGATTCAATTGGACAGACCGATGATCCTGAATCTGGGCGAGCGGCCGAGAACTATCATTGTGCGTCCGGTGCCGTAGCTTCTTATCCGGAATGGTATTGTTGACTACTGAATTCGTAGAGCAGGGAGTATTCACATGGCAGAAAACCAGGAAGAGAATAAATGTAAGCATCCCGCATGCGATTGTCCGCGTGAAGAGGGCAGTAAGTATTGCAGTGAGTACTGCGCGAACGCGGAGAAATCGGGTGTGATGGAGATAGGCTGCGGTTGCGAGCACGACGGCTGCCGTTAGCATCCGGGCCAGACCTACGAATCGACTGCGTGCCAAGAAACCCATTACGTCTACCTTCGGGTGTGACAGCCAGTTGAAGTTCCGCCGACCCCTCGAGAGATAGGCCGAGACCTCGCCACCTTGGTCGTCTTCAGATATTTACTCACTCCTGCTTATAATCGAGATCGCAAAGAGGAAACTGAAGATTCTCAATACCTTGCCACGCTAATTGAGCTGTCAGCGGCTCAACCGACTGGGTAGTTGGACGCTGCTTGGTCTAACAAACGGCACTGAATTAGTGGCAGCTCATTCGTTTGGTGTCTGGCTGATCGCAATAGTGTGGAATGCTTTGCAGTCTCAGGTGTCCATTGATTGATCTGGCGACAGGTTTTTTCGATTCGATAAGTTTACAAGGAGTGCTACTCGCGCTTGGGCTTTTCTTAGTCACCTTCGCCGTGAACCTCGCTATCGTATCGTTCATCCTGATTAAACTACCTGCCGGCTATTTTCAACAATCCCATCCCAGGGAGTTCTGGACCGACCGCCATCCGCTACTCCGCCTGATCGGTAAAATTGGTAAAAATGCCCTGGGCGCCGCGCTCGTGATGCTTGGCGTACTGTTGTCTGTTCCGGGCGTACCCGGCCAGGGACTGCTAACTATACTGCTTGGAATTATGTTGTTGGATTTTCCAGGCAAGCGACGTTTGGAGCATAAACTGGTGAGTCGACCGAGGATTTTTAACGCGATAAACAAACTGCGGCACAGATTTGGCAAGCCAGCCCTCGTGCTCGACTAGACCAGTATAACTTTTAACGGTCGCGTGTTATTGATCGGTTCCAGCAACAAAACAAAAAGCGCCGGTTGGAGATAAAATGCTGCACTTAAATGGCGGGCCGGGCGGAAAGCCACCGCGTTGACAATGAAAATTGACTTTGTTAGGTTGAACCGCTTGGACGAAGACGTTTTAGACGTGGAGGTTGAAGGCTCTTGCGCCAGAAAACCCTTGTTGATGATCAATTCACCTCTTTTACCTAGTCGCTCGCTCTGCCAGGGAGGACTTCTCCTCCTCCTTATTTCAAGCATCCTTGTCACAAATAGTTGTAGCTTTTTCGGTACTCACAAGAAGGTGCAAGTGCCTCCTCTGCTTACCCCCCTCGCGGAAGCAAATAAGGCTCAACTGATCAATGAAGTCAACCGCCTGGCCGCTGTCCGGTCGATTCATGGAAAAGTGGATATCCTGTTCGAGGACACTTCCTTTGCCGATGTAGGTGTCGCGGAGAAATACCGACAGGCTGATGGCACGATTATTCTTCAGCGTCCGGGTAATGTTTATCTGATTATCCAGGTACCCTTCATTGCGACCGACATTGCCCAGATGACTTCAGATGGCGAAAGGTTTCGTGTTGCTGTCTTGCAAGGCGAAGAGAGGTACCGCCGTTTCGTTAAGGGAACAAACAATGCGCGTTACGAGAAACTCGACCTCGATGGCGCACCAGGCGAAACTGCCAGAAAGAAAAAAACGATGAGCGGGAAGGAGACGGTCAGCGCGCTCTCCAATCTGCGTCCCCAGCACCTGACTGAAGCGTTTATGATTCATCCCATCGCGGCTGCGAGCGAACCTGGTTTCGTATATTCGCAAAGTGAGTTTTTTCAGGAGGAACCAGACTTACGGCCGAGGGCAAAGAAGGGTGCACGGGTAGTTCGAGGTTATTATCTCCTGGAGGAATTCGCTCAGCCCGCGGGGGCTGACCTGCGGCTAGTGCGCCGAATGTGGTTTGATCGCACCGGTGAAATTCGCCTCGCCCGAATGCAAACCTTCGATGAGGCAGGTTTGATGCTCGACGATGTTGCATATTTAGACGAAAAGCCGCTGGGGCCAGATGGTCGCCGGCTGCCTTCGCGTATTGACATTACGCGGCCGCGTGAACATTACCGGCTAAGCATTGCTTATCAGGCCCCGCCCTCTGTGGACATTGATCGTGAATATAAACCTGAGGCTTTTGTTTTGGAAAACCGCTGGCAACTCCCTGAGGTAGATCTGGACGCTCGCAAAAACAAGCGAGCCAACGCTAGTCAGTAATTGCCAGCTTCTGGCGTCAATTGAGCTAGCTATTTTTGATGAGAACAATCCTACAGGCGGAGGACCTCGTTAAGGTCTATCGTGTTGGTAAAGTGGACGTGTCCGCTCTAAGAGGAGTGTCTCTTAATGTCCAGGAGGGGGAATTTGTAGCGATTATGGGCCCTTCTGGTTGTGGCAAATCAACAATGCTGCATTTGCTCGGCGGCCTCCTGACGCCCACTAGTGGGCGCATCGTAGTTGACGGCGAGGACTTGACTGCTGCCACTGATGCAAAGCGCACCGACATTCGCCGCCGAAAAATCGGCTTTGTCTTCCAGCGGTTCAACCTCTTCCCTACTTTGACTGCCGAAGGAAATCTACGATTGGCCGAACGAATCCATGGGAACGGCGGGGACGATTCAGCTCGCCGTCGGGAGGTTCTACGCCTGTTAGGACTTGAAGACAAGCTGCATCACAAACCGCTCGAACTCTCAGGAGGCGAGCAACAACGAGTGGCCCTGGCCAGGGCCGTGGTAACCAGGCCTGCTATTGTCCTGGCCGATGAACCTACCGGGAATCTCGATTCTGAAAATTCCGCGGTTGTCCTTAATATGTTTCAGGAGCTCAACTTCCGCTTCAATCAAACCATCGTCATGATCACCCACAATCCCGAAGCCGCAGCAATGTGCCGACGAATAGTGCAAATGCGCGACGGTCACATCGTGGAGCCCGAGGCGAGCGTTCAGCTTTAAACAAGGCGATTTACACAGCTTTCTCTAAAGGTTAGAATCAATTTGCGCCCCAGGCCACTGAGGCGCGATTTTTGCGAGAACTCCTCCTGGGCCCCGCAATGAGGTATTTGCTGAACATAATCAAGCAGGTCTTGTTTTGGAGGTATGCCAGGAACACTTGGCAATGGGATATCCTCTGCGTCCTGATATTAATCTTTATTTTTTTGACCCCGAAAAGCTGGTTCGATGGCGGCGAACGACAGCTTAGACTGACGCATCAAAGCCCAACCTCGGCGACCCTGCTCGTTGGACCCGAATCCATTGAAAATGAAGAGGATACGGTAAAGTTGCAAGAGCGGGTGCGGGCGCTCACCGGGCGCTATGATGCCGAGGTTTTGGCAGTGCGGAAAGTAGTCGATCAGGGGGGTAAGACGCTCGGGTATCAGGTTGACATACGTTAGCCGTTACTTATAATTGCAGCTTTTTCAAACCTAACAGCAAAGGAGATCATCATTTACGAGGCTATTATGAAGAAACTTGGTATCGTAGTTATTGCGCTCATGGTTTTGGCAACGGCGTTGACGGCTGGTTCACTGAATAACGTGAATGGACAAACTGCCGGCTTGGTTAGTTCCGTTCTTAACAAAATGGAGCGCAATCGTCAGAGCCTGAAATCGCTCCGTGCCGGAATTAGTATGGAGAAGTACAACGCTCAGCTTCGCGACGCTGAGAGTTACCAGGGAATTGTCATGTACGTACCCACGACCGGTCGTGAGGCTTCCCTTCGAATAGAATGGCGCAGCCCGCAGCACGAGATTCTGGCGGTCAACAATGGCAAGTACACACTTTTCCGGCCGCGCCTTAATATGGCCTATGTCGGCAATTCGAGGTCGAATCGCAACAAGGCTGGCGGGATCCTCGAAATGATGTACATGACGCGTCAGCAGCTCGAGGCGCGCTTCCAGCCGCTTCAGGATGTGCGCGAGGAAACGCTCTGGGGTGGAGTTGGCACGATCCATCTGAAGTTGGTTCCCAAAAACAATGCCAGCTTCAAGTATGCTGAAATCTGGGTTGATTCAACAGGTATGCCCGTGCAGACGAAGATTGTTGAAAAGAACGACGATGCTACCACCATGCGCCTGACGGGGATGGAAAAGAACATCAAGATCTCGTCTGAGGAGTTCAGCCTTAAGCTCGATTCAAACGTGAGAATTGTAAAAGGCTAACAGCCGCACCGCCCTTCTTTCCCAGCTGCCCGTGTTACCGCTTTTCCGGTCGCACGGGCTTTTTATCGGGCGGAACCGCACGTGGAATGTCCCCATCGTCAAACTCAAGCGGTGTTTGGCTGGCTTGTGGCTGAATCTTCGGTGGGCTGCGGCGTAATGCCGGGGGAAGTCTTGGTACTGGTATCTTAACTGTGGCGATAGGTTCGGTGCGCCGCAGGATTGCTCCACCGCGACCGGCTACCCAAATGTTCGTGCCGCCTCGATAGGCTACGGAGTAAAGAGGTGAGCTGGTAATAGTGGGCTGCAGTTCCCACGTTTGACCCGCATCTGTGCTTTGCAGGATTCTTCCCTGATCACCGGCTACGAGAACTTCGTTGCGTCCGTCAACGGCCACGGCAAACAGGTTCGTTGTGAATCCACTCTCAAGATCCTTCCAGCTTGCTCCGCCGTCATCTGTTCGAAGGATGATTCCCCGAGCACCTACTGCGTAGCCTCGCTCGGCATCGGCGAACGCCAGAGCGTAAAGCCATTCCTTGAGATTCTGATCAACGCGTTTCCATGTCTCCCCTCCATCCTGCGTGCGCAGTATGGTCCCGTTGGAGCCCACGGCCACGCCCTGGTTTTCGTCAGTAAAGCGCACGTCCTCAAGCCAGTTGAAAGTATTCGCACGCTGGAATTGCCATGTCTGACCGCCATCATTTGTGCGCAGGATCGCACCCCGCGATCCTACAATCCAGCCACGTTCGGCTGACAAGAAGTGAAGTCCCAAAAGATCCTCTTTAACGTCAATGGCAACGGGCGCCCAGGTTACACCTCCGTTCACCGAGTGGATTACAGTTCCGTTGTCTCCCACGGCCCAGCCAACCTTTCCATTGACGAACTGCAGCGAGTTCAAACGGGCTGTTGTCCCTGACGGGCGTACCGTCCAGTTTTTCCCACCCGAACTAGTGAAAAGAATTTTGCCGCGCGAGCCCACTGCCCAGCCGCGAGAGTTATCAAGAAAAAATATTCGAGCCAGGTCATCGCGGCCGCCTTCCGTGAGACGACGCCAGGAGAGCCCGCCGTCGTCGGTGCGCACTACGAGTCCATCGGCGCCTGCAGCCCAGCCTAACATTTCGTCCGCGAAATAGACGGTGACCAGTTTGGGACTTGTTCGCACATTGACCGGTAGCCAGATAGTCCCGCCGTCGCCGGTTGTAAGAACGACGCCGCTATCACCGGCGGCCCATCCAAGTTTGTCGTCCGCAAAAAATACCGCAAAGAGATCTGTTGATATCAGAGAATCAATGGACCGCCACGATAACCCACCATCATCAGTCTCAAGGATAGTACCTGCGTAACCGACGACCACTGCTCGCTTCGGTGAACTGAAAGCTACACTCGTCAATAATCCGGCACTGAGGCCACCCTCCTGTTTCCATTCAGCGCCGCCGTTATTAGTAACAAGAAGAGTTCCCCTTGATCCCACCGCGATGCCCGCCTTCGTATTGGCGAAGGCCACAGAAAAAAGGTGAGCGGTCGTGCGGGCATTCTGCGTCTTCCAGGTAACACCGCCATCCGTCGTGGAGATAATCCGTCCAAAAGTTCCAACTGCCCACCCGTACGAAGGATCATCCGGAGAGAAGCTGAGTGAAAAAAGGTGATCTCGTACGCCAGTAGGCCTGGGGACCCACTTGCGACCGCCGTTCGCCGTGGTCAAGATGATCCCTCGGGCCCCGGAAATAACCGCACGGGATCTATCCTTAACGTAAAGCCCGTAGAGTGTTGTGTTGACCGGAGACTCCTGCTCATCCCATTCGAATCCGCCGTCTTGCGTACGCAGAATGGCGCCGTCGGCTCCGACTGCCCAGCCACGCTGCTTGTCACTGGCAAATCTGATTGCGTTGATCGAATTGCCCTGCGGCAAGGGATTTTGCCACTGCCAGCCGCGCATCGGATCTTGACCAACAGCAGGCTTAGGGCAGATCAACAGTAAAAAGGTGAAGAGCCATCGCGTTAACAGCGACACCGATGGCAACCTGAGGATTGACGAAAAAAAAGCCACTTTATTCCGAACTCAAGCCTGGACGCGGGGAAGCACGGTTAATTTAGTTGAAGTTTGGAATTATAGAGTCGAATTCCCGCGAAAGCGAATCAATGGCATGCTGGGGTAAGGGTAGTGGGCTGTTAGTGTGTTGCTACTCATTAGCCGAGCCTTGGCGGATGATAGCGTCTTTCGATTCTCCACTGGCCCGCACTGCGTCTCAATCTCCCGATGGTCAGCCCGTGAGGTTTTCCACAGGCCTGCCAACGTCCCTGGAAATGTCTATGCCCCTGATTAGTGTTCTTTGTCCCAAACACCACTGCAAAAGTTTCTTCGATTCTCGAGTGTTCCAGGTCACAGTTCGGTTGTACGCATGAAACCGGGTGCTTGGCCTGCTCAGCGTAGCGAATGGCGAGAAAGATGATTTCTCCGCCTGACTCGGGAAGGGAATGTCTCAACGGCTCTTCAACCAGAATTTCATTACCCTGGCAGTCGATGGCCAACCCGGGCGTGATAGTAACGACGTTGCCGGAACTTCTGGAAACTGCCAGGCCGGATACGACGCCGAAACCATGCAAATTGCGGTTATGGCGTTTGAGTTTTTCACGAACATATTGCTGCTCAAGCTCAAGGTCTTCAGCAGTGAGGAGTTTACCAGTGAAGAAACGGTTTCTGATCATTTCGCATTAGTGCTCATGTCCGCAACGTTGGACCATCGGAAACTGTGGGATCGATTGTGCCGACTGTCTCTTCGGCATCGCGGAGCACTTCTTCATCAACTCGGCCAAGTGAAGCGATGCGCCTGGCAGCGCGATCCACAGCTTCTTGTACCACATGTCCCGCGTGGCCCGCGGTCCATTCCCAGGTAACGTTGTGACGGCTGGTGGCCTGGTCCAGGCGCTTCCACCATTCGTGATTTGTTTTTCGTCGAAAGCGTCCGGCCATGGTCTCGACCACGTAACGAGAATCTGTAAAAAGATGGACGTCGCAGGGCCTACGCAGGGCTTCCAGACCCACGGCAGCGGCCGCTATCTCGGCTTGTTGATTAGTGGCATTGCCAAGATAGGTACCAACAGAGCGCCAGACACCGCGATAACCCAGCAAAGCTACGGCGGCCGCGCGCGTCTCACCGCGCCCGTTGCCCAAACTCGATCCGTCACAAAAGATTGTTACTTCTTTTAGAAGCTTAGCGGAAACTTGAGGTGGCTTCTTAGTAGTCATGTACGCCAGTGCATCAGATCCGTAGATCTTCAATTTTGTGTCAGTATCCTTCGTTGTTCTGTGAGCAAGACTTGTGACCACTAACCCAGTCCCGTAGGGACGGAAAATTTATAGCTACGAGGCTCAATGTATTCCGCCAGCTCAGTAGGAGCGCGATGTTAATTGTTCGACTCACGCATCTGTAAGAAACATTTCGCTCCTACGGAGCTGGCCGTTGGATTGTTGCGGAGGCTATAAACATCCAGCTCCTACGGAGCTAATTTTGAACATTGATGAGTCATTCATTGACTTTCAAGACAGCTAGAAAGGCTTCCTGTGGAATCTCGACGCGGCCGACCTTCTTCATCCGCTTCTTTCCTTCCTTCTGCTTCTCGAGTAGTTTGCGCTTGCGCGTGATATCGCCGCCGTAGCACTTGGCGATCACATTCTTGCCCAATGCTTTGACAGTCTCGCGGGCAACAACCTTATTGCCGATGGCAGCCTGAATCGGAACTTCGAAGAGTTGCCGCGGGATCAACTGCTTCATTTTCTCGGTCAAGGCCCGGCCTTTTGCCTGTGACGTGCTGCGGTGAAGAATCAGCGAGAGGGCATCAACGGGTTCACCGGCAACCAGCACGTCGAGTTTCACGAGATCGCTTTCCCAGTACCCGGAGAAGTTATAGTCGAGCGATGCATAACCGCGTGACACCGATTTCAACCGGTCGTAAAAATCGAGCACGATCTCATTAAGCGGCAATTCGTAGGTCAGCATGACTCGGTTTGCGGCAATATACTCAAAGCCCTTCTGCACGCCTCGTTTTTCTTCGAGCAATGGGAGTATGCCTCCCAGATACTCATCCGGAGTTAAAATGATCGCGCGAATTACTGGCTCTTCTATCTTGGTAATTCGCACAGGCTCAGGCATTTTTGCCGGGGAGTCTATTTCCAGCACCTGATTGTCAGTAGTAGTCACCAGATAGCGCACACCCGGTGCGGTAGTGATCAGGACGAGATTGAACTCCCGCTCCAGACGCTCCTGCACGATCTCCATATGCAGCAGTCCGAGAAAACCACAACGAAAACCGAAGCCCAGCGCGGTTGAGGATTCGGGCTCATAGAAAAACGAAGCGTCATTGAGCCGCAGCTTGTCTAAGGCGTCACGCAGTTCTTCGTACTGGTTTGTGTCCACAGGATAGAGACCGGCGAACACCATGGGTTTTACTTTCTGAAAACCCGGGAATGGTTCGTGTGTTGGACGCGCCGCTTCTGTGACAGTGTCGCCAATCTGCACGTCGGCGACCTCCTTGATCGACGCTGTCAGGAACCCGACTTCGCCTACGCCTAACTGATCGATGGGCGTTGGCCGTGGCCGGTTGACGCCAAGCGTTTCCACCTGGTAATCGCGCCCAGCATTAAAAAATCGAATCTTCATTCCGGTTCGAATCGTGCCGTCAATCACGCGAAACAGAACTATGACGCCGCGATAAGAGTCGTACCAGGAATCAAATATCAGCGCTTTTAACGGCGCGTTTGGATCGCCCTTTGGCGGTGGCACGTCGCGTACGATGGCTTCCAGAACTTCCGCCACACCCTCGCCGGTCTTGGCGCTGGTAAAAACAGCATTGTGCGTTTCCAGGCCGATGAGGTGCTCGATTTGTTCGATTGCTTTCTCGGGTTCGGCGCCAGGCAGATCAATCTTGTTAATGACCGGGATTAATTCGAGGTTGTTTTCCATTGCCAGATAAGTATTGGCCAGCGTCTGCGCTTCCACGCCTTGCGAGGCGTCTACGATCAGCAAAGCACCTTCGCAGGCGGAAAGCGAGCGAGAGACTTCGTATGAGAAATCGACGTGCCCGGGCGTATCAATTAAGTTCAAGATGTAGGCTTTGCCGTCCTGCGCTGTGTAGTCGAGTCGAACTGCATGCGACTTGATGGTGATCCCACGCTCACGTTCGAGATCCATGTTGTCCAGAATCTGCTCGGACATGTCGCGCCCGGTCACAGCGCCAGTTTGTTCAAGCAGACGGTCCGCCAGTGTCGATTTGCCGTGATCGATGTGGGCGATGATGGAAAAATTGCGGATGCGTTCGGGAGTCATTACAAGTTGGTCAGTTGTCGGTGGTCCGTAGTTCTTGCTCTTACGCAACTGAACAACGAACAATTCCGAGGCCGTTATACAACTGACGAATAACAACTGACCACGGACTACCGTCAAAATAACAAAACGGGCGCGAAACCGCACGCGCGCCCGATTGAACAAGAGGTTAAATGCTCAAGTATGATCTGAATCCCGACCGCCCGACCTATTTTGGCGATGGCTTGCCGCGGGCTTTGGTCTAATCGTCGATATGCGCGTCGACGTAAGCGCGCGCCTTCTCAGGCGTGTTGACAGAGGTTATGAACTGAAGGTGTTTCAGCGCCCAGCTATAATGAGCTTGTGTAAACTGGTCATTTTCGGAAGTAACGGAACCGTCAGCCCTCATCAATCCGATCTTCTTTAATACTCGCAGGATCAACTCTGAATCTTTGGTGACGCCGGCAGCCTGAAACAACTTATGCTTGTCGTCATCAGACATCGATGAGGGCGGGGTATCGTCTTCTGACGTTGGGGTGGAATTGCTGTTCGCGCCCTGATCCGCGTTGGTGTTGAAGTTTGAGTTGCGGTTTCTGGTCATAGCGTTGGGCCAAACCAGATAAACAACTGCGCAAACAACTACTATCAGGATTAGGCCCAGACATCCCGCGCCTCCGCAGCCCGCGGCAATCTTTTGGTTTCTGTTCATCGTTTCCTCATTTGCTGTGGTTAGATTCGTTTAATTCGAGCTGCAGGGATTCAACTCTGAGTTTTCATCCAGGAAATGCATTGCTTGAGATGGGTTTGCATTTTATGAATGCTATCGTGATGCATGTAACCATGGCCCGGGAGCACCCATTCAAACTCATGGCCCTGTAGCTTCTCCATCGACAGCTTCTGTTCAGGCCATGAATACCAGGCTACGCTACGAAAGGCTGTTAACGTCTCCCGCGTCGGCGACCAGGCGAGATGATCGCCGGTGAAAAGAAATTTGTTCCGGTATAGAAATACCATGTGCCCGCGAGTGTGACCGGGAGTTGGTATGGCCAGAAGATCGTTGTCGAGTGCAACTACTTCTGATCCTTCAATGATTCGTTCCGCTCCCAGTCTTCGTGCGCCGTCGGCGGAGTGCATGATTCGCTCGCAGCCAAACTTTTTCACAAACAGTTCGTGATCGGCAACGTCATCGCGGTGCGTCAGCAACATTCTGCGGACGCCGCCCATCCCTTCAACTCGCTTAACTAGCTGGGATGCAAACCGCGGCGAGTCGACCAAAACATTCCCGCCTTCAGATTCCGGCCGCACGATCAGATAACTCCAACCGCCGAAGCTTGCTTCGGAAGTGAATCCGCAGAAGTATACATTTTCGGAAATTAATGAAGGAAAGGCTTCGATGCCGATGTGAGCATCATGCTTCTGTGTTTTTCCAATTGAACCGGTGGGACAGGCAACCAAAGCCATTAACGCAAGTCGTGTTTCTGGTTCCGTCTGCGGTTGATGATAGACGCTGCACTGGTCGCCATGGTCATGGAATATTGCAGGCGCAAGCTGGCTGCAGGTGTCACAATCAATACATGACGCATCGACAAAAAAATCGCCGCTGACATTTTCCGGGAGCCGCTGCTCTATTTTTGCCACAGGTCTTCGCAGTCCTCTCTTAAGTGTAGCCGCGCTTTATCCGTTGGAGGGGTCAGGAACCATTCGCGCTTTGGGCTTGACTCCAAAATAGTGAATTCATAGTGAATAGTAAACCGAGGACACTAATCTCAGCTTCCGAGTTTGAACTTTAAGGCTTGTGTTCAGGCATCCTGGAACCGGTGGGATTGGAAGGGAAAAGGAAACCAGATTGCAATCCGAGGCTTAAAATCTACGATCTATCCTCCACTGACCGAAGGAAGAATCGTGATCTCGCTGCGCTCGCCAAGAACCGTGCCAAACAATTCCTTGCGACGAACGTTCTCCCCGTTCACAAAAACGTTGACATGCTGTCTCAGTTGCCCTTGTTCGTTCACGACGCGATCGCGCAAGCCAACATGCACCTTCCAGAGTTGATTGAGCGCTTCACCGACGTTTGCCGGCGAGCCGTCGAGGGGAATCTCGGATTGCCCATTAGTGAAATCAGTCAAGAATCCCGCGATATTGATTGTGATCATTCAAGTAAAGTCTCACTCACTTTGGACTTTAGAATTACGGTAGTATGCCTTCCGGTACTAGCCACTGGTACATATCGATTGCGAGTCGACCTGCTTGAACTGCCGGGTCAGTCGCCGCCAATTGCTTTGCTTGCTCCAGCGACTCAACTTTGAACACGAAAATCCCGCGTAGTTGCCCGTTATCACCAAAGGGACCAGCAACGACGAGCTTCTTCATTCCGGCCAGCTTATTCATGTTGGCCATGTGCGCTTTTTGCAACTCTTCAGTTTGCGGCGTTTTCTCCGGAGTCCACTTTGCCCCGCGGGAGAGAAAGCCCAGGTAGGCGGTAGTGAACTTGATTGGCGACGCAGCCTTTTTCATCACCTCTTCTGACCACCAGGGATGCATTTCAATCAGGAAATGCCCTGCCTTAACGACGGGATCTGCTTCGGCCCACGTCTGCGCTTCAGCCGTGTTCTTCGCTCTAAGCACATAGATTCCAAGGACGTCGCTATCACCAATCAGCGGTCCCCCGATTACGGCCTTCCCCGTTTCAATTAGGCTCGAAAAGTAGGCGACGTGCTGTTGGTGGAGTTCCTTGCTCTGCAGGGTTTCTGCCGTCGTCCAATTTGGTCCACGCTTAAACAGCGCCATCTGGAATTCCACCAGTTTATGCGCAGGCTCCGCTTTCTGTTGAGCACCTGTAAATCCAAAGGTCACAACCAGCAATAAACAGGTCACGAAAATAAGTTTCATCATTTTCCTCCAGCAGGCGGATGCATTACATAGTCAGAACCGGGAGTGGTAGCGACCGGGTCGTAGGCGAGAGGCTCAACAGGGCACTAATGACAAATTTCTAGTCTTTCAATTAAGAAAGCGAACGCGCGTAGTCTGCGTCCCACCCGGTCGCTACCGCTCCCGGTTCTGACTTTTGTCGCGAAGCGATACTTCATTCTGTCTCACATTCATTAAGAACATCACACCACAGCCGTCTTCACACAAACTACTGCAGGCAGACCCTCCATAATAGCGCGCCACGACTCTCCGCCGTCTGTAGTGCCAAAAAGTTTGCCATTCCGCGTACCAAAATAAAGTCCAGTCGGTTGGAGAGTGTCCGCCGACATGCCGTCGCGCAGTACGGTCTCAAACGCATTCTCTTGCGGCAGGCCGTTGGTAAGCGGTTGCCACGACTCTCCTGCGTCGCGTGTGCGATAGACGCGCAGCTTCGCCTCCGGCGTGCAGCGAAACTCATCTGATTCGAGCGGGACAATGAAAGCGGTGTTTGGGTCGTTATGATCAATCTCTAGCGCAAATCCGAAATCCGAAGGCACACCGTTAGCGATGTCCTGCCAGGAATCGGCGCCATCGTCGCTGCGATAAAGTCCCCAGTGGTTCTGCAGGAAGAGACGTTTTGGATTCGCTGGGTGGCTTACGATTTTGTGCACACACTGACCAAACTCCGGATACCGCTGCTCAGGCGGTAAAAACTGCGCGCGCACGCCTTTGTTACGAACGTCCCACGTTTCGCCGCCATCATCCGTGCGATAGACACCTCCCGTGGAAATGGCAATGTGCATGCGATCTTTGTTCGCGGGATCTGGCAGGATAGTGTGCAGACATAAACCACCGCCACCCGGTTGCCATTGCGGCCGATGCGGATGATCGTAAAGACCTTTGACCAGCGACCAGGTTTCGCCCGCATCATCTGATCTAAACAAGGCCGCCGGTTCGACACCACAGTAGAGTGTCTCTGGTTGGTTTGCGTTACCCTGCACAATCTGCCAAATCTGTTTGACGGAATTTTCAGCGTCTTCGGGAAACTTAACCCCATATGTCTCCGGTTCCGTCCAGCTCTTGCCAAAGTCATTTGAGGTACTCAGATAAGAGCCCCAGAAAGAGCTATTAACGGCCGCCCAAAGCCGATTGCGCCCGCCGCGAGCGTCGTAAGTCATGGCGTATATCGCCCGTCCGGGAAAATACGGTCCGCCAACTTCCCAACTCCCTCTTGTCGCGTCCGACCGCAGAACAAACGCACCTTTCATTGTGCCGACTAGCAGCAAGGCATCCCCTTCTTTTGCTTCAACATGATTTGTTGCAGGCATGGTTTAACTCCGAAATAAGTTGTGTTTGAAACTCGGTAGGATTATAGGGAAAGCCCCAGTTCCCTCAAAGCCGAAAGCACCAATAGCTATTGATTCGTTAATTAAAACTCAGATTGGACTACTAAGATCGCCGGCGATGGAACGCTGAATGTCGTTTGGACACGGCGCGAGCTCTCGGTTGGAACAACGCTCCTGCGCAGCATCTATTTCGCCAGGTCGCTGTAGAGCCAGGAGAAGCCCTAAGAAAATAATTACGCAGGCCGGCGAAGGTAGGAACGCACTTGCGGCGGAACAGGTTTGCGCAGGAGCGCGGCTTTGGCTTTCCATTCCATGGCCCGGCTCAACTCGACAAGGAACCGTGTGTCGCCTGATTCGAGCACGGCGACTGGTACACCGTCGCGGTAGAGCACTCGATTTGATGAGTACGCCGTAATGCGCGCGCCCGGGGTGATGACGCCAACAAAGTTCAGAGGATCCGCCGCGCTTACGGAAATCATAGTGTCCAAAGCCGGGGCGCGCCGAATTGCGCGCACCATTCCCACCGCCTCTGGCAATGCAAACTGTTCACCCGAAATGCCCGCCACGAATCTGCCGCCGCGAATTTCCCCGCGAGCTTCCAATCGATGATAAACCCGAAGCAAAACCCGCCAGGGGAGTATCAGGCCCTCACGTTCAAGCAAACGCTTGAATACAACCCCGTAACGTTTGAGCAGGATGCGAGAGATTTTTTCGGCGGACTCCAAATCAACGCTTGTGGCTATGGGGCCCTCTCTTCCGGCTCGGCTACTGCCTTTTGTGCTACTTGCGCTCTCGTTGCCCGCACCACGTTGAAGTATGGACCATCGACCGGCGCTCGACATTTCGTAAACTGCTTCGCGGCGTTTTCTTCTCGCAGCAGCTTGAGTCTTGCGATGCGCAGGCGTCAGTAAGGCACGCAAACCGGTAAAGCTATCTGACACGACCAGCCCGTTGGCCACTAATTCTGCCAGTGCTTCTTCCACTTGGGCGCGCAGGAGTTTTGTCCCTTCGACAATGTCGGAAAAAAACGACGCGCCCCGCGTTTTCAAGAACTCGTAAACAATTTGGGTGACGGTCGAGAAGGTCATTTCCTCAACCACAGGGCGCGGAAAGACGGAATTCCAGACGGCAAAATCTTTTCGCTTAAGCAGTGCGATGGGCGTGGCGCGCACCGGCCCGGCGCCGCGCACTTTTTCCTGGCCATTCCTGGGCGGGACGCCTGGTGTGAGGCGTGCCCAGACCACTTCGCCAGACAAACACAGCGCATCGAGCCACGCGGGATCGTATTCAACCAATCGGCTGGGAAAGATCTCACCTTCCCAGGCTGCTGCCGGTGCTTCGAATCCTTCCAGTTGCTCGATCAGAGCAAGGAGACTCTGCGGACCTTCCATCTGGTGATCGGGCGCGACCTTCTGCCACGCCAGTAAGAACCGGATGAAATCGGCGCTCGAAACAGGCTCGATCTCCTGCCGCAGGCGATTGAGTGTGTAACTGTGAATCCTCGCGAGCAATCGACGCGCGCACCATTCGGTCTCTTCTGTTCCTGGCGTAAAGCGCCCACGGAGCACAAACCCTTCAGCCTCAAGCTTCAGCAGTGCTGCATCGATGCTGCTTACGGCCAACCCCGTGGAAGTTGCAAGGCCGCGTGCCGTCACTGGTCCTAAACCTTCCAGACGACCACGCATCAGTTCGACCAAAGCTTCCTCGAATGACCACGCGGTTTCCGTCAACGAGGCAGGTGCGTTGATCAAGGGATCTAAAGTCGCTTCTGGGAATACAGCCCGCAACTGGGGCAGACGCTCGGCAGCAACCCAAAGCCTTATCGCTTGACAACTCTGCGTGCCTACTGGGACCGCAGGCGTCTCGCCTGCATTGTCTGCGCTATGCTCAATACCCGAAGAAATCTCTGACGCAATCCCAGCAGGCGAGACGCCTGCGATCCCAGTATCTAGCACTGCTGCCCGGCGATCGCTCGATAACACCTTCAAGAATTCTTTCCATTCGGCGCTGGGGGTCTGGACAGGTTCCCCACTTTCACCTGAGATCGATTGCGGTTCCGGAATGTCATCATCTACTGCGAATTCACCCAACATTCCTTCCGCTTCTGTGATGAATCCAAGTTCCACGAGGGCATCATGCAACTCATCAGCATTCTGCACCTGCGGCCATGCCTCCGACCGCACGCGGTCTATTGCTGCCTGGTCCAGCTTGCCAATGTCCGCAGCGGTAGCCGGATCGAGCCAGCGACGCTGGGATACGGCGCGTGTGCGCCTTTCTTCCAACGGAGCGTCGTCAAGGTAAGCGTAGGGCCGGGCGTTGAGTATTTCCGCGGCGAGAGGCGAAGGCTCTAAAAGATCACGCGCAAAAAGATTCTTTTCGTTTCGTTCGATGGCAACGAGGAGTGCTTCGAGGCTATCCACATCCATGGCCTCTTCGAGACAATCGCGAACCGTTTGACTGACAAGCGGATGTTCGGGAATCTCTCGTTGACCGGTGAGGTTCTCGGCGCAAGCCACTTGATCCGGAAAGACGGCTGCTAAAAGGTCTTCGGCGTCCATGCGTTGAAGCTGAGTCGGAATCTTCTTGCCACCACGCCGGCGCAAGACTGCCAGGGCGCGCGTCACATTCCAGCGCCAGCGAATGTTCCACATCGGGGCATCAAGCAGGGCCTGACACAAGAGCTCGCGAACTGTCTTGGAATTCAGGTAATGGAAGACATCATCGAGCGGAAAACTGTGAGTAGGGCCAAGTGAAAGAACGATAGCATCCTCGGTTGCCGCGGCTTGCAACTCAAAATTGAATTGGCGGCAGAAGCGCTTGCGCAGCGCGAGACCCCAGGCACGATTCAGCCGGCTGCCGAAAGGTGAATGCAGCACTAATTGCATGCTGCCGCTATCATCGAAGAAGCGTTCGAGCACGATGTTGTCGAGCGTAGGCATCACACCTAATGCTGCTTTCGACGCGGCAAGATATTCCACCATCTGTTCAGAGGCGGATCGCGAGATGCCGACGTCGTTCACGAGCCAGGCAACTGCGGCTTCGTATTCAACTCCTGAAGTTGATGAATCTTCGTGGTCGCCTTCCGGATCGAGGTTGGTGTGAAGACGGTCTCCATCTAAGCGTCCGGATCCGTTAGCCCCTTCAACCTTGAGGTGTGCAGCACCTCCATTGCCGTTTAATATCACTCGGTGGGCAATCTCTTCGCGCAGGCGCGAAACCGATGCAGACAATTCGTACGTGCGCGAAGGAGCCTCGCCAAGCCAAAAAGGAATCGAAGGTGGTTGCCCCGCCGCATCTTCCACTCGCACTTTTCCCTGCTCCACGCGCAGCACGCGCCATGAGGTGTTGCCAAGTTGAAAAATATCGCCCTGTAGACTCTCAATTGCGAAATCTTCATTGACCGATCCTATGACGAGACCGCTCGGCTCAAGCACAACTGCATAATCCGCCGTATCGGGAATCGCTCCTCCCGAAGTGATCGCTGCCAGACGCGCACCACGTCGACCGCGCAAACGCTGATTGACGGCATCGTGATGCAAATAAGTCGAGCGGCGGCCCCGCTTTGTCGAAAAACCTTCGGCAAGCATGCGCACAATTGCGTTAAAGTCTTTTCGGTCGAGATTGCGAAAAGGATACGCGCGCCGCACCATCGCGAAGAGCGCATCTTCGGTCCATTCTTCGGCCGCGACCGTGGCCACAATCTGCTGCGCGAGAATGTCGAGTGG
>Ga0137372_10001340_pt1 | contig 23757 bp, 12 predicted proteins | sample SagtaG_6_FD_104911 | JGI IMG/M metagenome (GOLD analysis project Ga0137372, IMG submission 104911) | Vadose zone soil microbial communities from Sagehorn Ranch, Mendocino, California, USA - Sage1_R_60_16 metaG | ecosystem: Environmental > Terrestrial > Soil > Vadose zone | place: USA...
AAACAGGCCAATTAAGGCGCGGGGATTAAAGAAGGCGGATTGGGAAGGGGATTTCTTTTTCATAGTTGAGGATAAGTGGATTGAGGGTTGAGAGTTTAAGTTGAGCCGCCTTTTTTATTAAATCGATGGAAGCATGTCAAGACTTTTTCTCGGAAATATTTTCAAGATTTTTTTTGGAAATATTTGTTAGGTAGCGCGGGTCAGTTGTCACTCAGATGTCCAAGAGGACGAAACGCGCTTGCAGCGGATGGACGCCTCTCCTGCTGCAAGGGAGTAGGTGTTTCAGCGTCAAAGGCGCGGTATTCGTTGTATTCGCCTGCTCAGCTTGCCCAAAGCTTGCTCGCCGTGGCGAGTGGTGGCCAAAGCCTTCGGAGTTTCCTTCTGTTAGCCTGTTTTATCGCTGGGAATCCAGCGCTTCCTTTAAAGATTGAGTAAGAACGGGAGCGGCAGTGCGCAGCTGGATATCTTCAGTGATCAGCCTTAATCGAAGCTGATCTGCAACGGCAAGAAGGCGGGCGTCGTACGCAGATACGCGGTATTGAAGAGCCAGTTCCAATGCGGATTGGTTCGAGACACGAACGTAATTGGGGCTAAGAAACTCTTCCGCGAGCTGTAATCTTTCCAACGCAGCGGCTTTGCTGAGATAGCGACCGCGTTGATAGGTCGCCAAAACCTTGCTGAACTCAAGGAGGGTGAATGGCTCGGTTCGCCAAACCGAATCTTTCCTCTGTAACTTCAGGGCATCATCGCTGAAACGCCCGCGGATAAACAGAGCAACAACAATGTTCGTATCGACAGCCACCATTTCATTCACGCCCCTGAGCGATGGCAGCTTCGATGTCCTTAACCGTAGGAACAAAACCGCGGCGCAGTTTGAGAGGCTTTGGAATTTTCGCCGGGGAAGGTTCGTTCATTCCCCGCTCGATGAATTCGGCGATGGCCTCTTTCAGTTTTTTGTGCTCATGAATTGCGCGAATCTTGACGCGCTTTACGAGGTCATCCGGTAGATCGAGAGTCGTTTTCATGATTAGTCATAATTCCAGAAAGCTGGCTTTATGTCAACGGGCCACGGATGACGTGTCCGACAAAGTTGCATACTCGCAAGCGAGACGTCCTGCGGAGATTTTTTTACCCGCGAATCACGCCAATTGACGCGAATGAGTCCGAATGAGAAAGCAAGAATGACGAACGAAGCCCGAATGCTCGAAGAGGAAGCGGGCGCGGCGCATTAAGCTTTGGCATTCGGATTTCGTCATTCCTTCGTCGTTAGACATTCGGCATTCGTCATTGCTTCCTCTCACAAAGTGTAGCTTTCGTCTTTGTAAATCAGTTCTGCTTTGTCTTTTTCGTGTCATTTGCCTGCCGCGCCAAAGCCTAGCGAAGGCGGGAGCATCCCAGCTTGCTTCGTCATTCGGCATTCCGCGTCCGTCATTTTCCTATCTCCGCCTCGATGCGATCCAAGCGCTCATCAGAAGGAGACGAAGATAACGAGGAGATTTGCAGATCTTTAAGGGACCCTGAAAGCGAGACCGTCCATGCCGATAGCGCACGCAACAAGACCTTCGCACGTCACCTGGAGTTGGCCATCCTGGAGGACAGCCACATTAGCCGCGACGGGGCCCGCAACCCCACCTGCAGCGGGCATGACGAGCGCCTCTGCGGGGCGATAGCCCTCTGGAAGCGTGAATGCCGTCGTGCCGCTGCCGGCGCCCGTAAGGTTCCCCTTCAGGTGGACAATACCCAAGGTGTCCTTGAAGAAGCCGCCCGTACTGAAGCCGCCGCCGAAGTTGTGCCACCCGTTCTGGAACGGAGGCTCGCCAGCAGTGCCGACAATGTGGAAAGCTTCGGACTGCGTGACGGCATCCACCGCCTTCACCAAGAAGACCGCCATCTGTTGCCGGGTCACCGGGGCGCCGGGGCAGAAGTTGCCGCCGCCGCAGCCGCCGGTGATTCCCCGCCGAGAGAGCTCCTCGATGTACGGGCAGAACGGGCTGCTAGCCGGCACGTCGTTGAACATCTCGGCACCCGGCACGCAGGCCGGGGGATTGATCGACAGCGCTTGGCCGACAGCTAGCGTCATCTGCTCGCGAGTTGTCCCTTGGGCGAATCCCGTTGTCGCGGGACCGAAGCTAAGCAGCGTCAGAAAGACGCCGGAGAGGAAGACAAATAGACCGATTAGAACGCGCAGATTAAAGAACCCGCCTTCGCCGAGGCTACGGCGGGCAAGTTGAGAAGTGGATTTCGTTTTCATGGTTGAGAGTTTAGGTGGAGCCTCAGGTCTAATTAAACCGATGGACGCGTGTCAAGACTTTTTCGGGAGATATTTGTTAGGTCATGTTGGTCAATTGTCACTCACATCTTCAGGAGAACGAAACGCGATTGCAGCGGATGGACGCCTCTCCCGTCGCAAGGGAGTACGGGTTTCAGCGCCCGCGCCAGTGACAGCGATGGCGGCAGCACAGTAGGTGCGTCATGTTTATAGCTGATTGGTAAAACAGAAATGCCTAAGCTCCGCTAGGAGCGTCATGTTGGAGCGCCCTTCACATGCCGCCCTACACGGCTTGGGGCCTGGATGAACCCGTGGCTATAAACATTTCGCGCCTACAGCGCTTCGACCTGTGTATGCACCGACGCTAAACATGTCCGAATCTCCGCCTCGATGCGATCCAAGCGCTCGTCCCAGGTGTTTTGGCGGGCGAGTTCGATCCGACGTGCACGAAGGGCGGGATCGTTCTCGTTGAGCGCGCGGTCGAGCTGGCGCACAAAGCTTTGCTCGTCCTCGGCCAGATACAACAGCGCACTGTAAATCAGGATCTCACGGATGGGCGTGGTAACAACGGGCTTGCCCAGACTGAGGTACTCGTAAAGCTTCACCACATCCATACCGTTTGTAGCGGGAGAGACCTCGAAGGGTACCAGGCAGACGTCGAAGCGCCGCAAGTAGAGAGGCATTTTTTCGTAAGGTTGCCAGCCCTCGAATCGGACATTCGGCAGCTTCTCTAGCTCGCTGACAGAAACGCGATGGACGCCACCGACCAGGACGAAGGTCACCTCCGGCCGGGCCTTTGCTACGGATGCCATCAGGTCATGGTCGAACCACTCTGCAATCGCTCCGAAGAAGCCCGCGATCGGTCCCTTAACGCCGGGCAGCGGGTCCTCGCCTTCGGCCTTCTGGAAGAACGCGAAGTCGGCTGCGTTGCGTGCCAGGATGAGATCGGTTCGCCGATTGGCCCATCGCTCCTGGATCGTGCGGCTCGAGACCACCACCCGATCGGCCGTGCTGAGCAACTCCTCCTCCCACGTCAATAGGGGGACGCATTCGCAAAGCCCGGGAAATGCGCTCCAATCATCCATGCAGTCGTAAACTAACGGCCAGCCGAAGGCCTTTCGCGCCGCGCAAGCCAGGGGTGTCCAACTCGCAAACTGGACCACTGCCGCTGCCCGCTTGATCTCGAATTCGTCGCGCAAGGCTCGCAGCGCCTCAAGCCCAACAGTGGCGAAGCCATCTGGGTGCTCACCGCTGTAAAAGGAGAATCCTTTCGGAAGCGCGATCCGCACCTCCCACACATTCTCGGCCAGGGGCTTGACGGCAATGAGCTTGTCATCGGCGGGCAGAAAGTCGGTGATCCGCAGATAAAAGACCCGTCGGCCACGACGCGCCCAGAGTGCCATCATCTGCTGAGGTCGCTGCCAGCGAAACTCCCAGTTGATGATGGAAAAGCAGACGATGTCGTAAGAGCTGGCTGCTTCGGCGTCCTCCACCCATCCCAGCTCGACGAGGAACTTTTCCCAGCGATCACGCCAGATGGTGAGGGAGTACCGTTCGGCCGTGCCGCGGGCGGCAGCACCCAGGTTCTGCCGTAACCGCGGATCCTGTAGAAGTCGTCGAATCGCACTGGCAATTGCGTCCGGCGAGGGGTCACAGATCAGGCCGTTGACGCCGTCTTGGACCAGCTCCGGCAGTCCACCAACCCGGGTTGCCACCACGGCACATCCGCTGGCCATCCCTTCGAGGCAGGCCAGACTCTGGCCTTCGCTGCCTACCGACGGGATCAGGCAGATGTCGGCGCTGCGATAGAGATCTGGCATCTCCTCGAAGGTCGCCGCGCGCAGCTCGAAACGAGCGTCGCGCGCTGCAATTTCGCGCAGCGCGTTGAGCTGCGGCCGGCTACCATCCCCAGCCCATAGGACGCGACAGTCGTCCGGCAAGCGATCGAGGATAGGGCCAACTAACTCCGTGCCACGGATGGGAACGGCGCGGCGCGGGATGAGAAGCAGCGGCTTGCGCTGCTTCCGCTCAGCCGGCGGGTGGAACCGCTCGGTGTCGACCCAATTCGGGATCAACACCATCCGCTCGGCCGCCGCCGGAAAGAGCGCGCGCACGACATTGATGGAGTTGGTGTCAACGCTCACCACTTTCCGGGGACGAGCGAAGGCTCGCTTGAGGTGATCGTACCATTCGGGCGTGCGAATGGAGAACCCCTCGCGATAGAAATCGTGGTCCCACCAGACGCCATGGCAGACCACAAACGCGTCCTCGCGCATCGGTCCAGAGGCATAGTTGGGCATCAGATAGAGAACGTGATCGAAATCCCGTGTGCGGTGAAAGAACGCTTCCCCAACGCCGGGTTCGAACTCGGAGAAGTGCTTCCCCCGGGGCAGAGCTACGACGGGAAAGCCAAAGTATTTACCTTCGCTCCAGGCACCGCCTCGCTGGAAGAACGTAGGCGCGAATCCGAGATCGCTCAGCAGGCGCGCCAGTTCGAGCGCGTAACGCTCGGCGCCGCCGACGCAGGGCGCCCCCGTCTCCCGGTCAAGCAGCAGGTTGGTTAGAATTGCCACTCGCTTCCGACCGCCAGAGCGAATCTGTATCGCCCTGTTACCGGACAGCCGTTCAAACACCGGTGTTACGGCGGCTGGTCTGTCGGCAGCACCTTTGGCGAGCCGCGTCAGGAGCTTGTGGACAGCTCGACCTCCCAATTTTCTCAACCTGGGTCCGGAAAGCAGCTGTTGCGCTCGCTCAATATTTCCGTGTTCCCTCGCCCGCAGCGCGGTCACGCGTTGCCGCGCTGTCGCGGCAAGGTCTGTGTGCTGTCGCCGCGCGCGTTCCAGCCGTTGTGCCAAAGCTTCTCGACTGGTATCTTCCAATCGCACGCTCAGTTCCTCGAACCCCCAGTCAACCATCAAACTCTCCACTTTCGGATCATAGCTCAGGCTCACCGTGGGGACAGCCGCGGCCAGCGCGAACAGAACGGCGTGATACCGCATCGCGAACACCTGATCGCAGCGACTCAGCAACGCGGCGCGCTCGGCCCACGGCGATTCAATGTCTATGGCGTGGACCTGATCGCGTCGAACCATCCGGTGGCGCACCACCTCGCTGGCGCCGGCATCGTTGGTCAGCGGCCAGCGCACTGGGCGATGACAGGGCACCAGTATAGCGGTCCCGCCGGATTGCTCCAGAAAGCGGTCGAGCGCGGCAGCGGTCTCGGTCTGCCAATGCTCGGAGTCCGCATTCACATCCCATTGCCGCAACGCAACCCCCAGCCAGGGACGAGGCAGCTCGAGCTTTGGTGCCGGCGGCAGACACACCCTGAGCGCGGCGTCGCCCGTGATCGTAGCAGCGACCCCATCAAGCCCTAGGGAATCGAGCGTTACCTTTGATTCCCAGTCGCGCACACAAATGGCGTGCGCTAACTCGAAGACCACTCGCGCAAGCAGCCGTCCGTCGGCGCTGCGCAGTGGTCCGACCCCGGCGCCATAGACCATCAGCGGCTTGTCGCAGGCGGCAGCGAGCAGCGCGATGCCTGTCCACAGCGACAGTCCTTGGTGCCGGGGAGTGAGCACTGCGTCGAGATCACAACCCCAATAGTCGAAGAAGATCGAGCCACCGCCGAGCAGCACCAAGTCGCTGGCAGTAACGGCCTCGGTGAGTGCCTGGATGTCGCGGAACGGTACCGCCTCGCAGCTGTGGCGATCCAGAAAACCTTCAGGGTTGCTGGAGACGACCGCGAGCGCCGCGTCTGGCCAGGCGGCGCGCAGCGAAGCTGCCATCCCGGCCAGAATTGCCTCGTCTCCGAGGTTCGTCCAGCACCCTGTCGGCGCCCCGGCAAGAAGAATTCGTCTCATTGTAGCGGTGACCGTATCATTCCATCTCCTGCCCGCGAATCACGCGAATGGACGCGAAGGGTTTGAATGACGAAGCTCGAATGCTCAAATGCCCAAGAAACCTGCGCACTTTGTTGGGCATTCGGGTTTGGTCGTTTCCTTCGTCATTAGACATTCGACATTTGTCATTCCTTCTGTTGGCGTGAATTCGCGTGATTCGCGGGCAACCTCCCTTCTCTGATCAGGAGTTTCGAGTGCTTGAGGAGGCCGACGTTGCGGCATTCCTTGCCAGCCAGCTGGCGCATTCCGGCGGCATGTGGCCCGCGAGAATAAATTCGTAATCCGGTATAAATTCGTGATCCGGTGTGATGACGTGACCAAGTGCCTTGCTTTCCGCGTACCACTGTTGGAATTTTTCGTCCAGCTCTGGCTTCCTTAACCCGGTCGCGGCACCGCCGTGGACTTGATGAAATGTCCCTTCGCCGAGAAGCGTGATGACTGGGTCGGCAACAGCCACAGCGCGCGCGAAAAAATCCAGATTAACCAAGCCACCTCCGGGCGTGCGGGATCGCTCGTTAAAGCCGCCAGTTTCGAAAAACAGATCGCGCGACATGAACATGCAGTTCGATTCAGCAGTCGTCGCTGAGAATCCCGATCGCGTTTGCTTAGTGCCGGCTGCAATTTCCCAAAGCCGATAACCGTTTTCAAGCCAGCGTATGCTCTCCAGCAACTTGCGCTCCTGTTCCGGCCCATAACCCTCCATCACACTTTCCGGCTGAAACTTTGGCCCCAGATGCCAGCCGCGAACTTCCACCATCGCTCGCGGCGCGACGCCGAGCAGCCGCATCCCCCAGGATAACACGCCCGGCGTGACGAGTCGCGCGCCGTCAATCATCAAACAAAGTGCCGGAGCGCGGGCAAGGGCCACACCGCGATTCATCGCAGGCGCCGGGCTCGGGCTCGCCTCGTCCGGTGAAAGATAAACATAATTCACGTTCGGCGAAATCTTCTGCGTTCCCTCATCCATCATTTTAGCTGAACCATTATCCATCAGAATGATTTCGTAATCATCGATGGAAACATTGCGTTGATATGGTGGAAGGAGCGATTGCAGCGTGTTTTTGATCTGCGCGGCCATTTCATAGCAAACGACTACGATCGAAAGCTTCGGGCGCGGTTCAGACGTATTCATGACGCGTCAGGCGTTGAAGAAAGACTTTTACAGAAGGCAACGAAGGAAACAAAGATTGTAATCGGATTTTTGGAAATCCCTTCGTTGGTCTTCGTTTCCTTCTGTTAATTCCTTTGTATTTCGGCTACAGTGAGACCTCGTTATCATCGCTTCCGTCTGCTTGATTCGCTCCGGGCAGAATCATTCGAAAAATGCCGTTCTTCAGAATCGGCTCATGAAAGTTGATCAGCAATCCGACCGGAATATCCAGCAACTTCATGTAGCTAAACAACTGCGCTTTGCTGGAAGGATGCAAAAGTTCGACAGCCTTTAACTCGACGAGCAAACAGTCGTCCACAAGGAGGTCGAAGCGCAACGGCTCATCAAAAACAAGACCTTTGTATTCCACACGCACTATTTTCTGCGTCGTGGCTGGAATCGAACGCAATTCCAGCTCCCGCAACAGGCATCGCTCGTAAATTGATTCGATTAGCCCTGGTCCCTTGTGCCGGTGGACTTCGATTGCGGCTCCGATGACTTTGCCGCTAAGCATGTCCGCCTTCTCATACAATCGGTGCATTGCAGAGAGATTTCACAGAAGGGAACAAAGAAAACGAAAAATCCAATTTCGGTTCAATGCGGACCCTCTCGTTGCCTTCGTTTCCTTCTGTTAATCTGTTTTGGAGTCATTTTTTGGACTTGTCCTTCGACGGGAGGATGCCGCTGGCCCTGGGTTGGACAACCGTAGCGTGTTCATAATCGAACTCCTTGTTCGGCGAAACCGGGATGAGCGCCACGCATTGCATAACTTCTCTCCGCACTGCCCGAGCGCCTCCCGGATGGATGCCTTCAATCCAGCCCACCAAAATCACCCGGCGGCCTAACAGCGACCGGCGAATTCTACCAGGGAAGACCACTGTGCAGCGCGCGGCATCAAAAATGGAACAATCGAATGGCCTTTTCATGAATAGCGCGTCCCGTTTACTAAACTCGGCGCCGGCGGGAAAAAAATATACAAATTGTGAGAGCGGCTCGCATTGAACCACGACTTGGTTTTTAATCGCAGAGGAGGAGCCCGCCGTGATCTCCTTGCCTCGCTCGGTCGTGGCCACAGGCGCAGTAAGCGGCGGGGTCGGCTCAACGAACACTATGTTCGCCTTTTCGGGATCGGAAAGGACCTGCCTAAGGCTCGAAGACGCACTTCGCAAGCGCTCGATGACGTCGCGTTTGTCCTGCGCCGATAAATCGCAAGAAACAGGTCGCGACTGCGCTATGATGCCGGAGTTTATGGCAAGAAGTCGAAAAGAACCTGCAAGCGGGAAAAGAACAAGAATTGCGACGCCGCCCATGAGTATCGTCTTACAAATCACCTCACAAATATGCCTGCGCTGTAGCCACGGCGTTGTGCGCCGTTCGGAACACGGGGTCGAAGCCATGTCAACGCCCCACAGGGGCGTGGCTACAGCATTGGCGAGACGGCTTTTAGTCCGATTTCCGAGAGGTAAAATCAGGGATTCGGCTGTTGTCGAAGCGTGAAGGAAAGAACGATCCGGCGTCCGACGCAGCACGCGCAGAACACCATTTGCGATGATGGTCGCGCTGAAGTAGAAGGCCGCCAGATAGAACAAACTAAAGAGCCAGTCCGTCATTAAGACAGCGCGGTAGAGGATGGCATTATTGAACAGGGCATTGGCCAATCCGGCGCCGAGCAAACTCCAACTAAGCAACGCGACATCCCGCCAGTGGCAATACATAAGACTGCTAGCCATTCCGATCGCGAGAATAACGATTCCAGCGTGAGCAGGCGCGAGTCGCCATGCGATCATGAGTCCAGACGAGACGACTAGAAACACACAGCCGCCGAGTGTCCCCGAACGTATCCAAATTCGGGTCCCGCTCACGACAAGCAACGCGACCGTGAGCCAGAGGAACAATACCTGTGATTCGAGCAGCCAGGTCCATTGGCGAAAGGCGAAGGCCGTATCGCTCGAGCGCACCTTGAGATCAAAACAGTTGAGGTACTGCCAGTATGAACCCGCAATCTGCCGCAAATAGAACATGGGGTCGCGGCGGACATTCTTGATCGACTCGGCAATAAAGTAATTGTAGCGAGCGCCGAATGTGGGATTGACTCCAGCCCGGTCCGCATCTGCTCGCACCAAGGACGTCCATGTTTTGTATTTAGACGAAGTTGCGCTGTATAACGCTTCACCAAGGTTCGTCGAAATAGACCACACCCCGTGCACCAATCTTTGGCGGACAAGCCAGGGAGACAGGGTCAGCACAATCCCAATGCAAAGGGCAATTGCCGGCACGATAGCTCGCTTTACTCTCCGCGTTCGCAACCATTCGGAGAGAATAACATGGCCGGCGTAGAATGGCGCACAGACCAGGGTCAGCGGACGAGTTAAATTGGATAGCCCGAGTAAGACTCCACCTATGATAGCATGTCCGCCACAGAACGGATTCGCCGTGGCGAACTTGGCTTTCCCCCCGCGATTAACCAGCAGGAGAAAGTAAATGGCTGCTGCAAAGAACAACAATCCAAGAGGCTCAGTCGTTGCCTGGGGGGTTTGAACAAGTTGTGAAGGATCGAAAACGACGAAACACGCAGCTGCTATAGCGATCAATTCGTTAAAAACGCTGCGCGCGATTAAAAAGATAAAGACGGCCGTTAATGACCCAACCAGAATGTTCAAAACAATAATGGTGTTAGAGTGATAGCCAAACCACGTATAGAAGAGGGCCAAAGCGACCGACAACCCCGGTCGATACACGCTTCCCAGCCCCCTGCCTTCGGCGAATGAGATTGCCGCTGTAGTCCAGGTTACCCCATCACTGAATGGAACGCCGCGCACGGCGAAAATGTTGTCGAAATGTGGATGCGCGACGCTAAATTGGATGCGCACGCACAGCGCTACCAAAAAAAACAAAAGCGCGCCAGTGAGCGGACTTTGCTCAAGTGATCGAAACGCTCCGCGAATCTGTTCGCCGGTAAGTCGCATCAAACGGAACGGCGCGATATCACCCACCGACAATGTTTCGGAATCTTTCGAGGTCGGCTCACCTGCGTTCATGGCTCGGTAAAGGAAGTAAACCCTTCGCAACAACGAATCGTACCAGCAATCTGTTGACCGCGGAAATTTCATTGTGGGACGAAATAGTGACTATGAGTTTCATAGCTAGAAAATAATATTGCGCGCTGACGCTCTGCGCTTGTAATGCGGGGAACAACTTTCTCTTACGACGTATGCAGGAGTCAATAGAATCAACGACCGAGAAGGTCTCGTCCTCACGCGCAAGGTGCTAAGAATCTCGGTTGGCGACAGACCGCCACTACACGTTCGGCGTCTCGGTGTAGGGGCGCCGTGTCCTCACGCGCAGGAGCCAAAAATCGCGGCTGAAGACAGACCGCCTCTACACCTTGTTCCGGCTAGGCGTCGCGCCTGCGGAACAGGCCGCAGCAGCCGTAGATGCCACAGAACTCGAATTGGTTCTTGTCGAGCGCGTGAGCAACAGCCGTATAGACACCGTAATCTGCGGTTCCCTCCCAACGAGAGTTATAATCGTGAAAAAGGCAGAACGATCCCGGCGTGAGAAGCTGAGAGAGACGACGGCAGGCCTTGCTAACGTCATCGTAAGTGTGTGAGTGATCCACGAACGCGAAGTGGAACCTCCTAGCGGTGTCAACCAGCTTCTGGCAAGAGCCGTCCGCGTCTCCCACCATGAATTCTATGTAGTGGGAGAGGTCCAGTCCAGTGAGGGTGTGGCGAGCATGCTCGGCCAGTCGCTGTTTCAGCTCCATAGCGACAATCCTACTGTCTCTGCCAGCGTCGCGAACAGCCCGAGCTAGAATCGACGTGGATAGGCCAAAGCTAGTCCCAAACTCCAGGATATCACCTGTCGCGTAGTAGGCCATCTCGTAGAGCTTAAGAGCATCCTCACGGCGGAGGTGCCCTTGGATTCCAACGTCGATCAGGATACCTTCTTTCGTTGGGCACTCGTGATAATAACGATGTTGGTCATTAATGAATTGATGAAAGCTGGTGATAGTTGGCTGGTAGGGGCGTGCTGTGCCGAGTTCATCGCGTCCCACCCAGGTTTCCGGATGGGTAACGAATCCACGCGGTTTGTCGTGTGACGTGATGCGCGCTGCCCCAGGCGCTCCCGGCTGGACCTTGGTCGTTTTCCGCTGAATCGAGCGTGCCGCTCCAATGTTCCGTCGGAGCGACTCGAAAAATTGAAGCTCAGAAGCGCATGCTCTCTCGATGCTGTAGCGTGCTGCGGTCTTCAGCCCTTCCTTCACAATGCTCTGATACAGTTGAGGCTCATTCATGTAGCGCCTGACTTTTCTCAGCACGTCTCCAGCATCGTTGGGAGCCGCCAGCAACGTGTTCACCCCGTCCACGGCATACTCGCTGATTCCCCCTTCGGACGGTAAAATCGTCGCACAACGGCAAGCCATTGCCTCAAGACCAGTTCGCCCGAACGCCTGATAAGTGGAGGCATCGATGAAAAGAGAAGACTCCTGCATGAGTTTCGCAACTCCTTGCCGGTCGAGTATTCCAAGCACTTTGTATTCGAAGTCGGCTGGCTGCCGCCTAAGAAAAGGATCGTTCTGCTCCAACCCGAACATGCGGATCTCTACTCTTTGTCCGAACTCGCGCTTGATTCGTCTGAGTATTTCAAAGGTCAGCCCTGGCGATCTATACTCGGACACTGGCCGCACCATTGCACAGACAACAAAAGGCGTGCCGGGTTTGGAACGATCATCGGAAAAAAAGATTTCCTGGTCCAGGCTCGGCTCAACCTTGTGGACAATTACGCCATGTTTCTGGGCAACCGTCTCACAGAGCCATCGGGTCTTTGCGAAGCAATAGATCTCCGGAATAAGGGTGTAGGACTCGACAGCCTCCCGGTAATTCGCCTCGCTCGGTTGACAGAAATTTGGCTCGTAATCCTGAACGTAATAACAGGGAACAACACCGGGTGCTTGCTCCAGCAGCGTTTTCAGCGTGCGAACGGTTTTAAATGCAGTTGCAACCACGAACTTGAACTGCCGGGCGTAACCGATCAGTTCCGCTATACTCTCAGAGACATGAAAAAGATCGCGCGCGACGCCGGGAAACCGCTCCCGATAAAAGCTCTCATCCTGTCGGCGAATCGCCACCTGTACGGCAGCCCCAAGCTTTCTCAGCCCGTTGGCTTCTTGCACTATCGAATTAACTCCGCCACCAGCGGCTCGCAAATTCATGAGGAACAAGATCGAGCAGGATGACGCATCAATAACATCCGCCTTTGCTGGAATTGCTGTTTCCTTAAAAGTAACATGCTGTTCGTTTGTCGAAGCGGCCGTCCCGCCGGGCTTCCTCTTTGCAGTCGACGACTGAACTTGCGCGGGATGCCTCCCGCCGCTCGCTGGCCTTGGCCGCGATGCGACTAGCTGCGCCAACCGGTGCGCTTCCTTACTCTGTTCGCCGGCACGCTTGAAGCTCAGCCAGTTACCTATTCGCCAACGATTCGATCTCAGTACCCGGCCAAAATCCCGTAGTATGCGCTCCGACCACTCATTTAGCTTCGCAAACTCTTTTTGCCATCGATCCCGCAGTGCTTCGGCTTGCTGAAACTGTCTCTGAAGAGCTCCGACTGCCGTGTGCAGAGTCCTGAGCTGCGCCTCTTTTTTTTCAATCGTCTTTTCAAGAGCGGCGATGTTACACCCAAATCTCCAAGACCGATCCTCAAGAGTCTTTTCCACAGCGACAATGTTTTCGCGCAGTTTTTCCATCTGTTGAGCCACCTTTTGCCCGGCAGAATCGTGGACTGCCAGCAAATCCATCGTGTAGGCCGAGACAGTCGAAAGGTCATCTGATCCGCACTGCAAAATGCCGCCTGAGTCAATCAGCTCGATCAAATTCTGATGGTGCTCACGAAGATAGTGCCTGGCACTGAACGCTGCCGGACGACGATGCTGATGGAACTCTGGACGGACGAAGGCCTCAATCTCCGCTTCCGTGGGCTCGCGCAGCCCACGCACGCCCAATTCCATCAGGTGGGCAGCCAGCCATCGAAGAGTTTTCACTGGAAATTCAAGCAGCTTCGCGTGTGAAACGAGCACTCGCGGCAGTCCCGCGGTCGCGCCAAAGGCAGCCAGTGTGTACCGTTCCCAAAGCGCAAGGCCGAGAGGGACAGAAAATTGGTTCCGCTCGTGAAGCGAGAGCGCTACTTCCAACGGGTGCCGGTAAATATGGATGCACACTGGTAATTCCAATAACGGTCGCCAAACTGGAAAAAGCAGACACAACCTCGGGTCTTTAACGAACCAGGGGCGATGTCCGTCCAGTTCAAGCACGATGGAGCAAATCGTCTGCTGAACGCGCTTGAGTTCTTCTTCGGGGATCTTCTCGATGGAAAACCTTCCTACCCTGTCCCAATCTGCTCCGCTCGCTTGCAACAAACGATCGTTCGCCTGCCGAACATCCCGGCGCTCCCAAAAACCCTTTGAATTCTCCTGATCGTTCCCTGTCGACGCACCTTCCGAGGCGAAATAAACGCCCAGCATATTGACCAAGCGAGCCAGCATGGAGGTACCGGACCCGTGCATCCCCAGAACGAAAATCTGCATGTGGGTGAGATGATTTTATTCGTCCTGCTCGCGGTTCTTGCGCAGAAGCGCGCAACGATTGCACTCCGCCGCCGCAAAATCAAACTCCATGTTCATCAACCGATGTCGGTGTCGGATCAAAAGCAAGAAAACAGCCTGCACTTACAATACGTCGATACTGTGCGCCTAAATCAAAAGGACCAATGTCTTGTTCCCTTCCAGATTGCTTGCTGGTCCCGGCACAAAACCCAATCGCCAGCGCTATCGCTAGATTAAATCTTCACTTCCGCCACATTGGGAGGATAAGATGGCAGGCGTACAGCGGCGCAGAGACCAGCGTCAGCCGGCGAGTTACCCTGCCGGAGAGATTCGAAAAACCGAAGCTGAGAAGCGCATGCTCTTTCGATGCTGTAGCGTGCTGCGGTCTTCAGCCCTTCCTTTAAAATGCTTTGATAGAGTTGGGGCTCACTGATGTAACGCCTGACCTTTCTCAACACCTCTCCAGCATCGTTGGGAGCCGCCAGCAACGTGTTTATCCCGTCCACGGCATACTCGCTGATCCCGCCTTGGGACGGTAAAATCGTCGCGCAACGGCAAGCCATTGCCTCAAGACCAGTGCAGCCGAATGCCTGATAGCTGGAGGCATCGATGAAAAGAGAAGACTCCCGCATTAAGCTGGCAACGGCCTGCGGAGGAAGTATTCCAAGCACTTTGGATTTAAAATCGGCTGGCTGCCGTTCGAGAAAAGGATCGTTCTGATCCAACCCGAACATGCGAATCTCTACTCTTTCTCCGAACTCTCGCTTGATTCGTCTGAGTATTTCAAAGGTTAACCCCGGCGATCTGCGTTCCGTCATTGGCCGCACCATTGCACAGACGACAAAAGGCGTACCGGGTTTGGGACGATCATCGGGAAAAAAGGTGTTCTGGTCCAGGCTGGGCTCAGTCTTGTCGACATTGAGGCCATGGTTTTGGGCAACCGTTTCGCAGACCCATGGTGAGTATGCGAAGCAACGTATTTTCGGAATAAGGGTGTAGGACTCGACGGCCTCGCGGTAGTTCGCCTCGGTCGGATGATAGAAATTTGGCTCGTAATCCTGAACGTAATAACAAGGAACAACGCCGGGTGCTTGGTCCAGCACCGTCTTCAGCGTGCGAACGGTTTTAAACAATGTTGCAACTACAAACTCGAAGCTGCTGGCGTAAGCTATTAATTCCGGCGCGCTCTCAGACACGTAAAAAAGATTGCGTGCGGCGCCAGGAAACCGCTCCCGATAAAAGCTCTCATCCTGCCTGCGAATCGCCAGCTGTACGGCGGCCCCAAGCTTTCTCAGCCCGTTGGCTTCCTGCACGATCGCATTAGCCCCGCCACCGGCTCCTCGGAAATTCATGAGGAACAAGATCGAGCACGGCGGCGCATCCACCACACGCGCAAAAACAGAGCGGGCGCGCGCCAGCTCTGGGGAGTTCTTAAGGACATTCGTCGCCTTCTCCACTTCTGCTCCATATTTCTGACTCAAGACCAACCGGGCTTGGCCGCCCAACTCATGACGGGTCTCATGCGAATAGCTCTTGGATTTTGCATGGAAAAGATAGCAATCGTCGGCGATGGCCCCGGAAAAACCCGCTTTGCCCGCGCGCAGACAGTAGTCGTTCTCTTCACCGTATCCGTTTGGGAAAAGCTCTTCATCGAACATCCCGATGGCATCGATGACCGCCTTCTTGATCGCGAAGCAGAAGCCATTGACGAGCGGCACCCGCGGATACCGAGGCGAGTGAAGGATGGAAAAGATAGTAGAGATCTGGTCGAGCGACGACAAAGGCAGCTCGTTGACCGCCCAATCTCCATGGGGTGAATACCTCTCCGGCACCGATTGCCAGGTCGCGGCATTTGAGATGGGCCCGATGATGCCGATGGAGGGATCGCTTTTCCCACACGCCATCAGCCGCTCAATCCAGCCAGGAGTCACAACCGTATCACTGTTCAACAGGATCGCGTATTCGGCTTCGTTCGCTAACAGCCCGCGGTTGGCCGCTTTGGTGTATCCACTCCGCTGTGAACACTCCAGCAAAGCGGCTTCAACTTGTGCCTCGGCGACGAACTGCCGCAAGTAACTTGTTGTTTCCTTATCCGAACCATCGTTTACCAGGATTAACTTGTTCAGCCGAGCGCTACGATGCTTGATAATCGAGCCAAGACAGCGGCGAACGTCCTCCAAAGCGTTGTGCACACAAACGATAACATCCGCCGTTCCTGCAACTGACGGTTGCGCGCCGCGTCTTACAGCCTTGGGAAGGGGCTTGGGACGCCTTCCACGATCGAGTAGAGGATTCAGGAGGTTTTTTGTAACATACTGCTGGGGTGTCGCCGCCATGCTTGAACCAGCAGCGGGTGCAGGGCCTGCGCTTCGATTGTCTGAATTTGGAGGCGCCCCACCCGTCCTGTCAGGTTCCCCCTTTCCCGTGGAGGACTGAACTTGCGCGGAATCCCTCGCGCCGCTCGCTGGCCGTGGCCGCGATGCGACTAGCTGCGCCAACCGGTGCGCTTCCTTACCCTTTCCGCCGGCACGCTTGAAGCTCAGCCAGTTACCTACTCGCCAGCGATTCGAGTTCAAAATCCTTTGATAATCTTGCAATAACCGTTCGGACCATTTGCCAAGCTTCGTAACATATTTTAACGCAGTACGCAGTGTTTCATCGGATTTGGCGCGCTGCCGCGTTTCGTTTCGGATTCTCCGCTCGAGCTCGCGAAGACTAGTCGTCTGCGCGCTTAACTTCTCTTCGAGGGCCTTGCGCTCGTCTTGGAGCGTCGTCAGCTTCGCATTCAATTTCTCTTCCAGTGCCTTGCGCTCGCCTTCTGCTTCTGCGATTTCCTCTTGAAGTTTTCCCTTTTCAGCCGACAACTCGGCAATCTTGTCCTGGGCCTCCGCCCATCGATCATGCTGGCTCAATACTTCTTGCGATTCAGCAGAGAACCGAAGGTCCTTTTTTCCAAGCAAAACTGTCCCATTCTGGAAGATCTTCTGAAGCTTTCGCTGGGCCGGGCTCAATCGACGGTAAAGTCGTTCTCGCCTCGCCTGATAGAGCGAAGGATCGATAAACGCCCGTATCTCTTCATCCGACGGCGCGCGCAAACCGCGAACTCCCAGCTTCTCCAGGTCCCATTTGAGTTGCCGCACGGTACCGACGGGATCCGCCATAAGACCTGCGTGATTAACCTGAATCCTTCGCTGGCCGCGCGTGGCGTTTAGCGCCGCGATGTTGTAGCATTCCCAGAGAGCGAGCCCCACAGCAATCGGAAATCCGTTGCGCATTTGCAGCGAACGTGCCACTTCGATAGGCGAGCGATTGACGATTACGCACACCGGAACCTCCAGCAGGTCCAACCAAAGGGGCGCCAGCAGACAAAATCGCGGTTCCTTCAAAAACCACGGGCGGTGCGCGTCCATGTCGAGGATGATCTTCCCCGCCTCGGTCTTGAATTGTGCCAGAGCCGCCGCGGGGATTTTTTCCAGCGTAAAGTCGCTTACTCGATGCCAATCGGCGCCTGCCGAATGGAGAAGCATATCGTTGAGATTGCGCACATCGCGTCGTTCCCAAAAACCCTTTGGGTTTTCCTGATTCGCACCCGTTGAAATGCCTTCAGCAGCAAAATAGGCGCCCATCATGTTGAGCAAACGAGCCACCATTGAGGTGCCGGACCGGTGCATGCCTAAAACGAGAATCTGCATTGTGGATTGAATGAGTTACCCTTCCGGTTCTTCCGTAAAAGCGGTCGATAATCGCACCCGACTGCCGCAAAATCAACCGAGCGAGGGGGTGAAATGCTGGTGGAAAATGACTGGCGTGATTCCCGCTGCATTGTCACGCCCTTGGGCAAGTCTAGATCATTCGTGATCCGTACATGGTTGGCCAAGCCCATATAATTGGTTACGAGCGTGACACCGTTACATGGTGATAACGATTCAACGATCTAAGGCAGCAAAGCTATTCGTCATTTGTCTGGCACGTGCTGAGAAAACAAAACATTTCTCGAACAGATACTGACGAAATCGCTTATTCAGAAATGGGGGTTTGCCATGCGAGGCATCTGTGATACGCATTCTATTCGACTTAGAGACTTGACTGTTTGTTGGAGAGAAAACATTTGAAGGACTCAGCGAGCGCCAATACCGCCGTTTGCATCGCCGGCGCACATCGTTCAGGAACGTCGATGCTCACGAGGCTATTGCATGCCTGCGGGCTCTATCTCGGTCCGGAAAGCGCATTGATGCCTCCGCAGGCCGATAATCCGGAGGGTTTCTGGGAACATCTGGGGTTTGTCGCGCTGAACGACGAATTGTTAAATGAGCTTGGCGGGGCCTGGGACCTGCCGCCCAAGGCTGACGAGAATTTCACTGACCCGCGCCTCGACCCTTTGCGCGTGAAAGCCCGGCTGCTAATCGAAGGATTTGATTCGGCAAGCGTCTGGGGCTGGAAGGACCCGCGCAACAGTCTGACGCTACTGTTTTGGCAAGACCTCCTGCCGGGAATGAAAACCCTCATCATGGTGCGGAATCCACTGGAAGCCGCACACTCGATGCGAGAACGCAACGGAACGTCCTATTCCTTTGGGTTACGGTTATGGGAAATCTACAACCGGCGTTTAATCGAAGCGGCAAAGGAGCAAGAGCGGCTTGTAACTCATTACGATTTCTTTTTTGAAGACGCAGAAAGAGAGCTACGGCGCGTTGCGGAATTCGTTGGCTTACCCGATGCAGAAGTAGCCAACGCCGCGGCGCTGGTAACAAAGCAAAGACGTCACACTCATTTCACGATTGACCAACTGATCGAGGCTCACATCTCCGGGAAGGTAATCGAGCTGTATCGCGCTTTGATTGCCGAAACCGACCGGGGAACCAGCGCATCGGCGAGAAAAAGAGACGAACAACAGGTGGTGAGCGTCGCCGAAACGACGCAATCGTCAGAAGCCGATTTGCTTCCAGGATCGGTCACCCGTCTAGATGCCTCTGTTCCCGATAGGATCATGCGCATTGGGCATCTCGAGCACCAGATCCGCCAACTGAGCAAGCACTTGGCTTGGCAGGATCAGCTTCTTGCCAAGAGTGAAGCGCAGGGAGATGAGCTGCGGCTCCGTCTGCGTCAGCAGCTACAGGCTACTAAGCGGCTTTGCCGACTGCTGGACGATGCTGGCAGGGCAGCGGCCCGGCTCCGCTCGTCGGTGCGGTGGCAAATTGCAAATCCGGTTGCGGCTTTAAAGGCAAAACTTGATTCCGGACAGTCGCAGGACTTGTTAGGCTACGGGCATCTCGAAAAGATCGTCTCCGCATATCAGAAGTGGCGAACCACCCATCCCGAAGTCACTACGATTGATGACCAAATTCAGGCGCTGATTTCAGGCGCACCTTCAGCCCTTGGGCAGAGAGTGGCACCTGTTGAACCTCCCGTGCCAACGCGTCCTATTGAGCTCCCCGTTCACGACTACGTCGAAATTTCAATCATTATTCCAGTGTTCAACCAGCTCCGGTTCACCCAAGCTTGTCTGGCTTCGCTTCAGGAGCACCAGGGAATGGAGCGCTTTGAAGTCATTGTGGTAGATGATTTCTCAACGGATGTCACCGCAGAGGCCGTTCGGCGGATACCGGGGGTTATCTATTTGCGCAACAAAACGAATTCCGGGTTTATCGCCTCATGCAACGGCGGAGCAGAAAGGGCGCGCGGCAAATATCTGGTTTTCCTTAACAACGACACGCTTGTCCGGGACGGATGGCTGAGGGCGCTGCTGGACACCTTTGCCGACCCACAAGCCGGCATCGTCGGCTCAAAACTTATTTATCCCGATGGCCGTTTGCAGGAAGCAGGTGGAATCATCTGGCAGGACGCCTCCGGTTGGAACTACGGCAAGTTCGATGACCCCGGGAAGCCTGAATACAATTATCTTCGCGAAGTAGATTACTGTTCAGCCGCAGCGTTGATGATTCCCAAAAGGCTGTTTCAAAGTGTGGGCGGGTTCGATGCGCGCTACGCGCCCGCCTACTACGAGGACACCGACCTAGCGTTCAAAGTTCGCCGGGCCGGTTACAAGGTCCTATATCAGCCGCTGAGCGAAGTCATCCACTACGAGGGAGCAACCGGCGGAACAGATCTCTCAACCGGCACAAAAAAACATCAGGATATTAACCGCTCGACATTTGCCGAACGATGGGCTGCTGAACTAGTGACAAAACCGGCCAACGCCGATCTGGCGTTCCTGCAGCACGCGCCGCCAGGCCGAAAGAATATTCTGGTGATTGATCATTACGTTCCGAGCCCGGATCGAGATTCAGGATCACTTCGGATGTTCCAGATTCTCAAGCTGCTACAGCAACTTGGCCATCGCGTCACTTTCATTCCTGATAATCTGACGAGGACCCGTCCATATGCAGGCGAGCTTCAGAAACGCGGAATTGAAATCATTTATCACCCTTACATCAAGGAAGTGCGCGATTACCTCATCTCGCATGGCTCCAGCGTGGACGCGGTCATACTAAGCCGGTGCGATTTTGCGCGCAAGCACATTGCAGACGTTCGATTGCACGCGCCGCAGGCCCGCATCATTTTTGATACGGTTGATCTTCATTACCTCCGTGAAGACCGCGAAGCGCAGCTAACTCGAGACCCCGAAGTGCGCCAAAAGGCGGAGGAGAAACGGCAGTTGGAACATGAATTGATCGAGCAAGCTGATGAAACCTGGGTGGTCAGTCCAGTCGAGCAGCGACTGCTTCAGCAGGAGTGGCCTGGCAAGTCCATACAAGTGGTTTCAAATATTGTCGATATTGCAGGATCAAGGACCCCGTTTGCACTTCGGCGGGACTGGCTTTTCATCGGCGGGTTCCAACATAAACCAAACATCGACGCGGTCCTCTTTTTCGTGCAAAAGATTTATCCGCTGGTGAGCGAGCATCTGCAGGATGCAAAGTTCTACATCCTCGGTGACAACGCACCTCCGGAGATCGTTGCCCTGGCAAATGAGAGGATCATTGTAGCGGGACTGCAGAAGGATGTGCGTCCGTTTTTCGATAGCGTAAAGTTGTCCGTTGCGCCGTTGCGATTTGGGGCTGGGGTGAAAGGGAAGATCAACCAAAGCATGGCTTTTGGCGTGCCAGTGGTCGCGACCTCGCTCGCCGTGGAAGGAATGGAACTTGCCAACGGTGGAGACATTCTGGTAGCCGACGAGCCGGAGGATTTTGCGCGCAGCTTAATTGAGCTCTACGAATCAGAAGAACTTTGGAAGCGGCTCTCGGAAAACGGTATCAGAAAAACACGGGAGCTCTATTCCCCCGACGCCGCGCGTAAAAAGCTGGAATTTTTGTTTAGCGATGATCATCTTGCAAGCTTGCGTGAATCAGCAGGAGTTGCACCGACGGAGATTGCTATAGCAGCGAAAAGCTGATCCTGGTTTTACGAGTGGATAACAAGGAGCGAAGCGGAGAGATCACCGGGAAAATCAGCGCAGCGCCTAATCCCATTTCTTTCGGAGAACGCTGCTTCTGCCTTTTGATTACCGGCGTGATTGGGTAATAGAGCAATTTCGGTTTTGGAGTGAGCAATACCTGCTGCAGGCGTTTCTCATTTAATTCGGAGTTCGAAGTGCTGATGGCCAATAGTTAGCTAAATCACTATCACCAGGAGGAGCTTAAAGGCGCCTTCCCAACTTCGTTATCTTGGCGTAGCGGTAGCTTCTGGAATACGCAGAAGATCTGAGGTAAAGTGACTCCATCACGCGAAATGCAAGAGGTAAACAGGCCAATTTTCGTGGTGGGCTCCCCCCGGTCCGGAACTAGTATTCTCACCTGGTGTTTAGGTCAGCATCCGAACATATTTCCGGTGCCGGAATCCAACTGGATGGGAGAATTCGCCTTGAATGTGGGGGCCAGCTATCAGGTTGGCGTGGCGCGTGGTGACCGAACCATTCTGAGCGCGATGGATATATCACGCGCGGAGTTCTTCGCGAATTTTGGCGGAAGCATCAACAATTTAATTCTCAGCCACCGGTCAGATTTGGAAAAAAAGCGCAAAATGATTCGCCCGTCATCCGAACCCAAAATGCGGTGGGTAGATGGGACGCCGGAGTATTCGTTGCATATTTGTGCGCTGCGCAAACTCTTCCCAGAGGCAGTTTTTGTCCACGTGTTACGCGACGTGCGCGACGTCGTTCGTTCAATGCTTAACTTCCATCGCGTCGCAGGGTTCGAGCTAGTCCGAAACGAAAGCCAGGCTTACAAGTATTGGCTGCGCACGGTCAAGGCGTGCGCTCAGGCTGAACAAGCCTACGGTTCGCGCGTGGTCCACCGGCTTTCCTATACTGACCTGATTGAGAATCCGGAGTCCTTGGTCCGTTCGTTACTGGAGTTCGTTGGCGAGCCATATTGCGCCCGATGCCTCGAACCTCTGAGCAAGCGCATTAATAGCTCCAACGTACCGGCCGATTTTGTCGCTGAAGATCCGGCTACCGACCCCCGTGTCGTTGAGGAGGCCACGACGCTCTACACCGAATTGCAAAAAACGTCTCTGCCAACCAAGCCGTTCTCAGCCGCTGCTGATGAAATGGAAGCTGCTTTTAACCGGAAGGTGCAACACATGGTGACCGTGGATGACCAGCTTCGAAACGCTCTGCGAACCATTAAAACTCTGGAAAAGCAATGCCGTTTGGAAAAACAAGAAACAGGGGATAGGGCTTTGCTTTAGAAATTGGTGCCGACCGGACTTTCACTTTCCCACGTGGCGCCCGGCTTTGACACATCATGGTTAGTCCGCGTCGTCTTTCAGACTGGATTGTTTGCCACAAGGGAGTCTTAATTGCTGCCTGCCTCGTTTTGGTAGCGATCATAGGATATATCGACTATGTTACCGGATACGAACGTCCCCTCCTTCTCTTCTATTTATTGCCAATTGCTCTTGCCACGTGGTTTGGCAACTTACTGATCGGACTGATTATTTCCATCCTTGGAATCGTAGCATGGATGTGGTCAGATACAGCCGCTGGCATCCCCGCTCTTGGGTTTTGGAATGTAGGCATGGCATTTGCCTCCTTTGCGATTTTCGCCGGCATGCTATCAAAGTTGCGAACGCTTGTGCGTGATCTGGATCGGCGCGTACTTGAACGAACGGCCGCCCTGCAGCGCGAGGTCGCCGAGCGGCAGCGGCTTGATCGGGAGATTGCGAGAGTGGCCGATCGCGAACGGCATCGGTTGGGCCAGGACCTGCATGATAGTCTGGGTCAACACCTCACGGGCACCGCTCTTGCCGCTCAAGTGTTGAAGGAAAAGCTGGCACTGAAATCCGCGCCCGAAACGACAGAAGCAGAAAAACTCATTCATTATGTTGAGCAAGGGATTGATCTTACTCGTAACCTGGCGCGCGGCTTCTTCTCGCCGGAACTGGAAGCAGACGGCCTGATAGTTGCCCTTCAGGGATTGGCAGAGAACATAACCGAACGCTTCGGCATCGACTGCGTCTTCGAAGGGGGAGAATCACTACGAATCCGCGACTCTGCGATTGCTACTCAGCTCTATCGAATCGCCCAGGAGGCGGTAACGAACTCGATTAAGCACGCTGGTGCACAGCGAATTACCATTTGCCTTACCACAACCACCTCCGAACTTTTGCTCACGATTAGCGACGACGGGATCGGATTCCCCGAGAAATTGCCCAACTCCGAGGGACTCGGTCTGCGATTGATGCGGCACGGAGCATCCCTGGCGGGAGCGAGTTTCGATGTTCGACGGAACGGGCAGCGCGGCACGATCGTAATCTGTAAATTGAACCTGCAAGACGGCACTAATCGAAACTAAAATAATGGACTCAACTCCTACGACAGGCGCTCCGCGCAAAAACC
>Ga0137372_10001341_pt1 | contig 23753 bp, 23 predicted proteins | sample SagtaG_6_FD_104911 | JGI IMG/M metagenome (GOLD analysis project Ga0137372, IMG submission 104911) | Vadose zone soil microbial communities from Sagehorn Ranch, Mendocino, California, USA - Sage1_R_60_16 metaG | ecosystem: Environmental > Terrestrial > Soil > Vadose zone | place: USA...
CGGTCTACCCGAGAATCTGGAGATCGTACGACGCCTTGGCCCGGCGCACGGCTACCTGATCGCGATCAACCACGGCGATCGTGACGCCACCCTCGCCGTGGACGGCGACGAACTGCTCACGGGCGCGCGGTGTTCGGGAGAGTTCGTCGTACCGGCGGGTGGCGTGCGGGTGTTGCGATCACAGCGGGCCAGAATGTGACCATGTCCGGTATCCCCCGCCGTCCGACCATGGAAGACGTCGCCGAGGTCGCGGGCGTCTCCCGCGGCACGGTGTCGCGCGTACTGAACGGTGGCCACTACGTCTCGCCCGACGCGCTGGCAGCGGTGCAGCGGGCGATCCGCAAGACCGGGTACGTCGTGAACCAGCACGCTCGCAGCCTGGTCACGCAGCGGTCCGACTCGGTGGCGTTCATCCTGTCCGAACCGCAGGAACGGCTGTTCGAGGACCCCAACTTCAACATCCTGCTGCGGGGTTGCACGCAGGCGCTGGCCGAGCGCGACATCACGCTGTTGCTGACCATCGCGGGCACTCAGGAAGACAGGCGACGGATCGGGCGTTGGGTCACCGCCGGTCACGTGGACGGCGTACTCCTGGTCTCCGAGCATGCAGGCAGTCCACTCATCGACGAACTGCGCGCGCGAGGGCTGCCGATCGTCGCGGCCGGACGGCCCATCGGCCACGAGCGCGAGATCTCGTACGTCGCGGCCGACGACCGCGACGGCGCTCGCCAGATGGTGAGCTATCTGCGCTCGCGCGGTCGTCGCCGGATCGCCATCATCACCGGGCCGCTCGACACCGCGGGCGGCGTGGATCGCCTGGCCGGCTACCGCGATGTGATCGGCAAGCCGGACAAGCGGCTGATCGCCACCGGGGACTACAGCCGGGCGTCCGGTGCGGAGGCGATGGACGAACTGTTGGACCGCGCCCCGGACCTCGACGCCGTGTTCGTGTGCTCCGACCTGATGGCGCTTGGTGCGGTGTCCGCGCTCCATCGCGCGGGCAAACGGATCCCGGAGGACGTCGCGGTCGGCGGCTTCGACGACTCCAAGGCAGCCGTCAGTTCGACGCCGCACCTCACCACCATCCGCCAGGACTTCACCCGCGTCAGTACCGAGATGGTCCGCCTGCTGCTCGACAGCATCGGCACCGACACCCGCTCCGCCGTCACCCTCCCCACCGACCTCGTCATCCGCGACTCAGCCTGACCGCCGTTGGTTCAGGTACTCCGGTCAGGTCAGTGCGCCGCGGATGAGAACTAGGTCAGCTCACGGAGCCGGGCCTTGGCTCCTCTCTCGACGAACAGGGGCACGAAGTCCCGGATCGGGACATTCTCGAACTCGGGGCGGGACTGACTCACAACCTGAGCCACCTCTTCCGCGGGCACCCGCGGAAACTGCTTGGCCAACCGCTCGACCACCTCGCCGATCGCCCGGTCCTCATCTGACCTTTCCATGCTGTCCAAAGTGCGCCGCCACCCACACGCACACAAGCGTTGTCGAACAACTGACGAACATTGCAAGAGTTTGAAACCAGGAAGCCTTGACATACAGGGCGTTTGTCAGCTGACGACCGCGTCCTGGCTTGCATTCCATAGCTTGCTATGCAAACCTCATAGCAAGCTATGGAATTGGAACGAGGTTGTCATGACCGCCATCACAGCCCGCCGGACCGGCGGTGGTAAGAAGATCCGCGATCGGCAGCGGCTGGCTCATCTGCTGGCCGGCGTGGCGCTGGTCGCCTACGTGTACGTGCCAGGCCCGAGCCCCGCGGTCCAGACGACGGTCCGGTGGGTGATTCTGCCGCTCCTGGCCGCGTCGGGTGTGCTGATGTGGCAGTGGCCGAAGGTACGGCGGTGGCTTCGCAAACGCGGGAGCCGGGCGTGAGCGACGCGTTTCGCGAGGAGTCGCTGGGCTATCAGGTGAACCATCTCGCCCGGTTGCTGGCGCAGGCTCTGGCCGTCAGCATCGCGCCGTACGGCGTTGTCCCCGGGCAGTTCGCCCAGCTCCTCGCGCTCTTCGAACAGGACGGCCTGACGCAACGCGAACTGTGTGACCGGGTGCAGATCGAGCAGGCCACCATGGCGAAGACCCTGCAACGGATGCAGCGCGACGGCCTGGTCCGGTGTGATCCCGACCCGGACGACCGGCGACGGATCCGCGTGTACCTGACCGATCAGGCCCGAGCGATCGAACACGACCTCGTCGCCGCCGCCCGTTCGGTCAACGCCTCGGCCACCAACGGCCTCACCAAACACGAGGCTGCCACCTACTTGAAGCTCACCACCCGGCTGATCGCCAACCTCGAGGGCGCCTCGAACCAAGAGGAGTCCTAGGGCTGGAGGACCGGGGCGATGGTCTTGGTACGCGCGCCCTGGTAGGCGGCGAGCAGGATTCCGAGGACGGCGATGCCCTCCTCCTCGGTGTGCAGCGGACGGGTCTTGTCGAGCAAAGAGTCGGCGAAGTGGCCGATCTCGGCGGCGAAGGTGTCCACCGGGTCCAGGTCGAAGGTGCGGGTCTCGCCGGATCGAAGCTGGTAGGTCAGCGAGTTGCCGTCGCTGTGCAGAGACCCGAGTTCGCCGACGACGGAGAAGCGCTCGGTGGCTGCGGTCGGCTGATAGGCCCAGCTCGTCACCAGCTGTCCTACGACGCCGTTGTCGAACCGGATCAGCACCTGCGCGGAGTCCTCGCCGTCCATGAACTTCAGCCGATGGGTGGACAGCATCGCGGTCGCCTCGACCGGGGAGCCGCCGGCCAGATGCAGCATCAGGTACGTCGGGTGGTACCCGGTGTCGATCAGCTCGCCACCGCCACTCGTCGTACTGCTGGCGCGCCAGCCCATGGTGCTCGGGTCGAAGTCGTTGTAGAAGCTGTCGGTGGTTCGCACCTCGTAGACGGTTCCGATGGTTCCGGCGTCGAGAAGCTCCTTCGCCTTGGCAAAGGCCGGCGGGAAAAGCTGGGTGAGCGCGCACATGCGCGTCACGCCGTTGGCGAGAACCGCCGCCCGGACCTCCGCGGCTTCGTCCGCGGTGAGGCAGAGCGGCTTCTCGCACAGGATGTGCTTGCCGGCCTGGGCAGCAGCGACGATCGCGTCGCTGTGGAGGTGGTGGGGCAGACAGATGTCGACTGCATCGAGGTCCTCGACGTCGAGCATCCGACGGTAGTCGGTGTACGGCGTGGCGCCGAGCTCACCGCCACGCGCGACGGCTGTCTGCTCCACGGCATCGGCGATGGCGGTGATGCCGATCCTCTCGGCGTGCTGCTGATAGCCACGGATGTGGGCGCTCGCAATGCCGCCGCCCCCGATGAGCCCGACCCTGATCGCTGGCATGGACGTCTTCTCCTCGGCTGTTCGAAAGGTCAAACCGGCGGATAAGTGACTGTGCGGCCTTGCTCTGCGGCCTCGTTGGCGGCGACGACCAACCGGGTCAGCTCTACCGTCCGCGTCAGGTTGTCATCCGCCCGGGTGCCGTTCGTGATGTGGTCGACCCACTGGGCGAACGGAGCCTCTCCGTCGTGGGGTACCGGTAGTTGCTGCTCATCGCCGCCGAACGCCGCACCTGAAACGCGCAGAAGGTTGCCGGCGTCGGTGTAGGTCAGGCTTCCTTCGGTGCCGAATATTTCGATGGTGAAAGGGTTTCGGCTGGTGAAGCCTGCCTCGATCACGCCGATCTTCTGGTCGGGGTAGCCGACGGTGACGACCGCGTTGTCCTCGAGGCCGCGTCCGTTCACGGAGGTATAGGTCGCGCTGACGGTCTCGGGATCGGCGCCGAGGAACAACTGCAGGAGGTAGACCGGATGGCAGCCGAGGTCGGTGAGGGCTCCACCGATGGCGGCTTTCTGGTCGAAGAAGCGTTGCGGCAACCAGCCCTCGACTCCACCAACGGCACCGTCGTGTGAGAGGCGGATCCGGCCGTAGGTGAGCCGGCCGAGCCGGCCGTTGTCGATGACCTCACGGATCGCTTGCGTGTAGCCGTGAGCGAGCCGGGGCAGAGAGACCACCAGCTTCACGCCGTTGTCGTCGGCCGCGGCGATGATCTCCTCAGCCTCGGGCACCGTCGGCGCTAGCAGCTTCTCGGTGAAGATGTGCTTGCCCGCATTCGCCGCCCTGACCATGATGTCGCGATGCACGCTGGTCGCCGTGGTGATGACGACGCCGTCGAGGTCGTCGCGGCCGAGGAGGGCGTCGAGATCCTCGGTGAACGGAACACCGAACTCGTCGGCACCAGCCTGCCCGAGCGTCAGGTCGTCATCCCAGACCGCGACGAGTTCGGTACCGGGATGCTGCAGGGTCTGCCGCGCGTAATCACCCGCATGAACATGCCAGAACCCCAGGACCGCGATCTCGAGCGGTTTCGACACCTTCTCCTCCTCACGAGGTCGCTTCGGCATCCAACGGTCGACCACCGGCGGTCTCCCCCAGTACCTTGCCAAGGTCAGCCGCAAAGTGCGCTCGACACCGGCGCGGCGCCTCAGTTGCTGGCGGCACCGGGCGTCAGTGGGTGAGGAGGAGTTTGCCCGTCGTACGGCGGGATTCGAGGGCGGTGAAGGCTTCGCTGACCTGCGAGACCGGATAGCGGCCGCCGATGGTGACCTTGAGGTCGCCCTTGGCCAGCCAGGCGAACAGGTCCGCGGCGCGGGCCCGCAACTCCTCCGGGGTCCGCGCGTAGTGGACGACCGTGGGCCGCGTGACGTAGAGCGATCCGCCTGAGTTCAGCCGAGGGATCTCGAGGGGCGGGGTCGGGCCGCTGGCGGTTCCGTAGATCACCAGCGTTCCGCGGACGCGCAGGGCGGACAGGCTGCCGTCGAAGGTCGTCGCGCCGACACCGTCGTACACGACGGCGACTCCCTCCCCGCCGGTCAGTTCACGCGCCTCGTCCGCGAACCCGTCGTACGACAGCACATGATCGGCACCGGCTCGGCGCGCTATCGCAGCCTTCTCATCGGTCGACACCGTCGCGATCACGATGCCGCCGCGGAGCTTGGCGATCTGCGTCAGCATCTGCCCCACTCCCCCCGCGGCGGCGTGCACCAGCACAGGGTCGCCGGGCTGGATCGGGTACGTGTCGGTGGCCAGGTAGTGAGCCGTCACGCCCTGCATCAGTACGGCGGCCGCAGACTCGTCGTCGACATCGCCGGGAATCGGCACCACCTTCCCCGCATCCACCACCACGTAGTCGGCGAAACTCCCCTGTCCCCCGGCCAGCCAACCGACCCGCTGGCCGACCTCGAGGTCCGTCACGTCCGCACCCACCTCGACGACGATGCCCACTCCCTCGACCCCGGCCAGGTACGGCGCCTGGACGGGAGTGGCACCGTTGCGCTGGTAGACGTCCATGAAGTTGATGCCAGACACGGACAGCTCGACCAGCACCTGGCCGGCTCCTGGCGCGGGACGCTCGACCTCCGCCGACGTGAACACCTCAGGCCCGCCGAAACCATTCACAAGCACTGCCTGCATTCGCTCCATACCTCCCTAGTCTGCCGTGCTCCCAGTTGCCCCTCTCGACCGACTGACGAGCGCAGAAGCCGGGCCTAGGATGAGCGCATGGCCACCGGCTCACTCCGGGGGTGGCAGGGCGGGCTTCATGAGGCACTGACGGCGCGTCTCGGAGAGTCGCGTGCCATGGCGACGATGGGCCGATACGCCCGGGCGTTTCCCGAGGGCTTTCACGTCAAGCATCCACCGGCCGTCGCCAGTGCCTTGGTGAGCGCGCTGGAGGAGTACGCCGAGGGGACGCACCCGCTGCTGCGGTTGGTGGTACCCGAGCAATCAGCCGCCCGTCAGCTCGAACTTGACCTGGACGACGGCTCCCGGTTGGTGCTGCTGTGGCCGAGCCCGGCTCCCGCGCTGCTGGCGGATGTGTTCCCAGTGCTGGAGAACCTCGCCCTCCGGATCGTCGGTCACGAGGCGTACGAGGTGCGGCCGGCCGGGCGATCACCCGTCCGGGTAGAGGAGTTCGCCCTGTTGCCGCGTGACTTGGCCGCGCTCAAGGACGACCCCGCGGTCTGCAGTCAAGTGGCCGACGCGTTCGGAGCGGTGTGGTCCGGTGACGCCGAGAATGACGCCTTCAACCAGCTCGTCCTGCGGGCCGGGCTGTCATGGCGTGAGGTCGCGCTACTACGTGCCGGCTTTGCCTATCTGCGTCAGGCGGGCCTCGCATTCAGCCAGGTCTACGTCGAGCGAACCCTCCTCGCGCACAGACGCGTGACGCGGCTCCTGACGGCCCTGTTCCATGCCCGACTGGACCCCGCGTACGCCGGCAGCGTCCACGAGGAGGGGGTTCTGAGTCACGTGGAGGAAGCGCTGGCTGAGGTCGAGAGTCTCTCGGAGGATCGGCTGCTGCGTGCTCTGCTCGAGCTGACCTGCGCCGTCGTACGCACCAACTACTACCAGTACGACGCTGACGGCGTACCGAAGCCCTACCTCGTGCTCAAGCTGGATTCGACCGCGCTGTCCTTCCTGCCCGCACCTCGACCGACTGTGGAGACGTTCGTGTACTCCACGCGGATGGAGGGGCTTCACCTGCGTACGGCGAAGGTGGCGCGCGGCGGGCTGCGCTGGTCGGATCGAACCGAGGACTATCGCACCGAGGTGCTCGGCCTGATGAAGGCGCAGCGGGTGAAGAACGCCGTGATCGTCCCGCACGGCGCGAAGGGCGCGTTCGTCCTGAAACGCCCGCCTGCCGCCACCCATACCGAGACGATGCGGCAGGAGGTGCGTACGGCGTACGAGACCTTCGTCCGTGGGCTGCTCGACGTCACCGACAACCTGGTGGAGACGGCAGTGATCCAGCCGCCTCAGGTGCGATGCCGCGACGACGCCGACACATATCTGGTGGTGGCCGCCGACAAAGGCACCGCCGCGATGTCCGACCTCGCCAACGAGATCGCCGCGGAGTACGGCTACTGGCTGGGCGACGCGTTCGCGTCCGGAGGCGCCACCGGGTACGACCACAAGACGCTGGGTGTGACGGCGCGAGGCGCGTGGGAGTCGTTACGCCGCCACCTCGGCGAGCTGGGGCTGGATGCGGCCCAAGACGAGTTCACGGTGGTCGGCATCGGCGACATGTCCGGGGACGTGTTCGGCAACGCCATGTTGCTGTCCGAGCGGATCCGTCTGGTTGCGGCGTTCGACCATCGCCATGTCTTCCTCGATCCCGATCCCGACCCGCTCACGTCGTACGCCGAACGGCAGCGGCTGTTCGAGCTACCCGGTTCGTCGTGGGCCGACTTCCGGACAGACTTCATCTCCGCTGGTGGCGGAGTCTTCTCGCGTACGGCGAAGACAGTGCCGCTGTCGCCGCAGGCGCGTGCTCTCTTGGACGTCGAGGCGGACCAGTTGCCCGCCGACGAGCTGATCCGCGCCGTACTGCGTACCCAGGTGGACGTGCTCTTCAACGGCGGCATCGGCACGTACGTCAAGGCGTCGACGGAGTCCGATGCCGACGCGGGTGACCGCGCCAACGACTCTGTGCGTGTCGACGCGAGCGAGCTGCGGGCCCGCGTGGTCGTCGAGGGCGGCAACCTTGGCGTGACACAGCGCGGGCGCGTGGAGTTCGCGCTGGCCGGCGGCCGCATCAACACCGACTTCATCGACAACTCGGCCGGCGTGGACACCTCCGACCGCGAGGTCAATCTCAAGATCCTGCTCGACGCGGCGGTCAGAGGCAGACGACTGTCGCCCGCCCGTCGGGACGAGCTGTTGCGGCAGGTCTCGCGGGAGGTCGTCCAGCAGGTCCTGGCGAACAACGCCGCGCAGGCTCAGGCGATCAGCGTCAGTCACGCGCTCGGCGCCGCCTGGCTGGACAAGCAGGTGGAAGTGATCCGGTATGCCGAAGACAGCGACGTACTGGAATGGGCGCTGCCCGACGAAGAGGCGGTCGCACAACGGCAGGCCACCGGCGTCGGGCTGACCCGCCCCGAGATCGCCGTACTGCTTGCGGTCAGCAAGGACATAGCCACCAGCTATCTGCGCGAGTCGAGAGTGCCGGACGATGCGTACGTCGGAGCCGCGGCTCTGGCTCGGTACCTTCCGCCGACGCTGCGCGCGGAGTTCAACGACCTCTTGCCGCGACATCCGCTCCACCGCGAGATCGCCTGCAGCGTGCTCGCCAACGAGGTGTTCAACCGGATGGGCTCCGGAGCACTGCTGCGGGTGCAGGAGCTCACCGGTCGTGACCGGGAAGACCTCGTCCTGGCCTACGTCACCGCACGGGATGTGTTCGCGCTTCCGGCCATCTGGACCGAGGTCGACCGCCTCGACGTGGCCCGGCACGCCCAGTTGCAGACCCGGTTGCTGGGCGAGATCAGGAACGTCGTCGAAACCTCCGCCCGCTGGTTCCTGCGCCATGGGCACGCTGTGGATCCCGCGATCGAAGTGGCCCGGCTTCGCCCGGGTATCGACAAGCTCAGCGGCTGTCTCGACGAGCTGATGCCACCGCTCACCCGCCGGCGGCTCGACGCGCGGATCGCCGCGCTGGTCGCGACCGGAGCGCCGTCGGAACTCGCCCGGTCGATCTGCCTGCTCGACCCGCTCACGCAATCGCTCGGCGTGGTGCGGGCTACGGAAGCGACCGGCGCGGATCTCACGTTCCTGTCCGGCATCTTCGCGCTCGTTGGTGAGCAGCTGCACTTCGACTGGCTGCGCGAGCACGCCGCCGAACGGCCGACCGACGACCATTGGGCGATCCTGGCCAGAGTGGCGTACTGCGACGACCTGGCGGTCCAGCAGCAGCACCTCGCGCTCGCCGTACTCCACGAGGCCGCGTCCTCTCCAGCGGAAGCACTCGCTGCCTGGCTCCAGCCCCGCGAACATCGGCTCACCCTGTTCGAACACACCATGCAGCAACTCCAGGCCGCACCCGAGGTCGACATCCCCATGCTCACCGTTGCACTGGAGGGACTGCGCAGCCTCGAGGGCGCCGGGCCGACGGACGACACCCGGCTCAGCTGACGGGCGGCCGCACGACGCCGGGGGCGGCCAGGAGGTTGCCAGCAGCAATGATCAGCTGGGAGCCAGCTCGTAGCCCGCTTCCTCGACTGCGGCGCGCACCAACTCGCGATCGATCGGCGCGTCGGAGCCGACCTTCACGGCCCCGCTGGTGAGGTCCACGTCAACCGACGTGACGCCGCTGATCTTGCCGACCTCGCCGCTGACCGAGCTCACGCAGTGCCCACACGTCATGCCGACCACGGTGAAGGTGCCGACTGCCGACGGCGCAGCGCTCCCGATGGTCACGTCAGTGCTGGTGTTGCTGCCGCAGGTGCAGGAATCACACATATCCAGAATCCTCTCAGAGATACGATACCCCCGTATAGTATGCGGCGGCGGTCCCCGGCGCTACCCACTACGGCAGTTCGCAGTACTTTCCTTTGTTTTCTTTGGCTTCCAGCCCATCGACGAAGCTCGCAGCCGCGGTGCAACTGATTGGCACAACTCCTTGACGCATCAGCCGTCAGCAGGTTGATAATTGATGGCGATCTATTATCGACCTGGACAGGACATCGATGAGACTCATCAAGGATGTCGGGACGCGGGAGCGTGGCCGGGCCTTCAGCGGCGAGGTCGTCGTCGACGGCTCGGTCTGCTACGACTTCGTCGTCAGCCTGCGCGCCCTGTTCAACCCACGGACGTTCACGAGGACGCGTCGTTGGAGTGCGAGCCGGCTGCCCCAACTGCCGGCGGCACTGCTGCCGAAGGCCAAGTTCCTCTTCCAAGGCTTCGACACGTCGCTCGGGTACGGCGCCGCCCGGATCGTCGGCAGGTTGGCGTCCGACGCAGTGCCGGCAGACCTGATCCGCGCCGTGAGCCAGATGCCCCCGGCCGAGTTGGCGCTGTTCATGCTGGACACGGGCGAGACGAGCCAGGAACGACTTGACCTGTACCGGGGCGTGCTGGCGGGCGACGACACTTTGACGAATCGTGCGGTCGCCGGTCTCCCGGCGGGATGGGCTACTCGATGCCGGCAGGTACTGCGAGATCCGGACCAGGCCCGGTCCGATCTCGTCGAGGTTCTCGGCGTCTACCTGGAGCGCATCTACGCACAGCACCTCGATTCCGTCCGGGATCGCATCACCGCCGCGATACCGGTCGCCGAGAAGATGCTCGACATCCTTCCGCCGTCGGCGGCCATCGAACAACTGACCGGCGGTTACACCATCGGTGCCGACCTGGGGCTGACCAAGATCACGATGGCGCCCTCGGTGTTCATCCATCCCTTCATGTCGGCACGGCTGGACGAGCGCACCGGTGAGGCGCTCGTCATCTACGGCCTCTCGAGCGACTTCTTCGACGCCTACGACCCCGTACCGGTTCGGCACGAGCTCATCGCCGCGCTCAAGGCGATGGCCGACCCCAACCGGCTGGCGCTGCTGGAGATTCTCAGCGGCGGCGAGGTCTACGCCACCGAGCTGACCAGTCGGCTCGGCCTGGCGCAACCGACCGTCCACCATCATCTCGCGCAGCTGCGAACAGCCGGCCTGATCCGCCAGGAACGCGACCGGCACGGCATGAGGTACTCGATCCGGCCCGACTCCGCCGACGCCCTGCTGCGCTCGCTGCGCGACCTGCTCGGATCGCCCGCACCCGACCTGGATCCCCCGGAGGACTGACATGACCCGCCACCGTCACCGTCTCTCATTGTTGCTCGCGGCAACTCTACTGCCGCTCGCCCTGTCCGCCGGCTGCGGCAACGGCACCCCGGCCGGAGTCGACAACCTGCCGGCCGCGGGACACGCACGTGAGGGGGACGTGTTGACAGCCGTACGCTCGAAGGGAGTACTTCGCGTCGCCAACACGCAGGCGAATCCGCCGTACAGCATGGTCGACAAGTCCAACCACGTCGTCGGTTTCGACGTCGACGTCGCCAACGAGGTCGCGAAGCGGCTGGGAGTCACGAAAGTCGAGTTCGTCGTGGGGACGTTCCAGACGTTCATTCCCGGACTGCAGGCCGGCAAGTGGGACGCCGTCGTCGCAGGTCTCACCGTGACGGAGGAGCGGAAGAAACAGGTCGACTTCAGCTGTCCCTACCAGGTCAACGGCGTCAGCATCTTCGTCGCCGACGGAAACCCCACCATCTCCACGGAGGCGGACCTGGCCGGCAAACGGGTTGCCGTCAGCGCAGGGACGAAACAGGAAGAGCAGGCGCGGGCCATCAATGGCGCCAAGGTCCTCACGTACGACAACTCGACACTCGCCCTGAAGGACGTGGCGACGGGACGGGCCGATGCCTACATCGGCTCGAAGTTCACCGGTGCCTACCTGGCCGAGCAGAACGGGCTGACCGTGAAGCCCGTCTCCGGCTATCTCAGCAGCGAGGTCAACGCGATGGCCTTTCCCAAGGGACAGCAAGAACTCACCAAGGCCGCCGACAACGCGCTGGCCGACATGATCTCCGACGGCACCCTGAGCGAGATCTCCCGGCACTGGCTGGGTGGCCTCGACGTCGCCACCGAACTCCGCCGGAAGGCGGCCTGCTGACACTTCCCGCCTTCTCCCGGAGGAGAGTCCCGATGGATCTCATCTCGCGAACCATTCCCCTGCTCGGGCAAGCGGTCGTCATCACCTTGCTCCTCGGCATCACGTCGTTCCTGATCGGATCGGTCCTCGGCGTGGGCATCGCGCTGGGCCGGCTGTCCACCCATCGCGTGCCGCGCTACCTGGCGGTCGCCTACGTGTCGGTCGTCCGCGGCACCCCCCTGCTGATCCAGGTACTGCTGATCTACTTCGGTCTTCCGCAGCTCGGCATCGTCATCCCGCCCATTCCCGCAGCGATCGCCGCACTGTCCGTCAACGGCGCCGCCTACCTGAGCGAGAACTTCCGCGCCGGCGTGCTGTCCGTCGACCGGGGCCAGCGCGAAGCGGCCCACTCGCTGAGCATGACCTACGCCCAGTCGCTGCGCCGCATCATCCTGCCGCAGGCCGCGCGGATCGCGCTTCCGCCGGTCGGCAGCCGATTCATCGCGATCATGAAGGACACGTCACTCGCCTCGGTCATCACCGTCTTCGAACTGACCCGGCTGGCGAACATGGTGGGCTCGGCGACCTTCCGCTACATCCAGATGTTCGTCGTCGTGGCCTTCGTGTACTGGGTGATCAACACCGTCCTGTCCGCGGGCCAGGAGATCCTCGAGCGCCGGCTCGCACGCCCGTACTGAACGTCCTCACCACCGCCCAGGGAGTTCCCATGTCTGTCGCACCGGCCGTCGAGGTCACCGGTCTCCGGAAACGCTTCGGCCCGCTGGAAGTACTCAAGAACGTCGACCTGACCGTCGCCCGCGGGGAGGTGGTGGTCGTCATGGGCGCCTCCGGTTCCGGCAAGACGACGTTGCTGCGCTGCGTCAATCTGCTCGAGGCACCCGATGCCGGCCGGATCACAGTCTGCGGCTGCACGGTGGCGTGCGGCCGCGAGGCCGTCCACGGCCGGGCCCGGACGAAACTCGTCCGAACCGTCTGCCTGCACGCCGCGATGGTCTTCCAGCAGTTCAACCTCTTTCCGCACAGGACCGCGCTGCAGAACGTGATCGAGGCACCGATCACGGTCAAGCACATGGCGAAGGCTGACGCCACCGCCCTCGGCGAGCGGCTGCTCGCGCGCGTCGGGCTCGCCGACAAACGCGACGAATATCCGTCCAGGCTCAGCGGCGGCCAGAAACAACGGGTCGCCATCGCACGGGCGCTCGCAATGGAACCCGACGTCATCCTGTTCGACGAGCCGACCTCGGCGCTCGACCCGGAGTTGCACGAGGAGGTGCTGCAGACCATGCGCGATCTCGCCCACGGCGGGATGACGATGATCGTCGTCACGCACGAGGTCCAGTTCGCCCGGGACGTTGCCGATCGCGTCGTCTTCATGGACGACGGCGAGATCGTCGAGAGCGCGCCCCCGGCCGAGTTCTTCGCCCGCCCGCGCCATCCGCGGGCCAGGTCGTTCCTCCGCCTCGTGAGGAGGGACGACGTCGTACCGGCGAACGTGCCTGCCGACGAGGACGGAACCGAGGCCGAGCTGTGAACAGCTATCTGAGCCACCTCACCTGCGTGTACTGCGGCACCCGATACCCGGCGCAACCGATGTCCGACGGCTGCCCGGCCTGCCGGTCCGAGAGCTTCGCCTCGGGACTGACGCCGGTCTACGACTACGAACGTCTGAAGACCGACCTGAGCCACACCCCACTGGCCGAACCCGGCGACGGCCTGTGGCGCTACCGCCGGCTGCTGCCGGTCGACAACAGATCCGCCGAGGTCAGCCTCGGCGAGGGAGGCACACCCCTTGTCGCCGTACCGGACCTCGCGGACGAGCTCGGCGCGGAACAGGTGTGGATCAAGGACGAGTCGCGCAACCCGACCTGGACGTTCAAGGACAGGAACGCCGCGGTCACGATCAGCAAGGCCGTCGAGTTCGGCGCCGGCACCGTGGTCGTCTCGACGTCCGGCAACCACGGCGTGGCGATCGCGGCGTACGCCGTGCGGGCCGGACTGGAGTGCGTCGTACTCAGTTATCCCGGACTCCCGGAGAGCGCGCGAAGCCTGATCCGGGCGTTCGGTGCGCGCCTGGTGATCACCGACCCCGATCAGCGCTGGGAAGTGATGGCCGAAGGCATCCACGAGCACGGCTGGTACCCGGCGTCGAACTACACCGACATCCCGACCAACGGCGCCTACGGACACGAGGGGTACAAGACCATCGCCTACGAGATCGCCGACACCCTGGGCACGACACCGGACGTCGTCTGCATGCCGACGTCGTACGGCGAAGGGCTGTTCGGGATCTGGAAGGGGTTCGACGAGCTGATCCGCCTCGGCAGGGCCGATCGAGGGCCCAGGATGGTCGCGTGCGAACCTGCCGGTGGGCCGCTGGGAGTCGCAGCCGACACGCCTGACCGGCCGATCGTCAGAGTCCCCCGTACGACGACCGTCGCACGTGGCATCGGCGGATCGGTCAACAGCTACATCTCGGTAGCGGCGCTGACCGCGTCCGGTGGCCTGGTTGCCCAGCCGAACGACGCACAGATCATGGCTGCGCAGCACCGGCTGTCGGCCGCAGGCTTCTTCGTGGAGCCCGCCAGCGCGGCCGGACTCGCGGGCCTCCGGATCCTCGCCGCTCAGCGACGACTGCCTCCCGGTTCGCGCATCGTCGTGGTGAACACCTCCAGCGGCCTCAAGAATCTCGAGAGCCTGGAACCGGTTGACGTCTGTTCCGCGCGATAGCTCTGTCAAGAATCAGGCTTGGCGGGCCGGTCGCAGCGGCAACGTGGCGGCTCCCGCCGCCGGCGTGATCTCAAAACGAGACACCGGCCCATCGAGACAGGCGTTTCCATGGTGGTGAGGCGAATTCGAGGACGTTCGGGCCTCGCCTCACCTGGAGTTGCGATGACCACCCTCACGAGCACTGTTGCCGGCATGATTCGCAGAGAGCTTCTCGAGCTCGCGCGCATCGAGGAGGACCGCGCGGCCAACGACGCCGCCGCCATCCCGTACTGGTCCCACCGCCCACCGTCGATCGCGGGCCACCAGGCAGCCGCCGCGGCCCTCCGAGAAGCCGCCGACCGCTTCCTCGACCTGAAACCGTTCGCTGCGCCGCAGCACTAGAGGCATCACGGTCAGCGGGTGAGGTCGCGGCGGGTGAACTCGGCGACCGCCCAGAGCAGGGCGACCAGCGGGATCGCCGCGAGGACCAGGAGATCAGCCCCGGGTAGCGTGCCGGCGAGCAGGTCGATGGGCCGGAAGTAGTGGAACGGAGACGCGAACCGCAGGCCACTGATGCCGTCGATGAGCAACCCGATGAAGTTCATGAAGAACCACGCGACCACGATGCCGACCGTGATGCCGATCGCGCGTCCGCGCAGACTCGACCGGGCCGATACGAGCAGGCCGACCATGGCGACGCCCACGAACAGCAGCCACGAGCCGGCGAAGGCGCGGACGACGGATCCGATCGACAGCTCCCGGGCCCCGCTGATCGTCTGTCTGGCGATCAGTACGCCGACCAGACCGCCCACCTCCGCGGCGGTGACCGCCACGATCGAGGCGGCTGCCTTGGCGAGCAGGAACGGCACGCGGCCGACCGGCCGGACAAGCACGAGGTCGATAGTTCCCCGCTCGACCTCCGTCGCCACCGACCCCGCGGAGACCAGCAACGCCGAAGAAGTCAGCAGCGAGAGTATGACGGGGTGAGTCATCCCGGCACTTACCCATCCGTTGGCATGGAAGAAGTCGGCCGAGCCACCGAGGAACGCCGTCATCGCCTTGGGTGGCGACTGGAAGAACGGCAGGTTCGGCGCCTCCTTCGTGAACGAGGACGAGGCGAGCAGCCCCAGGTAGAAGAACGCACCGACGCCGAGGGCGAGGACACCGAGCGTACGGCGTACTTGCAGCAAGGTCCGGCCGAGCACGACCCAGCTCATGACGCACCGGATTCACCGTAGATCTCGAAGAACGTCTCGGCGAGATGCTCAGGCTCGCAAACGAACTCCTGCACCGCGAGCGCGCCGAGCCGTCGCATCAGCGGCTCCATATCGCCGCGGAACTCGAACCGATGCAGCAGGCCGTCACTCTCCAACTCCGACACGCCCTCGAGGTCGAGCCCACCGCCGGCGAGCGGCTGCTTGAGCACAAGGGTGCAGTGGTGCACGCGTTCACCGGTGAGGTCCGCGGTCGCGCCGGTCCGCACAATGTGGCCGGCCTTCAGCACCGCAACCCGCTCGGTGGTCTCCTCCACCTCGGAGAGGATGTGCGAGGAGAGAAAGACGGTCCCACCCGCCCGACGGTGCTCGGCCAGCAGGCCGACGAAACGATCCTTCATGACCGGATCGAGACCCTCGGTCGGCTCGTCGAGCACCAGCACGCGCGGCTCGTGCTGGAACGCCTGGATGATGCCGATCTTCTGCTTCATACCCCGCGAGTACGTCCGGACCTGACGGCGCAGCTCGGCCTGCGACAGCTCGAGCCGGTCGCACAACTCCCGCCGTCGTACGAGTGGTCGCCGCTGCAACGCACCGAGATAGTCGAGGCACTCGTCCCCGGTCATCTGCGGCCACAGTCCGAACTCACCCGGCAGGTGCCCGACCTCGGCCAGCACCGCGTTGAGATCCGTCGCCACATCGTGGCCGAGGATGCGGATCCGCCCGGCCGAGGGCCGGACGAAGCCGAGCATGGATCTGATCGTGGTCGTCTTGCCGGCTCCGTTGGGACCGACGTACCCGAACGCCTCGCCGTCTGCCACCGACAGCGAGACCCCGTCCACGGCGCCCTTGCGGCCGTACCGCTTGACGAGCCCCTCAACCTCGATCGCCGTACCCACTCCGTCATTGTGCGCCCGCGCGGGGGCGGGCCGTCGAGGGGTCACTACTCCTCGTCGCCGCCCGGCTACGCGCGAAGCCGCCTGGATCACGCCGGCGCGGCGACGGGGTAACACTTGGGCCGCTCTTCTTGCCGCCGTACGGCGCCGTGCGTACGAAGCAGGTATAAGGCGATCCACGAGGCCGCCCTCGCCTTCTGCCGACGACGACCCCCTGCTTCGCCAGGAGGAGGAGAAATGTCTCGTCAGAAGATGACACTGGCCGCCATCTGTGCGTTCACGCTGGCGGCGGCCGCCTGTGGTGGCGGTACCAAAGCCCCGTCCGGCGCCGAAGGCGGAGCGGCCAAGGGCGGCACGCTGAACATGCTCGGTTCGGGCGACATCGACTACATGGACCCGAACATCAGCTACTACTCGATCGGCTACCTGGGTCTGCGCATGTGGAGTCGGCAGCTGTTCACCAACCCGGCGGAGAACGGCAAGACGACCGCTTCGGTGCCCGACCTGGCCACCGACATGCCGACCACGTCGAACGGCGGTGTCAGCGCCGACGGCAAGACCTACACGATCAAGATCCGCCAGGGTGCGATGTGGAACACCAGCCCGGCCCGTCAGGTCACTGCGGCCGACGTGGTCCGCGGCGTGAAGCGGACCTGCAACCCGGTGCAGCCGTTCGGCGGCATCCCCGACTTCCAATCCCTGATCGAGGGGTACAAGGCGTTCTGCGACGGCTTCGCCAAGGTGGGCAAGACAGCCGCCGCGATCGGTTCCTACGTCGAGGCGACGGATCTGCCCGGCGTGAAGGCGACGGACGACACCACGGTGGTGTTCACGCTGACAGCGCCCGCGTCGTACTTCGTCGACATGCTGACCCTGCCGGCGTTCTCGCCGGCGCCGAAGGAGTTCAACAGCTACGTGCCGGCGAGCGCCGAGCTTGCCCAGCACACCCTCTCGGACGGGCCCTACCAGATCGAGTCCTACAAACCGACCAAGCAGATCGTCTTCACCCGCAACCCGGCCTGGCAGGCCTCCAGTGACCCGGTCCGGAAGGCGTACGTCGACAAGATCGTGATCAACGAGACGGTCAGCCAGGACTCCACCCAGCAACAGCTGCAGACCGGCACTCCGACGGCCGACATGGAGTTCGACAACTTCCCGCCGCCGTCGCAGCTCCCGAAGCTGATCAGCACCAAGGATCCGAACCTCAACCTCGGTCCGACAGCCTCGACCAACCCGTACGTCGTCTTCAACACCGTGTCGCCGAACAACAACAAGGCGATGGCGAACGTGCAGCTCCGGCAGGCGCTGATGTACGCCATCAACCGGACGAACATCATCCAGGTGCTCGGCGGGCCGAAGGTCAACCAAGCGCTCACGCATGTGCTGCCGCAGGACATTGTCGGCTCCACCCCGATCGACCTCTATCCGTACGACACCGGCAAGGCCAAGGAGATGCTCGCCGCGGCGGGCTTCCCGAACGGCCTGACGCTGAAGTTCCTGTACCGCAACGCCTCCGAGGGCAGCAGCAAGTCCTTCCAGACGGTCCAGCAGGACCTGTCGAAGGTCGGCGTGAAGGTGGTCGGCGTGCCGTCGCCGAACGCGGACTTCTACACCAAGTACCTGCAGGTGCCCAGCGTCGCCCGGCGCGGGGTCTGGGACCTGTCGCTGGCCGGCTGGGGTGCGGACTGGTACGGCAACGCCGCGCTGTCGTTCTTCGCGCCGCTGTTCTCCGGCTCCCGCTCGTTCCCGCCGGCCGGTAGCAACTTCGGCCTCTACGAGAGCCCGGCGACGAACGCGCTGATCCTGCAGGCTGCCACGGCGAAGAGCACCGACGAGGCGTCGTCGCTGTGGGCGAAGGCCGACGAGCAGGTGATGAAGGACGCGCCGTTCTTCCCGATCACCAACCCGCTGCAAGCCAACTACCACGCGTCGCAGGTGCACAACGCGGTCTACCTCCCCTCGATCCAGAACTTCGACCCGACGAACGTCTGGCTGAGCAAGGACAAGCAGGGCGGCTGATCGGCGATGCCGTCCCTGCTGAGCGTCCGGGATCTGCACGTCTCCTTCGACACCTCGGACGGTGTGGTGCAAGCCGTCCGGGGGCTGTCGTTCGACGTACGGCGCGGTGACACCCTCGCCATCGTGGGTGAGTCCGGCTCGGGCAAGAGTGTGGCCACCCAGACCATCACCGGACTCACCCGTGGCGCCCGGATCTCCGGCGAGGCTCTCTTCGACGGCATCGACCTGCTCTCCGCCGAGCCCGCAACGCTACGCCGGATCCGCGGTGCGCGGATCGGGATGATCTTCCAGGACCCGCTGTCGAGCCTGCACCCGTACTACCGGGTGGGCTGGCAGATCGTCGAGATGATCCAGGCGCACGACCAGGAGATCTCGAAGCGCGACGCCCGCGGGAGGGCCGCCGAACTGCTGTCGCTGGTCGGGATCCCGCAGGCGAGCAAGCGGATCGACGACTATCCGCACCAGTTCTCGGGTGGCATGCGGCAGCGGGTGATGATCGCGATGGCGATGGCGCTCAACCCCGAACTGCTCATCGCCGACGAGCCGACCACCGCTCTCGACGTGACGGTGCAGGCCCAGGTGCTGCACGTGATGCGGAACCTGCAGCAGCAGTTCGGTACCGCGATCATCCTGATCACGCACGACCTCGGCGTGGTCGCCCAGACGGCCGACCACGTCGTGGTGATGTACGCCGGATCGGCGATGGAACGAGCCCGGCGGCGCGAGATCTTCTACCGCCACCACAATCCTTACACCGAGGGGCTGCTGCTCTCCCTCCCGGCGCAGGGAGAGGCGGGCGAGCGACTCACCCCGATCAAAGGCACGCCGCCCAGCCTGATCGACCTCCCACCGGGCTGTCCGTTCGCCCCGCGCTGCCCGTACGTCTTCGACCGCTGCCGCGTCGAGACTCCGCCACTCGATGACGTGTTCCGCGACCCGTTCCACCAGTCGGCGTGCTGGCTGAGCGCCGACGAGGCGACCCGCGAGCGGCAACGCGCCGCGCTGAAGGCCACGGGGACATCATGACCACCGACGACGCCCTGCTGCGACTGGTTGGTGTGCACAAGCACTTCCCGGTCCAGATCGGCGCGCTGCTGAGCCGGGGACACGAGTTCGTGCACGCCGTCGACGGCGTCGATCTACAGGTACGGCGTGGCGAGACGCTCGGCCTGGTCGGCGAGACCGGCTGCGGCAAGTCGACCCTGGCCCGTTCTATCGCCCGCCTGTACGACGTGACATCGGGGTCGGTGTGGTTCGACGGGCGGGACATCACCCGGCTGTCGCGCCGGGCGATGCGGCCGCTGCGCCGGGAGATCCAGGTGATCTTCCAGGACCCCTACGGATCGCTGAACCCGCGGCGCCGGGTCGGCTCGATCATCGGCGACCCGTTCGCCATCCACGGCGTCGCGTCGGGCGCGCGTCGGAAGAAGCAGGTTCAGGAGCTGATGGAGCTGGTCGGGCTGAATCCCGAGCACTACAACAGGTTCCCGGCCGAGTTCTCCGGTGGCCAACGGCAACGAATCGGCGTGGCCCGAGCGCTCGCCCTGCGTCCCAAGCTGGTGATCTGCGACGAGCCGGTATCGGCACTGGACGTATCGATCCAGGCGCAGATCATCAACCTGCTGGCGGATCTGCAGGACGAGTTCGACCTGACGTATGTGTTCATCTCACACGACCTGTCCGTCGTACGGCATGTCAGCGACCGGATCGCGGTGATGTACCTCGGCAAGATCGTCGAGACCGCACCGACTCCTCAGCTGTTCGAGGCGCCGCGACATCCCTACACGCGAGCGCTGCTGTCCGCGCTGCCGGTGCCCGATCCCGACGTGTCCGACAGTCAGCAGCGGGTCATTCTGGCCGGCGACATGCCGTCGCCGGTCGCACCACCGTCCGGCTGCCGGTTCCACACCCGCTGTCCGAAGGCCCGCAACGACTGCGTCAAACGCGAGCCGCCGCTGGTCGCCGTACTGGGGGATGCGGACGATCATGCGACCGCGTGCCTGTTTCCACTCGAGGTGGGCGAGAGCCTGATACTCGCCTCGCCGCAGATCGAGGACACGGTGATCGACGTCGACGCCGCCCCCGAGCCCGGAGGTGTCGCATGACGGCACTCATGGCCGAGCCTCCGGCGCCGGCGTGGTCATGGGGCCCTGGCTCCCGGCCTTCCCTCGCCGCTCCAGTCGCTTCGCTCTCTCCGCTCCTCAGTCCAGGCCGGGAGGCCCCATGACCCTGCCCTACGAAACCGAGATCCCGACCGGTACGCCGGAGGAAGTCAGCGCGCAGGCCGGCCGGAAGATCCAGGGCCGCAGCCCGTGGATACTGGCCTGGCTGCGGCTGCGCCGGGACCGGGTGGCGATGATCTCGCTCGGCGTGATCGCGATCGTCGTCCTGGCGGCGATCTTCGCGCCGGTGTTCGCCTCGATCACCGGGCACCCGCCGAACGAGCAGTTCCGCGAGACCGGGCTGACCGAAGACGGGCTGCCGAAAGGCCCGACCGGCGAGTTCGTCCTCGGCACCGACGACCTCGGCCGCGACATCCTGGTCCGGATCGCCTACGGCGCCCGCATCTCGCTGCTCGCCGGTGTCGCCTCGACCGCGCTGACGGTGATCATCGGTGTCATCATCGGGCTCGCCGCCGGATTCCTCGGCGGCGTCGTCGACACCATCCTCGCCCGGCTGATCGACATCGTCTTGTCGGTGCCGTTCCTGCTGGTCGCGATCGCGCTGGTCTCCGTCACCGGTCCGAGCCTCACCATCGCGATTCTGGTGATCGGCTTCTTCAGTTGGGCATCGGTGGCCAGGATCGTCCGCGGCCAGGTGCTGTCGTTGCGGGAGCGGGAGTTCGTCGAGGCGGCTCGATCGCTGGGCGCGAGCGACCGCCGGATCATGTTCGTCGACATCCTGCCGAACGTGCTCGCGCCGGTGATCGTCTACACCACGCTGCTGATCCCGGTCGTCATCGTCGTCCAAGCGACACTGTCGTTCCTGGGCCTCGGGCTGGCGCCGCCGACGGCAGACTGGGGCGGAATGATCAGCGAGGCCCAGGCCTACTACACGACGGCCTGGTGGTTCATCGTCTTCCCGGGTGCGGCGCTGCTGATCACCACGCTCGCCTTCAACCTGTTCGGCGACGGTGTCCGGGACGCGTTCGACCCGCGCACCGAACGGCTGCTGGTGAAGTGACGCCATGATCCGCTTCCTGATCCGCCGGACCGCACTCGGGGTCCTGGTGCTGTGGCTCATCACCGTGTCGGTGTTCGCGTTGTTCTTCGTTGCCCCGAACAACGTCGGTCGCACCCTCGCCGGACGGCAGGCGACCCCGGAGACCATCGCCTCGATCGAGCAGCGGCTCGGACTCGACCAGCCGCTGTGGAAGCAATACGCGCATTTCCTCGGCAACGCGCTGAAGGGCAATCTCGGGTACGACTACTACCACCAGGTGCCGGTGACGACGATCATCGGCCAGGCCTTGCCGATCACGGTCTCGCTATCGCTCGGTGCCGCCGTGCTGTGGCTCGCCCTCGGCGTGTTCAACGGCGTACTGTCGGCCACCCGCCCGCGCTCACTCGCGGACCGCGCGCTGACGTTCTTCGCGTTGTTCTTCTACTCGATGCCCTCGTTCCTGCTCGGCCTGCTGCTGCTGTACTTCCTGTACTTCAGGCTCACGCTCGCGGGACAGCGCTGGTTCCCGGCCGGCGGCTATCTGCCGCTGTCGGACGGGGTCGGCCCGTGGGCCCAGCATCTGGTGCTGCCCTGGCTGGCGCTCGCTCTGTTGCTCGCGGCAACCTATACCCGGTTGACCCGCGGCTCGATGCTCGACGTACTCGGTGAGGACTACATCCGGACCGCACGGTCAAAGGGCATCCCCGAACGCCGGGTAATCATCCGGCACGGCCTGCGCAGCGCCCTCACCCCCGTGGTCACCCAGTTCGGCATCGACCTCGGACAGCTCGTCGGCGGCGTCGTCGTCACCGAGACCGTCTTCAGCCTCCCCGGACTCGGCAAGACCTCCATCGACGCGATCAACCAGCAGGATCTGCCGGTCATCATCGGTATCGTCCTGTTCGCCTCCGCGGCGGTCGTCGTCGCGAACATCCTCGTCGACGTCGCCTACGCCCTCCTCGACCCCCGCGTCCGCCTGCACTAGTTCGAGCTCTACCGGCCTTCGGACGAGGAGCGGCGGGGTGCGCGGAGGCCGAGGGTACGACGGCCGGCCTGGATGAGGTGCTCGGTCAGTTCCTCCTCGTCGAGGTCGATCAGCTTCGGCCCGGCGGCACCGGCGATACCGGCCATCACGACGGCGGCGTTGACCATGCCCGCCGTACCGGGAGTGACGTCGGCGAGCAGTTTGACCTGGCGGTCGATCAGTGAACCCACATCGTGCTGGGAGCGCAGGAGGTCGATCGTGCCGGGATCGGCGGCCAGGACGGACATCAGCTCCCGGTTCCGTACCGCAAGGCGCGTGAAACCGGTCAGCAGATGCTCCGCGCGGGCGGAGGTGGAGCGTTGCGCCTCCGCCTCCTCGACGATGGTCCGCAACTGGGCGAGCAGCGGCTCGATCACCGCGGCCAGCAGGTCCTCCCGGGTGCGGAAGTGGTGATAGACCGCGGCCTTCGTCACCCCGACCTCGTCGGCGATCATCTGCAGCGACGTCCCCGCGAAGCTGTGCTGCGTGAACAGCCGCACCGCGACGTCGATGAAGCGCTGACGACTGTCCGTCGTACCGGCTGTCCTGCCGGCGGTATCCGTGGCCACATCTCCTCCTCGATCCCCAGGACTCCACAGCGTAGCTTGCCGATAGACAAGTCGCAACCTAGCCGATCGTCAAGGATTGACCTTTACGATCGTCAAGGCGTTACCTTTACGATCGGCTAGCCAATTGGTTGCCGATCGGCTAGTGTCCTTCGCGTTCCAGGACGTAGCGCCCCGACGTCCGCCCAATCCTGAGGAGTGCAAGAGATGGCTAGGTTCCTGTACCGGCTCGGCCGGTTCTGTTATCGCCACCGTTGGCAGTTGACCGGCGTCTGGGTGCTTGTCCTGGCCTTGACGGGCGTGGGTGCGGCCACGCTGTCCGGCCAGATGTCCAACTCGTTCACCGTCCCCGGCACCGAGTCGCAACAGGCCATCAACCAACTGGCCGACCGCTTCCCGCAAGCGCATGTCGGCGGTGCCACAGCACGGGTCGTCTTCGTCGCTCCTTCGGGAACGACGCTCGCCCAGCCCGTCAACCGAGCAGCCGTCGGCCAGGTGGTGACCGCGATGGCCGCGTCGCCTGAGGTCGGCAGCGTCACCGACCCGTTCAAGACCGGCGCGATCTCTGCGGACGGTCGCTACGCGATCGCCAACGTCAGCTACCAGGTGCAGGGCACCGAGCTGACCAACGCCGACCGGACCGCACTGGAGCAGAGCTTCCAAGCAGGACGAACCGCTGGGCTCACC
>Ga0137372_10001349_pt1 | contig 23641 bp, 21 predicted proteins | sample SagtaG_6_FD_104911 | JGI IMG/M metagenome (GOLD analysis project Ga0137372, IMG submission 104911) | Vadose zone soil microbial communities from Sagehorn Ranch, Mendocino, California, USA - Sage1_R_60_16 metaG | ecosystem: Environmental > Terrestrial > Soil > Vadose zone | place: USA...
GAGCCGATCAGGATCTCGCCCGGCCGCGCGGCCTGCTCCAGCCGGGCGGCGACGTTCACCGCGTCGCCCGAGACGAACGACTTGCCCGACGCCGGGGCACCCGCCACGACGTCGCCGGTGTGCACCCCGGTGCGCACTTCCAGCCGGGCCCCCCACCGCCGCTCCATCTCCTCGTTGAGCTCGTCGAGCGCCGCCCGGAGCTCGACCGCCGCCCGGGCCGCCCGGAGCGCGTCGTCGTCGTGGACCGCCGGCACGCCGAACACGGCCATGACAGCGTCGCCGATGAACTTCTCGACGGTTCCGCCGTGGCCCTCCAGGGTGGTGCGGGCCGTCCCGAAGTACCGCTGCATCACCTGGCGGAGCGATTCCGGATCCAGCCGCTCACCGAGCGCCGTGGACCCGCTGACGTCGGCGAACAGGACCGTGACGGCCTTCCTGACCTCGCCCACCTCCGCGACGAGGGAAGCCCCGCAGAACCCGCAGAACCGGGTCCCCTCGGAGTTCTCCCTGCCGCATTTGGGGCACGCCGACACGCCAGGAGTCTAGGTTCCACCGTCTCCGACATGCAGGGGTTCTGGGAGCAGTGGAGGTCCCAGCTCTCACGCTCACGGCAGCAGGACGCCCAGCCGACCGGCGGCCGTCCGAAGGGCCGGATGGCCGAGAGACAGGGGTTCGGGCTCGCCGAGGAGGCGGAGGTGGGGGACGCTGCGTTCGGCGAACAGGGTTGTGTTCGCCCACGACGACTCGAGTGTCGACCACCACCAGAACCCCAGGACGCCTTCCTGGAACAGCGATGCCGCCAGGGCGCGGGTGGCCGGCCGGTGCCCGGTCGCCACCGTCGATGGCCGAAGCTCTCGGGACACCAGCTCGGCCGGGTCGTCGAGGTCGACCGGCGGCGGCAGGTCCCCGTCGTCGAGCTCCGCGAGGGCGTAGCGACTCCCGTCGGTGCGCCGGAGGTCGGCGTCGGCGAGCACCTGTCCCCGGAAACCCTGGATCCGCTCGGCCACCGCCGACTCCGGCTCGCGGCTCAGGTAGAGCGCCCCGTAGCGGTCGGGGTTGTCATGGCGTCCGGACCCCTGCCGGAGGCGAGGAACGAACAGCGGCCCGCCCTCGTCGGCCGGTTCGGTCCCCGGGCGGAACGGGAAGACGCGGTACAGCACGGTTCAGGCGTACGCCCCGGTCTCCTCGGCCTCGATGGCCTCGAGGACCTCGGCAACGCGGCCCGCGCCCAGCAGGTCGATGGGTCGGCGGTCGCCGAGGTGGGCGTTCGTCCCCTGGAGCCACTTGACCGCGGTGTCGCGCCCGTACACGTCCAGCAGGCGACCGAGCACGAACTCCACGCCCTCGACCTTCCGCCGGTTGGTGGGGTCCGGTTGCTCCGTCCGGAGCCACCGGCTCACCCGCGAGGGACTCACGCCGAGCATCCTCGCCAGCGAGGCCTGCCCGCCCAGGTCCCTGCTGACCGCCCTGACCTTCTCCCGAACCGCCACCGGCATCGCCGACCTCCGTGTCCGTCCATCTGGATGATACCGCAACGAATTCCGTTGCGCTACGGACATCCGCGGTCGTCGGCCGGGTCAGCCGTCTCCCTCCCGCCCCTCGTGTTCGACCGCGCGATCGCGGGCGGGCACCCGGCCGTGGCCGTAGGAAAGCACCTTGGTGGGGTCCAGCTCGATCAACGCGCGAGCCCAATTCAGGTCCGTGCCGAACCGTTCGCGCCACGCGTCCCGCAACCACGTGTCGAGGATCGGCTGCGGCTCGTGGTGCAGGCTGACCGTCCCCTCCAGGATCAGCGCCACGTGCGAGTCGCCCTGACCGTCGGTGACGACGAGCGTCGCGGCCGGTCGGTGGGACAGGTTCCGGAGCCGGGTGGCGCCCGCGACCGACGCGATCCACAAGCGTTGTCCGCGAGCGAGGTACCCGACCGGCGCGGCATGGGGCCGTCCGTCCGGCCGTGTGGTCGACAGCACGGCGTAGGTCATGACGTCGCAGAACGCGTCGATCTCGTCGGCGGTCAAAGCCGAGGTCTCCGGGAACGACTGCAGTGTGGCCGGCGAGGCAGCCGCGAACGAGGACGTCTGCAACGAATCGAGGAACGTCCCCACGCCAGTCATGGCACCGAGCATAGGGGCCGGTGGAACGTGCGAGACTGACCGGCCTCGAAGGAGGAGAGCCTGTGGGTGCCCGCATCGATCGCTTCAGCCGGGCCTCCCGAGCCAACCGCCGCGCGGCCTGGCTGATCCTGCTCGTACTGGCGGCCTCAGCTCCCGGGGGGGTCCGACTCACCGTCGTCACCGGGGTCGCCCGGCCCACCCGCGCCGGGCTCGGGTTCTGGCCGGCCCGCGACCCCCGCGACGAGCGCCACCCCGCCATCCGGACCGCCGGCGATCGTTCGAGGCCCTCGACCTCGCAGAGCCCTCGGTCCAGCAGATCGGGGCTACCGACTGGGACGTCCTGAAGGCTGTGATCGGCACCTCCGGCCCGAGCTCCGATCTGGGCGGTCGACTCCGCCGCAATGACCATGGGGACCCGCACCTGCCGGGTGCTCCGAATCGCGGTCCTCTCCCAGCCCACGGACGAGGAGCTGCGGGACGTCCTGAGGTACGTGGGACAGCCGTACCGGGCCCTGGCGATCGGCCAGTCCCATGAGCCGCGTCGGATGCCCGGGTGGATGGGTCCGCCTCGAGCTGGCCGTGGCGCCCCCGGACGACGGCTCGCTCGATCTGCTCGCCCTGTTCCGAGCCTCGGACCTCGTCTTCGCGGTGTGCTGACCGATCGGGAATCACAACGGTGTGACTTGAGTCACATGGTGGGCGTAGGCTCGGCAGCGCGATGAGGTTCCTGCACACCGCCGACTGGCACGTGGGCAAGCCCATCCGGGGGCGGTCCCGGATGGATGAGTACGAGGGGGCCCTCGAGCAGGTCGTCGAGATCGCCGTCGACCAGCGGGTGGACGCCGTGCTGCACGCCGGTGACCTGTACGAGCACCGCAGCGCCGCGCCGGACGCCGACCGGCTGGTGTTCGAGACGCTGCTCCGCCTTCACTCGCACGGGGTTCCGGTGGTGGCGATCCCCGGGAACCACGACTCGGCGCCGCGGCTGGACGCGTTTGCCGGCCTGCTGCGAGCGGTGAACGTGGACGTGGCGGCCCGGGTGCTGCCGCCGGACGGGGGCGGCGTCGTTGAGCTCGGTTCCCGCGACGGCTCGGAGACCCTCCGCGTGGCCTGCGTGCCGTTCGTCCCGGAGCGCCGGTTCGGCAGCGCCGTCGAGCTGTTCGACTCTACCGAGGCGTGGTTCCAGTCCTACGCCGACGGCATGGGGAACCTCATGGACGCCATGGCGGCGGGGTTCCGCGACGACGCGGTGAACGTCGTCCTGGCGCACCTCTACGCCGCTGGGGCGAAGCTCGGGGGTGGGGAGCGGGAGGCGACCGTCGGGCTCGACTACGCGGTCCCGGCGGGGCGCCTGCCGGCGAACGCGTCCTACCTGGCGCTCGGGCACATCCACCGGCCCCAGCGCGTGCCGGGCTCGCGCGCGCCGGCCCGGTACGCGGGATCGCTCATCCAGCTGGACTTCGGGGAGACGGAACAGGCGAAGTCGGTCGTCGTCGTCGAGGCGCATCCGGGCAAGCCGGCGAAGGCCACCGACGTGCCCGTCACCGCGGGGCGGAGGCTGGTGGACGTCGAGGGGACCCTGGACCAGCTGCACATCCGGGCGGCCGACCTCGGCGACGCGTACCTCCGCGTGTACGTCGACACCGACGGCCCGGTCCCCGGCATCGCCGACCGGGTTCGCGAGCTGCTGCCGAACGCCGTCGACGTCCATCTCCGCTACGAGCGCGCCGTGGACGACACGCCGGCGACCAACCTGTCGAGCATGCGGCCCCGCGCGCAGTTCGAGGCGTATTTCCGCACCGCGCACGGCTCCGATCCAGACCCCGCGCTCATGGCCGCCTTCGACGAGGTCGCCGCCGCCGAGGAGGACTGACACCGGTGCGCCCGCTGAAGCTCTGCATCAAGGGGTTCACGGCGTTCCGTGACGAGCAGGAGGTCGACTTCACGGACCTCGACCTGTTCGCGATCGTGGGGCCGACCGGCTCGGGAAAGTCGAGCGTCCTCGACGCGATGACGTATGCGCTGTTCGGTCGCGTCGATCGAGTCGACGAGAAGAGCACTCGCCAGATGATCAGCCAGGGCCAGCCCCGGATGGCCGTCACGCTGGACTTCCAGCTCGGCCACGACCGGTACCGCGTGACGCGATCGCTGCCCCGGGGCGGCACGACGCGGGTGCTGGTCCAGCGGTGGGACGGGGAGGACTGGCGGCAGGCCGGCGAGGGATCCGACAAGGTGACCGGGGCGAACCGCATGCTCCGCGAGCTCATCGGCCTCGACTTCGACGGCTTCACGCGGTCCGTGCTCCTCCCGCAGGGGAAGTTCGCCGAGTTCATGGCCGGTGAGGCCGACGAGCGCCGGCGCATCCTCACCGACCTGCTCGACCTGTCTCGCTTCCTCCGCATGGGGCAGCGCGCCCGGCAGACCGCGAAGGAGTCGAAGGAGAAGGCGCAGACGATCGACGAGCTGGTCGGCTCGCAGTACGCGCACGCCACTGTGGAGGCGCTCCGATCCGCGCGGACGGCCGCCACGGCCGCGATGGCGCGGCAGGAGGCGCTCGCCACCGCGGCGACCGGGGTCCGGGACGTCGCCGAGGAGTGGAGATCGGTGGCGGCGGAGGTCCGCGACATCCGGTCGTGCGCCGCCGAGGCTTCGGGGCTGTCCACAGCGGCGTCCCGGCACGCGGCCGCGCTGGACGAGCTCGCCCGGATGGCCGGCGAGGCGGATCGAGACCTGACCGAGGCGGAGGGCTCCTCGAAGGAGGCGAGGGCCGCCGCGGAGGCCGCATCCCGGGCCCGGGGCGACGCCGAAGCCAGGTGGGGCACCGCGACGGACCTCGTCCGGGCCTACGCCGAAGCGAAGCGGCTCGCCGACGTCCGCGCCCAGCTCCGCGACCGCTCCGCCGTCCTCGAGTCGGCAGAGGCGGCGATCCCGGCCGCATCCGTGGCGGTGGGCGAGGCCGAGACCGCGCTGGCCGACGCGACGGCCTCGGCCGAGCGCGCGTCCGCCGACCGCGAGGCCGCCGCCGCGCGGCTGGAGGAGGTCCGCCACGCCGACCTGGTGAGCACCGTGGTCTCGGGACTGAAGCCCGGCGACCCCTGCCCAGTGTGCGGGGAGACGCTGACCGTCCTTCCCGAACGGGCGGGTGCGAAGGCGCTGCCGGGGGCGAAGAAGGCGGAGCAGGACGCCCGCAGCCGGGTCGAGGCCGCGTCCGCCGCGTGCCGGAAGGCCGAGGTGGACCTGGAACGGGCGCGGGCCGCGCTGGAGTCGGCGGAGCGGGACCGCGTCGTCGCGCGGCATGAGGTCGACCGGTGCGGCGGCGAGGCCGCGAAGCTCGAGGCAGCCCTGCAGGACATGCTGGACGAGCCCGTCGAGGACCCGGCCGCGGAGCTGGCCCGGCGGGCCGCCCTCCTCGAGGGGCTGAGCTCGGCCGAGCGCGACGGCGAGCGGTCGGCCACCGAGGCGGAGCGCCGCGCCCGGGAAGCGGCCGGGACCCGGGAGCGCATCGCGGCCGAGGCGGCCACCGCCCGGGCCGGGCTCGACGCGCTGGTCGTGGCCCCGCTCGCCGGGCGGGCCGCCGTCCTCGCTCCAGACGTGACGGCCCCCGCACGGCCGGACCTCCCACTCGCCGACGACGCCCCAGCGCTGGCGGCCGCGGCCCGGGAGCTGACGACGGCGCTCGCCGCGTACGGGGAGGCCCTGGACGAGGCGGCCAGGCGACGCTCGGAATCGGAACGTGACTTCCTCGCCCGGGCCCGCGCGGCGGTGGACGGCCTGATCGAGGAGGCCGGCTCCCTCGACGCGCTCGTGGCCGCGCTCGATCGGGAGGAGCGCGAGGCGCTCGCCACCGCAACCCGCCGGCAAGCGGAGGCCGAGGCCATCGAACGCGACCTTGCGTCCGTCGCGGAGCTCCGGGGCCAGATCGGCGACCTCCGCGCCCGGGCGGCGATCTTCCGGTCCCTGGCCCAGGAGCTGCAGGCGGACCGGCTCATCGCGTTCCTGCAGGCAGAGGCGCTTCGCCTGCTCGCCGTGGGCGGGTCGAAGCGGCTGGCCTCGCTGTCGAGCGGCCGGTACGAGCTCGCCTACGACGACGACGAATTCATCGTGGTGGACCGGTGGAACGGGGACGAGACCCGGAGCGTTCGCACGCTCTCCGGTGGGGAGACCTTCCTGGCCTCCCTCGCGCTGGCCCTGGCCCTGGCCGAGCAGGTGTCCAGCCTGGCCGTCACCGCGCACGCCTCGCTCGACAGCCTGTTTCTGGACGAGGGGTTCGGGACCCTGGACCCCGAGACGCTCGCGACGGTCATCGAGGCGATCGAGCAGCTCGGAGGGGACGGCCGGATGGTCGGCGTCATCACCCACGTCCGCGACCTGGCCGATCAGCTGCCCGCCCGGCTGGAGGTCACGAAGTCCCCGCGCGGCAGCACCATCCGCGCCGGGTAGCGAGTCGACCGGCACGGATCCGCTTGATATATTCACCCGAATGGTTGAACGTTCGCTGCGGAGCGGCGTGGTGCTGGATGCGACGTACGGGGCGTTGGCGCACGACGTCCGTCGCGGCATCCTGGACTCGCTGCGGTCCGGGGAGGCACGCGTCACCGACCTGGCCCGGCCGTTCGAACTGTCGCTGAACGCGGTGTCCAAGCACCTCAAGGTGCTGGAATCGGCGGGGCTGGTGGATCGTGACGTGCGCGGGCGCGACCATTGGCTGTCGCTCCGCCCCGAGTCCCTGGCCGATGCGTCGGGGTGGCTCGAGGACTATCGGGCATTCTGGGAGGGCCGCCTCGACGCGCTCGACCAGCAGCTCCGGGAACGTCGGAGGCGCTGAGCCGTGCCCACCGAGCCGGCGGAAGAGACGGCGCTCGAGGTTCGCCGCGTCATGCCCGGCCCGCCGGCGGAGGTGTTCCGCGCGCTCACCGATCCCGAGCTGATGTCCCGGTGGATGTCGCCGGTCGGGGCCGCGGAGGCCGAGGTGGATCTCCGGGAGGGCGGACGCTTCCGGCTGGTGATGCGCGGCGAGGACCGGGAGATCGAGCACACCGGCGAGTACCGGACGGTCCGCCCGCCGTCACTGCTGGTGTTCACGTGGCGCTCGCCGTTCACCGGCGGGATGGAATCCGTGGTCACGATCAGGCTCGCCGAGCGGGGTCCGGACACCCAGCTGGTCCTGATCCACGAGCAGCTGCCCCCCGGCGCCGCCGAGTCGCACACCGGGGGATGGGGCCGGATGCTCGACCGGCTCCGGTCGGAGCTGGTCGCGAGCTGAGGGGAGGCGGCATGGCGGTGGACGTCACGGCGCAGCGCGAGATCGCACGCCCCCGGGAGGAGGTGGCGGCCTTCGCCACCGACCCGGCGAACGATGCGAGGTGGATCGGCGGGATCTCCCAGGCCGAGGTGCTCACCGATCCGCCGGTGGCGGCCGGGACCCGGGTCCGGCGGGTGGCATCGTTCCTCGGGCGCCGGATCGAGTACGTCATGGAGGTCGACCGGCTCGATCCCGGCCGGCGGGTCGTGATGCGCTCGATCGTGAGCCCCTTCCCCATGCGGGTCACCTACGAGTTCGAGGACGCGCCCTCCGGAACCAGAGCGCGGATCCGCGTGGAGGGTTCGGCCGAGGGGTTCTACAGGATGGCCGGGCCGGTGCTCGCGGCGGGGGTCCGCCGGGGCATCACCCGGGACCTGAAGACGCTGCGGTCCCTGCTGGAGTCGGGCGACACGGCCTGAGCGGTGTCTCAGCGGCCGCGGGCCAGGGACCGCAGCGCCGCCTCCGCCGCATGGAACCCGCACATGCCGTGGACGCCGGCGCCGGGCGGGGTGGACGACGAGCACAGGAAGATGCCCTTGCCCGGCGTTGAGTACGGCACGACCGACACCACCGGGCGGGCGAACAGCTGCAGGCCCCCGCTGGCTCCGCCGGAGATGTCGCCCCCCGGGTAGTTCGGGTTGTACCGCTCCAGGTCCGCGGGACCCATGGCGTGGCGACCCAGCACGAGCTCGCGGAACCCGGGCGCGAACCGCTCGATCTGCGCCTCGATCCGGTCCGTCATGTCGATCGTCGAGCCGTTCGGGACGTGGCAGTACGCCCACACGGCGTGCTTGCCCGCCGGTGCCCGGGAGTCGTCGGCCACGCTCTGCTGGGCGAGCAACACGAACGGCCGCTCCGGGTGCTCGCCGTCGGCGACCGCTGCCTCCGAGGCGGCGACCTCGTCGAGGGTTCCCCCGAGGTGCACGGTGCCCGCCTCCGCGCACTCCGGCGCCGACCAGGGCACCGGCCCGTCGAGCGCCAGGTCGACCTTGAAGATGCCGGGGCCGTGGCGGAACTTCCGCAACCGATCCCGATACGACGAGGGCAGCCGATCGCCGGCGATCCGCTCGAGGTTCGCCGGGACCACGTCGAAGAGGTACGCGCGGGCCGGCGGCAGGTCGTCCATCGACCGGACGTCGACGCCCGTCTCGACCCCCCCGCCCAGCGACGCCAGCAGCGAGGCCAGCGCGTCGACGATCCGCTGGGACCCGCCCCGGGCCACCGGCCACCCCACGGCGTGCGCCGAGGTGCCCAGGACCATCCCCAACGCCCCGGTCAGCGGCCGTTCCAGCGCCAGCAGCGAGTGGGCGGCCAGCCCGGCGAACAGCGCCCTCGCTCGTTCGCCGCCGAACGCCCCCTCGGCGAGCGCCCGGGCGGACCGCACGGCGTGGAGCCCGAACCGGGCCATCAGCACCGGGTGGCGCGGGGGCCGGAGCGGACCCATCACCTGTTCGGCGAGGTCGTCGAACCGCTCGACGAACGGCGTCATCAGCCGCGCGTAGGCCGCCCCGTCGTCGCCGAGCCCGGCAGCCGTCTCCTGCACGGACCGCCGCACGATCACCGCGGTCCCGCCGTCCAGCGGGTGGGCCAGCGGAGCCGGGGGGTGGATCAGCTCGAGCCCGTGGTCGCCGAGCGGCAGCTCTCGGAAGAACGGGGAGGCAGCCGCGAACGGATGCACCGCGGAGCAGACGTCGTGGACGAAGCCCGGAACCGTGAGCTCCGCGGACCGGCTCCCTCCTCCGACGGTCTCCTCCCGCTCGAGGACCAGGACGGACGAGCCCGACCTCGCCAAGTGCACCGCGGCGGCGAGACCGTTCGGCCCCGCGCCCACGACCGCCGCGTCGTACCGCTCCGCCCGAGCCACCCTCGCAGTCTTCCCGCCTTCGTCACGCGGCGCACCGATGGGTACGATCGCGCCTCAATGGACACCGATCTCACGCCGAGGGCGCCGTCGGATTCCGAGGTGGTGCTGGCCGGGCTCATGACGATCCTCGACGCGAACAACGTCGGGAACGTCCACGGCGGCGCGATCATGAAGCTCGTCGACACGGCCGCCGGGCTGGCTGCCATACGGCACTGCGGCGGGCTCGTCGTCACCGCGGCCATGGACGAGATGGTCTTCCTCGAGCCGGTCTTCGTCGGGGACCTGGTCACGGTGAAGGCCACGGTGAACGACACCGGCACCACGTCGATGGAGGTCGGGGTTCGGGTCGAGGCCGAGAACGTGGCCACCGGCCGCTGCGTCCACACGTCGAGCGCCTACCTGGTGTTCGTCGCGCTCGACGCGGAAGGCAAGCCCCGGCCGGTCCCGCCGGTGGAGCCGCGGACCGACGGGGAACGCCAGCGCCAGCGCGAGGCCAAGCTCAGGCGGGAGAACCGTCTCGCGCGCAGCGCCGCGATCCGAGCGGCAAGGGAAGGGGCCGAGCCCCGGGAGACGCGCCGGGACCACGGCCGGTAGCGGGAACGCCCGGCGGCCCGGCCGGGTGGCCCCCCTCTGTGGTGTCCACCCCGCCGCGCCGCTCACGGGCGGCGAGCGCGATGGATTCGCGAACGAGGTCGCCTCGGATCACCGAGCGCCGGAAATATTTCCGAGCAGCCGCTAGTCCGACCGGATCGGTGCGGTGAGGACGGGGTTGGAGGTGGGGGCATTCACGCCGCCAGCCCGCTCCACGGTCACGGCCATCAGCACCGAGCGCGACGCGTCAGCGCTGACGGGGACGACGACGACCGAGCCCGGGGCGGGCGGGTCGAACGTCGGCCCGCGCGCCGGCGCCCCGCCGCCGGGCGGGAACAGCCACACCTCGTACTGCTTCCCGGACGGGACGCCCCGGAGGTTCGCGCCGAAGACGAACGCCTGCCGCTGCCCGGGACGGAACGCGACCGCCAGGTTCCCGGCCTTCCCCTGGAACTGCACCAGGTGCACGTCCGGGTGGGCCAGGTAGGCCGCCAGCGCCTGCTGCTGCGCCGGAACCTTCGCGCCGCCGTGGGCGAGGTACCCGCCGGCGAACGCCCCGGCGACCAATGCCACCGCGGCGGCCACCGCGACCGCCGTTCGGGCCGTCCGTCCCGGACGCGCCACCCGCTCGCGCCCGGGCGCTGCACGGCGTGCCGCGACCTCGTCCGCCGGGCGCTCGGAGGTGGCCCGCTGCGCCAGGGCGTCCTCCATGCCCGCGGGCAGCTCCACCGGCTCGAGCGCGAACGCAAGCCGGCCGGCGATCTCGTCGAACTCCAGCTCGGCGCGCAGGCAGATCTCGCAGTCGCCGTGGTCGGCCCGGATCCGGGCGTACTCGGCCAGCTCCGGGGCCTCCATGCCGCCGAGGGCCCGGACCGAGAGGAGCTCCTCGATTCGCTCGTGCTCGTTACTCATCGCACACCGTCTTCCCGTGCCGCTCCACGCCCGCTCATGAGCGCAACCATCCCAATCCCGCGCGAAGTCGCCGCATCGCCAGCAGCGTCCTCGACTTCACCGTCCCCAGCGGGAGCCCCAGCGACTCCGAGATCCGGCTCTGGGACATCCCCCGGAAGTACATGAGCTCGATCACCTGCCGCTGCTCGGCCGGCAGGCCTTCGAGGGCCCGGCGCACCGCCTCGCGTTCCTGCGGCAGCCCGAGCTCGTCGACCACCGCCTCCGCCGGGTCGGCCTGGTCGACGTCCACCACGACCTGCTCGGCCCGCCGCCGCTGAGCCTCCTCCCGCCGGACCTGGTCGACCGCGCGGTGGTGCACCGTCGACATCAGCCACGCCCGGACCGAGCCACGCCCCGCGTCGTATCCGGCCGGGTTCCTCCACACCGACAGGAAGGCCTCCTGGACGGTCTCCTCCGCCAGGGCCTGCTGGCGGAGCACCCGCTGGGCCAGCGCGAGCGCCGACGGCCCGTACCGGCCGAAGAGCCCGCGGAACGCCTCCTCGTCGCCCTGCCCGATGCGCTTGATCAGGTCGCGGTCCCGCGCATCGCCGAGGTCGGCCGGCCTGCTCATGGCGGCTGGCGCCTCGTGCACGCGGACGATGTCGACGACCAGGGTTGACAAGGACGGACCCTCCGGAACGCAGAACTCCCGGAGTGAATTCGCACCGCCGCGGCCCCCGGATCAGGCGGGCCCACCATCTCCTTCCTGTCCATCCTCGGCGAACTGCCTTCGGCAGTCCGCCTCGGCCAGGGGGGGTGCAGCGACCTGATCCGCTCCGCTCCGCTCCACGGGGCCGCTGCCCCCCTGGACCGCCTCTCCCCTCTCAGCTCGCCTCCACGCGCTCGCGGATGCCCTCGATGGCGCTGGGGTTCTCCAGGCTGGACAGGTCGCCGGGGTCGGTGTGGAGCACCGTGGCCCGGATGGCCCGGCGGAGGATCTTCGCCGAGCGGGTCCGGGGCAGCTCGTCCACGAACACGATCCTGTCGGGTTTGAACGACTTGCCCAGGCGTCCCGCGACGGTCTGTTGCAACTGCGCGGCCAAGTCGTCGTTCCGTTCCCATCCGGGCTTCGTCACGACGAAGCACCACACGGATTCGCCCTTCACGTCGTGGGGGACCCCGACGGCTGCCGACTCGGCGACGCTGGGGTGCTCGGTCAGCGCCGACTCGACCTCCGCGGGGCCCAGGCGCTTGCCGGCGACGTTCATCGTGTCGTCGCTCCGGCCGTGCAGGAACCAGAACCCGTCGGAGTCGATCGTGGCCCAGTCGCCGTGGACCCACACGTCGGGCCACCGGCTCCAGTACGTGTCGAGGTACCGCTGGGGGTCGCCCCACACGCCGCGGGTCATGGCCGGCCACGGCTTCGTGCACACCAGCTCGCCGACCTCGCCGGGCGGCACCGGCTTCCCGTCCGGGCCCCACACGTCCACGGCCATGCCCAGGGACGGGCCGCGGAGGGTCATCGGCTTCAGCGAAGTGATCGGCAGCGGTGACAGGAAGCAGGCGCCGACCTCCGTGCCCCCGGAGATGTTGATGATCGGGCACCGGCCGCCGCCGACCTCGCGGAGGAACCACATGTACGGCTCGGGGTTCCACGGCTCGCCGGTCGAGCCGAGGATCCGCAGCGACGACAGGTCGTGGCGACGGACGTGTTCCTCTCCGGCCGGGATCAGCGCGCGGATCAGAGTCGGGGAGATGCCGAGCGTGGCGATGCGGTGGCGCTCGACCATGTCCCAGATGCGGTCCGGCCCGGGGTGGTTCGGCGCGCCCTCGTACAGGAAGACCGTGGCGCCGAGCGCGCCCGCGCCGACGATCTCCCACGCGCCCATGATCCAGCCCAGGTCGCTGACCCAGAACAGGGTCTCGTCAGGGTGGAGGTCGGTCTGGTAGGCGACCTCCGAGGCGATCTTCACCAGGAACCCGCCGTGCACGTGGACCGAGCCCTTCGGCCGGCCGGTGGTCCCGCTGGTGTACGCGATCATCAGCGGGTGCTCCGAGTCGAGCGGCTCGGTGTCGAAGCGCACCGGCTGCCTCGCGAGCAGCTCGTCCCAGCGGACGTCGCGGCCGTCGTCCCACGACTGCTCCAGCGAGCCGGAGGCTAGTCTGGACCAGACTACTGCGTGTTCGACGGTGGGCGAGGCGGCGCACGCCTCGTCGGTAATGAACTTCATGTCGACGGGTTGGCCGCGGCGGAAGAAGCCATCGGCGGTGAGCAGCACCCTCGCCCCCGCATCCTGCAGCCGCTTGGCCACGGCGTCCGCGCCGAAGCCGGAGAAGATCGGGAGATACGGCGCGCCGAGCTTGGCGCAGGCCAACGTGGCGGCGACGGTCTCGGGCGCCATAGGCATGAAGATCCCGACGGTGTCGCCATGTCCGACGCCCAGCTCGCGGAGCCCGTGGGCCAGGCGGTCGGCCATCTCACGCAGCTCCGCGTACGACACCACGCGGACCGCCCCGTCCTCTCCCTCCCACAGCACGGCGACCCGGTCCGGGGAGCGCTCGGCCCACCGGTCGACGCAGTTGTGCGCGAGGTTGATCCGGCCGCCGGTGAACCACCTCGACCAGGGGATGCCGTCCGACGTGTCGAGCACTTGCGTGTAGGGCTCGAAGAACTCGATGCCGAGGTCCTCCACGACCGCGTCCCAGAACCACTCGGTGTCGTCCTGGGACCGCTTCACGAGCTCCTCGTAGGAGCCGATCCCGTGCGTGCGCATGAACCGCGTGACGTTGGCCCGCTCCAGGTAGTCGCCGGACGGGCTCCACACGATGTCCATACGCCGGGCGTCCTTTCCGAATGCACGTTCTGTACGCTGGACCAGGCTTGGCCAAGACTACGGAACTTCGACCCCGGGACGCAGAGCTTCCCCGTCCGGCCGCGCCCTCGCGACCCCGGCGGTGGCCGATCGCGGTCCTCCTGATCGTCTGCATGGTGGGCTCGCTCGCGGTCGCGGCGGGCTCCGCGTACGGCTACTACCTCTTCAAGCACGCGGATTCGAGCTTCCCTCGCACGACCGGATCCCAGGCCGCGAAGGAGCCCAAGGTCATCCACCTCTGCGTCAAGGCGGCATGTACCTACCTGGTCATCGGCAACGACTCCCGTAAGGGCTTGCCGAAAAGCCAACAGAATGTCGCGGGTCACCGTTCCGACACGATCATGCTTGTCCAGATCGACGCCAAGCAGGGGAAGACTGTCGTCCTGTCGTTCCCGCGCGACCTGTGGGTCCACATCCCCGACCAGGGCTGGGGGAAGATCACGTCGGCGTACCAGGGAGGCCCCGTGCGCGTCGCGCAGGTGGTCGACCACCTCACGGGGATCGAGATCAACCACTTCGTCTCGGTCGACCTCGCCGGCTTCCAGTCCGTCGTCGACGCCATCGGGACGATCCCGATCTGCATTCCGGGGCCGCTCATCGACCCGACCGGGTTCTCCGGGCTGAACCTTCCGCACGCGGGGTGCTACGACCTCAACGGCGGCCAGGCCCTGGCCTTCGTGCGCGCGCGGCACATCTGCGGAGAGGGCGGCATCCCGGATTTCAACCGGATCAGCCGCCAGCAGCAGTTCCTGCGGGCGGTCCTGGCCAAGGTCCTGAGCCCGGCGATGGTGTTGCGGGCCCCCGGACTGATCCAGAAAGTGGCAGGGAGCCTCCTGATCGACCACAGGCTGAACTTGGCCGACCTGATCTACCTGTCGAGGAAGCTCGGCGGGGTGGGCACCAGCGCGGTCGACTTCCGCACGGTCCCGGGGAATCCCTACGCGACCGTGGAGACGAGCATCGGGACCCAGGATGTCGTGACGCTGCTGCCGCAGGCGAAGGAGTTGTTCCGGCGTCTGCGCGATGGGGAGCCGCTTGGGAAGCTGGGCCTGTCGACAGCCCAGACACCGCCTTCACCTGCGGTCGTCGAGGTGCAGGTGGTCGACGACGCATCGAACGGGGCGGCGACGCAGGTGAACGGCTACCTCCAGCGGTCGGGCTTCGACGTCCAGCCGGTCGCGGCGTCGAACACGTTCGGGGTGGCCGGCCCGGTGATCCTGTTCGCCCGGACGCCCGCGGGGAAGCAGGCCGCCGACGTCGTCCACGGGTTCCTCACCCAGATCCCGGAGCACGCCGCTCCGCCCGGGACGCTCTCCGGACTCGAGGTGGCGGTGGTGATCCCGAGCACGTACCAGGGCGTGCCGATCTCCTCGCCGCAGCCGCCGTCCTCGCCCGCCCGGAGCGGTTCCGCCTGCCCCGCCTGACCGCTCCGGATGCGGGCGTTCATCGACACGCGGCCGGCGGTGGCCCGGATCCGCACCGGTGTCGGGAACTACACGCGGCAGCTGGTCCGGCGCCTGCCGGTCGTCGACCCGGGGACGACGTACGTGGGCTGGCCGAGGTCGGTCCTGCGGCTGCTGGGCTCCTCGGGCGGGCCCGACCGGGCCGTCGCTACGGAGACCGGTCAGGCCGGGCTGAAGGCGCGGGCCAAGCGCATGGTGGTGCGCCGCGAACTGCCCAGGGTGGAATGGATCGCGAGGTTCGACGTCCTGTTCGCGCCGAACTTCGTCCCGCCGCCGACGCGGAAGCCGTTCGTGGTCACCGTCCACGACCTGGCCTTCCGACTGTTCCCCGACACCGCTTCGTCGGGGACACGGGATTACCTGTCGCGGGTCGAGGGGGCCCTCCGCCGGGCCTCGCGGGTCGTCGTGCCGTCCGAGCAGACCGGGCGGGACCTGCTCGACGCCTACCCGGTCCCGGCGGAGCGCGTCGTGACCGTCCCGCTGGGCGTGGACCCCGGCGTGTTCCGGCCGGCGCCGGAGACCGAGGTGCGGGCGATCCGGGATCGCCACGGGATCGAGGGGCCGTATCTCCTGTTCCTCGGGGGGATCGAGCGGAGGAAGAACCTCCCGTCGATGCTTCGCGCCTACGCCTCGCTGGACGACGACGTCCGCCCCGGGCTGGTCCTGGCCGGGCCGGCGCCGCACTGGCATCCCGAGGGGTCGTCGCTGCTGCGCTCCGCCCTCGACGAGCTGGTGCAGCGGGTCCGGCAGCGCGTGGTCGTGACCGGCTGGGTGCCGGAGCGCGAATCGGTCGCGCTGCTGACCGGGGCCGAGGCCCTCGTGTACGTCTCCCGGTACGAGGGGTTCGGGCTCCCGGTCCTCGAGGCGATGGCATGCGGGACGCCGGTGTTGACGTCGGCCGTCTCCGCGCTCCCCGAGACCGCCGGCGACGCCGCGCTCCTCGTCGATCCGGGTGACGTCGATGCGATCGCCCACGGCATGGAACGGATCCTCACGGACGGGACGCTCCGCGACGGGCTCCGCGCCGCGGGGACGGCCCGGGCGGCGATCTTCCGGTGGGAGGAGACCGCCCGGCGCACGGCGGGGATCCTGCACGAGGCGCACGAGACCGGCGCACGACACTAGCGGTCCGCGATCGCCAGGCGATAGGCGGCTACCAGCCGGCGCGCGCTCTCGGCGGGGGTGAGCGACCGCACCCGCTCGTGGCCGGCGGCGATCAGCGCCGCCCGGCCCGCCTCGCCGTCGAGCAGGCGGAGCATCGCCTCCGCCCAGCCCTCCACGTCGTGCGGCGCCACCAGGATGCCGGCGCCGCCCACCACCTCGGGCAGCGCGGTCGCGTCCGAGGCGATCACCGCACACCCGAGGGCCATGGCCTCGGAAACAGGGAGGCCGTATCCCTCGTGTTCCGACGGGAACGTCAGCGCCACGGCCCGCCGCAGGAACCCGTCCAGCGCGCCCCGGTCGATCCGGCCCACCCGACGGACCCGGTCGCCCAGCCGCAGCCGGCCGATCTCGGCGACCACCTGGCGTTCCCGCTCGCCCGGGCCCCCGGTGAGGACCAGCGAGACGTCGGGACGGGCCGCGGCGACCCGGGCGAACGCCCGGAGCAGCGTGACGTGGTTCTTGTGGCGGTGGGTGATCGCCGGGTACAGGAAGAACGGCCCCTCGAGAGCCGGCGGGGTATCGCGGCCCGCCGCGATCACCGGGGCGGGGGCCGGCACCACGACGACCCGGTCCTCGCTCCGCCCGAACCGCTCGATCACCAGCCGGCGCACGTACTCGGTGGGGGTCGTGATCACTCGGGCCCGGCGGGCGGTGGGGCCCAGCCGGGTGCGGAGGTAGATGCCCTTGACCCGCCCGAAGTCCTGGGGCCGCACCACCGCCTGGAGGTCGTGCAGCGTGACCACCGCGGGCCTGGTTCGGACCTGGGGGATCGTGTTGGCCACGTGGTGGACGACGTCCAGCGGGCGCCGGGCGGTCTCGCGGGCCAGCCACGTCGACTCGGCGGCGATGCGCACCGGCGGGGACTCGCCCGAGATCGGCGCCACCACCGTCTCGTGCGCCGACGCGATGTCCGGGTGGGCCTGGTGGAACCGGCGGTTGACGAACAGCGTCAGCTCGACGTCGCCGGCCGCGTGCGCCTCCAGCGCGTGGATCAGCCGGGAGACGTACTCCTCGGTCCCGCCGACCCGGCCCGGCTTCAGGTACAGCAGGTTGACCCCGACGCGCGCCCTCATCCCGCGGAATTCACGGCTGATAATCTAGCCACACGCCTCCAGCCGAGTGCGGTGCACCAGGGGCGCGCATCGTTGGAGCCGGAGATGCTTCGTGCGACTCGCCATCGTCAACCTGTTCTATCCGCCTGACCTCGCGCCCTCGGCGCACTTCGCGGCGTCGCTGGCCGAGCACCGGGCCGCCCGGGGAGACGAGGTCACGGTGATCACCGGCAGGGGCGCCTACCTGGGCGGGCCGTCGGCGACGCACGACCGTGGCGGCGGGCGGTCGCCGCGGGTCGTCCGCGTGTGGACCCCGGCGCTGGGCAGGGCCAGCCACGTCCGGCGCCTCGGCGACTATCTGTCGTTCCTGCTGAGCGCGATGGCCCGGCTCGCGACCATGCCCCGCCAGGACGTGGTCATCGCGCTGACCTCGCCGCCCTACGTCGAGGTGGCCGCCGTCGCGCACCGGCTGGTCCACCCGGGCAGCCGAGTCGTCGTCTGGTCGCACGACGTGTACCCGGACGCGGCGGAGGAGTACGGCACGATCGCACGGGGGGGAGCCGGCTCGCGCGCGCTGCGGGCCACGAAGCGGTGGCTGTTCCGCCGGGTGGACCACGTGGTCGCCCTCGACCGGGCCATGCTGGACCGCCAGCTGTCCCAGTACGCCGGCAACGGCCGGCCGGCCGGGTCGGTGATCCCGAACTGGGAGCCGCTCACCCTGTTCCCCGCCGGCGCCCGGCCCTCGCGCAGCGCCGTCCACGAGGACCCCCGACTGGCCGGGCGGTTCGTCGCGCTGTACCTGGGGAACCTGGGGTACGGGCACCCCACCGAGACGATGGTGGAGGCGGCGGCCCGGCTGAAGGACGACGGGGTGGCGTTCCTGTTCGTCGGCGGCGGCGTCCGGTACCCGGAGATGGAGGAGCGGTCGGCCGAGCGGAACCTCGGGAACGTCCTCCTGCGGGGCTACGTTTCGAAGGACGAGACGCCCGGCGTCCTGGCCGGCGCCGACTGCGCGCTCATCTCGCTCGACGAGGGGTCGCTGGGGATCATGAGCCCGTGCAAGCTTCACCCCAGCCTGGCCATGGGGGTCCCGGTCGTGTACGTCGGCCCCGCCGGCACCAACGTGGACGAGGCCATCGCCAAGTACGGGTGCGGGCTCTCCCTGCGCCAGGGCGACGCCGACGGGCTGGTGGACGCGATCCGCAGCCTCCGGGACGACCGCCCGCTGGCGGAGAAGATGTCGCGGAACGCCCGGGCGGCCTTCGAGGACGCCTACTGCGACGAGCGCACGCTCCCGCAGTTCGACGCCCTGCTCGACCACCAGATCGGCTGAACGACTCCCCCGGCGGGCGTTCGGGGCGTACGCTGGCGCGAGCATGTTCGAGCGGTTCACCGACCGGGCCCGCCACGTCGTCGTGCTGGCGCAGGCCGAGGCGCGGCTGCTGCAACACGACTACATCGGCACCGAGCACCTGCTCCTCGGGCTGATCCAGGAGGGAGAGGGCGTCGCCGCGCAGGCGCTGACCGCCCTCGGAGTCCAGCTCGAGGACGTGCGCGGCCACGTGGAAGCGTTCATCGGGACCGGGAAGGCCATGCCCACGGGGCACATCCCGTTCACGCCGCGGGCGAAGAAGGTCCTGGAGCTGTCGCTCCGCGAGGCGCTGTCGCTCGGGCACGACTACATCGGGACCGAGCACATCCTGCTCGGCCTCCTGCGGGAGGGCGAGGGGGTCGCGGCGCAGGTGCTGGAGAAGCTCGGGGTCACCCTCGCGGTCGCGCGGCAGGAGGTCGTCGGACTGCTCGCCGGCCACGCTGAGCGGGCGGGGGAGGTGACGCCCGAGGGCCGGCCGCCGCAGCCCCGCCCTCGCCGGCGGGGCCGGCGGGAGCGCGAGGGATGGGTCGCCTCCGGCGCCCCCCCGCGCCGCGGACCCGGCGACTCCGAGCGCCACCCCCGGTGTCCCCGGTGCGAGGCCGATCTCACGGAATCCGCGCGCCTGCGGATCCAGGAGGTCGCGCCTCAGGACGGGGAGGAAGTGCGGCGGGCGGCGTTCCTGTTCTGCGCCGAGTGCGGCCGGGTGGTCGACGCGGGCCTGCTGGAGTAGGCCTACTCCGGCCGCAGGACCGCGCACAGGACGCCCCTCGCAGCCGGCGCGTCGTCCCCGTAGGAGAGCAGCCCCATGGCCCGGGGGTCGTTCACGCGCTCCCATCCGCCGTCCGTCAGCCGGAACGCCTCCTGCTCGGACACGACGAGCGGGCTGAACCGGATCAGCTCCTCCCACGACTCGGCGTCGTGCTGGAACAGCCAGCCCCGGTCCTCCCGGCGCCCGAAGGGGATCGTCACGACCGCCCGTCCGTGCGGGTCCAGCACTCGGGCGATCTCCTCCAGCGCCCGGGCCTGCCCGCCGTGGTCCTTCACATCGAACGTCACGCCGTACCGGGTGTTGTCGAACCCGGCGTGCTCGAGCGTGGAGAGGCACAGGACCAGCTCGAAGGAGCCGTCGCGATAGGGCAGCCCCCGCATGTCGCCCTGGACCCGGCCCATGCCGGGGACCGACAGCGTCGCGAGGTCGAGCCCGTGCAGCGAGGGGACTCCCAGGTCCAGCAGCGCCGACAGGTACACGCCAGACGCGAACGCGTAGCCGAGGTCGAGCACGCGCGCCTCCCCCTGGTACCGGGAGAGCGCCCAGGGGATCTCCACCACTCGCTCGGTGGTCTCCGGCGCGAGCCGCTCGCCGGGCGGGATCGTGAACGGGTGGTGGGAGCGTTCCAGCAGGATCCGCTCGATGGCCAGCACCTCCTGGAACTCCCGGCTGGAGAAGACGCGGTGGGCCACCGCCGCCCGGGTGGTCCTGCCGCCGAACGCGAGCTCGGCGTGGGCGTGGCGGAGCGCCTCCGGCTCGGCCGGCCGGCGGAGCACCGTTCGGTACAGGAGGTCGACGTAGGCCGTCACGCCGTCGCTCCCGAGCGCCAGCCCTGCGGCATCGTCGATGCGCGGGCGCAGGCGTCCATGCAGCGCCTGCTGCTCCGACCACGTCAGCGGCCGGCCGGCGTGCCGTTCCTCGGGCAGGATCACCGGCTCGCCGCCTCCCCGGCCGGCGACCTCGCGGGCGAACGATAGGTACAGGTCACGGCACCGGTCCGGATCCAGGAACCTCCGGGCATACGCGCGGGAGCGCTCCTCGACGCGGGCCTGGAATCCCGGGTCGCGGGCCAAGTGGAGCAGGCGCTCGCCGACCTGCTCGTCCTGCCGCCCGTCGATCTCCACCTTGAGCGCGACATCGGAGGGGAGCTCCGCCCACGACCCGTAGTTGTTGACGATGACCGCCCGTCCCTCCGCGAGGGACCGGGCGAGCGTACCGGAGGACTCGCCGGCCGTGGGGTACCGCAGGTTGATGACCGCGTCGCAGGCCCGGAGGTGCACGTAGAACTCCTCCAGGGCAACGTATCCCGCCATGCGCACCGAGTCGGGCACCCCGACCTGGTCGATCAGCCGCCCGAGGGCGCCGCCCGTGTGGTCCGCGCCGACCATCATCAGCACGGAGCCGGGGAACTCCTCGCGCAGGGCCCGGAACCCCCCGATCACCGCCCCGGGCTGCTTGGGGCGGGTGATGAAACCGAAGTGGCCGACGACGAACGCGTCCGGAGGGAGCTTCAGCCGGCGCCGGGCCTCGGCCCGGTCGATGCCCTCGACCCCGGCCGGCGGCGCCCCGGCGTGGTGGGGGATGACCACGAGAGGCACGTGGGGCGCGGCCTCGTGCATGCGGACCGCGGCGTCCTGGCTGTGCACCACGATGCCCCGGGCCCGCTGCGCGACATGGGCCGTCAGGGGGAACAGGAACTTCTCGTACTCCGTGGCGATGCCGCCTCGCCGGAGCGTGGCCAGGCGGGTGCCCCGGTGGCCGTACTCGCCGTGCAGGATCCCCTCGTACCGCCCGTGATCGCCCCCGTCCGTCGTGACGTGCGCGATGAGGTGGTGGAGCACGGCGTCGTGGAACACCGCGATCTCCGGGTGCCTGCGGGCCTGCTCGTACACGTACTCGTGATACGGGTTGTTGCCCAGGTGGTGGAAGACCGCGTCGTAGGACTCCCGGGCGAAGCGCGACGGATCGACCAGCCCGGCGCCCGGCGGCGGCTTCGGCCGGCGGAACCGGGGGACCGGGCAGACCACGTCGACCTCCGCCTTCTGCAGCAAGTGGGGCAGGATCTCGGTCGTGTAGTCGGCGATGCCCGACGGCGTCGGGGGCAGGGGGCTGAACCAGGCGAGCTTCACGCCGTGCCTACTCGGCGGTCGTGGCCGCGTGCTCGGCCGCGGCGAGGCGGCCGTTCCCCGACGTGTCGGGCCGGTCGGCCTCGCGGGTCCTCGCCTCCAGGTCCGTGAGCTCCGCCTCCGATAGCCGGCGGAGGCGGCCGAGCTCCTCGCGGAGCTGCACCAGCTGCTCCTCCACGGCGTCCAGCCGCTCGCCGCTGCGCGCGGAGAGCCCCTCGATGCGGCGGTCGAGCTCCTGCATGACGAGCTCGGTCCGCTCCAGGATGTCCTTCACGATGCGCTCGTAGAAGCCGTCCCGGCGGGCCGCGACCCGGCCCTCCAGGTACTCGAGCCGGGTCTCCCGCTCGACCAGCTCGTAGCCGAGAGCCTTGAGGTACTGCTTCCTGGCCCGCCGCGCGCGGAGCCGGTCGACCGTCGACTCGGGCAGCACCCGCACGGCGAGGCGCCGGAAGAACGACCGGATCGGGGCGAGCTTGCCCCAGAATGCCCGCAGCAACACCATGGGTGTGATGCGCCTGCCGCCACCGGCGAGCTCCAGGATGGCGGTTCGCCTGGCGAGCATCCACCGCTGGAACCGACCCGGGAGCACCTTCTTCGCCATGTCCTTGCGGCGGCTCATCGGCTGAACTGTAGCAGGGGACTTCCGGCCGGGATGGGAGGCCCGGCCTCCCCGGCCGGGGGGTTCCCCGCTGCTAGACTCCGCTGGTCGAAGGCCCATTTCCGTCGTAGATACCCTTGTCGAGCCATGTTGAGTGATCACCGAGCGCCCGGAGCCGTGGACGACGCCTGCCCCGGGCTCGCCCGGGTCCACCGGGCGGGACTTCTGTTCCCGGGACGGTTCCTCCGCAGGTGACCGCGCGGGGTCCGGCCATCGAGCGAAGGCGTTCGGAGCACGTCCTGGTCACGGGCGGCGCCGGGTTCATCGCCTCGCACGTCGTCGACCTCCTGCTCGAGCGCGGCGACCTCCGGGTCACCGTGCTCGACAAGCTGACCTACGCGGGGAACGTCGAGAACCTCGGGGCGCACCGGGGCGACCCCCGGTTCGACTTCGTCCGAGGCGACGTCGCCGATCCCGAGCAGGTGTCGCGCCTCGTGACCCGGGCGACGTCGGTCGTCCACGCCGCAGCCGAGACGTTCGTCGACAAGAGCATCGCCGAGTCCGGCGAGTTCGTCCGGTCGAACGTCCTCGGGACCCAGGTCCTGCTGGAGGCGTGCCGCCAGGCCGACAAGCCCCTGGTCGTGCTGTCCACCGACAAGGTGTACGGCTCGCGGGACCGGGGGGCGTTCACCGAGGACGACCCCCTGCTGCCCAACAACCCGTACGCCGCCACCAAGGCCGGCGCCGACCTGCTGTGCCGCGCCTACCGCGTGACCTACGGCATGCCGGTGACGATCGTGCGGGGGTCGAACTCCTTCGGCCCTCGCCAGCACCCGGAGAAGGCCGTCCCGACCTTCGCGCTGAACGCGCTGGACGGCCGGCGCATCCACGTCTACGGCCAGGGCCGGCAGCGCCGCGAGTGGCTGTTCGTCCGGGACTTCGCGCGGGCCGTGGTGATCGTGATGGACGCAGGGCGGCCCGGCGAGACGTACAACGTCGGGGGTGGCCACGACGTCTCGAACCGAGACCTGGCCCGCCAGATCTGCCGGCTGGCCGGGGCGCCGGAGGCCCTGGTGACGCCGGCCGCCGAGCGGCCGGGCCACGACCAGCGGAACTCCCTGGAATGGAGCCGCATGGCCGAGCTGGGGTGGAAGCCCGAGACCCGGTTCCACGACGCGCTGGCCGAGACCGTCGAGTGGTATCGCGAGCACCGCGAGTGGGCCGGCCGGGGGGCGCGGAGATGAGGGGGTCCAGGGGGGCAGCAGCCCCGCCGAGCGAAGCGCAGCGGATCAGGCTGCTGCGTTCCCCCTGGCCGAGCCGGGCCGCCGCAGGCGGCCGGGCGAGGATGCGGAGATGAGGGGGTCCAGGGGGGCAGCAGCCCCGCCGAGCGAAGCGCAGCGGATCAGGCTGCTGCGTTCCCCCTGGCCGAGCCGGGCCGCCGCAGGCGGCCGGGCGAGGATGC
>Ga0137372_10001353_pt1 | contig 23611 bp, 26 predicted proteins | sample SagtaG_6_FD_104911 | JGI IMG/M metagenome (GOLD analysis project Ga0137372, IMG submission 104911) | Vadose zone soil microbial communities from Sagehorn Ranch, Mendocino, California, USA - Sage1_R_60_16 metaG | ecosystem: Environmental > Terrestrial > Soil > Vadose zone | place: USA...
CAGTAGAGGAATACTCTAACGCCAACCGACGTTGGGGGGATAAACGCGTGTTACAAAACGGCGATGCGATTCAAATCAAGCTCGGCGATCATGAATATTCTTTTTACCTTATAGAGGGTGGAGAAATCTTTGCGAACTTTACGCGAGTGTCGTTATAGGTGGCGATGATTCAAGACTGTCGAATGAAATTGGCCAATCAGAATCGTCTTGAGATGCTGATCTGTGTAATCGGCGTATCTGTGGATTGCATTGCCTTGTGAGCCGAAAGGAAGCAGAGGTCGCCGGCCGCCACTTTCCAACGTTTATTGAGCATCTGGGCTGGCCCGAAATTCAGGTCCGGCAGTTTTTGAAGTCTCGCTCAAGAACACTGAGTCTTATGGAGCTTGCGAATCATCGGCCCATGCTATTAACGACACCACACAAGGTGCTGGTCGGCTCTTTCCCATGACGGCAGCTAGCGACGGCACGCAGCGGACGCCCAATAGGCAGTTTCTTATTCATCTCCCATCTCGCGCGGGTGACGCCTATAATATTAAAGCGCATTAGTGATTGCGGTTTAGCCATTTCGTTAGATTTGTATCCGCATGACATGGACAAAATAGAAGCAGAAGAACTGTCCATGATTTAGAATCTGTTTTATGCTAGATTGCCTCTGGATCAACGCGGACTGAGGTAATTTAAGACGATGGGTACTGCAAAGAAAGAGGTTGAAGCTCTGTTGAATAACTTGCCGGATGACTGCTCGCTTGAGGACATTCAATACCACCTGTATGTCACGCTTTCCCTTTGCTGGTTGCGTCGTTCCTGAACTAGCCGATGACAACATCCGTGAATGGTTCGCCTACAGCTATCGCGTCATTTATCGGATTCGAGGTGAAGGAATCACGATTGCGGCAATAGTCCACGGTAAGCGGCAATTAGAATTGGAGTGAAGGCTTCGATTGTGGCCGCGCCCAACGAAGCGCTTGCAGCCGACGCGCTGTCAGGATGTCTCTCATGCGCGCGTTGAGTGAGCGCGCAGTTGAATCGCGTCTAGATCTCTCCTGATATTTCCGAAAGTCTATAGAGTGGCGGAGGCGAAGATACAGTGACCCAACACATTGGCATCGTAGCTGGTAGCGCCGAGGGCGCCGCCCTGTGTTACCGCACGATTTGTTTGGAGGCGCCGGCCGTCATGGGGGAGCATAATCACCCTGAGATAACCATGAACTCGGTGCCACTGGCCGAGCACATGCGCCACATTCGTGCGAACGACTGGGAGACGCTGGCCAGGGTCCTGGCAGCATCCGCGCATAAGGTCGCGCAGGCTGGGGCCGACTTCGCCATCTGCCCTGATAACACCTACCACCAGGCATTCAAGTACTTAGTCCCGCAGTCACCCATCCCGTGGCTACATATCGCACGAGCAGTCGCCGAAGAAGCCCACCGTTTGGGCTACGTGAGGCTCGGCATTTTAGGGACCAAGTATCTGATGGAAGGGGGTGTCTACCCGGAGGCATTAGAGGAGTTCAGAATAGAGAGCGAAATACCCGACGAGGCTGATAGAGAAAAGATCAATGAGATCATCTTCAAGCAGTTAGTCAACGGCGTCTTCCCAGAAACATCCCGGCTATACTTCAATGAAGTTGCGAGGAAATTTAAGGCGCGTGGTTGTGATGCGGTCGTCCTCGGTTGCACCGAGATACCGCTGATCGTGCGCCCGGACGACACTCCTCTACCCACTTTAGATTCGACGCGCTTGCTCGCCAGAGCAGCCCTAAGAAAGGCTCTTGAGCAATAAGCAGGCCCGCATCTAACCCCTTTGGTATTAAGCCCACGGAATCGGAAGGAAGAAGCTGAAGATCAAACGTTGTCTAGATTGACGGCGATGGAACGATCAAAGTTAGTTAGCAAATTTGTCATCTGTATTCGGAATGAAGAGTGCGAGGATCTAGAACCTCGGAAGCTTTATCGAGTGCTGCCGGATGAGGCTGCCGCTGCGGATGGTTACCTTCGAGTGATTGACGAATCGGGGCGAAGATTACCTCTATCCCCGGGATTATTTTCTTCCTATAGAGGTGCCTACTGAATACTTCAAGTCTTCGCCGGCGCTGAAGACCAGGGTTAGGCGAGGAAGGAACGGTTGTGATAAAACGGGGGGTCAGGCGAGTATTACGTCATCTGGGTTATGACATTCTTAAAATCCCTGGCACTCAACGCTTCAGTCCCGGACCGGAGCCAGTTCCGGTAGCGCCGATCTGGCCGCTCCCTCGCCGCGCGCAAGGGCCTTCCGATGAGGAAATAAGCAAGCAGTTCGCTCGATATGATTTTTGGCACTACGCATATGAGTTTGATGGTGGCCTATCTTTTCCTACGCGCCACCACAAATCGGGGCTGGATACAGATGACCCTCAACGCCCTCTGCAGCGGTTCAGGCATTTTATGCCTTACCTAATACAATCTCAGGGCGGAAGCCTCAAAGGTAAACGCGTGCTCGACATCGCCTGCAACTCGGGGTTCTGGTCGATACAGTGTGCCCTTCTTGGCGCGGAAGTCATAGGGTTCGATGCGCGCGCTGAACTCATTGAACAGGCCAACCTGCTGAAGTGGATCACCGGCGCCGACAGCGTAGAGTTTAAAGTGCTTGATTTTTGGCAAATGACCCCCGAGGCGCTGGGCGGCAGGTTCGATATCGTTGTTAACCTGGGGTTTCTTTACCATGTACCCAAACCTGTTGAAGCTCTCGAACTAACGAAAACAATGGCCCGGACGCACATCCTACTTGATACGGCGGTCCATCCGTCGGACGAGTTTACGATTCATTTGAAGTGGGAAGAACCTTTTGACATTCGCATGGCTGTTGACGAAGGGATTGTTGCTCTACCTACAAAACCCAGCGTTGAGTTAATGTTGAGACACCTGAAGGTCAACGGGTGGTTCGAAATCCCTGTACGTACTCAAGATACGCCTGTTGACTACCTCACGGGTAGACGCGCGTCCTGGCTGATAGAGGTATAAGTAAATCTATTATTTGTCGAATGGAAGGACTGCCGCGGGGCAGGACACTCTCGACGTAACAACGGCATGCATCGGATAGCAAAAGAAGCCAGGGCAGACTTAAACCGCTAAACGGATAAGGTAATGAATGTCTGAGGTAAGAGAGGAAAGCGAGACGTCTTGAGCTCACGTAGTCATTCGCACCCGTTGCCCGATCCTCTGGTCTCGGTAATCCTCGCGGTTCATAATCGGGAGGGGTCGGTCGCCCGAGCCATCGACAGCGTCCTCGCGCAAACCTACCGCCACCTGGAGTTGATCGTCGTCGATGACGGCTCCACCGATGGCACTCGCTGCGCGGTTGATCGCTTCGGCGCGCGGGTCACGCTCATCGCGCAGGCGCATGCCGGCGTCTACGCAGCGCGCAACCGCGGCCTGCGTCACGCGCGAGGCGAGCTGGTGGCCTTCATCGACTCGGACGACGCCTGGGTTTCCGACAAACTTGCGGCGCAGGTACCGCTAATGCGTCGGCCGGACGTGGGTCTGGTCTTCGGCGATGCCGTGCACGTCGCAGCGCCGCATGAGGGCGCAGAGCGCACCGGACTGACATCATTCCGCGTTGCACCACCTCGGCGCGGCCGCGTCGCCGAACGCTTCGCCCGGTGCAACTTCGTTCCAACCTGCACAGTGCTGGTGCGCCGTTCCTGCCTGGAGGAGACGGGTAACTTTTTCGAGGCGAGCACGCTCTCGGCGGACTATCTCGCATGGTTCCGCATCGCCCTGCGCCACGAGCTGGATTACGTTGACCGAGCAGTGGCCGAGTATACCGTTCACGCCGGCGGCATCAGTTTCGACCTCGGCCGATCGCTCGCCGCGCGCATCGATCTCTTTTCCGCGGAACTCGCGCACACGACCGATGCGTGGACCCGCTCGGTCCTCAGGCGGCTGCTGTTCAATCTCTCGCTGGGTCTTGCCTTCGCCGCACTGCGCGGACGCGCTCGCAACGTCACCCATCCTTTACGGCTCGCATGGCGCGCAGCGTTGAGGGTGGCGAGCCTCGAAGCAGCACCGTGGACCGCCGCTTTTGCGGTCGATCAATTGTGCTTGCGGACGCGAAGACTCTTCTCATGACCAAATCCCTTGTTAGCGTTGTCATCGAAACGATCACCACGCGCTTCGACTGCGCGACCGGATCGCTGGCCGAAGACCTCGCGGGCACGCTCGACGCGCTTGACCGCCAAACGTACCCCCACGAGTTGATCGAGCGCATCGTCGTTCTTGACGATGAGATTGCAGAGGACGACGCCGGTGAGCTGCGCCGGCGCTATCCGGCGGTGAAATATGTGACGTCTCCGGTGAGTAACTACTTCGCAGCGAAAAATGCAGGCACGTCGAATGCAGCCGGCGATATCATCGCGCTGCTCGACGGAGACTGCGCGCCAGAGCCCGACTGGCTGGAAGCGCTGTTGGCTCCGCTTGGGCCCGGCGTCGCTGCCGTCGGCGGACGCACCAGGTACGCCGGGAGCTCATGGGCCGCGCGGACGTTTTCGGTCCCCGATTTTGCCCATGTTCTGGCGGAGGAGAAGGACGCAGCGTCTGGATTCAACATCAATAACGTGGCGTTCCGGCGCGAGGTGCTTTTGGCGCACCCTTTCGATGAGCGCATCACCCGCAACGGCGGCTGCTACCTCCTCTTTCACCAACTGCGCGCGGACAAAAAGCGCGTCCTCTACGAGCCGCACGCTGTGGTCGCGCACGGCATAGACATCGGGGGCTTCAGGTTCGTGCGCAAGCACTTCGACCGCGGATACGACGGCATAACGGTCTATCGTCTGGACGACCGTGGCGTTCTTCGCGGGACGCGCATCTTCCGGCGCCTCGGTGCCGTGGCGCTGGTGCCGATCATCGGCCGCCGCATCGTCGTCGACTGGCTGCGCCTGCTGCGGCACCGCGACCAAATCGGAATCTCTGTTCTTGCGCTGCCCTACTTCTGGGCCGTCGCAGCCGGGATCCGTCTCATCGAGCTAGCTGGTGGACTGACGGCCATCGTCTCAAAGGGAGCGTCGAAATAGGAAACTGATGCTCCGAGATGTCTCGATCGTCTGCCTGTCGTCAATCGACTGGTCTTTCAATCATCAGAATCCGCAGGAGGTCGCGCTGGCCCTCGCCGCAGGCGGCAACCGCGTCCTCTTCATCGAGAACACCGGTGTCCGGCGCGCAACCCTGCGCGACGCGACGAGGCTTTGGTCACGTTTTCGGACCTGGTGGCGTGCGCGCGGCGGCGTGCAGCGAGTGGCGAGCGGCATCGATGTCTTCTCGCCGTTGCTGTTGCCGTTCCCGTACTCGCTCTCGGCAGTTTCTCTTAACATGCGCGTCCTTGTTCGGGCCGTCCGCGCCTGGCGCGGCGATACCGGCGGTCCGCTGATCGTGATCACGTTTCTGCCCACGCTGCTGGCGTTAGCGGTAATCGGCGAGCTTGATCCGGCGCTGGTCGTCTACTACTGCATCGATCGTCTGGCGGAGAGTTCGCCGGGCGCACGGAAGGTGGTGCATTCCGAGCGCAGGCTCTTCGCCGAAGCGGATTTGGTGCTGGTGACCTCGGATCTTCTTTACCAGAAGGCAGCGGAAGTGACATCGCGCGTCGACCTGGTAGCGAGCGGCGTTCGCGTCGAGGAGTTCGTGCGCGCGCGGCAGTCGCGCACGGAGACACATAAGGCGTTCGGTCCTCTGTCACGCCCGGTCGTCGGGTACATTGGCAGCCTTCGCAGCTCAACCGATCTGGCGCTGCTGGCGAGTACTGCGAAGCTCGCTCCCGATTTACAGTTCGTGGTTGCGGGTCCGCGCTTCGTCGATGTCACGTCATTGGCGACCCAGCCGAACGTACGGCTGCTTGACGCCATCCCGCGCGAAGACGTCATGAACTACATGGTGCGGTTCGACGTTGGCCTCCTGCCGTATTCGATCAATCGGTTCACCGCAGGCATCATGCCGGTGAAGCTCAAGGAGTATTTAGCGGCTGGCCTGCCGGTCGTGGCGACGTCGCTGCCGGAAGTGCGCCGCTTTGCCGAACAGTATCCCGGTCTTGTGAGGTTCGCCGGCGATCCTGAGGAGTTCGTCGTCGCCTTGCGTGCGGCGCTCTCCGATAGCGCGCCCGAGGCGGTAGGGCGCCGCTTGGCCGTAGCGCGCCAATATGAATGGAGCGGTCAGATGGCGCGGATGACTGAGTTGATCGAGCAGGCGCTAACGCGCCGCTCATCTGTCTCGCACCTTTGAGACTATCGCTTCATCTTTCGTGCCTAAGAATCCATCCGGCGTAACCCGCTGGCGAATCGCGTCGGATTACGCTTCGGTAATCAGCCGGTTCCTAAGACTTCGTTCTCACGTTTCTCAGTCAGCCGCTTTAGTCGCATCCAGACCAATACGTTAAAGAGCACACGAACTATCAATGTGTCGGCTAACTGTATACAGGCCATGGAAAAAGCATTTAGCACGCCGGCCAGCGCAAAGATAACCATGACACTACTGCTCAGAAGCAGCCCCAGATTGTGCCATTTTAGTAAATCCAGACTTACCGCCAACGGACGAAAGACGAGGAAAATCAACTGCATTCCTACAACGGTTATTAAGATATAGAAAACTGGCAGGGCATCGGCATACTCCGGTTGAAAAAGCCCAAAAAGTAGTGCGCGTCCCAGCAAGAAAGCGCTGATCAATAACAAAATACTTAAAGCAAGCGCCGACGCGACGTACCGGCCCAGGAGGCGCTTTAACTGCTCAAACTTTCGCTTCGCGACGAGTGAAGTTATCTCCGGGGTAATCGCAGTTTGGGTGTTGGTTGTTAAGAGAGAGAGGGGAGCGGTCAACTGTTTGCCCAGTCCATACAAAGCAACCTGCGTGGGCGAGGAAAATAGGCCTAAGAAAAAGAGGTCGCCCGGGTTGATCCCGATTCTCAGATATCCCGAGAGATTGCTATTCAACAAACACCGTACAAGCTCAGGACGATACTTTGCTAGAGCTTGCGCGGCTGATTTCGCATTCCCGTTCGCCAGGAATGGTTTCACCACCCGTAGGGCTTGCACGAGCGGCGGCACACTCTGGACCAAAACGCCAACAGCAAATGCTGCGATGATGAACTTGAGGTTGTAGCCGTCGCTATTAGCGAAGTAGGCACAGAGAATCGAAAGCGTAACCAGGCTTCCCAGCACTTGTGGCACAACAATGGAAGTGAAGCGATCATGAATTCGCAGAATTGGTTCGTAGAATCCGCTAAACGCCGAGACTAAAACGGTGCCACCGTAGATATTGAAGAGCGGACCAAGCCCAAGACTTGGATAGATACGGTCTGCCAGCCAGGGCGATAAGATCAAAACGCCGATGCAGATTAACAAACCGGAAGCCAGACTAATTCCCAGACAGAAGAGCAACAGACCTTTGAGAAATAGATTGTCCCCCTGCTCTTTGAGTGGCTGGAAGAAGCGAAACAGCACATCGTTCACACGCAACCCAAAGAAAGAGTCGAGAAAGACAAAGAGATTTGTGACGATCAGCACGCGACCGTAATCGTCTATCTTCAACAGCCTGGTCAAAAGCGCAGTTTGTACTAACTTGATCGCCAGAGAGAGGACTGAGCCCAGAACGCTGATTGAGACATTGCGCCTGAAGCGGCGCCATATCGAGTTATCCTCGGCGTTTATTTTGATTCTGCGTAAACCTTGCTTCACGCCGGTCGTCGAAATCCTAAACATCCTGAGTTGCTGGTTTCTCCTTTCTGATGCAATCAACCGTGTGTCAAAAAACGATCAGGTGAATCGAACGAACAACACGGAATTTGGGTTCTCAGTTGGCGTGGTTTCGAGAATCCCGGGCGGGCTCGGAGCGGGCGCGAGGCAAACCCACCACTGGCTCTCTCCTGCAACAATCAAGGTTTTAGTTGCCCTTCTAATGCTCTCTGATTCTGTCTCAGCTTACCTGTGCTGTGCCGAATCGCCAAGAAACCCTTCGCCCGGGCTAAAAAGAGTGCTTCAATGATCTTCGTCGGGAACATATCTAAGTTGTGAATGCACCTTCATCGTCTGAGCCTTCGATCGTGATGATGCCCGCCAACTGGGTGCACGTGAGCGGCTGCCGCGCCGGAAGCGATTGCATGTTCTATCAGGAAGGCAAGGGCAAATTCGACTTCAAGCCGATTGTAGCTAAGCCTTCCTCCGCGAAGCCCAGCAATTAGGACGTGCTCGCCGCTGTTGGCCAGGGTCAAGGCGTGCGTTTGATCCTTCATGGGCCATAGCGAACAAGCGCTTGCGGCTCTTGGCGTGAATGGTTCATGAGTCCGATTCGATCAAGAGGTCGCCTCTTGGCCGCAGCTCTCATTGTTGGCTTAGCCACACCATTGCTTCGGTTTCTGACTTCCTGGATGAATGCGCTTATCGGTTTGACGTGGGATTCTCTCGGCGCACCTATTGGATTCCTTGTTCTGGTCTCGTTTGCGATATGCGTGCTAACAGGAAGCTTGAGTTTGTTGCCAATAGGTCTTGTTTGGAATCCTGCCTTCGCTGGAGCCGGTCTTGTATTGGTTTATGCGGGCGTCCGAGCCCTCAATGCCACGACCACATGGTCTGAGTTTTTGCAATGGCCAATTTTAAAATCTATGCTGGCTTTATCAATTGCGAGTTGGATTATTTGGAGGTAACGGGCTGATTGCGGCAACCAGAGTCATAAAGGAGATCTATGAAGCGAACTTCAAAAGCCACGGCGCATGAATCGCCTGACAAGCAGATGGCCGGCTTTATTGCCAAGGTCGACCCCTCCATAGCGAATCTCTTACGCTCTCTCCGCAGAGCGGTTCGCAGACGACTCCCTACCGCCATCGAACAGGTTTATGACAACTGCAATTTCCTTGCCATCGGCTACTGTACGACCGAAAGAACTTCGGACTGCATCATCTCGTTGGCCGCCTCCGCGAACGGCGTTGCTCTTTCCTTTTACTACGGGGCGACTTTGCCCGATACGCAGAAAATCCTGCAAGGCAGCGGAAACCAGAACAGGTTTATCCGCCTCAAGAATGCAAAGATGCTGGCTGAACCAGTGATTGAGGCGCTGGTTCGGGCTGTATCCAACAGGCGAAGACACCGCTGCCAGTGGGTGGTTGGGGCTACACTGTCATCAAGTCCGTGTCCGCTAAACAGCGGCCGCGTCGGATGGTATCGGCCGCCTAACGCTTGCAGCTGACGCCTCGACAGCGGAATCATTGAGATTGAAGTATGACTGTTCGATTGCTCTTCCTACTTGTTTCGTTGTTCACGCTCTTCGCCCACGCACAACAGCCGAGCCGTAATACGCTTGACGAAACATTGGAAAAGGAAGGTTGCATTACGAATGAGCAAAGCAAAGTCAGAATTTGTAAATACGATTATTTGGCTGACGGCAAAAGCATAGAGGCATTTACGATTCGTCCGCTTGCCGACGGAAAATATCCCGGCATCGTTCTCCTTGCCGGCAGAGAAGGAGCGAAAACATTTTTCACGTTCGCAATGATGTGCGCGCAACAAGGTTTCGCTTCACTCGCAGTAACCGAACCCGGATTCGGAAAATCAGAAGGCAAGGCTGATTTTATGGGCCCAAAATCTATTGAGGCCTTTGCCGTTGGCTTCAAGAGATTTAGGCGGGAGCATTTTGTCGATGCGGAAAAGATGGGCGTTTATGGTTACTCACGCGGCGGAATGGCGGCATCGTTATTGACTGTCAAACTCGGCAAAGCAGTCAAAGCAGCAGTTTTCGGCGCAGGCGCTTATGATTTCAAAAAGGCTTACGACGAAACGAAGTTTGACAGTATTCGTGAGAACATCAAGACCGAAACCGGATTAACGGAAAAAGCAATCCGCGAGCGTTCGTCGATTCTACAAATGCAGAAACTCAAAGCTCCGGTGCTTATTATTCACGGTGCAAATGACGAAAACGTTCCGACCAATCAAGCGCTGCTCTTGCGCGATCGTTTGACCTTACTCAAGAAAGACTTTGAGATCATTATTCTTGCCGACCACAAGCATGGGCAATTTAAGTCAAACTTTATTTCGCCCGTGATTGATTTTTTCCGCCGCAAGCTACAGGGCGTTCCAGCAAACCTCTAGCGAGTTGATCCAGGAGTCTGACAAAATCGTTAGGACTCTTCGCGAGGTCCATCAAACACGTAACCGGGCGAGGTCTCGCAAAGTATGACATCATAACTCTCAAGCATTGGCATTGCGATAGCTTCCAGTTCGTTCTTCCACAACTTACCTTCGTAGAAAGCGTTCTTCATTTGGTCTCGTTCATCCAGGGACGGAAAACTGCGCAACCAAACGAATTTGTTGGGATTCTCAAGATCAAGCAATGGACCAAGTATTTTCATCCCATGTGAGCGTAGCGCTGGTATGGCCCGCGTTTCGAAGAACTTGATGAACTCCGCGCGGAGCCCTGGCTTGATTCTATAGCTTCGGACTTCTACTACCATTGTTACCCTCCTAAGGCATTATGGAACAATCTAATCTCTAACTTTGTCGAGAAGGAATATAATCTGACCTATGATCTCCATCAAGAAGGCACCTGCAGGTAACCGTGCTCGCCTTCGACGCCCCAATCCGGTCGGTGGATGTCCGCTGACGGCTGCGCTGGCGGCGATTGGCGGCAAATGGAAACTGATCATCGTGTACTGGTTGGCGGAATCACCGAAACACTTTGCAGCTCTTCGGCGGGTCATGCCCGGCATCTCGCAGAAGGTCCTCACGGAGCAGCTCCGCGAACTAATTAGTGACGGAATCCTACAGCGACAACCGAAGGGCGCGATCCCAGCTCCCGTTGAGTATTCGCTGACCGACTATGGTCAATCAGTGTTGCCGCTGGTAGAGGATGTTCGCGTCTGGGGCAGAGCCCATATGGAGCGCACGACCTCTCAGACTGATGAGCCCATGAATGGTCCATAGTCGTGCGATGAGGCCAAATCATCAAAAGCTTGCGCCGGCGGCGGCGGTCTAAACAACCTTATACAGGAGTGGTGAACCTATATGACATTCGTACTCTTAAATAATGCCGTTAGCGTTCGAAGCTTCCTATTCTCGATAACATAAAATGTTGTTGGAGGTTAGCTGTAATGAAGAAGATTGTAAGATTGTCGCTTGTCTTGTCTATAGCAGTCACCAACATCCTGGCACAAGCCCTTAGTTCAACCGCCCAGAATGTAGAAAAGAAGAGAAATTCTGATCCCGATGCTGCTCAAATAGTCACATCTGACATCGCCCTCTTCTGGAAAGCCCATGATATGGCTGAACCGGAGAACGATTTAATCGTGTTTCGAGATCAATATCTCAGGAAAGGAAGTATCGGACTTAAAGAATTCACAAGGACGAGGATTGGCAGTTCCTGCGGACTGGTTGATGCCATCAGTCAACATCCGAAATATTACGCTTCTCTGCGAGAGAGGTCTCTCCAACTTGACTCCTACAAAGACTCTATGAGAGCGAGCTTTCGTAAGCTGAAAGGAATACATGATGCAGCGGTATTTCCTGATATCTATTTCCTCATGGGCAAAATGAATTCTGCGGGAACTCTGACGAACCAAGGATTGCTAATTGGTGTAGATATGTTCGGGAGAACAAAGAACATGCCTCTCGAAGAACTTAGCGATTGGCACAAGGCGGTTATCAAACCAATCGAGGCTATACCTTTTGTGGTAGCGCATGAACTTATCCACTATCAGCAGAAATATCCAACCGATCACACGACTTTGCTTCAGCAAGCCATCAATGAAGGTAGTGCGGATTTTATTGCTGAATTGATCGCGGGCGGTCATGGAAATGAACACCTTCATGGATACGGAAATCCGCGCGAGAAAGAACTATGGCTGGAGTTCAAAAAGGAGATGATGGGAACAGATTCAAGCAATTGGCTTTATCAGGGAGATAAAGCGAAAGACAGGCCAGCAGACCTGGGCTATTACATCGGTTACAAGATATGCGAAGCTTGTTATAAAAATGCTCCAGACAAAAAGCAGGCGTTTAACGATATTCTCGAAATCAAGGACTTCGAGCATTTCTTGAAGGCAAGCCGGTACGAGGAAAAATTCAAAAGTTAGTGTCAACTCTATGCACAGCGATCTTCTGTTTGAGACAAATCGATTTAATCTTTCTGAAGTGAAAGAACACTTCATTAATCCTTGTTGTTTCGGCGAGGACCTTGCCGCCTGGCTACGAGGCAAGCTTCTCGAAGCGGGCTCCGAGGTGACTGCGCCCGATCAGGAGGACTGGGGCTGGTACATAGAGGCAAATTACAACGGGAGCTGGTATTTTGTCGGCATGGGGGGAAATGCCGACGAAGGCGGTCAGTATAGTAATCAGGGCGAATGGCGCATTATGGTGGAAAAGCGTCTCTCCTTATGGGGAAAGCTGACGGGGAGGAACGAGCTATCCGAAGCCGGCGACATGATGGCCGCCATCCGGGATATCTTGGAGGCGGAAACCGATTTCACAAACGTGCGCTACGAATAACACCGGTTAAGTGTGGGCCACTCATAGATATGAAGAAGATCATAGGCTTACTTCTCCCTTTCGTACTTTTCTGCGGATGCCAGTTCTCCGATATGGGTTATCGGTTTCATGCAGGATATCAGGCGAAAAGATCCGGCTGTCGGATCCAATTGCTCTCTCAAGGTTATGTGAAGTTCGGACATGATCTCGCTGATTCGTCGCTCTCGCTTGTACAGTTTTGTCCTTTGTCTGGATCTCCTGGCAAGCCTTTCCGCGTTGAAATGTTAGAGGTGCCCAATGAACGGATTAAAGTTGCGTGCGAGGATCTTGGCATGCCTTTAACGGATTGGAAGAGTTCAAAGGAGTTACTTTTCGGTTTACTTTCAAAGGCTGGATATAAAGATATGGTTCCCGAGGAAGTGGAAGGATTAGCTAGAGTCATGATCAGTTCTTTAGCTGGTCCAAAAGGAGTCGTACTTGAAGGCCAAATTGACTCCGTAGATGTTCTCCAGACCAAGATTGAATACGCTTACGAAGGAAATAGAAGCAAACCCCAAAAAGAATGGATCGATGCTTCAGAGTTATCCCGGTGTGGAACGTGAAATGGTCGCGCCTAACTCCTTTTATTCCAGTATAAGGACAAGTCGGTGGCTTCAGCTTCAAAGACCTCGATTTATGCGGCGATCGTCGGTAATCTGGCGATTGCGGTGACGAAATTCGTTGCCGCCGCCTTCTCCGGAAGCGGGGCCATGCTCTCGGAGGCAATTCACTCGGTCGTTGATACGGGTAACGGAGCACTGATGCTCCTCGGTATCTACAGAAGCCAAAAACCGCCCGACTTCGAGCATCCCTTCGGTCATGGGCGCGAACTCTACTTTTGGACACTAATCGTCGCCATCCTGGTCTTCGCCGTCGGCGGCGGCATCTCTCTCTACGAAGGCATCACGCACATCAAACATCCAACAAGGTCGCATGGTCCGGTTTGGAACTACACCGTGCTCGGCATTGCGGCGATATTCGAGGGCACTTCATGGTTATTTGGCTGGAAAGCATTTAGCGTCGAAAAAGGAAAGCGACGCATTCTCGAGGCCATCCACACCAGCAAAGACCCGACCAGTTTCTCTGTGCTGCTCGAAGACTCTGCCGCGCTAATCGGACTTCTTTTCGCCTTTCTCGGAATCTTTTTGGGGCGGCAACTGAGTATGCCGTATTTGGACGGAGTGGCATCCATGATGATCGGTGTGCTGCTGTGCGTTGTCGCGATGGTGATCGTTTATGAAAGCAAAGGACTGCTCATCGGTGAGGGACTTGACAGGCATACTCTGACAGAGCTGCGCACTCTGGTCCAAACCGATCCGGCGGTAGAGCGTGTCCAACACCTGAACACATTGTACCTGGGCGCGCATGAGGTGCTATTGACCATCGAACTCCACTTCCGCAGTAACATTTCTGCCGCTGAAGTAAGGAAAGCTGTAGGACGTCTGAGGGGTAAAATTCAAGTGCGCCACCCAGACATCACTCGCATCTTCTTCGGTGCAGAATCAATTACCGAGGAAAGCCAGGAGGATGTACTTGGGCCGCATACGGCTTCGGAGGTAAGAACTGTAAAGCTGAATGCCAAAACTTGACTTGATCGCAGGCATAATAATCTTAGTTTTTATAGGTGCGGTGTTTTCAATGTCACGGATCCACCAATTCGCGGACTCTCATTACTCGATGTTGGTCAGCGAAAGCTTGCTACATCATGGAACGTTTACCCTGGATAGCTATGCAATCCCTCGCCTCGCCCCAAAACAACAAATCGGCTACGTTTCCAATGGGAGTATTTATCAATTAGAGCTGGTAAACGGACACATCTACTATTTCATGCCGCCTGGAAGTTCAATCCTTTCCATACCGCACGTGGCCGTCATGAACGTCTTTGGCATTTCGGCGGCAAACCCGGACGGAACTTATAACGCTGAGGGCGAAGCAAAGATTGAGGCGACGCTTGCGGCGCTGTTAATGGCGACCCTGGCCGTCATCATATTTTTTACGAGTCGGCTTCTGCTCCCGGTTGGTTGGAGCGCTTTGCTCGCTTTGAGTAGCGCCCTCGGGACACAAATCTACTGCACTACATCCAGAGCGCTGTGGTCAGACACCTGGGGAATATTTCTGCTTGGATTCGTGATCTGGATGCTGCTTGCACAGGAGACAGGCAAACGTAGTATTCGACCCATATTGCTGGCAAGTTTGCTGTCATGGACCTACTTTGTGCGCCCGACATTCTGCCTGCCTATCGCGGCCATTACGATATATCTATTCATCTTTCACCGTTCGATCTTCATGCCATACGCTGTGACTGGTGTGCTTTGGTTCGCAGGCTTCGTCGCTTACTCATGGCACCATTACAGTCAAGTACTGCCTAATTACTATGCGGCAAGCCGTCTCAGCTTCGATACTTTTTGGATAGCACTAGCGGCCAATCTCATCAGCCCTTCCCGCGGCCTTTTAGTGTTTGTTCCCGTCCTTATTTTTGTTATCTACCTGTTGATACGCTATGCAAATGAGTTGGCCTCACTCAGACTGGTAGTCCTGTGCTTAAGCATTATTCTGATCCACCTGATTGTTGTCTCATGCTTTCCGCAGTGGTGGGGCGGACATTCCTTCGGCCCCCGATTTACTGCTGGTCTAGTGCCCTGGTTAGTCTTGCTCGGTATTCTCGCTGCTAAGGCAAGGCTGACACGATATGAGAAGACGGTTAAGAGTAGTTCTGCCGGTCGCAAACTGGAGCTGGCAGCGGGTAGCGTGCTTCTCATGTGCAGTCTGATCATCAACACTCTCGGGGCAACTGCTCATCGCACATGGCTGTGGAACATCCGCCCGGTCAACATTGATGAGCACCCAGAGCGAGTATGGGATTGGAAGAACCCGCAGTTCCTGGCAAGATAGAGACCAATGAAAACGCTTCCCTACCCTGAGACTTCGCGGTTTGAGTGATCCTTGACGGATCAAAGGCCGGCAATTAAGCGCCGGCCTTAAAGGTAGTCGGGTATTCAGCCTCTACTGATCCACTCGCCCGGCAATCAAAGTATTAAGGCGTGGGAGTTGTTGGTGTGTTTCGGCTCATGCCACGATTGATAAGCATCTTGACTTCCACACGCCGGTTTTGCGCGCGTCCCGCCGCCGTTGTGTTGTCAGCTACAGCATCCGATTTGCCGTAACCCATCGGTGTAATGAAACGGCGCAAAGGAATCTTATGATTTACTGCAAGGTACTGGACCACCGATTCCGCACGCTCCTGGCTGAGACGGAAATTCTTCGCCACGCTGCCCGTCGAGTCCGTATGCCCCGCAACCTCGATCACAAAACCTTTAGCAGTCTCAGCTTTGGCAGCCAGGTCATCAAGCTGTCTCTTGGCTTCTGGTGAAAGCACCGCGCTATTTACTCTGAAATTAACTGCGACAGTTTCCTGCACGTCGTAATCATCCAGGGCGGAAATGCGCTCGTTTGCCGCAGTCGATTCCTTTCTGGCCTCAGCGGCAACGGCATACAACTCATCCATCTGTCCTGCTATACGCTGCTGGTTTTCCTCAACCGGGTTGACACGCGTATCGGTTGTGATTGCAGCTCTCATGTCAGATTCATTGAACCTGATCTTATCTGCCACAAGCCTGCCTTGCTGATCACCGCGTCCCTCTACTTCAACAATCAACCCTCGTAAGAGATCTGTGACAGGATATTTCTTTCCGCTGCGAAGGAAACCTCCGTGGGTCTTAACACTCGTATTGTCAGTCAGGAGTACTTGATAATCCACGCGGCTCCTGTCTCGTAACGTGATCGTGTCGGCGTCGCGACTGATAACAACGCCTTTGAACTTCATTTTCGTTCCGCTAGGAACCGTGCGAATGTTTGAAGTTGAGTTGGTTGCGGTTTGCCCCAATGTGCCCAACGGTGTTGCTGCGAGTAGCAAAGCCAGACCGGACAGCAACATAAGCGATCGAGTGTTTCTGATTTGATCAATGCGCATGCTCAGACTCCTTGTTTATTGAACACGGAAAGCGGTAAGCATTCCGGGATTCTTGTGATTTTGCGTTGATCTAAGCGAATAGCTTAGTTGGGGGATCATTTAAGCGAACTGCTCGGTGGGGGAAGACTTAAAATAACCGAAACAAGAATAAAAATCTAGTGACCAAGCTCTCTGTCTGGTTTCACGTTATTAATGCTTGAGAGGGTCTAGGAATTTGGATTGAACCGGTAGCCGACCAGGGATCGGTGACGATGTAGCGGGGAGTCGAAGGATTAGACTCAATTTTTTTTCGCAGTTGTCCAATCTGAGAGGTTAGAAGTTCGATCAGACTGGTCTTACAGGTGAGCGCGTAAAGGCCTGAGCGTGCTAACCCAAATTGCTAAATCTCGACTTGCGACCCCATCTCTACAACCCTATCCGGAGGCAGACAGAAATATGCCGTCGCGCTTGTGGCATTTCTTGAGATCAGGGCAAAGATCTTTTCTCGCCAAATCGGCATGCCCGGACGTTTGCTGGCCATAATGGTCTCTCTACCAAGGAAGTAAGTCGTGTCTTCAGCATCGAATATGAGGTCTGCTGCATCCACTTTCTCCAGCACTTTCGGAATGTCCGGGTCTTCCATGTAGCCGTAAAAAACTCTTAGACGGTAGAAGCCATTCCCGATCGACTCGATTTCAACACGTTCCTCCGGGTCAACGTATGGCACCTGTTTGGTCTTGACTGTGAGAAACAGCACTCGCTGGTGCAGCACCTTGTTGTGTTCAAGATTTTGCAGGAGAGCTGGGGGAGTCCTGGTGGCATTCCCATTCATGAAGACGGCCGTACCGCGAACTCGCGTAGGCGGGCGCCGCGCGACTTCCTGAAGAAACTCCTCCAGGAGTTGCGCCTCAGATTGAATTCGCTCGCTAAGAATTCGCCGTCCTTTCTTCCACGTCGTCATTATAGTGAAGACAATGGCGGCCAAAAGCAGAGGAAACCATCCGCCATGCGCCACCTTGATAATGTTGGCGCCGAAGAACGCCAGGTCGATAACGAGGAAGAAAGCGGCCAGCGAGCCTGCCGTGAGGAAACTCCACCCCCAACGCTCGCGGGCGACGACGTAGAACAGGATCGTCGTGATCACCATCGTCGAAGTGACCGCCACACCGTAGGCCGCCGCCAGGTTGCTCGAAGTACGGAAGCCGACGACGATGGCGATACAGCCAATCATCAACGCCCAGTTAACTCCCGGAATGTAGATCTGCCCAAACTCTCTGCTAGACGTGTGATTGATTTTCAGACGAGGGCTGAAGCCGAGTTGAACGGCCTGCATAGTGAGCGAGAACGCGCCGGTGATGACAGCCTGCGAAGCGATCACCGCCGAGGCGGTCGCGAGCACGATCATCGGGTAGAGCGCCCACGCAGGTGCAAGACGGTAGAAAGGGTTCTCTGCGGCGGCCGGATTCTCAAGCAGGAGAGCGCCCTGACCGAAGTAGTTGAGAATCAAGGAGGGAAGGACAAGAGTGAACCAAGCAAGCCGGATCGGGCGCATGCCGAAATGGCCCATGTCAGCGTAGAGCGCCTCCCCGCCGGTGACCACTAAAAATACCGAACCCAGGATCAGGAAGCCATGCCACCCATTCCGAAGAAAGAAGTCCACGCCGTGAAGAGGGTTGATGGCCGCAAATACTTCGGGGTAACGCACGATTTGTGAGACGCCCAGCACGGCCAGCGCCGCAAACCAGAGTAACATCACGGGGCCGAACACTCGGCCAATTCGTGCCGTTCCCCGACTCTGAAAAACGAACAACGCGACAATGATCACAATCGTGATCGGTACGACGTAGTCGCTGAAAAGTGGCGTTGCGACGGTCAAACCTTCCATCGCGCCCAGGACGGATATCGCCGGTGTAATCATCCCGTCACCATAGAGTAAAGCAGCGCCGAAAATGCCCATCACAATTAGCAGCCAACGCTCGGTTCTGCCCGAAGGTTTGATCGGCGTGGCCAGCGCCGTGAGCGATAGAATTCCTCCTTCCCCGTGATTGTCGGCGTTTAGAACGAAGACTAAATACTTGACCGAGATGACTATGATGAGAGACCAGAAAATCAAAGACAGCACACCGAGAATGTTGGCAGCAGTTGGCTCAATGGAGTGCGGCCCATGGAAGCATTCCCTAAGGGCATAGAGTGGGCTGGTGCCGATATCACCGTAAACGACGCCCAGGGCGGCAAGTGAGAGCACAAGGAGATAACGCCCGCGTGGGCTAACACGGGGGATATGTCCTCCGGCTGATGTCGAGTGGATGTCAGTCGCTGGTGACTCTGTCATAGTTTGTCCGCGAAATAGATGAAAACACAGTTCTCACGCATTATCATCTCATCAGCCAGGTCGAGCTACAACGTTCAATTTAGCTGAGGAATGGCTGCTCCAAGTGTAAACGCAACGCACATAGCATTGCATAAAAGTTGTAAAAGATTCTGTAAAGAGCCCGGAATCCTGGCGCACCGTAACGATGAGCGGCATGAAATAGACCCGGCCCGAATGAACCCTGGCAACATACTTCCGGCGCCTTAGCCCGACCCCCGAATTGGCATTTCTCCCTGCTCATTTTCCTTATCTGTCCTTTTCCTCTCAATGGAGAACGGTCCCCTTCAGTTTGCCGTTTCTTCGAATCCTGATGGATTCGCAGTAATGCTTAGCAATCAGCGACGCTGGACCCGCTAATAAAGTAGAAAGTTTCCAAAGCGAAATGGTACAATAATTGCCAATCGGGGAGTGGGCTGCTCCCGAGGGATTGAAGGCAATTCCATCCCAGATAAACCCGACCATACTTACATCACAGTATTCAAACGCTGCTCCTCCAGACCAACTCATAAGAAGTCTCCTCGCCAGGCTAGAACGCCACGCCGTACAGCGCACTCAGCTATAGGCTTAGGCACCAAACAAGACCGTGGAGAACATGCAATGTCCCATAAAATTTTGATTGTTGATGACGAGCCATCCAACCTGCGATTGCTCGAGAGGTTGTTCCGACGCGATCACAATGTGATCTCGGCTCCGAACGGTATCGAAGCAATGCGCTTATTGGAACAGCATGATATTGCCCTGGTCATCACCGACCAACGGATGCCCGGGATGTCCGGAATCGAACTCCTGAAGCATACGGCGAGTCTCAGGCCGCACATGGTCCGTATTATCCTTACCGGCTTCATTGACGTGGGGGAGCTGGTCGAGGCTATCAACTGCGGTCAGATCTACAAGTACGTCACTAAGCCGTGGAATAACGACGAATTGAGGCTTACCGTCGAGCGCGCCCTCCAGCATTACGAAACCAACCGGTCACGACATGAACTCGCGCATGTGAATGAGCGTCTGGTCTCTCAGATGAAGGCTATGACACGAAGTTTCGTGCGCTCCGTTGCCGACGCACTGGAAGCGAAAGACGAATACATCCACGGTCACTCGCGACGGGTCGGAGGCTATGCTGTCGCCATCGGTCGCCGGATGGAGCTCGACGAAACCTCGCTCGAACAATTACGCCTCGCCGCGTTCCTGCATGACGTCGGAAAGATCGGTACGCCCGAACATATCTTATTGAAGCCGGGTTCCCTGTCCAGCGAAGAACATGCAGTTATGCGACTCCATCCAAGGCGTGGCGCGCGCATGCTCACCGGAATTGCCGATATGGAAAAGGTCGCAGAAGCAGTCTTACATCACCACGAACACTTCGACGGCACGGGCTACCCTAACCTTCTGCAGGGCGAGCAGATTCCGATTTTGTCGCGCATCATCCTGGTGGCAGATGCTTACGACGCGCTGACGAGCCCGCGGCCCTTCCGCCCAGCTTGCTCCCACCTTGAGGCTATTGATCAACTTGAAAAGGCTGCCGGATCGCAATTTGATCCCGAAGTGGTACGCGCCTTTACCGGGATTGAGGCACTGCAACGGATCCGCATGGCGGTGGTGACGGGTCCGGAGAGCATGCGACTCTCGCCTTTTTGGCTCTCGTCCGCTTCAAGCGAAAGCACTTTTGCGGAGCTGATCACCGAAATAGAAACTGAGCCCTTAATCGCTGCCTCGGTTTTGCGTGCGGCTAACAGCGAAAGTGATGGGCCACCTACAGCCAGCCTCCACGCGGCATTCGTGCGATTGGGCGACAGTCGTGTGCGCGAGATCGCGGCGTTTTCCAACTCGTCCACTGAACGCGATGCAGCCGGCGTCCGATTATGGGAGCACTCGTTGCGTACTGCTGAGGCGATGCGGCTGCTTTCGGAAAAGGCCGGGATAATCAATGCAGACGAGGCATACGCGCTCGGACTCTTACACGACCTCGGAGAAGCGCTTCTCTTTCAACTCTTCCCAGTTAAGATGAGTCAGATACAGCTTTCCTCAGACAGCGATCGGAGCGAGCAGGAGCTAGCGGAATTTGGTGTGGACCACGCCCAGATCGGGCAATGGGTTCTTGAGTCGTGCGGGTTTCCAACCAAACTGGCAGCTGCTGTGCAAGCGCACCATGACGTAGCACGTATCAACTCGTCCGTGGCGCTGATGCTGCATTTGGCGAACGCGATAGCGCATGCAGACACCCCATACAAAGTGGCTGCGGCCGAGATTATCGACAACGATCAACTTTATACCCTGGGACTGAGTCGCAATGATCTGTTCCGCATCCATACCTGTATTGAAAGCGTTATTGAACAGAAGGCTGGATCCTGTTTGCTGACAGGCTCCTGAAAAAAATCTCTGCGAGCGAGGGCCACTCATCTGGCGTCGTCGCAAGGGCAGCCTCGACATTAGCGCCCTGGTCTTCCTTTTCCCTTCGATAGTTTCCAATCCGCTCCGGCAAGTCCTGCGCTCGAATTGCCGTGCCCGGTCATCAGCACGACCTTCGTTTCCGGCAGCTCCGCTTTGAAACGTCGCAAGACACTGAAACCGTCGGCGCCGCCAAGCATGACGTCACAGAACACGACACACCAATCGCGCTCCCGTAGCATCTCGAAGGCGTTCTCGGCTGAATCGGCTTCGCTTATCTCCCAGCCGTCATCCTTAAGTACGTCACCTCAAACTTTCTTACCTGTGGCTCACCATCGATTACAAGTGCTTGCATATACTTCTCGTTTCGTTAATTCTTCCATACATCCGAGACGCGACTCGGCGCGCCATTCAGGAGGGCGATGCGCTCCCTTGTGAAAGTTGCCCGGCATCCACCTGCAATAGTGTCTCCAACGCTTCTACAGTTAATGCTTTGCTGATCAGATAGCCTTGAATTTCATCGCACCTGAGCAAACGCAGAAACCGCAACTGTTCCTTTGTCTCAACGCCTTCTGCTACAACCCGCAGTCGCAAGTTGTGCGCAAGTGTGACTATCGCCATCACGAGAGCAGCATCGTCAGGATCCGTAGTCAGATCTCGGACAAAAGACTGGTCGATTTTCAATGAGTTAATAGGCAAACGTTTCAGGTAAGAGAGTGAGGAGAAGCCGGTGCCGAAATCATCTACCGAAACTGTGACACCCTGTCTCTTGAGGCCGGTGAGCACGTCGACGGCGACGTTACTCATGATCGAGCTCTCAGTCAGTTCCAACTCCAGGTAACCCGGCGCAAGGCCAACTTCGTTCAGGATACGTATCACCGTTTCCGCTAAATCTTGCTGTTGAAATTGCCCTGCGGAAATGTTTACTCCGACACTGATAGCTGGAAAACCCTTGTCCTGCCATTTGCGATTTTGCCTGCAGGCCGTACGCAAAACCCATTCGCCTAGCGGCAGTATCAAACCTGTCTCTTCAGCGAGGGGAATAAACTCCGCGGGCGATATGAGCCCCAATTCTGGGTGCTGCCAACGCACAAGGGCTTCTACGCCGATGATCTGCAGAGAATCAATCTCGACGCGAGGCTGGTAGTGAATCAAAAACTCTTCATTGTCTACTGCATGGCGAAGACTGGTCTCAAGCGCAAAGCGTTTTGACGCCCTGGCATGCATATCGGCCGTGTAGAATTGATAAGCGTTTCCGCCCGATTTCTTAGCCAGGTAAAGAGCGGCACCCGCATTCTTAATCAGACTATTGCTTTCTTTGCCGTCATCAGGAAACATACTGACGCCAACACTGGCGCTCGCAAAGAGCTCCTGTTCGTCCAGCTTAAGGGAGCGATTCAAGTTTTCCCGGATGCAGCCAATGATTTCTACGACGTCTTCCGCCCCTTCGATATGAGACAACATAACGGCCAGATCACCACCGAAGCGTGCTACTGTATCGCTCTCGCTGACACACGCCCTTACGCGAACTGCTAATTCTTTGAGCAGCTGATCTCCCAAGGCATGCCCTAGTGTATCATTCACTTTTTTCAACTGATCAAATGAGATAAAAAGGACGGCGATCATTTTACCGATGCGCTGTGCTGAGGATACCGCCTGAGCAAGCCGATCCTCGAAAAGCGTGCGGTTGGGTAGTTCCGTCAGAGTATCGTAATAGGCGAGACGGTTCACCTCCGCAGTGCGTTCCTTTAGCAGACTCTCCAGTTGGTCCTTGTAACGCCTCTTTTCTCTGAGCAACAGGCACTGCTTCACTGCTCGTTCGACCGCGGCTTCGACTTGCCGGATTTCAAGAGGCTTCATGACGTAGTCGAATGCGCCGGCGTGGATCGCTTCAATGGCAGTCTCAATGTTACTTTGCCCGCTAGTCATTAGGACGATGCTATCTGGAGAGATTGCATGCACATGAGGTACAAGTTCCAACCCGCTCATTGCACCCATGTTTATGTCGCTAATCACAAGTTCAAAGGGCTCCAGGCCCAGCACCCGCAGAGCGTCCTCAGCCGAGCTAACCTGGTGGCAGTCATAGGTAGGGCCTAAGATGTCTAACAATAGCAGTCTGATTTCCTCCTCATCATCGATGATGAGGATTCTCGGCTTTTTGTTTTTATCTAATTCCATTTTCCGTAGACTGTGGAGGAGTGGCACGCTCGCTCGTTTCCTGGCCACGCTTAGAATTTAAGAACCTCGTCAATTAGGATCCAACTCTTCTCTCACCTTTGGCGCCACGGTAGTATAGAAGTGGTAAAGAGGAGCTCGAAAATGAGGCGCCTGCGTAGACGCGTCTATGCACCTTCCCGTATCACGGGGAGGTAATCGAAGTAAAGTATTATTTTTGAGACG
>Ga0137372_10001359_pt1 | contig 23569 bp, 27 predicted proteins | sample SagtaG_6_FD_104911 | JGI IMG/M metagenome (GOLD analysis project Ga0137372, IMG submission 104911) | Vadose zone soil microbial communities from Sagehorn Ranch, Mendocino, California, USA - Sage1_R_60_16 metaG | ecosystem: Environmental > Terrestrial > Soil > Vadose zone | place: USA...
GCGAAGATCTCGCTAGCGTGCGTCCGCGTCCGGGTTCTGATTCGAGTCTGACGAGCGCGCGGCGTCTCGCGAGGACCCGTTTCGCCGCGGATGCAGGACGCGGCCGACGGTGTCCGACGCGATATAGCCCGCGATGCTCGGGTTCTCCTGCAGCCGCCGCAGCGAGTACTCGTACCAATACGAGCCGAAGGGGACGTAGATGCGCAGCCGGTGACCCTCCGCGACCAGCGCGTCTCCGACCTCGCCACGCACGCCGAGCAGCATCTGGAACTCGTACGCGTCGCCGGAGAGCGCCCGCTGGCGGACGATCCGCTTCGCCTCCTCGATCAGCCACTCGTCATGCGTGGCGATTCCGACGTGACAGCCAGCGTCGAACAGCGCTTCGAGCGTGTTCACGAAGCTCGTCTGCACGGCGTGGAAGTCGCGGAACTGGATGTCGGGCGACTCGACGTAGATCCCCTTGCAGACTCTGACGTTGGGTCGCAGGTCGGCGAGCGCGCCGACGTCCGAGAGGGTCCGCTTCAACGAGGCCTGGAGCACGATGCCGACATCGTCGAAGCCGGTTTCGCGGAGCTCGCGGTAGATCGCGAGAGTCGCGTCGGTCGTGGTCGCGTCCTCCATGTCGATCCGGACGAAGTTGCCGCGCACGCGGGCCCTGTGCACGAGCCGCTGCAGGTTCCGCTTGCAGAGGCCGACGTCCAGCTCCAGGCCGAGCGCGGTCGGCTTGACGCTGATGTTCGAGTCGAGGTGGCGCCGGTCGATCTCCGCGAGCACCTCCTCGTACGCGCTCGCGATCACGTGCGTCTCGTCCTCGTTGGTGATCTCCTCGCCGAGGACGTCGATCGTCGCAAGCTTCCTCTCTCGATTCAGCGCGCGGACAGTCGCCGTTGCGTCCGTGAGCTCGGGACCGGCGATGTAGCGGGACGAAATGTGGCGGACAACCGGTCGCGGCACCGCCGGAAGCAGGCGAACGATCGCGCGATCCAGGAGCGCCATCGGCGCGGCGGATTCTACGTCTCGCGCATGAAGCCCTGGCGGGCAGCGCTGACCAGCGCGACCGCCTCGGGAAAGAGGACGCGCATGGCGTCGCGAAGCGCGATTGCCTGCTGGTCCGGACCGCCCTCGACCGACATCCGCTTCAGGGCGGCGGACGTGAGATCGACTGCCGTGTTCAGCGTCAGCGTCGCGAACTGCTCGCGCTGCGCCTCCTGGACCGACTCGGCCTGATGCTCGGCGAACTCACGGAGACCGCGCAGGAGATCCTCGGGATCCCCGCCGAGTGGAAAGCCGAAGCCGCCTCCTTCCATGTCTCCAGGGTAACGGTCCGGGGTCAGGCTTCGAGCTCCTTGTGCTCCCCGCGCCTGATCGCCTTGATCACGTCGCGCCATTTGCGCTCGGACCACGCGTGCGGAACCCGCCAGGCGTCGATCCCGGCCCACAGCGACACCACGAAGATGCGCACGAGCGGTGTGCCGGGATTCGGCAGGGGGTCGTTCCCGTTCGCGCGCGCGTGGCCGAAGAGCGAGAAGCCGCGCAGGTCGACCTCGACGCCTTCGGGGACGTAGACGTCGGCCGTCGCGAACGCTCCGAACACCACGATCGTGATCACGTCGCCCTCGAGCGTCGCCTGGCGCAGGTCGAGATCGATGTTGCCGAATGCAGCAACACATCCGACGCGCCGGCGCACGCGGATCCTCCCCTCGCGCTCGGTCGAACCGAAGAGCGACAACAGGAAGCGAATCGGCCGCCGGCGCGACACGACGCCCTCCCCGCGTCCGGCAGGAAGATCGCGCACGAGCTCGTCGAGCTCGGCGTGGGTGCGCGCGTCGTACGCGCTCGTCATCCGCTCGACGAACTCCTCGAGCGTCAGCCGCCCCTCGGCGGAGGCGTCCCGCAGGCGCATGACGATCTGCTCGCGGTCGGCGTCGGACGCGCGTACGGCGGGAAGCTCGTCGCTCATCTCAGCTCCTGCTTATACGCCGATTCGACGTCGTGGAGCAAGGAGTCGACCGCCTGGAGCGAGGCGGCGACGTCCGGCGTCCCGATGCTGTCGAGATACGCGGGGGTCGCCACGCGTGGATGGACGACCTCGATCCCGGCGGCTTCCTCGGCGATCTCGCAGAGCGCGACAAGCGAGACGGCCTCGCGCACCAGCGAGCGGCTGGTCAGAGCGTCCCCGTGCTCGTCGAGCGCGAGCCAGGAAAGCTCGCCGTCCCGTTCGTAGGAGTAGACGTAGACGCGCGCGCCCTCGGACGGCTCGGCGACGAGCGCCGCGGCGACCCGCTCGCCTGCTGCCGCAAATCCCGACGCCTGCTCGGCGGAGCGGCGGAGGTCGTCTTCCAGCGCCATGAACGGAGCATAGGAGCATGCATAGACTCACTCCCCGTGGCAACGACCACTGCGCGCACGCTGTTCGCGCCGCTCGGCCCGACCTACGACCGGTATAGCGCGCTGCTGTCGTTCGGACAGGATCCGCGCTGGCGCCGCTTCCTCGTCTCGCGACTCGGCGTCGGCGCGGAGGACACGGTGCTCGACGTCGCGACTGGCACGGGACTCGTCGCGCGCGAGCTCGTCCGCCGCTTCGGCTGCTCGGTCGTCGCGGTCGACCAGAGCCCGGAGATGCTCGCCGTCGCGGCCGAGCGAACGCGCGGGCTGCCGATCCGGCTCGTCGAAGGCCGCGCGGAGGAGCTGGCGTTCGCGGACGGCGAGTTCTCGGCGCTGACCTTCACCTATTTGCTGCGTTACGTCGACGATCCGCAGGCCACCGTGCGCGAGCTGGCGCGCGTCGTGCGACCCGGCGGCACGATCGCGATGCTCGAGTTCGCACTCCCTCGCGGCGTCTGGCGACCGCCCTGGGAGCTCTGGGTCCGCGTCGGACTGCCCGTGGCCGGACGCCTGATCTCACCAGGCTGGCGCGACGTGGGCGGCTTCCTCGGCCCGAGCATCCGCGACTTCTGGCAGCGGCACGATCCGGTCGCGCTGTTCCGTGCAGCCGGGATCGACGACGTGCGCGCGCGGCGGCTCAGCCTCGGCGGAGGCGTCGTCGTCTGGGGCCGCCGGCGGTGAGCGCCGAGACGCGGCCTGCCTTCTACGCGCTCGCGCGCGGCGGCTGGCGCGACTACGTCACGCTGTTGCATCCGCCGTACACGCTGTGGCACCTGTCGTACGTCGCGGTCGGAGCAGGTCTCGCGTCGCCCTTCTCGTGGACACGCTGCGCTGCGGCGCTCGCCGCGTTTGCGCTGGGGATGGGTGTCGGGGCTCACGCTCTCGACGAGCTGCGCGGACACCCGTTGCAGACGCGGATCCCGGACCGGACGCTCTGGTCGCTCGCCGTGGTCGGGATCGCAGCCGCGACGGCTCTCGGGATCTACGCGTGCGTCGCATGGACGTGGTGGCTCACGCCGTTCGTCGTCGCCGGCGCGTTCATCGTCGTCGCTTACAACCTCGAGCTGTTCGGCGGCGCGTTCCATTCGACGCTCTGGTTCGCGCTCGCGTGGGGCGCCCTCCCCGCGCTCTCGGCGTATGTCGTGCAGGCCGAGACGGTGCGGGTCGAGGCGGTCGCCGCAGCGCTCTACGCGGCCCTGCTCTCGTACGCGCAGCGCGTTCTTTCCACGCAGGTACGAGCCGCGCGGCGGCAGGAAGGGACGGTGCTCGCCGAGCTGGAGATCGCGCTCATGGTGCTCGCCGCGGCGGCCGTCGCGCTCGGTACGGCCTTGCTCGTCCTGCACTTACGATGAACGGCGTGCACGAGGTCGACATCCTTCGCGTCGCGTTCGCGATTTCCATTGCGCTTGCTGCCCTCTCGATCGTTGGTGCGGCCCTCGACCGGGTCTCGCAGCGCGTCGTCTACGGCGTCGCCGCGGCAATCGGCGGCGGGGCGCTCATAGGCTGGGTGCTGTTCGCGCTCGATCCCCGAGCGGAGCTCGCCGTCCCGGCCGCGGGGCTCACCGCGTCGGCGCTCGCAGCGGCCGCCGCGATCGCCGTCCGCCGCGGCGTGCAGCACGCGCGCAGGGTCGAGGCCGAGATCGCAACCGCCGAGGCGCGCCTGGCGGCGGTCGTCACCCGCGGCGCAGACGAGCGCTCCGCGGAGCTCGAGCGCATATTGGCGCGCGCCCGCTCCGAATCGCTCTCGCTCATCGCCGACGAGGAGCGCCGCATAGTCGAGTCCCGCCGCGCCGCGATCGCGGAGCGCGAGCGTACCGCCGCGCACGAGCTGAGCGACGCGCTCTCCGAGACGCAGCGGAGGGTCGAGCAGCGCCTCGCCGCGTGGACCGAGGATCTCGAGCGCGCCCAGGGGAACCTGTTCGAGCAGCTTCAGACGCTCGCCGGCCGGCAGCGGCGCCTGATCCAGGAGGCGGAGGAACGGCTCGCCGTCGACGCTGAAAGACTCGAATCGGAGAGCGAGGTCCAGCGCGGCGCATTCGTGAAGCTTCGTGAGGAAGTCGAGCGTGCAGCCGAGCGGTCGATCGAGAACGCGCGCGCCGAGCTCGAGGCGCACACGGTCGAGAGACGCCAGGCGTTGCACGAGTTGACCGAGCGGCTGCGACTACGCGAGACCGAGCTGCGCACCGCGCTCGAGCGCGAGCAGACCGAAGCGCTGCAGAGCATCCAGGCGACGTTCCAGGACGTCGAACGACGACTCGTCGAACGCCTCGAGCGCGTCGTCGAGCGCACGACCTCGCAGTATGTCGACGTCGCGACGGCGCAGTTCTCCGATGCAATCAAGCGCTCACGCGAAGATTCGGCGAAACGGCTCTCCCGCGAGCTCGAGCGTGCAGTCGAGTCCTTCGCCCACGAAGCCGAAGGGATGATGTCCGAGCGTGTGGCGAACGTCGGTCAGGCCGCGGCGCAACGGCTCGAACGCCGTCTTGCAGACGCCGAAACGGCGATCGAAGCGCGACGGGACGCAGTCCTCGCCTCCGTCGAGCAGCGCCTCGCAGCTGCGGAGCAGGAGCTTCGCCAGCGCCTGGAAGAGATTGCTGCGGACGGCGAGGCGGAGCGCGGCATCCTCGACGCGCGCCTGTTCGAGTTGCAACGCCGCCTCGATGCGGCGCTCGCGCACGCGCAAGCGCTCGAGTCGTAACGAGATCCAAACAAGTTTGCGCCAACTTCCAGATGGAAGGGATCGTCTAGGAGAACGCGAACGTGACCGCCACATGCCCGACACGATGTCCGAGATGATCCAGCTCACCCCCGCCACCGAAACGGAGCGGTCGAAGGTGGAAAGCTGGCGCCTGCACGTGTTGATCGAGGCGGGGTACCCGCTGCCGCTCGCCGAGCGGCTCGCCGGCAGCGAGGCCGACCTGCACATCGCCGTCGATCTCGTCAGGGCCGGCTGCAGCGCTCAGGTCGCAGCAGAGATTTTGCTCTAGCGGCCGCTGGCCCGTCACGCGGCGCGTGGCACGATGGGCGGGTGAAGGTCGAAGCCGTCGAGCACGGCGATCGCAAGGTCTATTCGGTCGCGTCGTTCAACAAGGGCGTCGCGTCGTGGATCTCGCGGCTGCCGACCGTGTGGATCGAGGGCGAGGTGACGGAGCTCCGGCGGCACGAACGCTGGGCGTCCGTGTTCTTCACGCTCAAGGATCCCGAGAACGGCGCCTGCCTCCCCGTCTCGATGCCGCGCGGCCGCTTCGACGCTCTTCGCCTCGACCTGGCGGACGGGGAGCGCGTGCACGTGTTCGGGCGTCCCGAGCTGTACGAGGCGCGCGGCGAGTTCCGCCTGCGCGCGCTGTCGGTCGAGCGTTTCGGCATCGGCGCGCACCTCGCTGCGATCGAGCGGCTGAAGACGAAGCTCGCCGGCGAGGGACTGTTCGCCGAGGAACGCAAGCGGCCGCTGCCGCGGCTCCCGCGACGGATCGGGCTGGTCACCGGCAACGACGCGGCGGCGAAGCGCGACGTGCTCACCACGATCGCCGCGCGCTTCCCGGCGGCGCGCGTGCTCGTCGCGGAGACCTACGTTCAGGGGCCGAAGGCGGCGCCTGCGATCACGGACGCGCTTCGCCGGCTGTGCGAGGAGCCCGAGATCGACGTCCTCGTCCTCGCCCGCGGCGGCGGCTCGTTCGAGGACCTGCTGCCCTTCAGCGAGGAACGCCTGGTGCGCGCAGTCGCCTCGTGCCCGGTACCGATCGTGTCCGCCGTCGGCCACGAGCAGGACACGCCGCTCTGCGATCTCGCGGCGGACGTTCGCGCGTCCACGCCGACCGCGGCCGGGAGGCTCGTCGTTCCCGACCTGAGCGAGCTGCTCGAGGGCCTCGGCCGCTCCCGTTCGGCGCTTCAGCGCTCCGTCCGTCGCTCGCTCGAGCGCGAGCGGCAGCGGCTGGTGCATGCGCGAACGAGGCTCGATCGGGCGCCGGAGCTCGCACTCGAGCGCAAGCGGGCATCGCTCGAGCACACGCGGGGTCGCCTGCGCGCGCTGTCGCCCCGCTCGACGCTCGCGCGCGGCTATGCCATCGTGCGCGCCGCGGACGGCATCGTCACGACCCCTCCGGGCTCGGGCGTGCATGTCGACGTCGAGGTGGCGGACGGCGCGTTCGGGGCGACCGTTGACTGAGCCGTCCTTCGAGGAGCTCGAGCGCGAGCTGGAGCAGATCGTGACGCGGCTGGAGCAGGGCAAGGTGTCGCTCGACGAGGCGATTGCCCTGTGGGAGCGCGGCGAGGAGCTGTACAAGCTCTGCGTCGGGAAGCTCGACTCCGCGCAGGGAAAGATCGAGGAGCTGGCGGCGCGGGTCGAATCCGCGAGGCCGTCGCCCTAGAGAGCGTCGTCGGAGTCGAGCGCGCACGCGCCCGGTTACGCGAACTGACGCGCGAGTCGCTCGCCGAGCTCGACTAGGTCCTCGCGCGCGCGTGTGTGATCGCCGCTGAAGTCGTCGCGCGCCGAGAACAGCTCGTAGCGCACGCCTGCCTCGCGGCAGCGGCGCACGACCTCCCCCGGAGCCTTGCCCGCCCACGTCGTCTCGTCGACGGCTCCTTCGCCCGTGACGACGAGGTCGTAGCCGCGCGGGTCGAAGCCGAGCTCGTCCATCACGAGCTCCGCTCCGGGCACGAGCTCGGCGCCGAGCGCCGCGAACGCACCGCCGAGAGCGCCCGCCGAGCCGGAGCCGGGAACGTCCGGCAGGCCGCGCAGCCGCTCCGCCAGCTCGTCGAACTGCTCCTCGGTCGCGCCCTTCTGCCGCCCGAACACGTACACGGCGTCGAGCAGCGGCGAGCGAACGTCGCACGCCACGCGCGTCGGCAACGGCAGCTCGCCGAGCACCTCGCGCATCCCGGCGCCGCCGTCCAGGGTCACGGTCCCGCCCAGGCAGACCAGCAACGTCTCCGCCTCGCGCGCCGCCGCAAGAATCAACTCCCCCAGTCCGCGCGAGGAAGCCCGCAGCGGATCGAGCCGCGGCACCGTGTGGAATCCGAGCGCCTGCGCCGACTCCACCACCCCCACCCTGCCTTGTGACACTTTGTCACTTGGCAGGAGAAGCCACCGCGCGCTGACCTTGCCGCCGAGCGGCGCCGAGACGTCCACCTCGCGCCACTCCCCGCCGAGCGCGCGCGCGAGGACGTCGAGTGTCCCGTCGCCGCCGTCCGCGACCGGGAACACCACCGCTTCAGCGCCGCCTGCGCGCAGCCCCTCAGCGAGCGCGTCAGCGGCGGCGACCGCCGACAAGACGTTCTTCAGGCTCGCCGGCGCTGCGATCGCCCGCATCGACCTCCTCCTCTGGCACCTCCGCCTGTGCCGCGTCTGGCATCCGCTTCAGCATCGCGAACGAGAGGCCCTCGCGCGCGAGGAACAGCACGCCGACGCCCACGCCGACCGACGCCTCGATCGCCTGCAGCCCGATCCCGAAGGCGAAGCCGCGTGCGTACGAGACTCCGTATTGGACGAGCGGCAGGGCGACCGCCGCCTGGAGCAGGCCGACGTTGCCCGGCCAGAGCGGAAAGACCGTCGCGACGTTCATCAGGACGAGCACGAGACCGGCGGCGGCAAGCCCCTGGTGGATGTGGAACGCACGCATCGCCGTCCAGACTGCGAAGAGCTGACAGACCCAGCCGGCGGTCTGGAAGAACACGGCCTGCGCCGCAGCGAGCGGCGTGTGCATCACCGCGAGGCCTTGCCGCGCCATCGCGACGAGCCGCCGCACGGCTCCGAGCCCGTCGAGCGGCGACCGGTGGCGTTGTCTCGCGCTGGCGATCGCGAAGGCGAGAAGCGCGATCCCGACGACGACGAAGATCGCGAGGCTCGTCACCGCCCACTGCGGAATCTTCGCAGCCAGGAGAACGTAGACGATCAGCGCGATCACCGGAACGAGGTCGAACACGCGGTGCGCGAACACGGTCCCGACGAGCGTCGCCCACATCCCGCGCCGCGCGGACATGCGCCGGTTGAGAACCGCGACGCGTGCGAGCTCGCCGATGCGCCCGGGCAGCACAGCGTTCGCGAACAGTCCGACGGAGAAAGCCGCGAACACGAGCCGGTACCGGGGCCGCGGCGGCGGCACCGCCTGCTCGATCACGGTCCCCCAGGCGATCGAACGGACGAGGACGGAGAGCAGGTTGAGCCCGATCGCCGCGAACACCCAGCGCCACCGCACGACGGTGAACGCGTCGGCGACGGCCGACCACGAAGGCCCGTGCCACCAGAACGCCGCGACGACGCCGATCGCCGCGACGAGCATGATGGCGACGCGCACCAACGGCGAACGAGGGACCCGGAGGCTCAAGCCGCAGCATCCTCGTAGATCTCGAGCAAGCGTCGCGCGATGCCGTTCCACGCGTACCGCTCCTGGACGAGCGCCCGCGCGGCGGTGCCCATCCGTTGCCGCGCTTCCTCGTCGTCGAGCACGTCGATCACTGCGGCAGCAAGTGCCTCGTGGTCTCCGGGCGGGAAGAGCACGCCGGTGTACCCCTCGAGCACGGCGCGATAGCCGGGGATGTCCGACGCGACGATCGGCACGGCGCACGCGAGCCCGCGCGTCAGGACCATCCCGAAAGACTCGCCGCCGAGCGACGACGCCACCTGCACCTTCGCGCGAAGCAACTCGTCCGTCAGCTCGTCGTTCGTGAGCACCCCGAGGACGTCGATGCCCTCGTCCGGAACGCGCTCTCGCGTGAGCACGAGGCGGACCGCCAGCGGATCCGCGCCGACGAGCCGCAGCCGCGCCCCGGTGCGGCGATGGATCTCCGGCCATGCCCGCAGCAGGACGTGCATCCCCTTGCGCGGCTCGTGCCTGCCGATGAAGACGACATGATGCGCGCGGTTTGCGGGATCCGCCTGCGGAGGGACGATCACGCCGTTCGGCACCAGGACATAGTCGCCCGGCAGCCAGCGATCGGCGGCCTCCAACGCCTGATCCGAGACCGCAATCCGCCTGTCGATCCGTTCTGCGAGCAGGTTGCCCCAGGTGTACCTGCCGAACTTGAGCCACCGGAGCTCTCCGCTCGCGTGGAAGGTGGCGACGGTCGGCCCGCTCCACAGCGCCACGGCGGCGACGCCGATCGCCGGAGTCATCGGCTCGTGCACGTGGATGACGTCGAATCGCTCGCGCTCGAAGATCCGCTTGATGCGACGCGGGACTGACGGGCTGAGCACGATGTTCGGCAGGGAGCCGTTCGCCGGCACGATCACCGACCGGCCCACCGGCAGCACGTACGAAGGCGGGTCCATGTGCCGCCCGAGCCCCGGGTGGAGGAGGTGCGTGAACGAGCCCGGAGGATCGTTCCCCATCACGAGCCACGCGTCGACCCCGAGCTCGCGCAGCGCGAGCAGCTGCTGTTCCGCGTGATCGACCACGCCGCCCCAAAAAGACCAGGAGTAAGGTACGACTATGCCCACTTTCACGGGAGGACCGTATCGCGTCGCCCGGTGGGCTTTTGCCGGTGCGTTTCTGCTCGTCCTGCTGACGGCCGGGTGCGGAGGCGGCGCGCTTGCGCTCGATCCGGTCGCCTCGGCCGCCGACCGGACGCTCGACAAGCAGACCGGGCGCTTCGCCATGACCGTCACCTTCGACGTGCCGTCAGTGGGGCGGAGCACGATCTCCGGCGAAGGGTCGTTCAGCGATCGGGCGATGCAGATGACGATGGACTTCCCGGACTTCGGGCAGGGCTCGCCGAGCTCGCTGGAGTTTCGGCTGCTCTATCCGGTGATGTACATGCACTTCGACGGTCTTCCCTCCGGCGTGCAACTGCTGCCGGACGGCAAGACCTGGGTGAAGGTCGACCTGCAGCGATCGCTGAAGAAGCTCGGGGTGAACCTGGCGAAGCTGGGCGGCGGGGAGTCGCCGACGGCGGCGCTCGCGCAGCTGCGAGGTTCGAAGGATGCGAAGAAGCTCGGAACGGAAACCGTCGACGGCGTGCAGACGACGCACTACCGCGTGAAGGTCGACCTCGACGCCGCGCTTGCCCGCGCGACGCCGAAGCAGCGCCAAGCCGTGCAGCAGCTCCTGCGCGCGGCGAGGGAGGACGGCGTCGACGTGACACCGACGAAGGTGGACGTCTGGATCGGCGACGACGGCCTCGTGCGACGCCTGACCGAGAAGCTGGGAACCGTCGGCACCGTGACGATGACGTTCTCGGACTACGGCGCGCCCGTGCAGATCGAGGCGCCGCCGGCGAGCGAGACGTCCGACCTCTCGACGCTGCTCCCGTACGGCTAGCCCTTTTCGGGCGGAACATGACCGCACTGCCGACCGGGACCGTCACGTTCCTCTTCACAGATGTGGAGGGCTCGACAGAGCTGATCACGACGATCGGCAAGGACGCGTACGCCACGGTGATCGGCGACCACCACCGTCTCGTCGAAGCGGCGGTCGCCGACGCGGCGGCCAGGTCGTGGACACGCAGGGCGACGCGTTCTTCGCAGCATTTCCCGGAGCGACGACGGCCGTGGCATGCGCGGCACGCCTGCAGCGCGACCTCGCCGAGACGGCACTGCACGTGCGGATCGGCCTCCACACCGGCCAGCCCTCGTTGACGTCGACGGGCTACGTGGGCCTCGACGTGCCGCGCGCCGCGCGCATCTGCGCAACTGCACACGGCGGCCAGGTGCTGCTCTCGCAGACGACGCGGGAGCTCGTCGAGGACGAGCTGCCCGACGGCGTGGGGCTGCGCGATCTCGGCGTGCACCGGCTCAAGGACTTGACAAGCGCGCAGCGGCTTTCCCAGCTCGTGATCCCGGCCTCCCCGACGAGTTCCCGTCGTTGCGAACGCTCGAGAACCGGCCGACGAACCTTCCCGTTCAGCCGACACCGCTCATCGGACGTGAGAGCGAACTCGCCGCCGTGGCGGGCTGCTGCGACGCGAAGACATCCGCCTGCTGACGCTTACGGGGCCGGGAGCCGCCGGGAAGACCCGGCTTGCCCTCCAGGCCGCCGCCGAGCTCGTCGAGGAGTTCCCGCAGGGCGTGTTCCTCGTGGCGCTCGAGCCGATCTCGGACCCGGCGCTGCTGCTGCCCACGATCGGGCTGGCGGCCACATCGGCGGTTCGAGGTGATCTCGAAACCGCAGCGCGCCTGCTCGGTGCGTCGGATGCGATCGAAGAGGAGATCGGCGAGAAGATTCAGGGATATGCAGCACGCGTCTTTGGGGAGACGGAGGCCCCCGTGCGCGATCGACTCGACGAGCCGCAGATCGGGGCCGCATACGCCGCGGGCAGACCGATGAGCCAGGCAGACGCCGTCGCGTACGCACTCGCGACCGTGACCGAGCGGGCGCCTCTCTAGACTGCTGGCATGTTCGAGGGCGGTCTGGCCGAGCTGCACACGCACCTCGGCGGCTCGGTCGCCTCCGACATCCTCTGGAGCCTCGCGCACGAGCAGGGCATCGCCCTCCCCGTCAAGGACTACTGGGAGTTCGACCGCCTCGTCACCGTCAGCGACCCGCGCGGCGTCGCGGACCTCGACGCGCTGGACGCGATCTACCACTGGACGGAGCTGATCCAGTCCTCCCCGCTCGCCGTCGAGCGCAGCGTGCACGCGGCGATCGGCGGCGCGTACCGCTCGCAGGGAATCACGACGCTCGAGCTGCGCTTCAACCCGATGCAGCGGAACCGGGGCGGCGAGCGCGACCTCGACCACATCATCCTCGCGGCGATCCGCGGCCTGGATCTCGCGCGGCTCGAGTACCCGCAGGTCCGCGCCGGCCTGATCCTGATGATGGACCGCACCTTCACAGAGCAGCAGAACACGGTGATCGTCGAGAAGGCGCTGCACTGGGCGCCGCGCGGCATCGTCGGGATCGACATCGCGGGGCCGCGCCCGGGCGGCGTGCGTTACGAGTACCGGCAGGTGGCGCCGATGATCGAGGAGGCGCGCAGGGGCGGCCTCGGCGTGACGATCCATGTCGGCGAGGAGGGCGGCGACAACGGCCGCGCGGAGATCGGCGAGGTGATCGAGGTGCTGCGGCCCGAGCGCATCGGCCACGGCATCCTCGCCGCCGGCGACGCGGAGCTGATGGACGCGTTGCGCGAGCGCGAGATCGTGCTCGAGATCTGTCCGACGTCCAACCTGCTGACGAAGGCGCTGACGGACGAGGACGCCGTGCGCGACACGTTCCGCACGTTCTCCGAGCACGGCGTGGCGTTCACGATCGCGACGGACGGGCCGGAGATGATGCAAACGCACCTACGCGACGAGTTCGAGCTCTTGCTTCGAGTCGGCGCGCTGGACGAGGACGAGCTGCGTGCGGCGAACGCCCGCGCGCACGAGGCGTCGTTCCTCAGCCGTTCCGCGGCAGCCGAGCTCGCATAGGCGCCGAATCGGCCTTGTCCCTGCGGGACCATCTGGCGTCTGACACCGATCGACGTCCGACAGGGACATTGGCCCGTACCTTCGGGACACGCTCCGAAAGCACCTGATGGTCGCGTGCCGCCCGTCGTCGAGCGGGAATGTCCCTGTGGATGAACCGACACATCCGCACAACGGCGTCTGACACCGAATGGTGTCCGTTCGAGCGGGCGCCGCGAACGAAGGCGCGCCCAAGGGCGCCGTGCGTGCCTAGCCGCCGATTGTCGGCGTCGTCGTCGTCTCGGCCGTCGGGGCCGGCGTCGTCGTCGTAGGCGTGGTCGTCTGCGCCGCCGTCCCGGAAGCCTCATCCGCGGGAGGCGTCGCGGCCGCAGAGCTCGACGTCGACACGAGCACGAGCCGGTAGCGCGTCCCGTCCGCGGTGTTCACGAGCGTCAGCGGCTGCCCGCGGCGCAGCGTGAGCGTCGCCTTCCCGTTCGCGAGCGAGCCGCCGGAGACCGAGATCTTCGCCGTTCGCTTCGTGAGCGACACGAGATGGAAGAGCGGCGCGTCGGCGGGGAAGTCCACCTTGACGTCGACGCCCTGGCGGACGCCGTTCACCGAGATGACAGCGGAGAGGAACGGCAGCACGACCTTGTGCACTTCCGGAGCCGCCGCGGCCGGCGCAGTCGTAGGCGCGGTCGCGGTCGGCGTCGCGGGCTCCGTCGCAGCCGGCTTCGACGAAGGAACGACCTTCAGCGTCGCGTCCGGCTTCGCCGGAGGCGTGGTCTCGGCGCCTGCCGACGACGACGCATCTTCGTCGATCAGCTGCCGGAACGGATCCTTGCTGTTGAACGTCGCGGAGAGCGCGGAGAGCTGTCCCTCGCGCGCCGCAGGAGCGAGCTGCGCCGTGAGGACTGCGTTGCCGGTCGGCGTGCTCGGGACGGGAACGCTCGGCAGGGCGGCAGCGCCTGAGGCCGCCGCCTGCGCCTGCATCCTGCGAGCAGCCAACGCGTGCTTGTGCTTGTACTTGTGCGGCGCAGGGTGAAGCATCTTCATCGTCTTCGGCACCGAGACCGCGAGCAGCGCGACGAACAGAACGGCACCGACGACCAGGAACTTCTTCTGCTTCTTGGCCTTCACGGCCTTCAAGTCCACTTTCTTCCTGGCCATCAGGGAGTCACCCCGCTCGCCTGAGCGTCGGACGACGACGTCTCGGTCGTCCCGGTCGGCGGCGGCACGAGCGACGACACCGCGCTTGCGGGGCTGTAGACGTAGGCGTTCACGTGAACCGTCGCGGAGATCTGCGGAAATCCGTCTGCGCCGGGCGCGAAGTCGAGCCTGCCGACCGAGAACAGGCGGCCGGTCGCCTCGAGCGTCCCGTGGTGCACGGTGACGAGCTTGCGCAACCGCAAGAGAAAGTCGGTGAGCGAGTAGTAGTTGCCGGCAAACGCGAGATCGATGGGCTGCACGCCGAAGCCCCCGCCGGTCTCGAGCGGCTGAGGCTGGATCGAGTCGAACGTCACCCCTGCCTCGCTTGCCGTCTGCTGGAGCTGGAGGATGACACCGGTCATGTCCGTGTCATCGGGCATTGCCTCCACGACCTTGAACAGATCGGCGACGCGGATCCTCTGCTCGGGCGTTTGAGTCGCGAGCGAACGCGCGGTCACGATCTGCGTCCTCGTCTTCGTGAGCTCTTCGGTCAGGTGCGCGGCCTTGTGACGCTGCGGCATGACGAGGAAGAAGACGCCCGCGAGCAGCACGAGCAGCCCGCCGAAGCCGACGAGCATCGACACGACCTTCGGGGAGAGGCCTTTCGAGCTCATCGCGTCGCTCCCGGAGGGCGGATGGCGGCAGTGACGGAGAACTCGACGGAGCCGCGGCTGCCGCCATGGACCCGCGTGCTGTGACCGAGCGTGACGTCCTCGAGATCGGGGACGAGCGCGAGCCGGGAGAGCAGGCGCGCCACGCCCTGGTGCGTGAAGGCTTTGCCGTTCATCACCACGTCGCTGACCGTGGCCGAGGACGTGGTCGGCGGAAGCGGAGCGCCCGTCGAGTCGACGGCCGGCGTTGCCGTCGTGGATACCGGGGCCTGCAGCGTGAGGGCGCTGAGCCAGACGTCGTCCGGAAGGACGAGCGAGATCACGCGCAGCACGCGATCCCACGCGACGCGGCCGTTGAGCGCGCCCTGCAGGGCGAAGATGCGCAGGGCTCGCTGACCGGTGAGCGTCGACGCGGTCGAGTCCGCCGACACCGGCGCGGGAATCAGCGCGAGCTCCGCGCGCGCCGCGTCGAGCTCGGTTCGCTTGTGCGAGACGGTCGCGCTCTCGCGGACGAAGCCCGCCGCGAGCACGGTGACGACGACGACGCCGGCGATCATGGCGGTGACGACCGGCGGGCTGAACCTTGGGGTCTTGGTCTTCTCGAGCTCGCGTGGGAGGAGGTTGACGGCTCTCATGTGTCAGTCCTCGATCCCGAGTCCGATCGCGACCGCGAACGATCCGATCTGCGCTTCGTCGGTGACCGCGTCCTTGCCGACCCGCACCCGCATGAGTGGATCGCCGACACGCACCGTGACGCCGATCAACCGCTGCAGCTCCTCCGCGAGGCCGCGCATGTGAGCGGTGCCGCCCGTGAGGACGATTTCCCCGATGCTCAGGGAGCCGGGCTGGTTTTGGTAGAACTGCAGCGAGGAGACGAGCTGCCGCGCGAACGACTCGATCTGCTTGCGGAGCGCGTCCATGGAGGACTGGAGCTGCGCCTCGGTCAATTCTGTTGACGACGTCGTCTCGCCGAGCCCGAGCAGGCGCTTCAACGGCTCCGTCTCCGACGGTGCAACGTCGAGCGCGCGTGCGAGTGCCACGTTGAGGGAGTTTCCGCCCCACTCGAGGACGCGCGCGAACTCACACACGCGGCCGTCCGAGACGGCGAAGGTCGACCGGTCGTGCCCCACCGCGACGACGACGAGCGCGGCGGCGGCTTTGTTCTCCTGCGGCGCGCCCATGGCCCGCAGGAGGGCGAACGCTTCGAGATCGATGCCGACGAGCTCGATCCCCGCCTGGCGGCACGCGGCGACATAGCGGTCGACCAGGTCGCGGTAGGCGACGACGAGGAGGACGCGCTTGACGCTCTGGCCGCTCGCGTCCGTCGTCTCGCTCAGAACGTGGTAGTCGAGGACGGCGTCCTCGATCGGGATCGGAAGCGTCTCCTGCGCGCGGAAGCGAACGGCGTTGTCGAGCTGGGCCGGCTCGTCGACGCCGACGATCTCGAACGTGCGCACGCCGATCCGGTTGTTCGCAACGCCCAGGCGCACGTTGCGGCGGGGCAGGTCGTGCTTGGCGAAGAACTCGCTCAGCGCCGCGCTCAGCCGCTCGGGATCGCGCAACTCTCCGCCGACGACGATGCCGTGCTCGAGCTCGTGGCGCGCGACGTGCAGCAACTCGGCGGACCCGTTGTTCGTCACGGTCGCCGCGGCGAGTTGCGACGCGCCGATCTTGAGACCCACGAGCCGCTTCGCGGCGTGGCCGCGCTCCTTCGCGCCCTTGCGCTTCGGCTGCTTCGGCTGCTTCGCCTGCTTCGGCGGCTTCGGCTCCTTCGCCTGCTTCGGCGGCTTCGCCTCCTTGGGCTGCTTCGGCTTGCGCCCGAAGCTGATCTCCTTCTTCCAGACGGACTTCTGCTCGCTCATGACAGCGACCCTCCCGCGATCCGCAGCGCCGGGGTGGCGTGCTCGGTCTCGAAGCCGGCGCGCTCCAACAGCCCTTCGAACTGGTCGGGCCTGCTCGTCGCGCCCATCGCGACTGCACGGGTGATCACGCGGCGCAACGTCAGATCGGCGAGCGACTGCTCGAGGGTCTGCATGCCGCGCGATGCGTTCGTCTGCATCACGGAGTAGACCTGTTCCACTTTCCCCTGGCGGATCAGGTTGCGCACCGCGTCGTCAGGAAAGAGCACCTCGAGCGCGGGGACGCGCCCCGTGCCGTCGGCGGTCGGAAGCAGCGTCTGCGTGACGACACCCTGGAGCGTCGACGCGAGCTGCGTGCGCACCTGCTGCTGCTGCTCGGCGGGAAAGACGTCGATGACGCGGTCGATCGTGCTGGGCGCGCTCTGCGTGTGCAGCGTGCCGAAGACGAGGTGGCCGGTCTCCGCGGCGGTGAGCGCAGTCGCGATCGTCTCGAGGTCGCGCATCTCGCCGAGGAGGATCACGTCGGGGTCCTGGCGGAGCGCGGCGCGGAGCGCCTGGCCGAAGCCGGTCGCGTCGACGCCGATCTCGCGCTGGTTGACGATGCAGCGCTTGTGCTCGTGCACGAACTCGACCGGGTCCTCGATCGTGAGGATGTGCTCTGAGCGCGTGCGGTTGATCTCGTCGATCATCGCGGCGAGTGTCGTCGACTTGCCCGAGCCCGTCGGGCCCGTGACGAGGACGAGACCGCGCGGCTTGGTCGTCAGCTCGAGCAGGCTCGCCGGCAGGCCGAGCTCTTCGAGCGACTTGATGTCCTGCGGAATCTGGCGGAGCGCGGCGCCGAGCGACTCGCGCTGGAAGTACACATTGACACGGAAGCGCGCCGCACCGGGCACGTCGTGCGCGAGGTCGATCTGCTTGTCGAGCTCGAGACGCTTCTGCTGCTCCGTGCTGAGGATGCGGTAGAGGAGCGCCTGCGTCGTCTCCGCGTCGAGCGGATCGGCGCCGTCAAGCGCCTCGAGCTTGCCGCGCACGCGCACGGCCGGCGGGGAGCCGACCGTGATGTGCAGGTCGGACGCGCCGAGCGCAACACACTGCTCGAGAAGCTCGTCGATTGAGAAGGAGTGCGGCATGCCTCGCCCGAGCTATCGGCAGGGTGGCACCCGACCTTTACACGTAAGCGACACGCACCGTTCTGCGTCCGCCGAATAACCCTTTCGGGGGGTCACCGCCCCCGATCGCGCGCCGATACCTGACTCGCCATCGCTGGTAACCAATCGTCTGTCGGAAGGAGAAACACTGTGAGGGCACTAATCAGCAAGCGTCTTGCGAAGGAGGAGTCGGGCTTCACGCTCATCGAGCTCCTCGTCGTTGTCATCATCATCGGCATCCTGCTCGCGATTGCCATTCCGTCGTACCTGACGTTCAAGGATCGCGCGCAGAAGTCTGCGGCCAAGGCCAACGTCCGCTCGGCCATCCCGGCCGTCGAGGCCTACAGCGCCGATGCGGCTGACCGCGCCGCGCCGAACAACGTCGGCTACGTCGGCATGACCCTCGCCGCTTTGCAGACCATCGACGGCGGCGTCAAGAACGTGACGGTCGTCGGCACCCCGACCGGAACCACGTACTGCATCACGAGCACGGTCGGCACCTACAGCTTCATGAAGGACGGCCCTGCGGCCGACATCGCCCCCGGAGACTGCACGTAATCAGCCTCCCATCGGTGTGGAGAAAGGGCGCGGGAGACCGCGCCCTTTCTTTTGCTCCGGCATCAAGTCCCTCGGCGGCCCTGCCGATAGAGATCACGTGTTGCAGATCGGCGCACCCATCCGGATCGTCGCCTTCGTCGGCGTGCTCATGGCACTCGCGGTGGGCGCCTGGTCGTTCACGGCCGGACGAGCCGGCACCGACTCCTCTCCTTCGTCTGTGGCGGATCCCGTGGCGGCTGCCCAGTCGGTTGCCGACAAGCTGAGCGCGCACAACCGCGCGACCGCGGCAGGCAAGCCCGATGCCGTCCAGCCGGCGACGCGCACGGCACAGGCTCGGACGCCCGTTCGCAAGACTGCGAAGCCGGCCGCGACGTCGAGCCGCGAGCCGACGACGATCGCCTCGGTGCTGCGTCACCATCGCGTCGCGGTCGTCCTCCTGTACGACCCGGAGTCGAAGGTCAACGCGTTCTCGCTCGGCGAGGCGCAGCGGGGTGCGAGCCGTGCGCACGCTGGCTTCCTGCTCGTGAACGTCACGAAGGAGCGCCAGGCGGAGCCTTTCGCCAAGACGTACGGCGTCCTGCCGGTTCCGACCGTCCTCTTCTTCGCACGCCCGGGCACGCTCGTGCAGAAGCTCGTCGGCTTTGCGGATCGGGACACGGTCGCGCAGGCGGCGCTGAACGCTGCCCGCGGGCTGGTCGCCGCCCCGGGATGACCTACCCGGCGCCGGGACGCGAGCTGCACGTCCGCTACCTGCGCAAGGAGGGACGCTCGGTCGCGGTGCTCCGCGCTGTCGACTACGGCGATTCGTGCGCGGTCGAAGCGGAGGTCTTCCCGCAATCGGGCGGCTTCCCGGAGCGGCCGGGGCCCTACACGTTCCCCGATGCGCCGAGGGCGACCGCTTTCATGACCGATGCGGTCGAGGCGCTGATGTCTCTCGGCTGCGACCTCGCCGCGGAGTAGAGGAGGTCCCGTGAAGCTTTGGATCGGCGTAGCGCTGCTCGGGGCTGTCTGGACGGGCGTCGCGCTCGGCGGCGCGTCGACGGTCGCGCTGGCTCCGTCGAACGACAATTTTGCGAACGCGACCGTCCTGACCGGAGCGGTTGCATCGCGCTCGGGCGACACGAACGTCGGTGCGACGCTGGAGCCGGGCGAAGCCGGCACCGTGGCCGGCTCTCCCGCCGGTGCGTCCGTCTGGTACTCCTGGACCGCGCCCGGCGACGGCGAGGTCGAGATCGACACGGAGACGAGCGCGTTCGACACCCTGCTCGGCGTCTACACGGGAAACGCGGTCAACTCGCTGGCCGAGGTCGCGAGCAGTGACGATTTCCTCCGCCCGACTGCAAGCCGGGTGAGGTTCCACGGGACGTCCGGCGCGGTCTATCGGATCAGAGTCGACGGCTATGCCGGGGCGGCAGGCGCGATCAACCTGCACATGCACCAGTCACCTCCTCCGCCCAACGACGATTTCGGGGACTCGTTCGTGTTGACCAGCCAGGATGCGTCCGTCGTCGCGGACACGAATGACGGCGCGACGCTCGAGACGGATGAGGCAGGGACGGTCGCTGACGCCGAAGCCGGCGCTTCGGTCTGGTACCGGTGGACGGCGCCCGTCACGGGCCGCGTCACGATCGACACCGCGACGAGCAGCTTCGACACGCTGCTCGGCGTGTACACGGGAACTGCTGTGAATGCGCTCAGCGAGGTCGTGAGCAACGACGACGCGAAGAAGCCGCCGACGAGCCTCGTCCGGTTCAACGCCACGGCCGGAACCGTGTACCGCATCAGAGTCGACGGCTTCTTCCAGAGCACGGGCACGATCAACCTCCACCTGCACGAGGTGGTGCCCGCGACGCCTCCGGCCAACGACGACTTCGCCAACGCGTTCGGCCTGAGCGGCATGAACACGTCGCGGAGCGGCGACACGAATGCCGACGCGACTCTGGAGGCGGGCGAATCGGCGAATGTCGCCGGGGTACCCGGCGGTGGGTCGGTCTGGTACGCGTGGACGGCGCCGGCCACGGGAACCGTGACGATCGACACCGCGACCAGCAACTTCGACACGCTGCTCGCCGCCTACACGGGCAATGCGGTCAACGCCCTGACCGAGGTTGCCAGCCGCGACGACGTCGGCACGCTCGACCTGACGAGCTCGGTCAGGTTCCAGGTCACGACCGGGATCGTCTATCGTATCAGGGTCGACGGCTACGGCGGCGACACAGGCACGATCGCGCTGCATCTCGACGAGGTACTTCCGCCTGCGAACGACGATTTCGCCAACGCGTACATCATGAGTGGCTCGGACGTCACTCGCACTGCCGACACGAATGCCGCCGCGACTCTGGAACCGGGTGAAGCGGGCACCGTCGCCGGACACTCCGCGGTCAACTCGACCTGGTACTACTGGACGGCTCAGCAGAGCACCGCGGTCGTGATCGACACGGCGGGAAGCGACATCGACACGCTGCTCGGCGCCTACACGGGCACGTCGGTCGGCGCGTTGACCGAGATTGCGAGCAACGACAACATCAGCTCCGCCGACCACACGAGTGCGGTTGCATTCCCCGTCATAGCCGGAACCGTCTACCGGATCAGAGTCGACGGATTTTCCGGCGAGACCGGCACGACCAACCTGCACATAGCGCTCGCGACCGTGTCGGACGTGCCCACAGACGTGGCGGCGACCCCAGGAGCCGGGCAGGCCATGGTGAGCTGGACGGCTCCCGCTTCCGACGGCGGCACGCCGATCACCGGGTACGAGGTCACGAGTTACCTGGCCGGGGTCGCGCAGGGAACGACCAACGTCGGCCCGGTGACCGAGGCGACGGTTCAAGGGCTGACGAACGGGACGGCCTACACGTTCCGCGTCGCTGCGAAGAACCTCGTCGGCACCGGGGCGCAGTCGACCGACTCGAACGCCGTCACTCCGAGGACGGTCCCCGACGCGCCGACGAATGCGTCGGCGACGGGCGGGGCCGGGCAGGCGACCGTGAGCTGGACGACTCCCGCTTCCAACGGCGGCAGCGCGATCACCGGGTACTCCGTGACGCGCTACGTGGCGGGAGTGGCGCAGGGAACGAACAACGTCGGCGTCGTGACCCAGGCGACCGTGGGTGGATTGACGAACGGGACGACATACACGTTTCGCGTTGCGGCGAAGAACGTCGCCGGCACGAGCGCGCTCTCGAACGAGTCGAACCCGGTGACGCCGCGAACGATTCCGGGCGCTCCGACCAATGTGTCGGCAACGCCGGGCGCCGGGCAGGCGACGGTGAGCTGGAGCGCACCCGCTTCCGACGGTGGCAGCCCGATCACCGGCTACGACGTGACCAGCTACGTGGCCGGAGTCGCCCAGGGCACGACGGGCGTCGGCGCCGTGACGCAGACCACCGTGAGCGGCTTGACGAACGGGACGTCCTACACGTTCCGCATCGTGGCGAAGAACACGGTCGGTACCGGCGCCCCGTCGATCGACTCGCCGGCGGTGACGCCCCGAACGACGCCGGACGCGCCGACGAACGTCGCGGCGACCGTCGGCGGAGCCGGACAGGCGATGGTGACCTGGAGCGCGCCCGCGTTCAACGGGGGCGCCGCGATCGCCGGGTACGAGGTAACGAGCTACGCGGCCGGAATGGTCAAGGGGAAGATCACCGTCGGCGCCGTGACCCAGGCGGCATTCGGCGGGTTGACGAACGGGACCACGTACACGTTCCGCGTCGCGGCGAAGAACGTCGCCGGCACCGGGGCGCAGTCCACCGATTCGAACAGCGTCGTGCCGGCGGTGCCCAAGGTCACGCTCACGGTCGCGAAGTCGGGTTCCGGCGCGGGCACTGTGTCAGGCGGCGCGATCAACTGCGGCGCGAGTTGCGCCGGCGACTTCGACGCAGGCTCGAGCGTCACGTTGACGGCGTCGCCGTCCAGCGGCTCGACGTTCGCAGGCTGGAGCGGCCCCTGCACGGGCATCGGCTCCTGCACGGTCTGGTTCGACGTCGGCAAGAGCGTGACTGCAACGTTCGACCAGGTGCAAGCTCAGGAGCATGCGCAGACGCGGAGCGCACAGTGCGTCGTCCCCAACGTCAAGCGGAAGCCGCTCGCGACCGCCAAGCGGCTGATCACGTCGGCGCATTGCAGCACCGGCAAGGTCACGAAGGCGAAGTCGAAGTCCGTCCCGAAGGGACGCGTGATCTCGCAAAAGACGCCGGCCGGCAAGAAGCTGGCCATCGGCTCGAAGGTCAACCTCGTCGTCAGCCGCGGCAAGCGCTAGCCAATTCTGGGGTCAGGTCTTCCACGTTTCACGCGTGGAACATGAAAGACCACTAGCGACGCGGTTGCGGCGGATGCCTATCGCCGCGCAGCAACCCGCGACATGGCTCACGTACTCGGCCAACTCGGCGACGCTGAGAAGCATCAGCTTGTCGCCTTCGTGCGAGCAGAGGCCGAGCGCGCGGAGTCGCCCGCGAAACGTGAATTCCTTCAGGAGTTCCCGGAGCGGATGCTCGGCGTCACCGCCTGAGGCCAGGCCGTGCGCTGCGCGAGTGTGCGAATGACCTCCGAGCGAGGGGTCAGAACCGGCGGTACGCTCCGCGCGATACCAGCTGCGCCCGTTCGGCCTGACAGCGAATCGCTCAGGTCGTGGTGGGGGTCGCTGCTCGCAAGTGATCCGCCTCCTCGCGAGACACGTGCGCTGTGGTTCGGCCTGTTCGAGGGAAGCAGCGGCGTGACCCTCTACGTCCAGGGCTATCCGGACTTCGATGCCGGCGACGAGACGGCTGACTGGGCGACGGACGAGCCTTCATGGGCACCCGAGGGCCACTACGTGGAGTTGGCAGGTGTCCAGGCATCCGCGAGTTGGGAGGAAGCCCTGGCAACTGCGCTGGGGTTGCTCCGTGACCTTCAGCCGTGGAAACGCTGGCCCGGAAGGCTGGACGGGGTCGGAGCGGGATTCGACGACGGGGACGCCCATCTGCTCTGGGCTCCCACTGAATGATTCGGCCGGTCGAGCGACAGCACACGCGGTTGGGCCAGTGCGCGGGAAGGTCACCCGAGTTGCCTCGACGTAGGGGAGCCGCTGCTTAGGTGTTCCAAATCACCTCGATCGGTCGTTCGACGCCTGGAAGCGGCAGGGCGTTGGCCTCCGCCTCGATCGCGTCGCGCCTTCCGCGCGAGAGACGTGCCCAGGCGTCGATCCGTACGGTGTGGTGCGCCCGTCTCCAGGTTCCGCGGATCTCGCCGTCGACGAGGAGTGCGCCCGGCCACACGCGGGGCGTCCAAAGACGCTGCCGCTGATCCTCGCGCGGAACGAGAAGCTCCCGCTCTGCTCCGTCGAGCAGAAAGTAGGCATCGCCGCTCGGCAGCAGGCGCGCGGGCGCGGCGACCGTCTCGCCGGCGCGAATCGCCGGCTCGTCTTCTGCGAGCAGCCACTCGTCGCCAAGTGGCGATCGAACCGGCAGCAGCGATGCCTCGAGGGACGCGAATGCGTCA
>Ga0137372_10001362_pt1 | contig 23542 bp, 18 predicted proteins | sample SagtaG_6_FD_104911 | JGI IMG/M metagenome (GOLD analysis project Ga0137372, IMG submission 104911) | Vadose zone soil microbial communities from Sagehorn Ranch, Mendocino, California, USA - Sage1_R_60_16 metaG | ecosystem: Environmental > Terrestrial > Soil > Vadose zone | place: USA...
AGCACGCGTGCGGGGATTGCAGGTACACGGCAACGCAACGGAAGAAGCCGTTGCCGGACAACGTGCCGCGCTGAACCTGGCAGGAATTGCGCAGGAGGAGCTAACGCGCGGGATGACGTTGACGGCTCCGGGATTGCTGCGGCCTACGCGAAGGCTCGACGTGCGACTCTCGTTACTGGATCGAGTGCCAGGCCTGAAGCATCTCAGTCCGGTTCATTTGCACTTGTTTACCACCGAAACCACCGCGAAGGTGGCTCTCTACGAAGGCCAGGAACTCAAGGCGGGCGAAACAGCGTGGGCCCAACTTCGCAGCGCTCTTCCCGTGGCATGCGCTCCGGGCGACCGGTTCATCATCCGTCAGTTCTCCCCGGTAACCACGATCGGCGGTGGTTTGGTAGTGGATGTTCGTCCGCTCGGACGCCTCAGGCCGCCGGAGCGCATCGCGTTTTTGTCCGAGCTCGGCAAGGGAGACGACAGCTGCCGCATACGCCTGCTGACGATTCGGCGCGGGAGGCGTGGTCTGCGTGTCGCGGATGCCATTCACGAGACCGGATGGACAAAGGAGCGGCTGGAAAGCGCTCTGGGTCAGCACGAAGCAGCGCGGGAAATCGTCGTTCGGGGCAATGTGCTGGTCTCCAAAGCTGCCTTCGATCAGCTTGCCGAATGTCTTATCGCGCAAACCACGAGCTTTCAAGCAGGCAATCCGCTTGTCGGCGGTATCAATAAGCAGGAGCTGTTTGAAAAGAGCAAAGTGCGCCGAGAGCTTTTCGATGGCGCCCTCAATTGCATGGTGGCCGAGAACAGGCTTGCAATTACGGCGGACCTCGTGCACCTGCCCGGCCGCGGCGTAGTGATGAAAGAGGAGGAGTCCAGATCAAAGCGGCAAATCGAAGAGGCGTACCAGCGGGCGGGTGTGCAGGCCCCGGCGTTGCGAGAGGTGCTGGCCGGGTTGAAGATCGGCCAGGACGAGGCACACAAGATCGTGACTCTGTTGCTGCGCGAAAAGGTCCTTGTAAAACTCAGCGACGAGCTGCTCTTTCATCGCAGTGCCCTGGATGAAGTGAGGCGCCGGCTTTTGGAACTGAAATCGCAGTCAGCGAAGATCGACGTGCCTCAATTTAAGGAGCACTTCGGCATCTCGCGTAAATTCGCGATACCGCTGCTGGAATACCTGGACCGTGAACATGTGACGCGTCGGGTTGGCGACACACGAATCATTCTTTGAGAGCCCGGCAGCGCGTTACGGCTCCACCCGGATCGGTGGCTTGCCCTCGGGCAGTACCACCCCTACGATTGCCGCGGGTATATTTTCGGTCCGCAAACGATTGACAAGTGAATAACCTTCCGCGGAGTTTACTGCGATCAAAAGCCCACCGGATGTTTGTGGGTCGTAGAGGATTGTTTGGAGAGGCTGCGCGACATTCGGGGCCATTTCGACGCAGCACGATGCAAAGTCATAATTGTTCTTCAGGCCGCCTGGGACGAAGCCACTCTCCACACAATCCAGTGCCCCCGGAAGCAGAGGCACAGCCGACGCAGAGAAACGCAGGCTTACGCCGCTGCCCAGCGCCATCTCGCGGGCGTGGCCCATCATGCCAAACCCCGTAACGTCGGTCATAGCGTGGATGTCATACGCTAGGCCGATGTCGGCAGCACTCTTGTTCAGGGTCGCCATCGAGCTCACCGCTGCTTCGATCCACTCCGGCTTGGCTTGTCTTCGCTTCACTGCCGTCGAGATGACGCCAGTACCCAAGGGTTTCGTTAGGACGAGGGAGTCGCCGGCCTTGGCTCCGGAGTTGGTAAGCACACGCCGTGGATCGACGGTGCCGGTCACCGCATAGCCGAATTTAATCTCCGGGTCGCGGACGCTATGGCCGCCAATGACGGTGCATCCGGCTTCGGCCATCTTGTTGAGACCGCCGGCGAGGATCTGTGATAGGACGCAGGGGTCTTCCTTCTCAGGAAAACACACCACGGCAAGGGCGGAGAGCGGCGTGCCACCCATCGCGTAGACATCGCTCAACGCATTCGCAGCGGCAATCTGACCGAAGGTGTACGGATCATCCACGATCGGGGTGAAGAAGTCGATCGTTTGGACGAGCGCCAACTCAGGCGTCAGTTGATAGACGCCTGCGTCGTCAGCTTTCTCGAAGCCGACGAGAACATGAGGATCGACCTGCCGGGCTAATTTCCCAAGCACCGAGTCCAGCACCGCCGGACTAAGCTTGCTCGCTCAACCCGCAGCCCTGGCAGCCTCCGTCAATCGCACTGGTTTCTCTTCCAGCATCGGTCAATGATACTACCGGGCCGAAGTGCGAGGCCACCAAGTGGCAGTGTTGAGGCGGACACGCCAAATTGCTGTCAGACGAGCTCTGTCGCCATGATTTCGTACCTGAAGTTCTCCGGATCAAGACTGTCGAGGCGGCCTTGTGCGGTCTCGGCCTGGGGATACATGAAGAATCCGAGCGTGGGTCCGTCGGACCCCGGCAAAGCGACGTCATGGGCGAAGTTGAATGCCATCCAATTCATCTCCCATGAACCAAACAGGCGTGTACGGGCCTGCTTTACCGATTCATTGTCCAGAGATCGATTGCTCGGTGGTTCCTCCAGCACAACCTTGCGCACGTCGGCAGGATCGACCGGGACCCAACCGTGGCCGTTCAGATACACCTCGGCACGACAGTGCTGCGCTTTGGTTACATTGGCCGTGGAAGCGCCCAGGCTTTGATAACCCAGCTTCGACTTGGCGATGCGAATACCGTAGACGTTTCGCGCGGGGAGACCGGCAGCGCGGGCCAGCCCAACAAAGAGCGCGTTGAGGTCGGCGCACTTGCCTCCCAGGTTTCTCGACTCGAGCAGCCCGCGAATATTTCCGACGCCGCAGCCGCGCACTTTGGGGTCGCGGAATGTGTTGTCGATGATCCACTCATAGATGCAGAGTGCCTTCGCGAACTCAGACTTTTGCCCGCGGGTGATCTCCAAGGCAGTTTGCCGGACAATGCCGTCGGTGGGAAGCAGTTTGGTCGGACGGAGATGGTACTCGAGCTCTGCGCGGCTCAGTTGTGGAGCATGCGTTGGAGCGGAGAGATTCACCGAATAATCCCTTATTGCGATAACGCTGGTGAGGGTAAGAGCTGGTTGCGCGCCTGCGGGGAACCGCGCTGTAACGATTCCAAGTCCATCCTGCGTCTGCTCAAGTATGGTTGAGCTGCCGCCACGGCACTCCCAGCGATTGGCGATCGTTCGCTGGAATGGGGTCTCGACGATCAATGCAGCGGGCAGCCATATCCGCGTTGCTCCGGAGGGCTTTAGGACCTCAACCCGAGTCGTGACTTCGAATCGTCGCCACTCCTGCGAAGCTGAGCTGCTTGCAAAGAGCTTGCGTGTAATCGGGAAACTAAGGCCGGCTGAGATCACTCCGGCGCTGCGTAAAAACTCGCGACGATCCATGGGATCTCTCTCTTGGAGCGATGGCGGCTCTGCGAGGAGCCGCCGATTGAGTTAGTTTCCAGAATCGCGCGCCAGGTTTTATAACGGACAGGTATTCGGGGAACTTCCCGAATACGGATCAGAGTGCCACAGTCGCCAGCAGCTCTCGAAGATAGACATCATCGCTGGGAGCTACCGTGCGCAGATCGAGCAGCACACGGTCCTCCTCGACGCGTGCGACCACCGGGATCTTCTGCTGGCGCAGTCTTCGAGCGAGTTCCGAGGCATTCATCGTTGAGTGCGCGAGTGCAACAGCAAAGCTCGGAAGCGATTTTCCCGGAGCTGCGCCCCCACCAATCATTGTGCTAGTGGGCTGTACGGAGGCTGAGAGAGCGGCGGCAGAGGCGGCCAGCAGTTCGCAGCGTTGCCGAATCTGCTCGGGAGGGGCTTTCAGCATTTGCAGCAACGGAATGCGCTCGAATTGCTCCCGCACATAGGCCGATAGCGTTGCCTCCATCGCCGCATAGCACATCTTGTCCACCCGCACGGCGCGGAACAGCGGGTGCTTGCGGATGCGCTCAAGCAGCGAGCACTCTCCGGCAATGACTCCGGCCTGTGGTCCACCCAAAAGCTTGTCACCGCTGAACGTAACCAGCGACACCCCTGCGCGTAAGGACTCATAGATACCGGGCTCGCCGGTGATGCCGTACGCCCTTAGATCGACCATTGCGCCCGAGCCAAGGTCCTCCATGAGCGGGATGTTGTGCTGCCGCGCAAGCTCAGCCAGCTCAGGCAGCGACGCCTGCTCGGTGAAGCCCATGATTTCAAAGTTGGAACGGTGCACTCGAAGCAGGAGCCGCGTGCGCTCGGAGAGCGCGCTTTTGTAATCTTCGACACGCGTTCGATTGGTGGTGCCGACCTCGCGTAGGATCGCTCCGGATTGCTGCATGATCTCGGGAATGCGGAAAGAGCCGCCGATCTCTACCAGTTCTCCGCGCGAGACAATCACCTCTGCGCCCTGAGCCAACGCGGCGAGCGCCAGCAACACGGCTGCGGCGTTGTTGTTGACCACCAGGGTCGATTGCCCACGAAGACCTTCGCGCGAAAATAACTGCGCGAAAAGGTGCTGCGCGTGTTCATCGCGACTTCCGCGCTCGCCTCTTTCCAGATCGAATTCAAGGTTGCAGTATCCGGTTGCGCACTCCGTGATGCGCGTGATCGCCTCGGGCGCGAGTGGCGCGCGTCCGAGATTTGTGTGAAGAATTACCCCGCTGGCATTGATCACACGCCGGAGCGAATTGACGCTTGCATGGCTGAGGCGGACTCTTACAAGGCCGGGAAGGATGTTGAGTGCGGCATTCAGCTCGGTTTCCTCCAGCATGCCCTGGCCGATCGTGCTTCGCAGTTGTTCGAGCTCGGCGCGGATCGCGTCGACCACGCCTGTCCTGCCGTGCTCGCCGATCAGAGTCGAGACTTCAGCGCTTTTCAGCAGTTCATCGACCGAGGGCAGCCGGCGAAAGATCTCGGGATTGGGAACAGGGGTCAAACTACCTCGTTCCTATTCCACGAAGGCATGGTCTGGTTCGTGTGCGCATAAATCGCTCCTGCGGACCTGCTTGCCCGCGGGGTTTACTATGCCCATGCGGGACGGATTCCGCAAGCTTCTTCTCGCAGTCGGCCGGGTACACCCACGACAGCCGCCTGCAGTGCAGGAGCGAGAGCTGCAGGCAGGAAAGTTTCGAGCTGCACCGACGCTTCAAAGAATGAGCAGGTAAGATGCTGGTGCGACAGGAGGTCTCAATGCTCCATAATAATGCGCTAGACAGGGCGTGCAATGGGCGCAAGCGGAAGCGTGCGAACTTATCCGGCAGCCCGAAAGAGCGCCTCCACATGCTTGATTCTGCGTCGGAGAACCACAGCTGCCTGCGCCGCGCCAGGGTCGCGCCCCTGCGGAACGCACCGCGGCAGCGGCCAGGAGGGCTGGTGTGATCCCGCGCATGCTCTCCATTACCGGAGTGAACGAGTGGTGTGATGGAGTCATGCGTCCGGTCAATGACTACCTTGCGGGCGAAGAGCCGCTGGAGATCCGTATCGGCGACATTCCCGTGAGCGTGACCATGCGGACGCCGGGACATGAGGAGGACCTGGCACTGGGATTTCTCATCACAGAAGGACTGATCGCCGGCCACGCGGATATAGTGTCGGTGAAGCACCAGCCGAAGCAAGCCAACCGCGTACATGTGGAGTTGACAGCAGCCACGGAGTTCGACCCCCGCTCGAGCCAGCGCAACTTCTATGCAGTTTCGAGCTGCGGGGTATGCGGCAAGGCTTCCATTGACGCCGTGCGGTTACGAACCATCAGACCCGCAGATGCGGTTTGCACCATCGATCCCGAGGTGCTTTGCGCGTTGCCGGAGCGCTTGTCTGCGGCGCAGCCGGTTTTCAGCCGGACGGGCGGCTTGCACGCCGCAGGGCTCTTCAGCTTGAATGGCGAACTGCTGGTTCTGCGGGAAGACATTGGCCGGCATAACGCAGTGGATAAGGTCGTCGGCTGGGCAGTGCGCCGGGACCTGCTTCCGCTGGCGCATTCTCTGCTGCTGGTGAGCGGACGAGGAAGCTTTGAAATTGTGCAAAAGACGCTGGCGGCAGGTATTCCAGTGCTCGCTTGCGTCTCCGCACCCTCTGATTTGGCGGTAAAACTTGCACGTGAGTTTGGCATGACGCTGATCGGCTTCCTTCGTGGACGGCGCTTTGTAATCTATTCCGGAGCAGCGCGGCTGGCGAGCACACATTTGTAGTCGAATGACAGGATTGGGAGCGGCAAAGGCACGACAACATGAGCAAAAGTGAATGGGACCGCCGTATCACACGGGCGGATGAATTAGCCAGCAAGTTTCCGTTTGCGGCCGAGATCATGAATTTCTACGGCCGAATCGCCAGCTTCCAGAAGGCCGTTTACGAGCAGGCGGCTGGCCAAAACCTTGCGGGCGATCATCGGCCATTGCGCGATCAACTGGATATCGAGCTCGCGCTGCGGCATCTTCCTGCGCTGTTTTCCCTGATTGAAAGACATGGCCCTCCCGGGCTGGCCGGAGTGGCACGCGGGTTGCGCGCAGAAAACCGGCAGCAATGGTTTGACTTGCTCGCGGCAAGGGCCAGAGGCGATGAGCAACGCGGCGGAGCAGTTCAGTTCTTTGCCCGGGTCTGCCTGCAACCGCTTGCGGAACATATCGCTGGCAACAGCGATAGGATGCAGGTGGCCTCCTACACTGGGCCACTCTGCCCGTTGTGCTACAGCCGGCCACAGGCTGCCGTGCTGAGACCCGAAGGCGATGGCGCTAAACGTCTGCTTCTTTGCTCCTTTTGCCTGACGGAGTGGAACTTCCGCCGGGTGGTCTGCCCCGCGTGCGCCGAGGAAAACAAAGACAAGCTGCCCCGCTACTCGGCTGCAGATTTTCCCTATGTACGCGTCGAAGCCTGCGATACCTGCAAGACATACCTAAAGTCGGTGGATCTAAGTGTCCACGGCCTCGCCGTTCCCGTCGTCGATGAAATCGCTGCCGCGCCTCTCGACCTCTGGGCCGTCGACCACGGGTATAGCAAGATCGAGCCCAATCTTGTGAATTGTTGAAGCGAATCGCTGACGCCCGCAAATGCCGGTTAGACGGAAACCGCGTGAACGGCTGAGAGAAGCTCAATGGGCAACGCTGAAGAGCTTATCGCCTCGTGCCGCATAAATGACCAGCTCTCAATAATTTAGATAGTAGGACAACCCGAACAGGTTCCGCAGAATCCGTCTTCGTTGCACCGAGGCTGAAGCAATACCCCACCTTGCCAATCTGCTTCAGCAATGCTTGTCTCCACGAGGAGGGCATGCGATGGAAATTTCCAGACGAGATTTCATGAAAAGTGGTTTGGTAGGCGGCGTCGGTCTGTCGGTGTTTGGTTTTGACGTCGCTCCGATCTACGCACAGACTCAGGGGCTAAAGATTTCTCGTACGACAGAAACGCGGAGCATCTGCCCTTACTGCTCGGTGAGCTGCAACGTCATTATCCACACGATTGGTGATCGCTCGAAGAACGTCAAGCCACAGGTAGTGCATGTGGAAGGCGACCCCGACCACCCCATCAACCGCGGCACGCTCTGCCCCAAGGGGGCGTCGCTGGAACAGGACATCCTGAACGAGAGACGGCTGACGAAACCGCAGGTCCGCCGTCCCGGATCTGATCACTGGGAAGACATCAGCTGGGATCAGGCCATCGACGAGATTGCGCGGCATATCAAGACGACCCGCGACCAGACCTTCGTCGTGAACGACAAAAACGGAGTGACCGTGAATCGGTGCGAGGGGATGGGCTGGATCGGCGGATGCACCGACACAAACGAGTTGAACTTTCTCGCCGTAAAATTCATGCGCGCGGGCCTAGGGGTCCCGTATTTCGAAACCCAGGCCAGGGTTTGACACGGCCCCACGGTCTCAAGTTTGGGACCAACATTCGGACGCGGGGCGATGACCAACGGCTATGTCGATATTAAGAATACCGACATGATGTTGATCATGGGCAGCAACATGGCTGAGGCCCATCCCTGTGGTTTCAAGTGGCCGGTCGAGGCCCGTCGTCATCGAAATGCCAAGCTGATCGTGGTAGATCCGCGGTTTACGCGCACGGCATCACAGGCCGATCTCTTTCTGCAGATCCGGCCGGGCAGCGACATAGCATTTCTCGGTGGCCTCATCAACTACGCCATCCAGTACAACCGCATCGCCCACGATTATCTCGTCAACTACACCAATGCCGCGTTCATCGTGAAGGACGGCTTCAAGCTGCCCGATGATGGGCTGTTTTCCGGCTTTGACCCGCAGAGTGGCGCGTACGACAAAGCAACCTGGAATTATCAGGAGGGTGGGAACATGACGCCCGGCGGCATCGCGGCGGGTGCTGCGCTCACGGCAGGTGCGGCCACTGCGGCGCAGGCTTCCGGGGAGGCCTCACAGCATCAGCACGAGGCAGGCGAAGCCACTCACGCCTTTGAGCAGAAAAAGGGCGCAGGCGCATCGTCGCAACCCGCCGCGCCGAGTCCACAGCAGCCGACGTCAGGCGGAGCTCAGGCCTTGGGCGGCGGCCACCAGGCAGCGGGTCCGGTCGGCGCCAAAGCAGCAGGCGCGCCGAAAGTCCCGCCCATGATGCCGCCCAATCCAGCGTATGACCTTTCGCTGCAGAATCCGCGTTGTGTCTTTCAGCTGCTGAAGCAGCAGTACTCACGCTACACACCAGAGATGGTGGAACGTATTACCGGCGTCCCGAAAAATGATTTCCTGAAGGCCGCAGACCTTTTCACATCCGTCCGCAAAGATGGCGATATGAAAAAGGTCTCCACCATCATCTATGCGGTCGGCTGGACGCAGCACACGTATGGCACGCAGATCATCAGGACCGCTGCCATCCTGCAACTGATCCTCGGCAACGTGGGGCGTGCCGGCGGCGGCGTAAACGCGCTGCGTGGGCACTCCAACATCCAGGGCGCAACTGACATGGGCGGCGTCTTCGATATCTGGCCGGGGTACTTGAAGATCCCGAATCCCAGCGATACAAATTTGGCGACCTACCTCAAGCGTACGACTCCCACGGCTTCGAAACCGGGCGAATGGGATTCCTTCAATTACTGGTCGAACACGCCGAAATTCACGGTCTCTCTGCTGAAAGCCTTCTACGGCGACCATGCGACGAAGGAGAACGACTTCGCCTTCAACAATCTCCACAAGATCGACCGCCGCTACTCCTGGGTCGAGATGTTCGACCGCATGCACCGGGGCGAAATGAAAGGTCTGGTGTCCTTCGGCATGAACGCCGTGATGATCGGGCCCAATTCGCAGAAGAATATCGAGGCGCTGGGCAAGCTGGATTGGCTCGTTGTCGGCGAGATTTTTCCCGATGAGACCAGCGAGTTTTGGAAAGCTCCGGGCACCTCCGCAGATCGGATGAAGCAGATCAATACAACGGTGTACCGCCTCGCCTGTGCCGGCTTCGCGGAAAAGGACGGCACACTGGTGAACTCAGCCCGCTGGTTGCAGTGGAAATGGATCGCTGTGCCACCACCGGGCGACGCCAAGGTGGATCAGGAGATAGTGGCGCGTCTCTTTCTCAAGGTGCGGGAGCTCTACCAGAAGGAAGGCGGCCCATTCCCGGATCCAATCCTGCAGCTCTCGTGGGCCTATTCCGATCCGCATAACCCGCCGCTCTCCGAGGTGGCCAAGGAGATCAACGGGCGGGCGCTCCAGGACGTCACGGATGAAAAGACCGGCACGACCGTGAAAGCCGGACAGCAACTTCCCGGCTTCGCCATGTTGCGCGACGACGGTTCCACGCTTTGCGGCAATTGGCTCTACTGCGGTTCCTGGACGGAAGCAGGTTCTCAGGCACAGCGCCGTGGCACAGAGGACCCATCGGGGCTGGGAGTTTACCCGAACTGGGCATGGTCATGGCCAATGAACCGGCGTGTGCTGTACAACCGCGCTTCCTGCGATCTCAACGGCAAACCTTGGGACCCGGATCGGCCGCAAGTGTGGTGGAACGAGACCGCGAAAAAATGGGTTGGCAACGACGTTCCGGATTTCAAGGCCGACTCTCCGCCGAAAGACCACATGGGTCCGTTCATCATGAACCCGGAGGGAGTTGGCCGCATTTTTGCTCCTCTCGCCGCATTTGCCGATGGACCTTTGCCCGAGCACTACGAACCGCTGGAGAGCCCGATTGCCAACCCGCTCCACCCCCAGCAATCCATCAATCCGGTAACGGTGAAATTTAAGACGCCGGCGGACAAATACGGCACTCCGGACCAGGGCTACAACATTGTTTGCACCACCTACCGGCTGACCGAGCACTACCACTACTGGACGAAGAACAATCCCATGGAAGTTCAGTTGGTGCCGGAGCCGTTTGTGGAAGTGCCGGCCGAGTTGGCCGATCAGTTGGGAATTCACGGCGGAGAAAGAGTCAAGGTCAGCAGCGCGCGTAACCAATATATTGCCAAAGCCATGGTCACGCGCCGTATCAAGCCCCTGATGATCGACGGCAAGAAGACGTATCAGATTGGCATTCCAATTCACTGGGGCTATCGCGGCATTGCGGAGGACGCGGGCAGAACTGCGCACAATCCGGCCAATCTGCTTACTCCCACGTCGATGGATCCCAACGCCTTTACGCCTGAGTTCAAGGCGTTCCTCGTGAAGCTCGAAAAGGCGTGAGGAGGAGATTGAGATGTTGGACGAAAAAAACCTCCAGATCAAATCTATTTCGGCGCACCCGGGCGGTGTTCCGGGTAAAGGGGCACAGCGGGAAGTTGAAGTCTGCAAGCTGATGGATACCACTACCTGCATCGGCTGCAAGGCTTGCGAGGTGGCCTGCGCCGAGTGGAACGACCTGCCGTTCCGAGAGACCAAGTTTGACAATACCTACCAGACAATGCCGGAAACCGAGTGGAACTTCTGGCAATTGATCAAGTTTGCCGAAGTCAAACGCAATCTCGACGGCAGCTTGTCGCCGTTCACCTCCAGGACCGACAGCGATGGCCTGATGTGGATCTTTCGTAAAGATCAGTGCATGCACTGCACGGATCCAGGCTGCCTGCGCGCCTGTCCCGCCGATGGAGCAATCGTCCAGTATGCGAACGGCATTGTTGACTTCCAACAGCAGAACTGCATCGGCTGCCAGCTCTGTGTATCTGGCTGTCCATTCAATATTCCGAAATTCAATCAGACCACGAAAAAGGTCTACAAGTGCACCCTCTGCTCGGACCGCGTTGGGAACGGGCTCGAACCCGCGTGCATCAAGGCTTGTCCCACGGGCTGCCTGCAGTTCGGGACGAAGCAGGAGATGAAGGAAGTCGCCGAGAAGCGTGCCCAGCAACTGAGGGAGCAATCTGGTTTCAGCAAAGCAGGAGTTTGGGACCCGGAATCTGTTTCCGGCACACATGTCATCTATGTCCTGCACGATGCTGAGCAGCCTGTGCTCTACGGCGGGCTGCCTGCCAAGCCGCAGATCCCGTTGAGTTTCACGATCTGGAAATGGCTCTTCAAGCCCGCACTCGAAGTCTTGGCGTTGCTGGGCGGCATCGGCGTGCTGTTCCACTATGTCACGTTCGGCCCTATGCGCCCGCAGCCGGAGCCTCCCATAAAAGAGGTTCCAGAGAGAAAGGAGCCCTAAATGGGGACCGCAGCGGAACGCTTCAACGAACGCCCCCGCGCCGCCTTTGACCGCATTGGCCGCACGATCGTGTATGAGGGAGAATTACAGCGCCATCGCGTTTACACGCGCGTGCTCCACTGGATCGTTGCCGTTTTCTTTTTCCTGGCACTGCTCTCTGGCTTCGGCATCTATGCGCCTTGGGCCTTCCATTGGCTGACCCCGGTCTTTGGCGGGGGACCTATGGCTCGTTTGCTGCACCCGTGGTTCGGGTTAGGTTTTGCCCTCTTCTTTGCCTTTCAGTTCCTCAACTGGCTGCTACCCATGCGTTGGACGCAGGCAGATCGCCGATGGCTTCGCAACATCAGGAAGTACGTCACGAATGAAGACAAGGTGGAAAGCGAGGAGGTTGGGTTCTTCAACGCTGGGCAGAAGGTGCAATTCTGGGAGATCGGAGTCGGCTGTATCGTTTTCCTCATTACCGGCGTGATCATGTGGTTCCCGGGGACCTTCGGACGCATCGCGGTCGCAATCAGCTATATCATTCACGACATTTCCGCACTGATTATGCTGCTGGGCATTTTCGTGCACATTTATCTCAGCACGTTTGGCGAACCGCAGACGTTTCAAAGCATGACTCGCGGAACCGTCAGCGAGCCTTGGGCCTGGACGCACCATCCCGGCTGGTACCGCGAGGTCACGGGTCGTGACCCGCGCCAAGCCTTAGAAGAGGAACGTCGTCGTCGCATGGCGCAGAGCGAGAGAGGGCCGGGGAATTGACCGATCCCGGGAACTTTGGCTAGCAGTTCCAGATCGCAATCCAGTCGCGGCAATCACGAAAGTTGCGAGTTCAAATCTCGCCCACAAAACCATCTGAAAGTGTAATGGCGTCGCCGTTGAGCAGGGCTCCGGCGACACCACTCGTTTGGAAATAAAGCTAGTCGGTTCGCTGCGTGACCTTAGTGATGAAACATCTCTTGATCCTTTAGAGCACCCGCCCAGGCCGGCTTGCCTCTGCCCGGCAGCCATAGTGCATGCGACAATGTCATATCGTTGCTATGACTACTATATTTCCGCTTGATTCGAACCTGATTGTGGTCACCCCTGACCATTTAAAGCGAATGGCGTGGGGAACACATTTCCAGGGGCCCCAGCGGCGAATCGTGAGATACGATTTGTATCTGCATGGGCAGCGCAAATGCAAAGGGGAGTTGCTCGAATGCGGACATATTTTGGTCCCGAACGACGGATCGCGGCACATGCACAGGCGCTGCCCGTTGTGCCAAGACCCACTGCGCTCCCAATGCACATAGTGAGCTGCCGCTCGCTGCACGCGGAGCTCACTGCACGTCTTGTGTTGTTGGTTGGGCATCGGCATTGCCGTGGAGGCGAATTCAGCACGGGCTGCTCGATTCGCAAGCAGTCCCACGTCACTCTTTGGCGGGTGCGAGCGTGGCTTTCTTGACTTGGCCAACGATGGCGAAAGCGCGATTCCTGCGGCGCTGGTTGTCGCCCATTTTGCGATGCCGGGAGAGATCTTCCCAAGCCTAAACCTCCTCGAAGTAAGGCCGGATCATCGGCGTTCGAGGAGTATCTGATTTTGCGTCCGGTTAGGGTGGCCAGTTCCCCTCCCCGTTGCAGCAGCTTGCTCTCCACCGGCGTGCCTGCAGAGTCGGGGACGCGCCTTGATCCGGCCATCCTGGCGCCGTGTAAATATCGCAGTAGAGCAATCGGATTTAGACAAAACCAAGGACGGCTGACTCCCCCACGGTATCAGCCCTCCCATTTAAGGCGTGGGTCCTGGGTTCGAGTCCCAGCGCGCTCACCATGATTCCGCACGACTTGCGCCATCTCTGGTTAGTGAATTTCAGACGCCATAAGCGTCGGGCTAGCCTTCAGCCGCAGGTTTGATCCCTTCCGCCTTCAGCTTCCCCCGGCGAGCCCCTCCGGCATACCCCCAGCTTCTGCAAATAGTCAAATCACAACGGGATGTGACGGCTGTTACTGACAGGGAGTAGCTGCAGGGTCATCGTGTGTGATGGATAGGTCTCCGAGAGGAGGTGGTGTCCTATGCTAAGCCTCGTTAGTAACAAACCGCAAGCTGTTTACCCCGAGATTAAGAACATCCTCTTCGCAACCGACTTTTCGCAGTGCTCGGCGGGCGCACTGGAGTGTCTGCACGCGCTCGCGGAACTCGACGGCGCCACCATACACGTGGTGCATGTCGTTTCCCCGCGGCCAGGCGAAGCTGCATCCGCTCCAGGACAGCTCCCGAGCCACACCGTCCATGCCGACGTGCCTGTGTTCCTGCAGAAGCACCCAGTCGGAGATACTCCCTTCGACGTCTGGACGGCCCACGGTCCGATTGCGGAAACCCTGGTGAAACTGGCCCGTTCCGAGCACATGGACCTGATTGCTCTCGGCACTCACGGCCATCAACCGGAAGCGCCTGGTCTTGGGTTGGTGGCAGGCAAAATCCTGTCCGCTGCGCCCTGCCCTGTCTTCACTGTTGGAGCTTCGGCAAAAGCGCAAGGAGGCGAGCGACTGGAGCGAATTCTGTATGCGACGGACTTTTCTCCGGCTTCGCTGCGCGCTCTTCCCTATGCCGTATCTCTGGCGACGAAGAACGGATCGCAACTGCTGATGGTCTACGTCGACACGCCCGAGTTCTCGGCCGACTGGCTGATGGAGGCGCTTTACGAGGGCCAGATGCTCAATCTGTTGCCGTTCGATCCAGGTCTGTGCGGCGTCGAACCGATCGTCGCAATCGGGCCGGTAGCAAAGGGGATTCTAGACACGGCGGCGGAACACGACGCCGACCTGATTGTTATGGGCTTTCCGCTGGAGGCGCCAAGGTACATCGGCGAGATCCATGCGCGCGCCCCTTGCCCGGTTCTGTCCGTCCGGTGAAAACTCATCTGAACATTCGGGCGCGACTCCTGCCGCGCCCATTATTCACAATTTATCCGCCGATCTTGACCACTACCTTACCCATCGGTCCCTGGCTTAGACGGGCAAACGCCGCCTTCACGTCGGCAAATTCGAAGACACTGTCCACCACGGGGCGCTTCCCTAACTTGTCCAGGCGCTCCACGCACTGCATCCAGGCGGCCCTGGCGTGCGGGTGCGAGTAGTCGGCCACCGAGACACCTCCAATACGGTTCCGGCGGAAGAACAGCGTTCCGGTGTTGAAATCCGGCACCGCGCCGCCGCTGCGGCCAACCACGCTGATGCGCCCCCCGAAGCCGAGCATCGCAATGATTTCATTGAAGAGTGGTCCGGCGACGCAGTCGACCGCCAAATCCACCCGCTTGGGAGCGATGGCCGCGAGCACCTGCTTCCTAAGGCCCTTCTCCGTGGGATCGAAGACATAATCGGCGCCGAGCTGCTTGAGCTGCTCCGCCTTCTGTGCGCTGCGCGACAGCGCGACGACCGTCAGCTCCATCGATTTTGCAAGCAGCACCGTTGCCGAACCCACGCCGCCGGAGGCCCCCGTGATCAGCACCACGGACCCGGGCACCGGCGGCGCCTCCAACGGGGCCCCCGGCGCGCCCGTTGTTGGCGTGCTGGGGCGAGGCTCGCTCCATTGCGTCAGCGCCTGCCAGGCGGTGAGATAAACCAGCGGCGCGCCGGCAGCCTCCTCCAGCGACCAGCCACGCGGCACCGGGACCACCTCGGCTGCGCCGGCCAGGGTCTTCTCCGCCAGCGTTCCCCACGTCTCCACTCCCGCATTTCCGTGCAGAATCGCGACCGTATCGCCAGGCCTTACGCCATCGACTCCCGTGCCCACGGCAATCACCTCGCCCACGCCGTCGCGCCCCAGCACATGCGGCAGCGCGGGCTTGGCGGGATACTGCGCCTGTGCCAGAAAAGCGTCGGCCGGATTCAGCGCGGCGTAGATCGTTCGGATGAGAACCTGGCCGGGGCCGGGCTGAGGATCGGTGACCTCGTCCAGACGCAACTTCTCCACACCATCGTATGAATCCATCAGCCATGCGCGCATTGTCTTCCCTTTCTAACGCCGCTTCCTATTTTGGCGGCCCACTCAAGCTTATTGCCGGAGTGGGGATGTGCGTGGGTCCTCAGTCTAACGCGCTACTTCGAAGCGCCCCTTACTCCCGGGGACCGAGCGCGGCGTCCAGCACCTCAACGAGGTGAAGCATCGGCAGCGGATGACCCGCTCTTCGCAGCGCGCCGGCGAGTTGCAGCAGGCAGCCTGGATTGCCGGAGACCACGGCCTGCGCGCCTGAGCGGATGATGTGCTGCGCCTTGCGGTCGGCGAGTTGGCGCGCGGGCACCGGCTCGATGAGGTTGTAAACACCGGCTGAGCCGCAACAGATCCCCGCCTCGGGAAGCTCGATCACCTCAAGCCCGGAGATTGCGTTGAGCAACTGGCGCGGCTGGGAGCTCACCCCTTGCGCATGCTGCAGGTGGCAAGCATCGTGGTACGCGATCTTCATGCGCACCGGCTTCGGCGCCGCGGAAAGACCGGGGGCCCCGGCAAGCCGCTCTTTGGCTTGCTGGGGCAGAAGCTCGGCGGCCAATTCTGAGATGTCGCGACACTTCGCGGCGAAGCGCTGGGCGCGCTCGGCATACTGCGGATCATCGCGCAGGAGATGGCCGTACTCCTTCATATGCGAGCCGCATCCGGCGGCGTTGATCGCGATCGCATCCACTCCGGCGCGCTCGAACACATCGATCAGATTGCGCGCCGCTGCCTCGGCCTCCGCTTCGCCTCCGGTGTGCGCCATCAGCGCTCCGCAGCAACCCTGCTCCGGCGGTAGGACGACCTCGCAGCCGAGTGCAGCCAGCACCCGGACCGTGGCCGCATTCACATCGCTGAAGAAGACTCGCTGCACACAGCCGAGCAGCACACCCACGCGCATCCGAGGCTTGCTATGCATAACACTGCCCGGCTCCGGCGCGAAGAGTTGGCGCCGATTCAGTTCGGGAAGCAGCGATTCGAGCGCCTCGAGACGCGCACCCGCCAGGCGCAGCAGGCCGCTGTTGCGCAGCAACCATCGCAACCCGGAGCGCTGATAGAGCCACAGCAGAGGCATCAGCCGGCGCAGGCGTTGGGGATGCGGAAATAAGGCGAAGATCAGACGGCGGAAGAGGCGGTCGAGCAGCGGGCGGCGGTAGTTGCGCTCGATCTGCGCCCGCGTTGCCTCGATGAGTTTGCCATACTGCACGCCCGAAGGACACGCCGGCATGCAGGCCATGCAGCCCAGGCAGCGGTCGAAGTGGCTGACGAAGTTGCGGTCCATCGTCGGGGTCCCCGGCGATCCCGCGGTTGACTCGGCGGGGCGGTGCGCGCCTTCGGCCGCCATCTTCATCAGGTAGATGCGGCCACGCGGGGAATCCATCTCCTGGTGCCAAAGCTGGTAGGTAGGGCAGACCGGCAGACAAAAGCCGCAGTGCACGCACTGGTCGATCAGGTCCATCTCGGGCGGATGATGCGAATCGAATGCGCCGATTTTCGTACCCCGGCTCGCCGGGTCTGTAAGCGCCTCGAGCGGGACCGTCTGCCGCATCAGATTCCTCCCACGAAGCGTCCACGATTGAAAATTCCGCGTGGATCGAACTGCTGCTTGATGCGCATCATCAGCGAAAGGGCGCTGCCGGCGTCGCCCCAAATATCGACCTTCTCCCGGACACAGGGAGGTGCCTGTAGCAGCACTGCAGATTCTCCCGCGGACACAAGCAACGCGCGAAGCACGGAGATAAACTCAGCGAGCCGTGCGCATTCCATGGAACCGTCTTCGCCAAAATCCAGGCGCAGCCATCCGAGCCCGGTGGAGTGCATCAGCAGCGTCCAGCCGGAGCCGGGGTCCCCGGCGCGCCCGCTGTTGGCGTGCTGGGGCGAGCCGAGCGAGGACCGCACGAATTCGGCAACAGACGCAAGCTGTGTGGGCAGAACGCTCAGCTTGAGGATGCAACTGGGATTCGTGTCACCGCCAGGTTTCCACAGCTGCTCGCGCATCTGCCATGGGCCGGCCTCGGGCTCCGTGGGACGAACTTCGCCCGCCAGCTTGCGCACAGCCTCGATCTGCGGCTCGATCCCGGCCGCAATGCAATCGATCCGAACATCGACATCTACCGATCTATAGCCGCCGGTCCGCATCTGTACTCCGCTGGGCACGACCAGCGAATCGGAAATAGCGAGCATGAAATCTTTTGCCCGCTGGCAGTCGGCAAACGTCCAGCTCAATGTCTGCGAACACTCCGGCAGCGGATGCAGGCGAAAGACGGCGCGGGTGATGATGCCGAGGGTGCCAAGCGAGCCCGCCATCAGCTTGGGCAGATCGTAGCCCGCGACATTCTTCACCACCTTGCCGCCGCTTGCTGCGAGTGTGCCATCGGCCAGAGCAATCGTGGCGCCGATCATCAAATCGCGAATGCCGCCGTAGCGAACTCGCAGCGCTCCGCTGTCGTTCGTCGCGATCACACCGCCGATGGTCGCCCGTTCAGGCCACAGCGGGTCGAGCGCCAGCCTCTGGCCATGCGTGGCAAGCGTGCTCTGCAACTGCGCAATGCTCACTCCGGCGCCGGCGGTGACCGTCATGTCGCAGGGAGCGTAGTCCAGAACGCGATTGAATCGCGCCGTGGAAATTGCAAGGTCCACTCCCTGCGGCTGCGTGCCCCAATCGAGTTTTGTGCCGCCGCCGCGCGGAGAGACCATCAGCTCCGCCTCATTCGCGTACTGCAGCACGCCGCTCAACTCGGCTTCGTCCGCGGGCTCGACGCAGAGCTCGGGAACAACACCGCATACAGCATCGGCCGGCGCTCCGCGGCGAACGCCGGCATCGCCGACGATCGAGCGCAGCACCTCGAGGGTTTGCGCCAAATTCGGTTTTGCGGCTTTTGAGATGCCCGGCATGAGTTAGAAAAGCTGCGCCTCCCCGGAGAGCTCCAGAGGATGCGGCACGTAGGGGCCGGGCCGCTCCGCGCAGAGCCGCGTTCGCGGAAAGATCTTGCCCGGGTTCGAAAGTTGCTCGGGATCGAAGGCGCAGCGGACCAACTGCATGGTCTCCATATCGGGCTCGGCAAACATCTCGGACATGAACATCTTTTTGTCCGCGCCGACACCATGCTCGCCGGTGATGGAGCCGCCGGCGCGCACGCAGATCTTCAGAATGTCGCCCGCAAGTCTTTCCGCCGCCTCCTCCTGCCCCGGGATGCGACGGTCGTAGAGCACAAGCGGATGCAGGTTGCCGTCTCCCGCGTGGAAGACGTTGGCCACCCGCAGTCCAACCGCGGAGCTGAGCCGCTCGATCTCCTCCATCACCGCGGGCAGCGCTGTGCGCGGGATCACCCCATCCTGCACGATGTAGTTGGGCGAGATGCGTCCCATGGCAGCAAACGCAGCCTTGCGGCCCTTCCAGATCAGCGCACGCTCCTCTTCGGTCTGCGCAACGCGGATCTGCGGCCAGGCGCCGTTGGCCAGGCACTTCTGCCTGACGCGTCCCATGAGTGCTTCCACCTCCGCCGCAGGGCCGTCGAGTTCGACCAGAAGCAGCCCGCCGCATTCGGGATAGCCCGCGTGAACGGCGGCCTCGCAGGCCTGAATGGAAAGGCGGTCCATCATCTCAATCGCGGCGGGCAATATTCCCGAGGCGATGATGTCGCTAACGGCGGCCCCGGCAGCGTTGGTGGAGTCGAAGGCTGCGAGCAGCGTCTGGATCACCTCGGGCCGCCTCACGATGCGAAGGATAATTTTTGTCGCAATGCCGAGTGTGCCTTCCGCGCCGACGAAGACACCGCTCAGATCGTATCCCGGCGCATCGAGCGCCTTGCTCCCAATCTGCACCAGCGAGCCGTCCGGCAGCACCACCTCGAGTCCCAGAACGTGCGTGGTGGTGAAGCCGTACTTGAGGCAATGCGCGCCGCCGGAGTTCTCCGCCACGTTCCCCCCGATCGTGCACACAGTCTGCGAGGACGGGTCGGGAGCATAGAAGTAGCCGTAAGGCGCAACGCGCTGGGTCACGGCCGTGTTGATGACGCCAGGCTCCACCACGGCCCGCGCGTTTGCGATGTCGATTTCGAGGATGCGGTTCAGGCGGGCGAGGCTGATGACGATCCCGCCTTCCACCGGCAGCGCGCCACCGCTGAGTCCCGTCCCCGAGCCGCGCGCCACAAAGGCCACGTGCTCACGGGCGCAGAGCCGCACAATCGCCTGCACCTGCTCCGCCGTGGAAGGCAGCACGACCGCGGCCGGCACAACGCGCAGGTTGGTCAGGCCGTCGCACTCATAGGTGCGCAGTTCCTCGCGCGAGGTGATCAGGCCGTCGCCCAGCAGAGTACGGAGCGAATCAAGAAACGCTGGACTGGTCGTGCCTTTTGTCGCAATTGCGCTCATCGCATTTGGGATGATAGTTGCGCCCAGAGGCGGTGTCCAGCGCGGGGCAAAATCCGTCAGCGGGATAGGGCGATAAGGAAGGCGGCGCGGAGCTTAGAAATAGAGTCGCAACACAAGAGATCGCATAACAGCTGCATAAAAAAATAACCGGAGCGCCGCGTTGGCGCTCCGGTCACTACAGGAGGAGAGGTACAGGAGGACTGAATACTGCTTACGCCTTGGCGATGTTCTTCGAGGCCTTGGCAGCGTTCGCCATGATCTCTTTCTGGGTCGCGATGGCGGTCTCAACGCCCTTCTGGATCTGGTCCGCGAAGGTCTCAACCGGCGAGCCGGCAACGTTGGCCTGGGCCTTCACGGTGCTGCTGACGGACTTAGTCTGCGCCGCGGCATACTCCAGAACTTGGTCCTGGGCGGCAACGGTGCGGTCGACCGAGGTCTGGATCAGCTTCGCCAGACCGGCCTGGGTCTTGGTCGGCTCAGCAATCGCTTCCTGGGCGGCTTCGGTGATGGAAGCGGCCTGGAGGACGATCACGTCGAGAAGGCTCTTCTGCAGGGTGATCGAACCGGTCAGTGCCTCACCGGCCAGCTCGAGCGGGAACAGGGGGGCCTGAGTCGGCTTCAGTGCCTTCTTGATGGCGTCGAGAACATCGGCGCCCTGCGCGGCAGCCAGGTCCAGATTGGTCTTGCCGGCTTCGACGGCGCGCTCCAGGCCCTTGTTGATCAGCTTGGCGGCATCCGCAATGTAGATGGTCGCGTCGATGGTCTCCGCGATGGCTTTGGGGGTCTTGGACATAATTGCTCTCCTTGGATGTTGACTGCTTTGGATGTTGACTGCTTGATTTCGAACTCTATGCTGCAACTTGTGCTGCACTGCAGCATGAAAGGATTATGCGCTGCCGCGAACCCCAAGTCAAGCGGATTTTTGCAAAAATTGCTGCGTTGCAGCGTAGGCGGGACTTACGCGGTTAATAAACAATGTTTTCAGCGACTTACAAAAGTCCCCGGAAATCCAGACGGGCACCCTGCATCGAAAGTCTTCTTCCGGTCCGCGTGGCTTTCCGGTCTGCCTAAAATGCGTAGCGCAGCGACAAGGTGGTCAGGTTGGCGTGGAAGTACCTGGGCAACGTGGGACCAACCAACGAGTTCTCGTTGTACTGGTAGTAATTCCACCCAGCGCGAAGCTCCACCTTCCTCGCCACCTCCGCGCCGACGAAGGCCAGGGGCTGCTGATAGCGCGAAGAGAGTGACCCGAGCGGCTCCAGCGAGTTCAGCAGCAGCGTGTTGCCATCGGAATCGACGATGCTGTACCCGGCGCCGACTACAAAGCGGCGCACCGGCCTGAACTGCACGTTCGCGCTGCCAAAGTGGATCTGGTTCTCGTAACGGCCCAGGACTTCCAAGAGTGTAGGGTCGTTGACGCAAGCAAAGGTGCCGGCGACCGGCGCGCTGGAAGCGTAACAGACATTCGCGTTCTGCCCGGCATTGGTGTAGTTGTAGGCGAGCTCGACCATGACGCGCTTGTTGGGCGTGGCGACGGCCGAGAAGCCGAAGTTGCGGTAGTTCGCGTTGTAGGCAAAGTCCTGCGTCCGGTTGCGCTGCTCGCGCAAGTTGACACTGGCGGTCAGCGTAAGCCAGCTCTCGGGCGTAAACGAGACATTGGCTCGGTACTGCTGTTCGCGCCGGGGATCGATGCGCGTCAGGAAGTCGTCGGCCGACATGATTCGACCCTCGGCATCTGCGTGAAACCTTGAGCCGCGGAACCATACACCGAAGATCGCCCAGTGCTGGTGAATGCGGAACTCCGGGTCACCTTCGTCGGAGTCGAAGACCCCGGTGCAGGTGCCGGTGGCGAGGTCGAGCGTCAATCCGAGAGCCAGACAGTTGTTGGTAACTCCAGTATTGCCGGGCAAGAATATATCCCCGAGCGCCGTGTACAGCTTCGTATGGTTGTCGAAAATGTCGCGAAAGAGATAACCAGCGCGGACGCCCACGTGCCGCGAGATGTCAAACTGCACTGAAAACTCGTTGCTCTTGATCGACTGTTGCATAAAGCGCTGGAAGAGCTCGTTCTGCACATCGGCGGGCGAGTTTGCGGTGTAGACCGCGAAGAAGTTATTTTCCAGCAAGTTGAAGGCGCCCGGAACGCGATAGGCGTAGAAGCGGAAGGTGTCCACCAACCTCAGATGCGGAGTGATGTGAATGGTCGCCCCGCCGTCTGCCTGCTGGGAAACCCAGTACGGGCGCGCCGTTGAGCCGTTCGTATTGAATGCGTTGACTCCGGTACGGGTGACAAGGCCGGTGAAATTCTCTGCCAGCGGCGTGGTCGCATCCGCGTTGCTGTACATGAAGCGTGCCGTAAGGTCGACGTGGCGGATCGAACTGGAGGTGAGAGTTGCCTGCTCGGTGGGCAGGTAGTTGCGGTAGCGCTGCAGGCGCGAGTAGGAGTTGAAGGTGCTTAGGCCCGCGCCGGTCGACAGAATTCCGGATGGAGGCAGGTCGGCTGCATCCAGGAAGTAGTCCGTATCGTATTTGATAAAGCGCAGGCTCTCGTTGAAGCTCAGTGTTGTGCGAGGCAGAACACGCCAGCTTGCGCCAAAGCGGAAATTATTCTCCGTGGTGCTGTAAGCCTGCAGCAATAGGGCTTCCGTGCCCTCGTGCACGCTGCTGAACGACGGGCCCTCGTTGCGGTTGCGGCTGAAACCAAGATTGAAGCTGAACTTGTGCTGCGGCAGCACCACTAGATCGAAATCGTACATCCTGCGCCGCAGGAACGTAGCGTGTGGCGAAAATCCGATGAACGGCGCCACCGGGTTGAGCGGGTTGGCCAGCAGGTTGTAGTTGAAGAAGTTCTGATCGCGCCGGAAGCTGCCGGTGAAGCTGTAGACGCCGTGTTTGCTGACGCGCAGGCGCATGGCGTTGCTGGGATCGCCGCCCCATCCGAAGCTCTCTTCGTAGAGGGTATCGAAGAACGACTTGTGACCGGGCATGGCCTGCAGTATGAGGCTCTGCTCCAGCAGACGCGGACCGCTCTGCAGGTTCACAATCGTGTTGTACATATCGGGGCTGCCGGTGATCTCTGTGATGCGTCCGCCCAACTCGACTGACTGCCGCACGAAGTAGCCGTCCATTTGCCTGCCGTTGCCCTCTTTTTCGGCTGCCTCAAACTCGGCGGGCCGGCTGGTGGGCGCCTGTCCGTTGCCTTGGGCATAAGCGGCGATGCTAAGCAGGCAAATAAAGATCAGGCCGATGAGCACACTGCGTAGGAGTGATGCCGCGCGCTGCTGCTTCGGTGCACGTATCGCTGCGTAACTTACTTTCCAGTTGCTACTGTGAGGGCAATTGGACTCTGCTCGCATCATCCCTCCTTGCGGAATTACTTGAAAAAGAGCGGGTCGAAGCTGGAACCGTGGATCTGCACATGACACAGAGTGCAGGCCTGATACTTGGCCGCCTGGTTGTGGAACGTCGGGATGCCCGGCGTGTCCCGGTCGGAGATTGGCGAGTGGCATTGCAGACAGAGGATGTTGACCGTGCTGACGCGCAGTTGGCGCGGGTTCACCGAGCCATGCG
>Ga0137372_10001366_pt1 | contig 23511 bp, 18 predicted proteins | sample SagtaG_6_FD_104911 | JGI IMG/M metagenome (GOLD analysis project Ga0137372, IMG submission 104911) | Vadose zone soil microbial communities from Sagehorn Ranch, Mendocino, California, USA - Sage1_R_60_16 metaG | ecosystem: Environmental > Terrestrial > Soil > Vadose zone | place: USA...
GATGACGTTATGTTCCAGCGTGAAAAGAGTGTGCAGCATGCTCAGGCCGATCCACCAGTTGCCGTTAACACCGGTGATGTCCACCCCTGAATCTGGATCGAGGGGAAGCAGGCCATCGGAGCCTATGACCAGTTTGCCATGTTCTCCTGAGCGCACCTTCGCCATGGTTGCTTCATCGCTGCCATAAATCTGGGAACCGTCCCACCAGTGCGTTGCGGTGTTGAGGTAGGTGGGAGGTACATCGTTGACACCTGGCGTGCGAGTCGGGTCGCTGTGCGTGCGTAGTATCTGCATGGGATGTTGCGGCCAGGGATCATCATCGCTGAGCGGGATTTCCCAGGGGTTTTCCTTCTGGTTCTTACCATGGCTGAACCAATCGTGAATCATGAACTGAACCCACGCGGCTGCCAGCATGTTGAGGATGGTGACGGGCTGGAAGGTGTCCCGGGTCAGCAGTTCGAGGCTGACTCTGCGTGGATTGGGTGTGAGAACCGTCGATTCGTTGGGATACGCGTCGTACAGAGGGATGTTGCGGCCAAAGCGTGTGTCAATGCTGCCCATAGTAGGATGTTCCAGGTCGTTGTATGTGCCATCGACGGTGCGAGCGGTGAGGGAGCGCGAACCCTGTCCTTTTGAGGAGGGTGGGCCCTTGCCGGTCAACGTGACACCCGTCGTATCGTACAGGTTCTTTTGCCGCAAGATGGTACGAAGGCCAATCAGGATCACGAGTCCAATCGGAAGGGGAAAGGTATGCCATCCATACTTCTGATCGAGCGACTGAGTCCAGCGGGTAAATAAGCGAGTAAGCCAGGCAAACGGCGAATGAGATGTAGACATGCGTAACCGCCTTTCTGCAGGGAGTTCAAGTTGCGTTGTATTATAGCAAGATCTGAAGAGCTTGCCAAGAGAATACGCTGGAGTAAGCAGATCGGCTCGCCTGCAATGCCTGGTTCGGACCATCGCACCTGCGTGTCACGGGAGCTTCGTTCCCGCTTTTCTGGCCGTGAGTTAATCAAGGAGGAACTCGCAAACTAAGCCGTCTCTTGAAGAGATGTCATACTACCCCTCTGAGGGGATCATGAGGGTCAAGATCCTTTGTCCACTTTCGGCGATCTCCCTTTATTCACTTCTTACTTGCAGTTGCGTAGCAAGGCCTCTTCATCAAGAACACACTAATGCCATTAAAGACACTCTAGAGCCACTTCACTCGAGACGTACAGCTCGTTGCGCATCCCGTGGGAAGGGGCCGATGATAACCTTGACGGATATATTAGGGTGTGCTAATATCATACTATAAAAGTCGGAATTTAGCACAGGCTAATTTTCATTTATGACTCTTTTCGGTTACATTTTGAAGGAGAATAGAGCGATGAGTTTTTTTAGCGCTCATGAAAATTGCTCTCTGTGTAATAGACCACTCACGCTATGGAATTTAAACACCTGTACAAAGTGCGGGCACAAGTTGTGTAGTCATCATGTCCATTTAATAAGAAATCCGCATAGTTTTGTGCTCTCTTCGGTTTGTTATGATTGCGCTGATCGCCCGGCAATGTTTTCTCGTGCAGGGCTTGCTTCTCAAGAGATAAAGCGCTCCGCCAGAGTATAAGAGTAAAAATGTTCAGGCATTGCCAAAGATAAAGGCGGCCGCGAAGACGAGCGCTCCTCCTCCTACGACTTGCAAGATTGAAATGAACCAGTTTGTCCCGAAATAACGGTGACGAATAGCGGCAATTAACACCAGTTCGAATGCGACTACGACATAAGCAACAAGCAATGCTATATGTATGCTGGAGATCAGAAATGGCAGTGTGTGCAGTGAGCCGCCAAAGAAGGTCATGATACCTGTTATGCCCCCTCGAATAGCAGGGCTTCCACGCCCGGTGAGCTGACCACTATCGGAAAGCCCCTCCGAAAACGCCATGCTGATGCCCGCACCTGTTGCTGAAGCCATTCCTACCAGGAATGTGGTCGTTGAGTTGTGTGTGGCAAAAGCGGTGGCAAAGATGGGCGCCAGGGTCGAGACTGATCCATCCATGAGGCCTGCTAGACCAGGTTGTACCACTCGTAAGAGGAAATCACGCGATGAGACATCTTTGGTTCTTACTGCTCTTATTAGTTCCGCTAGCTGTCCTTTGATGGTTGGTGGTATGTCTTCAATTTCTTTTGTTGAGTCTGTAGCTATTTCCAGTTTTTCGGGTATATGGGTCTGTTTCTCTACGTTATCTGGGCTATGTATTGGTGTATTTTCTTCTGGGGACATCAGGTTCACTCCTTTTATAATTGCAAAGTAGGTGCTTCAATATAACTATACATGAGAGTTGGTTTTATTGACATCTCCTGGGTCTTAGTTTAAAGTGAATACTACCCTACAGTATAATTGCCTCGGAGCCAGAAGTAGCGAGGAGATTCTCTTACTATGAATGTAACAAATAAGCCCCAGGAGTCAGCTTCGATCAGGTTTCTGACAGGTCCGTTGGCGGGCAATATTTTTCAGGTCAATAAGCCAATTATCACTTTTGGACGCGACCCTGGCAACGATGTTGTTATTTCTGATCCAACAGTTTCACGAAAGCATGCTCACCTGGTGAATAATGCAGGTCAATGGAGCATCGAAAAGCTCGCGGAACAAAATGTGGTTACTGTCAATCAACAAAATGTCCAGGCAGCAGTTATTTCTGATCGTGATACTATTGGCCTGGGTACGGGTACTACATTCCTTTTTCTCATATCGTCTCCTCAATTTCTAGCCGAGCAACGGCCAGTAACGCCATACAATGTAGTGCAAAGACCTGCAGCACAAACACCTCCTGGACCGAAATATAGCGAGCAGCAGCCACAGGTTCAATACTCATTTCCTGAAGCGGCTTCGCCCCTACCAACTAGTAATGCACAACGCGCACCCATGGATGCGTACGAACCTGGCACAATTGCGTCCATTCAAACCTCACCTGGAATACCGATGCTAGAGGTAAGCTCTAACACCCATGCTGAAAAACATGCATTTCCGCTGACTCAACAGGTCATCAATATTGGACGTGATCCATCCAACGATATTGTAATTAATGAGTTGGTGGTTTCTGGATTTCATGCCCAGATAGTTCGGGAAGGCAATCAATTCGTACTCGTTCACCCTCACCCATCTCGTGGAAAGACCTTGAATGGACTACTCTATCAAGGTCGTCATATCCAGGGAGACGAAAAATTCCACAAACCACTGGCACGAGGTGACATCTTCCGTATTGGCGATGAGCATGGCACGCTGGTGACATTGACCTATAATGACGGAAGTGGAGCCATCCAGGATGTTGTCCCTGAGGTGCATCCCATTCCGTTGGGCGCGCCAGTGATTACGATTGGTCGTTTGCCAGAGAACATGGTGGTATTAAGTCATCCACAGGTTTCGGGACGACATGCTCGCCTGGAACAGGTACATGGAGGCTATCGCATCATTGATGTTGGCAGCACAAACCATGTGTACGTCAATGCGCAACAGGTCACTAATCAGCTACTACAGCCAGGCGATGAGATACGTATCGGACCATACAAATTCACTTATACGGGAACGCAACTTACACAGCAAGATGAAAGCCACGGGATACGTATTGACGCACTGCAATTGCAAAAAGTTGGTTCCAAGCATACTATCCTCATCAATGATATTTCTATAGCAATTCCTCCACGCACATTTGTAGCCCTGGTGGGTGGCTCCGGCGCAGGCAAATCAATGCTGATGGATGCTCTCAATGGCCTGCGACCCGCTCAGAAAGGCCTGGTGCTGTATAATGGCCAGGATTATTATCGCCACCTTGCCGCCTTTAGCACTCAACTAGGCTATGTGCCACAGGACGATATCATCCATCGCGAGCTGACCGTCGAACGCGCACTTTATTATACAGCCAGGATGCGCCTGCCTGAAGATTTCACTCAAGCACAGATCAAGCAACGCATCGACGAGGTACTTGAAGATGTGGACATGAAACACAGGCGTGGCTTGCTTATTAACAAGCTTTCAGGCGGTCAGCGCAAACGTGTTTCAATCGCACTGGAATTGTTGGCCAAACCAAGCGTCTTTTTTCTGGATGAGCCTACATCGGGCCTCGATCCTGGCCTTGATCGAAGGATGATGTTTCTCCTGCGCAGACTGGCCGACAAAGGGCACACTATCATATTGGCAACACATGCCACCAATAATATTAATACCTGCGATTATATCTGTTTCCTGGCCCAGGGAGGTCGTCTGACTTACTTCGGACCTCCAAACGAAGCGAAAGCGTATTTCGGGAAAACCGACTTTGCTGAAATTTATAGCGCTCTTGAGCCTACTGAAGGGAATCCCAACATTCCAGAGGAGGCAGAGAATCGCTTCAAAGCATCACCAGAGTTCCAGAAATATGTAGTTGGTCCATTGAACCAGGGACCTGCCGGTCAAACAAACACGTCACTGGAGACAGCCACGGTCAAACAACCAAAGCGAGGCAATCCATGGAAGCAATTCTCCCTGCTCTCCAGTCGTTACCGAGAATTGCTCAAGAATGATACTGGCAATCTGCTCATATTGCTATTGCAAGCACCAATCATCGCTGCAATTCTCATCTTAATGCTGTCATCAGGGGGCCATGGTACATTCGATCCAAGCAGTATCGCCCAATGCCATCTTTCAGCTACTGATAAAAAAATAGTAGATTGTCAACAAATTTTGAACTCCTTGAATGGTACTACCCCTAACCCAGCGCAAGCATTGCAACAATTTATTGCTCCAGAGTCTGGTTTCGACGCGCAGAAATACCTGTTTATCATGGCATTCGCTGCAATGTTGTTTGGTACTATCAACGGATCGCGCGAGATAGTCAAGGAAGCTCCAATTTATCGTCGCGAGCGCACAGTGAATCTGGGCATCGCGCCATATATGTTCTCGAAGATTGTCATTTTAGGAATCTTTTGTTTACTGCAAAGCGCCGTCCTGGTTCTTGCAGTGAATTGGGTTGCCCCTATACAGCAAGGTATTCTTCTACCCGCGCTATTGGAAGTGTACATTACCATGGCTCTTACCTCGCTGGCAGGTTTGATGCTAGGATTGACAATTTCGGCATTAGCCCCAAATAACGATAGGGCTGGGATCCTTATACCGATCGTTCTCATTCCGCAGGTAATCTTCTCAGGCTTACTTTTCAATCTAAACGGACCTATCCTACAAACTATAGGAGCACTTTTTGCGGTCCGGTGGGGCATGGCAGCCTCAGGCTCTTCAGTTGGGCTGCATGGAGACAAATTGGGAGCTGATGATTTCTCATACAGGGGAACGCTTTTCTCGACCTTCAGTCAAACAGAAGCTGCAATCCATCTCTTCATCTGTTGGTTTGCACTGGTAGTGATGATATTGGTATTCGGAGTCGCAATCGCTTACTTTCTGAAACGCAAGGATGTCCGAACGTAATCGAATGGTACTTCTTGGCACCTTTATTGTTTAGAAGTATCCTCCTGTGTTATTGTAGCGTAGGCCTTGAACGCAAGGTGCTGTTAAGGGAACGAGCAAGCGAACGGTGTTACTAAACAAGCGCATTCTCGTCGGAATCTGTGGTGGTATCGCATCCTATAAAGCGGTCGAGCTGGTTAGTCGTCTGCAACAAGCTGGCGCTCTCGTTGATGTTATTATGTCTGAACGAGCAGATGAATTTGTGCGCCCATTGACATTTTCATCTTTGAGCCATCGACCTGTATATAGCGACTTATGGGAACCGTCGGGACGAGCAGCAGAAACACATATCGCATTAGCTGAGGAAGCGGAATTATTGGTGATCGTTCCGGCAACAGCTAACACTATCGCGAAGTTGGCCCATGGTGTGGCCGACAATATGCTAACTGCGGTGGCATTGGCAACACAGGCTCCTCTACTGTTGGCTCCTGCTATGCACCAGAACATGTATACGCATCCGGCAACACAGGCAAACATAACCTTGTTGCGGGAACGTGGAGTGTTTATCGTTGAGCCAGAGGTTGGTAGGCTGGCCTCAGGGGAAGTCGGTATAGGCAGGCTTCCCGATACCAGCGTTTTGCTTGGAGCAAGCAACGTCGTACTTGGACGTAACGGCGATCTTGCTGGTTACCGGGTAGTTGTAACAGCAGGAGGTACTCAGGAGCCAATTGACCCGGTACGCTATGTAGGGAATCGCTCATCTGGAAAGATGGGATATGCCCTGGCAACAGAGGCGCGAGATCGCGGTGCACACGTCATTTTGATCTCTGGCCCCGTTGTTTTAGATGTACCTTACGGAGTGGAAGGGCGGAGAGTCGAGACCGCAATACAGATGCGAGATGCTGTACATGATGCGATTATCGACGCCGATGTACTTGTGATGAGCGCTGCTGTGGCTGATTTTCGTCCAGCAGAAGTTGCGACACAGAAGCTCAAGAAAAGTGAATCACAAGAACTAGCTGAACAGAACGGGTTTTTCTTACGGCTGGTACGCAACCCGGATATTCTGGAAGAACTCGCGGATTCTGTTTATACGAACCCTGGCAATGAAAGGTCTGGACGACGCCTTGTGCGAGTAGGTTTCGCTGCGGAAACGAGCAATCTGGCTGTTTACGCAAGGGCCAAACTCATCACAAAACACCTGGACTTGCTTGTGGCAAATGATGTAAGTCGCTCGGATAGCGGCTTTGGAGCAGAGACCAATAAGGTTCACATCTTTCATGCAAATGGGGCTGTGGAAGATTTGCCTGTAATGCCTAAAATAGGTGTTGCGGCAGCCATTTGGGATCGAATCGTATCTCTTTTGAGTACGACATAATTTGGGAGGAGGGGAAGCTGTGTTGGGAGATTTTGTACTAGAAGTAATAGGTACACCTATGATGCAGGAGGTATCCATGATGGATCGTGCTGCCAGCACCGGTTTTGAAGGCATTGCTCAAATGCTGCTTGAGCAGAAAAAATTAATGGACGCTTTAGAGGCTGAGAACCGTGAATTACGCCGACAAATCGCTGACTTACGCCGTGGGATAGGTATTGCAGTTGTCATTGATGGAAAGACCATTCAACTCGCCAATGATGCAAGCAATAATGCGCAATCGACGTTGCAAAGTTTACAAACTTTGCAAAACACTCCCCCTATGTCAAGTAACTATGCGCAAAGCGGCCGTCAGACAGGTAGCCAACAATCGGTAAACCTGGGTAGCGACAAACGGGAGAACGGCACTACTCGTAGCCCTTTGGCAGATAGCTTCGTACTCTAGCTCTTATAATGTCATCCAACGCGTTTGGACTAATTGATTGCTCTGGAACAACTTCGTGAGCGTAGGTTGTTGTGTCCAAATGATATTATGCTTTTCTGCTAGAATTCACACTAGATAAAGACAAGCTGAACGATCAAGGTATTTTGAGTCGTTCAGTTCGTCTTTATTACGTTGAAATCGGGATTACCTTTCAGCATCCCAAATATTCCCAAGAATACTTGCTATGGTATGTTATTATCAAGCAAGATATATTACTGTTCAGAATATGAGAAACTTGATTTCTCTTCTTGCTTGATAGTTGATATTAATGACCTGTCCAATAGTGCCAATTCTAAGGAGACCGATACATGATTTGTCCCCGCTGTCAAAGTCAGGTTGCCGAAGGGGTGAAGTTCTGTGGGGTTTGTGGATCGCCCATGCAAGTAAGTCAAACCCCTCCACCACAGGCTCAACCACAAAGTCAATATGGAGCCCCAGCGCAAGGAGCTTACGTGCCACCTAATCAGTATGAAGAGTATAGTAGTAACCAGGCGCTCGGCAACCAGGTGCCAAGAGCTGAACTACACAATCCCAAAGGACCATTGCATGTAGCAGATATGACAATAACCGTTGATGGACAACTTGTGCCTGTGGCAGATGTCATGCTAGGTGGACAGCTACCTGTCTACTTCGAACACCACATTCTCCTGTGGAAGCATCCAGGGGTACAAATCGGCTTCAAATCTCTTAGAGGAGTGGCAAAGCGCTTTTTTGCAGGTATACAAATCTTCTTGACCGAAGCGCATGGGCCTGGAAACATTTCTTTTTCACGTGATGCGCCAGGTCAGATCGTGGCATTGCGCCTGCAGCCTGGTCAAATGGTCGAAGTACGTGAACACCAATTTCTGTTCGCTACTGGCAATATAGATTATGGTTTTACTTTCGTGCAGGGTGCAGCCAATATCCTCTTCAGCCGCACTGGCCTCTTCATTGATCAGTTTACCTGTCAGGGAGGCGAGGGAATGGTAGTACTACATGGATATGGCAATGTCTTCGAGAAAATGCTGGCGCCAGGCGAAACCCTGGACGTTGAACCGGGCGCTTGGCTGTGGAAAGATCCCTCGGTGCAAATGACGGTGACAACTGTTGCGGGATCACAGCGTGGGGGCGGTATTCTTGGAGCTATCGGTGGCATGATGGCGGGCGCATCAATTATACTCAACCGCTTTACAGGGCCTGGACGTCTCGGTATCCAATCCATGACCTACCATCCACCACAGAATGAAGGCGCGCAACAAGCCGGTGGAACGAGCAACGTGCAGGGAACGTGGGGCCAGTTGTTTAACCAGTAGTCATTCTGTACAATACAGTTGTAGCATTTACGGGCAGCGGACATGTAAGGGCATCTCTAATAGATGCCCTTCTTGCTGCTTTTATTTCATTCCAGAAAACCTGAAAGCGAATAGTTGATACGTATGTACATTCAAAAACTACGAACCGCTTGCAAAGAGGCCGTGTGGGTTTTTGGATTGAGCCGCCTGATGATCTTCCTTCTTAGCTTTATAAGCATTTTCTTGCTGCCCCGGTTCATCCCTTTCTATAAACAAAGATTGGCATTGGATGAACCGTTCAAGGTCGATCTCTATGGTCTTAAAGCCTTTTTCTTCTCCTGGTTTCGTTGGGACGCCAAAGCATATGCAAACATCTCAATGCAGGGATATAAGCATACCCCTGATGTGGCATTCTTTCCTCTCTGGCCCCTGATTCAACACTTTGGAGGTCTATTTCTTGGCAGCATCTGGCCCGGCTCGTATTACCTGGCCGGTCTACTTGTTGCCAATGTGTGTTTCTATATTGCGCTAGTTTTATTCTATTGCTTGTTAGCTGAAGACTTCGAATCACGTCTGGCCAGGCGTGCCTTAATCTACCTCTCGTTTGGACCCTTTGCTCTCTTCTACTTTGCTGGCTATTCAGAGTCACTATTTTTGCTACTTTGTATCGCTTGCTTCTTACTCTTGCGACGGGGTAAACCCCTGGATTGGTGGCTTGCCGGATTCTTCGGATTCCTAGCGACTCTTACTCGCTCTGCTGGTCTGATGCTAGCTGTACCATTCCTGTGCGTTTATATCCAGCGTTTCTGGCTATCTTCGGAAAGGGAAGACAATACTAAGTTCCAGAAACTGAACGCACTCATGCCTATAATGTTATTTCCCTTTGGAATTGTAGTCTATATGGTCTACTTGTATTATACAAAAGGCGACCCATTCATCTTCCAGACGGAACAGGCTATTGTCTGGCAACGACATTTTAGCTTACCATGGAACACCCTCGGCATGATGGTGGTAACGATATTTACATCACCATCAATAATAATCCTGGCCTTAAATGTGATTGATAATAGCTTTGCGCTCTTACCTCTAGTCGTGCTAGGATTTGGCTGGAAGCGTATACCGCTGCATTATGCCCTTTTTGGGCTAGCACTTGCCGCCTTCTCTGTGAGTTTTCCTGCAGCCGATATTGTTCCGATGATCTCCCAGCCTCGACTCACGATAGTTTTCTTTCCAATTTGTGTCATTCTCGCAGTATGGGGTAAAAATCGGCGCTTCAATACATTTTATCTTAGCCTTACATTGACACTCCTCATTATAAACATAATCATGTTTATAGGAAACATCTGGGTGGCTTGAGGTAGGGCTACCTGATCCCTTTTTCCTTTTCGCGGTTAATTCGCAAAATCTTGAGCATGTATTGCTCCGAGTTCAAATAATAGGGATTTCTTTTGATATACTTGCCAACAACCGCGATTGGATGCAGTTTGAGCATTTCCACGACAAGGCTAGGGATCAATTTACCGTGATCATAGTGCATCAACGCAATGATTGGAGCATTTTGGAACGTGAAAACGGCATCCGATGCCGCCTCATATTTGAGGATTTGTTCGGGAGTAGCGATATCTTTGCAAAGCCAGGTCATGTCAATTGAAATTCGTACTGCCTGCCATCCTTCACGAAGAGCCTGAGCAATAAATGTTTGGTGTGAAGAGAGTAAATAATATGGGTCAAAGCGATTACCGTTTGCCAGGAATTCCTCTCGTTCTTCATATAAGACCAATTGCCCTGCCTCAATCGCTTGATCTACGTCTATTTGTAATTTCTGCAACTCTTCACGTAATGCATTCACTTGTGCTGGGGCAGCAGCAAATAAACACTTTTCCGACAGCGTAAGGCCGACTCGCATTAAACGTGCTGTCACTCCAGGAATTTCGACCACTTTGCTGTAAAGCTGACAGATATGCGAGCCAGGGGGAATACGCTCAGATTTACCTTCAACGCTAAGATCCATAGCTACTACCTCCACTGGTTATTGCTAATCTTTCTGTATCTTCCATGTTTGATGCAAACGAGCAGCTTTGTTGCTCATAGTCACAACTAGTAAACCAAACAAGCCAAATATGAAGACACCTGCAAGGAAAGATAAGATCACAAACAGTACAATTTTCTGTACGGGATATAACTCGATAATGGTTAGAACCAGGGCTAATAAGGACATAGTCAGGGGGAAAAACAACATCCACGCGAACAAAACTCGCAAGCTCTGCTTGAATGAAAGCGGCTGCTCCCCATTATAGGGGTAGAGAATACGTCGCATGAGCCTATATCGGGGCCTATGCTGCATATGGCTGTTTTATCCTTCTTTCTGCCGAGTCTGTAACCAACGAGTTAAAATATCTTCCGCCTGGGAAAGGATATTGACTTCATTCGGATAAGTCAGGCGACGTAACGCTTCGGGAATGGAAAACCATTCTACCTGATCGTATTCAGCATCGTGCAGAGACGTATCTCCACCTATCGCCTCAAATAAGAAGTGACGTACCTGTTTCTGGAAGCGTATCTTATCACGGATAAAGGAGTAGGAAATGTTACCGATATAGGCAATCAAACGCACCTCTAAGCCGGTCTCTTCCTGTACCTCCCTCACCGCCACCTGCTCAAGGGTTTCCCCAGATTCAGGTGTCCCCTTTGGTAAAGCCCACATTCCAGAATGGCTGCGCCCCACAAGCACTACTTCTACAGACATATTACTATAATGCACAGTGCTCCACTGGTCGCTGCTACCCTTCTTCTCGTTTGAATCACCTGGAATAAGACGAAAAACGACACCTCCTGCGGAAAAAGCTCGTATTGTTTGATATCGCTCCATCAGTCGTGAAGTGCCTTTTCATTTCCATAAGTAGTGTAGAAGCCTTATTCTTATCAGGCTACGCTTATATACTAGTTCTGCCGAGTGAGTATAGCCAATACGTCAAAGTGTGTCAAGAGAGCGAGTCACGAATAGCCTGCAGATTTTTAGCTGGTGTCTCGGGTGGTATAGAGCATCCCGGGGCAAGCAGGAAATGCTCACCAGCAGTCATTTCTAGCGCTCGTGCTACCTCCTCACGTACCTGCTCTACTTCTCCTGTTTTGAGGATCGTTTTTTCACTAATTCCACCCATCACTGCCTTGCCAGAACGCAATTTACCCTCTTGTAGATCAGGATTACCCTCGAATGTAGCAGCCCAACTAAGAGCATGTACTGGATATGTTGCAAGCTGGTCAAAGTAGATCCGCGTACCACAATTATGCAGGATGTTGAACTTGCTCCTGCTTTTGATGGCATCCAGGAACTCCAGGTCATATTGCTCTCCAAACTCACGATATTGGTCGGCAGTCATCATGCTTTCCGAAGCCCAACCGTTTGTTGCATAGAAGATACCGCTGGCACCTTGTTCCAGGCTGGCTATAGCAAAATTAACGAATGTTTCAGTAATAACCCTTAGAGCCGCATGCATCGCAGCGCGATCTTCACGGATCGTGTGCAATACTGGTTCGCTGCTATTGCCTGCCAGGTATTTGGCAACACCGAGAGGACAGAAGATAGTCTGCACAAAGTAGGCATCATACCCAATCGAATGGTTTATCAATTGTAGTGCTCGCAATTGCTCGCCTAATGCACCCTGGTCCGGCTCAAGAGGTCGTATGCGTTTCCAATCAGAACTACTTTTGATAGGAGTGCTCTCGAAAATGGGTGCTTTGTACTTCTCACCTGATGGCCGCACTTTGACTCCCCAGCCCTCGACATGGTAGCTAGCACGCGGATTGACCTTCATGTAATCCCAGTTATAACGAGTAAAATTTTCGACCATTGCCTCCGCCAACAGGTTTGCATCCCACTCGCGTTCAAAGTCGTGTCCCCACATACTCGCTGGAACTCGATCAACCTGGTTACCTTGTAGAGCTGCATCTACACGCTCTTTTTTATTCAATGTCGCTCCCCTCTTTCTTTTTCAGAACTGACAAGGTGCATTCGCAAATACAGTATCTTCAATCTGACCCACTACTCTTCCAACTCCTTGAAGCGATACCCTATGCCTCGTTCGGTCAAAATATATTTCGGATGTGCAGGGTCTGGCTCAATTTTTTGTCGTAAGTACGTGATATATAAACGCAGGTAATGAGCCTCGTCACGGTATTCCCGCCCCCAAACTTTGGATAGCAATGTTTCATGTGTCAGCAACCTCCCCGCATTACTGACAAGATGGTAAAGGAGACGATACTCTGTGGGACGCAAAACGACTTTCTTCCCTCCTACAATCACTTCATGCCGGGAGAAATCAATCCTAAGATCAGGATCAACAACGATCTCCGTTTTACGCGCCGGTGCGGACATGAAAGAACGACGCAGGAGCGCACGAATACGCGAGAGCAGTTCTCCTGGATTAAATGGTTTTGCGATGTAATCATCAGCGCCTAGATCGAGGCCATGTATTTTATCCTGGTCATTTTGCCGCACAGTGAGCATAATTACAGGAATATTCGATACCTCACGAATATGTCGCAATGTCTCGAATCCATCCATTTCAGGCATCATGACATCTATGACGATCAGATCCGGCAGGTTTTCACGTAATTGTTCCAAAGCCTCAAGGCCGTTATTGGCTTCTATAACACGATAGCGCTCAAGTTCCAGATTCATACTCACAAAGTCACGGATGCGTGGTTCGTCATCTACGATTAAAATGGTCATATCACGTGGATCAAAAGCTTCCTTCTCCATCAAAACACCACCATTGGTAAATGTGCTTTCTCTAAACGAGGTAAACTAAACAAAAATGTCGATCCTTGATGCAAAGCGCTCTCGACCCAGATACGCCCACCATGCGCTTCAACAATAGCACGGCAGATGTATAAGCCTAATCCTGCGCCTTGCAACGATCTAGTCATGGTATTTCCTACTCTATAAAAGCGATCAAAGATCTGTTCCTGTTCACGCAAGTAGATGCCCATACCAGCATCACTTACACTGACGATCACCTCATCACCGGTAGCGCGGCATACCACAGTCACAACAGGTTTATCAGGCGAATATTTGACCGCATTGTCCAAAAGATTTTCTAATACCTCTTCAATGCGATCTCTATCCGCCATGACGGTTGGTAAATTGGACGGCAGATTCACCTTCACTGTTACGCCTGGACTTTTCACCTGCAAACGATGCGTAACCTTCTGCACAAGGTTTGACAGATCGAGTGGCATAAGCTCCATTTGAAGCCCACCTGCTTGAATACGTGAGGCATAGAGCAGATTACCTACTAACTTATTCAGGCGATCAGCCTCTTCTTCCACAGTTCGGAGACGATTCCTCAGCGATTCTGTATCAAAAGTTGCATCTGCACGTGCCAGGGTTGATGCGTACCCCTTGATGATTGCTATTGGTGTTTGCAATTCATGCGAAATCACTGAAATAAACGTTGAACGCTGCTCCTCCTGCTGACGCTCACGAGTAATATCGCGTACAGTAAGAATGCCACTTGTTGGCTCACCTTTGCTTGAGCGAACACATGAAGCTGCCACACTTACATCGAAAAGCTGTCCATCGCGCGCTGAAATGACTAACTCCCGATTGACAACTGTTTGGCCCGCAAAAGCCTGCAAGATGAGCGAATCCTGCATACCGAGTTCATTACCCAGACGATCTTTTGGGCGCAGAACTTCATAGTAGAAACGCCCTAATACTTCATTTTCACGCCAACCTGTAAGGCGTTCCATTGCCGGATTGAAGTCGATGATACGTAGCGCCGTATCTACAGTCAGGATACCTTCAGCGCTCTGCTGGAAAATCGCGGCCAGGCGCCTCTGTTCCTTGAGCAGGGATTGCCATTTCAAGGCTGAACGCAATCCTGCAGCGAAATGTGCGATAAATAAGCTCAATGCGCCTTCTGACTCGCTTGACTGTTCAAAACATGAACTTGAACCGAGTGAACGCAGATAGTGCAGCACGCCTAAAAATCCCGCATGATCGCTGATAAGTAAAGAGCAACGTTCAAGAGCCGGCTGTTCTCTCGTCCCCTTCGCCTCTCCAGGTAACTCTACATCCTCATCACAAACCCCTAGCTGCTTCACCAAATCAGATGGCAGTGTATCAACTACCAGAGGACAGCGCGAATCTGGCTGTTTGCTCTCACGTATATATAATAAGAGAGGCGTTAACGCTGACTCATTGAGGTGATACAAAGTATACTCTGTATTGCTCTGCGGATCAAATGCGTTATTCGATACAACGAAAACGCCAGCATCGCCAGACAGAAGTCTTATGGCGCTGCCAATTAGAATAGTGATTTGATCATACAGATCCTCGGATTGTTGCGTTTGGGGCCAGGACATTGTTCACTCGCTCCGTACAGGAGTCAGGCTCATAAAAATCACAAGTTTCGCATCTGTGAGATGCATGGCAAGTAAGTACGCCTCAACGACCTCATCAACCGCTTGCTAATGAGAGGCAACGGTGTTATTGTAACACATACATGCTAGAGTTGTGGAACCAACGAACCAGGTTTATTATGCACTTCGATATTTTTACCCTATTCCCTGACATGTTTCAGGGTCCATTTTCTGAAAGCATACTGAAACGCGCACAGGAGCGAGGACTGCTCAGTATCGCTTTACACAATATACGCGAATCGACGAGTGATAAACATCATATTGTTGACGACTACCCCTATGGGGGCGGCGCCGGTATGGTCATGAAACCAGAGCCAATTTTTACAGCGGTTGAGTCAGTCTACCAGGATGGGCCGATTATCCTTTTAAGTCCGCAAGGTCGACTTTTCAATCAACACATTGCACGAACACTGGCACAAGAAATACGAGTAACACTTATCTGCGGACATTATGAAGGCATTGACGAACGTATACACGAGCACCTGGTAACTGATGAGATCTCGATTGGGGATTTCGTGTTGACAGGTGGAGAACTGGCAGCAATGATCGTGGTAGATGCAACGAGTCGACTTCTTCCAGGTGTATTGGGAGGTGAAGAGTCGACTTTGGTGGAGTCACATAGCAACGGATTGTTAGAGTATCCCCACTACACACGACCGCCTGAATTCAGAGGTTGGTGCGTGCCAGATGTGTTACTATCGGGGAATCACGCTGAAATTGACCGGTGGCGGAGGAAGGAATCGATCAGGGGAACAAAGGCCAGACGACCCGATCTGTTCGAGAAACTGGATCTGAGCAGTAAGGCGGATCTGAAGTTGCTGAAGGAGTTGGAAGAGGAGGAATGATTTAAAAGAAAAACTGATCAACGCGTACTGATAACCATGATATTAACCGTGATGGAACCTTTTGTTCTCCATGAAATACACCTAGCGAATGATATTCATCGCCCTCTAATACGAAAATCTCCACAGTACGTCTTTCGAGATTAAGAATCCAGTATTCTTGAACCCCTGTGTACTCATAGGTGTCATACCTGGTTAACCGATCGAATGCGGCAGTGCCAGAAGTAGAAACTTCAACTACCAGATCAGGCGCACCAACGACCTTCTTCTCCTGTACTCTATCTAGATGAGCATTCATTAGCACAAAAATGTCAGGTTGAAACACATCTTTGGCAGATAGCTCGACAATAAATGGGGCCTGAATAACTAACCCCAAGCCTGCGAGTTTTATATGGGACCGTAGATAGAAACAAACTTCGCCAATAGTATCCTGATGCGATCCGGTTGACGATGGAGTCAACAATAGAACCCCATCGGCAATTTCATAACGCTTCCCATCATCCGGGAGATTTAAATACTCGTTATATGTCCAGTCTCCTTGATTTGGGCCCGGTACCCAATCAGCGAGGGTGGTTACTTGTAAATTATCAGGCGAGGTAGTCATGCCAGTCTTTCCTTTCGTTCAAATGAAACAGTCAAGCCTGGAACAGTAAAGAGATTTTCAGTCACAATCACAAGCCCAGTTTTTTAATGCTATTCTTCCTTACCTGCTACTCCGTTCCCCTGTCCGGATTGCCAATTGCCTGCTGTGCTTGTGCCATGTTTTTTCAAAAACTCTTCGCGCGCCTTCTCCTCGGCTATAATATCAGCGGCTTCATCGGCCATCGTTCTTCCCTCGCCTCTACCACCGTATTTGGCATCTCTTTTTTCAAACACTTCGCGTGAACGCCCTCCCTGTTCGGAGCGTCCGATTATGCCTCGTTCTTCCAATAAATCAATCAAGCGTGCTGCTCGTGAATAGCCGATACGTAGACGACGCTGTAACAGCGAGATCGAGGCACGCTCGTATTCATACACGACTTGCTCTGCCTGCTCAAGCAGTTCGTCATCCAATTCAAACTCGTCAGAGACCTGATCACTCACTTCCCAACCCGGCTCGACCGCTGGAGGGACAATTATCCCAGCCTGGTTTTGAGGGCTATTACTCGCATTGGCGGCAGCAGCTACCACAGCAGCATGCTCGATAGCCTGCTGTTTCCAATATGTAATGAGTCTGTCTTCCTCATCATCAGCAACAAATGCTCCCTGAATGCGTTCTGGCTTACCTGCATCAGCCGGGAGATACAGCATATCACCACGTCCTAGAAGACGTTCCGCGCCACCCATATCGATGATCGTGCGTGAGTCAATCGCTGAACTGACCATAAATGAGATTCGTGTCGGGATATTGGCCTTGATGAGGCCTGTAATCACGTCTACTGATGGCCGTTGTGTAGCTATGACCAGATGAATGCCCGTTGCTCGCGCAAGTTGCGCCAAACGGCAGATCAATCCCTCAACCTCTTCAGGGGCAGCCATCATCAAATCGGCCAGTTCATCAATAATAATGACAATAGCTGGCAGATTTTTCAGAGTAGAATCGCCCCGCACCAGTCGTTCAGCTCGCAGTTTGCGATAACCGTCGAGGTTGCGCACGCCTAATTGTGAGAAGACACGGTAGCGTTTCTCCATTTCAGCAATTGCGATCTTCAGCAAACCAACTACTCTATCCACCTCTATTACGACTGGTGAAAGCAGGTGAGGGATGCCGTTATACATGTTCAATTCGACCATTTTCGGGTCGATCATTAACAAGCGCACATCATCTGGCGAAGCCTGGGTGAGGATGCTGGCGATAATAGCGTTGATCGCGACGCTCTTGCCAGCACCTGTTGCCCCGGCGATCAGCAGGTGTGGCATACGCGCTAAATCGCCGACACGCACAGCGCCCGCAACATCTTTGCCCAGAGCAATGGCCAACTTTGATTTTGCCTTTGCTGCCTGGTACTCTTTGCTTTCCAACACTTCCCTTAAGGTCACTAGCCTGCTATTCTTGTTGGGAATCTCGACACCCACATAGGGACGCCCTGGAACAGGAGCTTCCATACGGATCGACTTTGCTTCGAGTACAAGTGCGAGATCGTTCTGCAAAGCCATAATACGGCTCACACGTGTACGTTGTTCATACACAATGTTGCCCGCAGCATCCTTGATGGGAACCAATCGCCCTTTCTCATCTTCCTTCATAGCAGGTTTGCCTGTTGGACGGATGCCAAAACGAATGACAGTCGGGCCAATACTGATGTCTTCTGACCTGACTTCAGCTTCCACACGGAAACTACGTAGCGTTTCCTGGATTGTTTTAGCCAACATCGAGGTATCATCACCCAACAAATGGAGTTTGACTTCCTCGGGGTTATTCAGGATAGCTGTCTCAACTAATTTCCACGGCGACTCGACCTCGGGCGGTTTCGCGGCACGGGTAACGATTTTGGGCTGATTAGCTCGCAAAGGATTTGGCGCTAGCGGCGCCATCTCTTCATCATCATCTACTTCGCTGTCAGTGCCATGAGTACCTAACGGCAGGGGCTGTTGCTGTGCGCTTTGCACAGCGGCTTTATGCTCATCGCGGTCAAATTGCTGGGCGGCACGCGAACTACGAGGTACAATCCCGATCTGTTGTTTATGCAGGTTGATATCATTAAGTGGGTCATCTTCAACATCAAAATCAGCATCAAATTCAACACCTGCTTCGTCGTCAGATGCATCTTCTTCGTCAGCATGTTGTCTATTCGGAGCGTCAGGTGAACTCATGGTCTGACTTGCATAGCGACTGTATTGAGGACGTTGACCAAGAAACGGAGACGGGCTGGCAGTATCCCCAGTCGATGACTTTCCTGGAAGAGAGGGGGCTAACTTCCTGGCGTAATCGGTGACCAGCCATACATGATCAAACGTAATACGAAAAGTGACTATTGCAAAAATCACGAAAAGCCCTATCACAAGGACATGCTGAACAAGCACAGGCCATCCGAGTAAAGGGCGTACCATTAATGAGCCAATTACTCCTCCCGTAGGGCTTCCCAGAATCAAACGACTTTCAGCAAGGATTAAAAGCAGGAGCACTAGCAGTCCTAAAACCAGAGACCAGCGTATAAAGCGCGTCTTTCGTGTCCCTTCAATGAGATGAGCAAGGGCAAATGCAATCAAACCCAAGATAAATAGATAAGCTCCCCAGCCAAAGAAGGTGAGAAAGAACCCATCAAGAGCACCAAATATGGGGAATGTATGCCAAAATGTAAGCGCGCTAAACAGGAAGATTGATAGGACGAGCAGGAGTAAACTAAAAATGGTCTGTTTACTATGTGGTTCCAGAGTTTGCCACTTACGATGGATCCTACCAATAATGCGTGAATCGGCAGGAGCAGACCCAGGGCGATTAGCAGAGCCACCTTTTTTTGACCCTTGCTTATTACTCTGGGATCGTCTTGCAGGAACAGGATTATTAGAACGTTGTTTTGTCGCGGGAGCTTTAGAACGCTGCTCGACACGCATGCTTTCAGATCCAAGATTTCCGGCTGCTTTGCTGACACGGGAAGTCTTGCCAGCGTCTACACCTGGTCCCACACGCGCCTGCTGCCTTTGTTCCTTTCTCTGATCATGTGCTGCCATGTTAGGTTACTCCTTCTTACCGTGCAAGGGCCACGAAGACACCTGTATCATAGCGCATATGTTCCAGAGAAGCAAGTGTAATGTCATCTACACTTCCATTACGAGCGGCAGAATCATTGGTCGACGATGTGTCTTCTCATACAGGTATTCACTTAGCGTATGTTTGATCTTGTCTTTAACAAACGACCAATCGGAAGCATGACCATTCAAACCAATGAACGATTCGAGCACACGTTCACGTGCTTTTTCCAGCAGTTCTTCGGAATCGCGGACATAGACAAACCCACGCGAAACGATATCCGGTCCGGCCAAAGGTAATCCAGTCTCTTTATCAACGGTAAGAACAACCATGAGAATGCCATCTTGCGCCAGCACCTGGCGATCACGCAGTACAATCTGTCCAATGTCTCCTACCCCAAGTCCATCCACGAACACGTTGCCACAGGGGACATGGCCCGTGACTTCGATAGAATCAGGGGTGACCTCGACAATATCTCCATCCTCAGCGATCTTAATATGGTCTTCAGGAATACCGATCGAATAGGCCAGCTTGGCATGGAGGACGAGTTGGCGATATTCACCATGGATTGGCAGAAAGTAGGTTGGTCGCAGCAGATTCAACATCAACTTCTGTTCTTCCTGGGCAGCATGACCTGAAACGTGTACATTGGCGATTGCCTGATAATATACCTCAGCTCCCTGGCGGAAAAGGTTATTGATAGTACGGTTGACCATTTTCTCGTTGCCAGGCACCGGTGTAGCCGAGAGAATAACCGAATCATTCGTCTGGATACGTACAAGTCGATGATCCTGGTTGGCTATGCGTGTGAGAGCCGAGGTTGGTTCTCCCTGACTACCAGTGCAGATGATGACGACACGCTCTGGGGGAAATTTGTTAATGTCTTCCGCACGGATGAGCATCCCCTTTGGTATGTTCAAGTATCCAAGATCAATCGCCATTTGCACATTGTTGACCATACTGCGCCCTACAAGGGCGACCACGCGCTCGTAGCGACTAGCAGTATCAATGACTTGCTGCACACGCGAAAGCAGGGACGCAAAGGTAGCTATGATAACACGCCCAGGCGCATTAGCGAAAATTTTGTCGAAAGAATCGTTAATGACACGCTCTGACGGCGTATATCCAGGTGATTCAACCCTTGTGCTATCTCCCATCATTATAAGGACACCCTGGTTGCCAATGCGTGCCAGAGTACCAAAATCAGCAGGTTGTCCATCAGTCGGCGTATGATCAAATTTGTAATCACCGGTATGGACAACCGTGCCTATTGGCGTGTGGATAGCAAGAGCTACTGCATCGGGTACGCTATGATTGACACGCACGATCTCCACCAGACATTCTCCTAATGACACCTGCTCGCCCGGCGTAATAACGTTGATAATTGTTTTGTCGAGCAGTTTGTGTTCTTTGAGTTTGACGCTTATCAGTCCCTGGGTAAGGCGGGTCGCAAAGATGGGGGGGAAATCGAGCATTGGTAAAACATAGGCTAAAGCGCCAATATGATCTTCATGTCCATGGGTAATAAAAATGCCGTGAATGCGCTGCTTTTTATCCATGAGATAGCTGGTATCGGGGATAACAAGATCGACTCCAAACATTTCATCATCGGGGAACATCAGCCCGCAATCAATAATGATGATATCGTCGCCATACTCAACGATCATCATGTTCTTTCCGACTTCCCCCAGGCCTCCCAGGGGGATGAGTCGAATATTTTCTGTTGTCAAAGTTAAAAAAACCTCCTCACTACACCAATATATGTAGCGTTGTGTAAATGTATTTTTGTATCTATCTTCACTTCTGCCTTCGCTACAGAAGTCAAAGCCAAAATCATCATGTTACTTACTTAAAATAAGTCCTATTATGCCATTAAAAGTGTATCATAGGTGGAAGTAAAAGACAAGCGAGGTGAATTGAGTTTGAGATTCAGTAAAGAGGCCATAAGAAAGAACAAAGCCGGGATCGATCCTGGCTTTGTTCTTTCATAATGGAAATGATTATTTCATGGATAGCAGGTCAGTTGCGAGACTGGCGGCATCAAATGTGCCCCAGCCGGTCGTCATATCATAGTTCTGGGTAACGGGATAGGCCCCTCCATTGAAGCCTTCGTCGTTGCTGCCAGAAACTGTTATATCATGGAAATCTCTGCCGTAGTTGGAACCACTGCCAATCTTGTATAGCGCTGGATTAAGGAAACCAAGTGTATTTTTACCAGCCTTTGCAGCCTGTTGATTAGCAAGTGCAACCATGGCAGCCCACATTGGCGCCGCCGCCGATGTGCCACCTACCGTCAACCAGCCACTTGAACCACCAGTAACACCACCGCCAGTACAGTTTGAGCCTGCTGTACAATAGACCGGGTAGCCAGTTGCTGGATCGGCATCAAGCGAGACATCTGGTGTCTCACGCATACCGTTTGAATACTGGTTCTGAACTCCAGGACCAGTCTGCCAGGTGGGTTGTTTCCAGAATTGACTGAGGCCACCACCGCCAGCGCCACCTAAAAACCCACCATTCCATACAGTCTCTGATTGGTAGCTGTTATCACTTTTGAGTGTGAGGTTTGTGCCGCCCACAGCAGTAACATATGGCTGCGCTGCAGGATCATCCGCGTTAAGCGAGGTATCGAAACCTCCACCTTGCAACTGGAAACAGCTTGCACTGCCGCTATCACCTGAAGCGACAAGAATAGTCTGACCCTGCGCTGCAGCTTGCTGGAAGAATTGATTTTCCTGATTTATTTCCTGCTGACCCATATTCTTCTCGCAATCGCCCCAACTGACACTAATGACAGGCGTACGGTCTTTGACGATACGCGCAAATTCATCATTGTAGCCCTGTGTTGTATTTGGCGCCTCATAGACAATCAATTTTGCCAGACTGGGAGCCTGACTAAGGATGACTTCCATGTCAAGCTCAACTTCAATGGCACCTGCGCCGGGCTGTCCATTAAAACCATCGAGGATGACATTTTGAATGGGGACGCTCCCGCCACCAAAGCATTGTGAATATGTTTGAACGTCACCCAGTGAATAGCCATCCAATTCGAAGACGCCAACTGTTTGACCTTGACCCTGTAAGCCAGAACTATGTAAACCATCATAGTTATAGGCTTTGGCAAATTGGCTTGGAATATAGGCTACCTGACTACCACCGCTTTGCCCTGCAGCGGGACAATTACTGCCAGCATTGGGATTAATTGCAGGAGTATTATGTCCTGGAATCGGTGGATGAGAGAATCGATTTGCATCATCCAACCCGCTGACCGAAGTGATAAGTGAAGCCAAAGAGGATGGAAGCATTGGCGCAGTAGAGTTGGAGTAAAAAACACGCCCATCGGGTCCCCGGTAATCATTGATCGTTACCCTAAAGACCTGTTCTGCCTTTGACACCGACCCACTGAAATCGACAAGGTCAGGATAGACCTGAGTGACGGCAAATCCTTGTCGGATCAAATAGTCGATGACTGCCTGTCGTTGCACAGCTGTAGGACCAAAGCGCTGAGCAAACTCATCTTGTGTCAAATACTGGTGATAGTTAGGAGATGAGGGATTATACAAGCTCTGTAATAACGCACTGAGCTGGTCCTGATTTCGTAGCGCAAGGCCGATACTCATATGCAAAGTCCGAGTTGATATATCGGCGCCTTGCAACTTGCTCACACTCAACAACGGAGGAAGACTGCCAACATCTCTTGGTTGCAGCATTGCCTCTGCACTTGCTAAATAGAGAAAACGATTGGAGAAAATAAAACTGCCACTAATGAAAACAACTAAAAGGACTAAAAATACGACCACTTTTTTACGCACAGTAACCTCCTTAACAAGAAAGGATATTTCCGTCTGCTTGAAAGAACGCTAATGTAGGGATAAATCGCAGACTTAAGATATGCTTTCTTGTTAGGGAGGTTACTAGCGAAAAGAAAGAGAAAAGCTGACACTTTCTACGTTCAGACGAGCAATTCCTTTTCGCTCAAAGGGCCCAAGGTCGTGAGAACCTGCTTGTCACGCATAGGGAAGCGGCGCAA
>Ga0137372_10001370_pt1 | contig 23481 bp, 23 predicted proteins | sample SagtaG_6_FD_104911 | JGI IMG/M metagenome (GOLD analysis project Ga0137372, IMG submission 104911) | Vadose zone soil microbial communities from Sagehorn Ranch, Mendocino, California, USA - Sage1_R_60_16 metaG | ecosystem: Environmental > Terrestrial > Soil > Vadose zone | place: USA...
CGGGTCGGAGGGCGCCCTGGACGCCGGCAACATGCTCAAGCCGATGCTGGCCCGCGGCGAGCTGCACATGATCGGCGCCACCACGCTCGACGAGTACCGCAAGCACATCGAGAAGGACGCCGCATTCGAACGCCGGATGCAGCCGATCCTGGTCGACGAGCCGACGGTCGAGGACACCATCTCGATCCTGCGCGGGCTGCGCGAGCGCCTGGAGGTGTTCCACGGCGTGAAGATCCAGGACGCCGCACTCGTGTCCGCCGTCGTGCTCAGCCACCGCTACATCTCCGACCGGTTCCTGCCGGACAAGGCGATCGACCTCGTCGACGAGGCCTGCGCGATGCTGCGCACCGAGATCGACTCGATGCCGGCCGAGCTTGACGAACTGACCAGGCGGCTGACCCGGCTGGAGATCGAGGAGGCCGCACTGTCCAAAGAGGAGGATCCCGCCAGTCGCGCCCGGCTGGAGCAGCTGCGCAGGGAGCTGGCCGACCTGCGCGCCGAGACCGACGCGCTGCGAGCCCAGTGGGAGGCCGAGCGCCAGGCGCTGCGCCGGGTGCAGGAGCTGCGGCAGGAAATCGAACAGGTGCGGCACGATGCCGAGGAGGCGGAGCGCCGCTACGACCTCAACCGGGCCGCCGAGCTGCGCCACGGCCGGCTGCCCGAGCTGGAGCGGAGGCTGCAGGTCGAGGAGCAGCGGCTGTCGGCCAAACAGGGCGGTCGCCGGCTGCTGCGCGAGGTCGTGACCGTAGACGAGATCGCCGGCATCGTCTCCCGCTGGACCGGCATCCCGGTCAGCCGGCTGGAGGAGGGCGAACGGGAGAAGCTGCTGCGCCTGGACACGGTCCTGCACGAGCGGGTGGTCGGCCAGGACGAGGCGGTGCAGTTGGTCGCCGACGCCATCATCCGGGCCCGCTCCGGCATCAAGGACCCGCGCCGCCCGATCGGGTCGTTCATCTTCCTCGGGCCCACCGGGGTCGGCAAGACCGAGCTGGCGCGGGCGCTCGCGGCGGCGCTGTTCGACACCGAGGACAACATGATCCGCGTCGACATGAGCGAGTACCAGGAGCGGCACACCGTCAGCCGCCTGGTCGGCGCCCCGCCCGGATACGTCGGCTACGAGGAGGGCGGCCAGCTCACCGAGGCGGTGCGGCGCAAGCCGTACTCGGTGGTGCTCTTCGACGAGATCGAGAAGGCACACGCGGACGTGTTCAACACGCTGCTGCAGGTTCTTGACGACGGCCGGCTCACCGACGCGCAGGGCCGCACGGTCGACTTCCGCAACACCGTGATCATCATGACGTCGAACATCGGCTCGCAGTACCTGCTCGACGGCGTCACCGCCGACGGCGAGATCAAAGACGACGCCCGCGCCGCCGTCATGGGTGACCTGCGCCGGCACTTCCGCCCGGAGTTCCTCAACCGCGTCGACGACATCGTTCTGTTCAAGCCCCTGACCCAGGCCGAGATCGAACGCATCGTCGACCTGATGTTCCACGACCTGCGGACCCGCCTCGCCGAGCGGCGGATGACACTCGACGTCACCGAGGAGGCCCGGCGCTTCATCGCCGCCCAGGGCTTCGACCCGGTGTACGGGGCCCGGCCGCTGCGCCGGTTCATCGCCCGCGAGGTGGAGACCCGCATCGGCCGGGCCCTGCTCGCCGGCGACGCCCGCGACGGCGCGGTGATCCGGGTAGGCGTGTCCGGCGGGGAACTCGCGGTCTCTTACGAGAACCAGGAGTCTTCCGATGGCTGACAAGATCCTCGAGTGTCCCCACTGCGGGCGCCGGAACCGTGTCCCGGCGGCCGCCTCCGGGACTCCCCGGTGCGGCAACTGCCACCAGCCACTGCCCTGGGTCGCCGACGCCGACGACGACACCTTCGCCGAGGTCGCCGAGCAGGCCACAATCCCCGTCGTGGCGGACTTCTGGGCGACCTGGTGCGGGCCCTGCCGGATGGTGAGCCCCGCACTCGAACGGGTCGCCCGGGAGCTTGCCGGCAAGGTGAAGCTGGTCAAGGTCGACGTCGACGCCGCGCCGAAACTGTCCGAACGGTTCGCCGTGCAGGCCGTACCCACCCTCATGGTCATGAAGAACGGACAGGTGATCGCCCGGCAGGCCGGTGCCACCCCGGCCGCCGTGCTGCGCACGTGGGTCGAGAACGCGCTGGGAAGCGGGCCTTGACGCCGCATCCCGGGGAGGACCTCGTCGAGACGCCCAACCTGAACGGGGCCATGTCCACGACCGCTCATGCCAGTGCCTCGCCGGCCAGCCGGGTGTGGCTGACCGAGGACGACTGCCGGCTGCCGGATTTCGTGATGCTCGTCGGCGGCACCACGGTGCTGGGCGACTACCCGTACGCCGACGCTGTAGAGCAGAACGTGCTGATCTACGACAGCGACCGGGTGCGGGCGCACACCGGCACGGTTGGAGGGCATCGGGAGGTCGAGGCCGAACTCGCGCGTGCGCTGATGGACGGCCCCGGCCTGGTGATGTTCAAGCGGGCGTTCACCGACCTGTCGGTGGTCGACCGTGCCACCGACGCGTTCCACGCGATGATCGCCGACCAGCGGGCCAGCGGCGCGACCGCCGGCGACCATTTCGCGAAGCCGGGCGCCAACGACCGGGTGTGGAACGCCCTGGAGAAGCTGGCGGTCCGCGAGCCGGCGGTATTCGCCGACTATTACGCCAACGACATCATCGCCCTGGTCTGCACGGCCTGGCTCGGCCCGAACTACCAGGTCACCTCGCAGATCAACGTGGTCAATCCGGGCGGCGCGGCACAGGAGGCACACCGGGACTACCACCTCGGCTTCCAGTCCAACGACCTGGCCGCGCAGTACCCCGCCCACGTGCACCGCCTCTCGCCGGTGCTGACCCTGCAAGGAGCGGTCGCCCACACCGACATGCCGGTGGAGACCGGCCCGACGATGTATCTGCCGCACTCGCAGAAGTACGAGCCCGGCTACCTGGCCTGGCGGCGGCCGGAGTTCCGGGCGTACTTCGACGAGCACTACGTACAGTTGCCGCTGGCGAAGGGCGACGCGGCGTTCTTCAACCCGGCCCTGTTCCACGCCGCCGGGCACAACCGGTCCGCCGATGTCCGCCGGATGGCCAACCTGCTGCAGGTGTCGTCGGCGTTCGGCCGAGCGATGGAGAGCGTCGACCGCGAGAAGATGTGCAACGCGGTGTTCCCCGCCCTGCTGGCGCTGACGAAGTCGGGAACCGCCGACGACGCGCTGCGTAATGCGGTCGCGGCATGCGCCGAGGGCTACTCGTTCCCGACCAACCTCGACCGGGACCAGCCGGTCGGCGGCCTGGCCCCGGAGACCCAGGCCGAGCTGCTGTGGCGCGCCGTACAGGAGGAACGGGATCCCGCCGAGCTGCGCGACGAGCTTCAGAAGTACGCGCAACGGCGCAGGACCGACGACGTGTAGCAGACCGCGGCCGCGACGCCGTGGCACTCCCCGGTGGCCACGCGCTGTGCCCTCGCGTTCGGCTCACCTGACGCAGGTCGATCGCAGCTTCCTCGACGCCCCCGGCCGGGATCGGCACATGTCGTCAATGCCGTCGGTTCGTGCGCTGCTACGGTTATGCCGGAGCGCCGGGAAGCCTGGTCGGCACGGGTTTCTCAGTGGCGGAGGCCGGCGTGCGAAGTGTGCAGATCGTCCTGGTGTTGATCGTGTTCGCGACGGTCGTCGCAACGTTCGCCCAGCGGCTGCGCGTTCCGCCGCCCTCGCTGCTCGTCGTTGCCGGCGTCACGGTAGGCCTGCTGCCCGGAGTGCCGGCGATCCAGGTCACACCCGAGGTGGTCAGCCTCGTCGTACTGCCACCGCTGCTGTCCGCCGCCGGTGAGGACCTGTCGTTACCCGAACTGCGCCGGGTGTGGCGTCCAGTCGTCGTTCTCTCTGTGGGTCTCGTGCTCGCCTCGGCCGGTGCGGTCGGCGCGGTGGCCGCGCTGGTCACCCCGCTCCCGCTCAGCATGTCCTTTCTTCTAGGCGCGGTGCTGGCCAGCACCGACCCGGTCGCGGTGACCGCACTCGGTCGGCGCCTGTCGCTGCCACCCCGGATGCAGGTGCTCGTCCAGGCGGAAAGCCTGTTCAACGACGCCACCAGCCTCATCCTGTTCCGTGTCGCGGTCGCCGCGGCGGTGGCCGGCGGCTCGCTGACGGTGGCCGCCGCGGCGGCCGAGTTCGCTGTGCTCGCCGGCGGCGGCGTATTCGCCGGGATCGTGGTAGCCGCCGTTGTCGCGTTCGTCCGCAGCCGGACCGAAGATCCGGTCGTGGAGACGGTGACCACACTGATCACCCCGTACACGGCTTACGTCCTGGCGGAAAGCTTTCACGCCTCCGGCATCACGGCGGTCATAGTGGCTAGCGTCATCCTTGGCATCCTGGCGCCCCGACTGTCGGCGCCGGCGACCCGGCTGCAGTTGGCGGCGGTACAGGGCACCGTCGTGTTCGTCCTGGAAAGCGTCGTGTTCGGCCTGATCGGGCTGGCGCTGCCGGACCTGATCCAGCGACTGAAGGCCGCCGACCAACCGTGGCTGGTCGCGGCCCTCGCCGTCACTGCCACGGTACTCCTGGTGCGGATTGCCTGGATCTTTCCACTGGTGGCGTTCCGCAGGTGGCGGCACGACGGCGCGCAGTCGTTCCGGGCGGCGTGGCGCGTCCCCGCGGTGCTGTCGTGGGCCGGCACTCGCGGCGTCGTCCCGCTCGCCGCCGCGCTGTCCATCCCGCTTACCGACGACGCCGGCGCGCCCGTGCCCTTCCGTGACCTCGTGCAGGTCATCGCCACCGCGGTCATCGTCATCTCGCTCGTGATGCAGGGCTTCACGCTGGCACCGTTGGTCCGGCTGACCGACCTGGCCGTCGCGCCCGAGGACGAGCAAGCCGAGTTCGCCCGGGTGCGCCTGCGCCTGGCCGAAGCCGGCCTGGAATACGTGGAGAGCCAGGTCGACCTGGAGACCGTCGCGCCGGTGGTCGCCGAGCGGGTCCGGCGAAGCCTGCAGGCACGAGTCGAGCTCGCCCGGGAGGCGTCAAGCGCCGCCGGCGCGGTCGAGGCCGACTACCGCAAACTGCGCCGCGCCGCGGTGCTCGTGCAACGGGCCGAACTGGAGCGGCTACACGCCGAGGGCTCGGCCAGCGAATCGACCCGCCGCCGTATCCAGCGCCAGCTCGACCTGGAAGACGCCCGCTACGGCGAAGAGACCTGAGCCACCACGGCGGCTCTGTCATTTGCAAGCCGCCCGCCGCCCGTGTGTTACGTGAACAGTCCTTTGTGGATGTGGTGAGGAGATACACGTTGGCGTTCCCATGGAGTGGCCCCAACGGCCCGAGCAGCCACTTGAGAACCCACCGATGTTTCTCGCGGAGTAGATGGCCGCCTCAGGCGTAGCGAGCGACGAAGTTCGCGAGCATCCTGCCCGGCTCGGTCACCACCGCTAGACTCAGCCGCGCGACGAGCTCCCGGATCTCCGCGGGCGGGAAGTACCCGGCGTGCTGGTAGACGTGTACGCGGGTCACGATGCCCGCCACGTCCAACTCGGGATGGAACTGCGTCGCGTACATGTTTCTCTTGACTCGGAACATCTGCACCGGGCACCGGGGTGAGGTGGCGAGCAGCACGGCGGTCTGTGGAAGCACGCGACACGCTTCCTTGTGCCCGACGAACGCGTCGAACTCCTCGGGCATACCGGCCAGGATCGGGTCTCCGAGCCCGGCGGCGGTGAGCGATACCCGTACACAGGAGACCGGCTCCGCATAGGTCCGATCGATGACCCCACCTTGGTGCACGCCGAGCGGCCCGACGCCGTAGCAGGCGCCGAGGAAGGGGAAGTCACGGTCGACGATCTCGTCCAGAAGCGATCGCAGCTCGTCCTCGACCCGACGCTGGACCGCGGACTTGGTTGCCGGCGGGTCGCTTGAGTTGAACGGTCCTCCGCCGAGGAAGACACCTGAGTAGTCATCGAGGTGCAGCCTGGGTAGCGGCGCGGCCTCCATTCGGACGCGGCGAAGCTGCTCGGCGGGCAGGCCGGTCAGTCTCAGGAACGCAGCGTACTCGTCGTCCGCGGCCACGTCCTCGGCGCGCGAGGACAGCAACAGGAAGGGCCTCACGGGGCAGAGGATAAGCCGACCGGGAGGCAGTACGGGCGGTATAAATCTGCCCGGACCGCCGGTTCCTGCCCGGGTCTTGGTGGTGCCGCCGCTGGCCGCGCAGGTGCCGCGGTAACTTCGGCTTAGTTGGCACGTGAGAGCGAGTGTTTCACGAAGGCTGGGCGGTCTCGCCTGTTGCCAAGAGTCCGGCACGGTAGGCGAGGACGACTGCCTGGGCCCGGTCCCTGGCGCCGATCTTGGCCAGGATCCGCTTCACGTGGGTCTTCGCGGTGGATTCGGCGATGACGAGGAGATCAGCGATTTCCTCGTTCGACAGGCCGGCGCTGTTCCTGGCCGCCGGAACGGTGGCCGCGCTGGCGGTGTGGCTGGCGACCTGCCGGGCGGTCCGCCGTCGCTCGCAAGGGGCGGGGTTCGGTGGTGGCAGGGCCGTGAGCCGCTCGGTCGCCGCCGCCCCCACGACGAGCGCGGATCCGAAACCGCACGCCAGCCGTCTGCGGCCCCGGGGCGATCTGTGACCTTCGCCGTCGCTGCGTAGGCCTGCCTGTTCAGTGCCGGCAGCGTTTACCTCGGTCTGGGTGGGACCTGGGGTGTGCATCTGGTCGCAGCCGATCTGGGTGACCGGATCGCCGCCCGAGCCCCGGCATCATTACGGTGCTGTGGGTCACGGCCCGGCTGAAGGCGGCCGCAGCGGTCTTCGCGCTAGCGGTGCGAGTTGGGCGCACGCCAAACGCGCTGCGCAGACTGGGCAGCGCCGGACACATGTTGCTGGGGGTCGCCATGCTGCTGTGGGGTCCGGTATGGATTTCGGAGGACTCCAGGCCTGGGCCGGGCGCGTCGCTCGTAACGGATACCAGGGGGAGCCAACGGCTGCCTGGTGTGCGCAGCATCGACCACCTGCATGGCGCCAGGGCAATGGAATGCTGGCGCTCGACGCGCAAGCGACGCGACCCCCGCCTCATCTCCCGGGCCCGTCCAGCGCTTGTGCTGGCTCACCGGCGCCCATCGGCTTGGGGTTTTCTCAGCCACCGTTCGGGCTCGGCCATGAGCTCACCGGCGGCGGCGAGGTGGTCGTAGGCGTCCCGCCAGTCCAGACAGCGTGCGAGATTGCAGACACGACATTTCCCGCTCGACGGGTCGTTGGCGTGGGTGTCCAAGACCTCGCGGACGTAGGCCACCTGCTCCGCCGGCATCGCGTGCGGACGCTGTCTCCGGCTGCCCTCAAAGAAGGTCACTCTGTACTCCTGACTCGGCAGCGCGGTTCCAACCCGTGCGTTGCCACCGAGGGAGACGACGGCTTGTCGTTGAATGGGCCGGACACGCGCCTCACATGGAACGTTGGCGCGTCACTTGTCGAGGCTGCCGCGGTTGACACCGAGCCCGACGCCGAGGGGGCGCGGAGCGTCATAACGTCCCCCGCAGCTGGCCTTGCAGACCAGCGGGTTTCCGCAGGCCGGACACCAGCGGTTCGACCGTTCGAAGGTGAGCATTCCGGAGAAGAACCCAAGTGATAGGGCGGCCAGCGCTATGGCGATGTACGCGTAGTTCACGCTTTCCTCCTCCGAGTTCTCCATCAGGGCATGGCGGTACTACTCCCGAGCCCGGTAGGTGGGAGTGGACGTGGTGTCGGTCAGGCGGCCGCCACAGGCAGCCCGGTCTTGGTTGGTGCGAATCCGAACGACATGGCAAGTGCCGGCAGCGGATTGCCGAGGATGCGTAGCATCGCGCGGTCGCCGGTGAATTGGGTGCGGCCGTGTAGCCAGCGGTCGTTGAGCAGGGCGAAGCCCTCACCCTCGGCCAACCGGAATATCCAGGTGTGTCGGTCGACGACATGGCGGAGCCGGTCGACATAGGGCATGACCACAGGTGAGAAGCGGATCAAGTCGTCCAGTCTCAGCCGGATGGTGATTTGTCCATCGGGTGCCGGCTCGAAAACCGAGCCGAGATGCCTATATCCGCTCCCGACGTACGCCGACCGTGGCGTGGACAGCGCGGCCAGCATGGCCGGCTCGTCGCGGGCGATTTCGTCATAGAGTTCTCGGCCGTCGACTAGGACGCTGTACCCACCGGCGTAGGCCGGCCGTAGGCAGATCAGGATGAGGACGCGGGGTGGCTGCGCGAGCGCTGACCCCTCGGTGTGCGGATGCAGCTCGCGGTCGCTAAATCCGGCGAAGCCTGCCTGCTGGGCGGCATCTGCGCGATGGGCGATCGTCGTGACGCCGTCCAGGTCCCCGTCGCGGTGCGGTGTGATCGTGACCAGCTGCTCGGCGAATTGGAGCGCCTCGGCGCGATCGGCGACGCCGGTGAAGCCAGCGAGGCCGCGTGCCTGCAGCGCGTCCTTGACCCGATTCAGGGCAACTGGCTCGCGCAGGTCGGTCTGCGGGTAGTCCACCGCGTCGCGCATGTACCTCACCTCCGGGATACGCAGCTACGACCACATTGGCGGCACTCCATTGGCCGATCAAGTGACAGGTTGTCAACCCGGCACGGCATTCGCTCCGCCGTATGCGTGCTACGTTCCGGGAAACCGGCACGCCTAGGCCGAACAGGAGTCCCCGGTCCATGAGCTACTCGCCGCACCGCTTCCCGGTCTCGATCAAAGGGGTCGTCGTCCGTGACGGCCGGGTGCTGCTGCTCCGTAACGAACGTGACGAGTGGGAGCTACCCGGCGGCAAGCTCGACATCGACGAGGACCCTCGAACGTGTCTGGTCCGGGAGATTGCCGAGGAGGTCGGCTGGAGCGTCACGGCCGGCCCCATCCTCGACGCCTGGCAGTATCACATCCGGGATGACATCGACGTCCTGATCGTCACCTACGGCTGCCACCCATTCAGCAACACGGAGCCGGTCGTCAGCCATGAGCACAAGGAGGTTGGGCTGTTCACCGAGCCCGAAATACCCGCGCTGCCAATGCCCGACGGTTACAAGAGATCCATCGCGGCCTGGTACGCCCAACTACGCGAGCACGCAGTGTAGGCGCCGGAGAACGGCATGCGATGCGAGGGCTGCGGCGCGGCGGTCAGCCGATGGAGCGACTCATCGTTGTGTCCTGCCTGCCACGTAGTCGCCGGGGCCAGACTGCCGCTGCCCCAGCCACAGCGGTCCGTCTCGGCGCTGTGGCTGTGGACCACAGATCATGCCCGGACCGCGCTGGCGACCGGCGACCTCGCCGTCATCATCCGCGCATACCGGACGAACACTGGGACCAGCCAACGCCAGCTCGCCGAGTCGCTCGGCTACGACCCGACCTATATCTCCATGATCGAGACCGGACGACGCGAGATCACCGACGTCACCGCTCGGCTGCGCATCGTGCGGCACCTCGGCGTGCCGCCCCATGTCGTCGGGGTAACGGACCCCGACGACGCCGACTTCAGTGCCATGCTTCAGTTCGGCGAGTCGACCATCCGCCTTGCAGTCCTCGCCCGACAATCCGGCCATGGCACAGAGGCCATCAACGAACTATGGCCCCTCGTGGCCCGCCTGGAGGCCCGCGCAGCAGAAGGCCACATCGAACGCGACGTCCTGCGCCTTCTCGCCCAAGCCCGCGCCGAACTCGGCGTCTCCCTCGGCTACGTTCTCCCCGAAGAACGCCTCACGAGTGCTGCGCGCTGGACCGGCCGGGCGCTGTGGCTCGCTGAACGCCCTCGATGACCAGAACCTGCTCGCCTTCGCACTCCGGGTCCACGGCAACGAACTGCGAAAGGTCGAACGCCCCGCGGCCGCAGTAGCCCGCCTACGCCGGGCCGCAGAGCTAACTCCAGAACACGAGCAAGGCCCCGTCCTCATGCAGTTTGCACGAGCCGCTGGCGAAATGGGCAACCCCGAGCTGTTCGACCAAGCCGTCGTGGCCGCCAGGCAATCGGTCAAGGACGGGCCCTACGCCCCATTGGCCAGCCCCACTGCCCTGTACGAGGTCCAACTGCGAGGTTTCGTCCGCACCGGACGAACCCAAATGGCCGTCGAACTGCCGGGTCCGTCACCCAGGCTCCGCCACAATGGCAGGCTATCCTCCAAGTCACCATCGGCGAGGTTTTGCTTGCCCAAGCCGACACGGCCGGTGCGCAGAAGGCCTTTTGCACCGCCGTCTCGCTTGCACAGGTGTACCGCCTGCCACACCAAGTCCAGCGCGTCATTCGTGCCGTAGACACGAGAATCGAGGGAGCCGGCGAACTCGCACATTCAGTACTCAGACAGCTTCAAGTACCAAAGTCACCCGCCGATTCGCATTGATCGCGCAGAGCTGTGAGGTTGTCCGGGTCAACGCCTGGCACGCCCCTCGACGCCGGGAACGGGCCCTCGTCAACGACGTGGCCTCGGTAGTACATAGCTGCCTGATGGTGTTCGTCGTCGCCTCCGTCGCCGGCACCGCTGCAACAGCGGTGCTCGGGGTGTTCGTCCTGTGCCTGGCGTACTTCCTGGGCACGGTCTTCTACGTCAAGACGATGATCCGCGAACGCCACAACCCCACCTACCGGCGCTGGTCCATCAGCTACCACCTCTTCGCCGTTGCGATCGCCGGGTGGCTCAGCCCGTGGGCGGTGGCCCTGTTTGCCTGGCTGCTGGTACGCGCCGCGCTCCTGCCCCGACGCGGACTGACCCCCAAACGCGTCGGACTCGTGGAGATCGCCAACTGCGTGCTGCTGCTCGCCTGTACCGCGTACCGCGCTCGTTTGACCAGAGCCGTCATCAGCGGGCGGCGACGTCCCGCCGGTTGAACACGGGCAGCGCCGCGACGACAAACACGGCCGCCGCCAACGCCATCCACGCATACGAAGCCACCAGGCCGCCGCCGATCGGGCCGCCATGGATCGCCTGGTGGAACGGCGAGAAGGGTTGCCACGCTTGCATCGAGTCGACCAGTTGGCCCACGATGTGGACGACGTAACCGAGGACCGCGACGACCGCAGCGACCGCGATCGCCACCGCGCGCCGTCCGGTGGCGGCGCCCACGGCGAGGGCGAGGTAGCCGTGCTCGATGCCGAGCAGAACCATGGCCAGCGACGCGACCGCCACCTCTCCCACCGGAAGGTCCATCCCGAAGAGTGCCGACGAGGCCATGGTGGCGGCGAACAACGCAACCCCCAGGACGGCCAGCGACGCGCCCAGCGACGCGGCCTGCTGCAGCAGGAGGCGGACGGGCGACACTGGCGTGACGAGGAGGGCTTCGAGGGTGCCGGCCTCCTCCTCACCGGCGATCATCCGCGCGCCGCGGGCGATGCCGAAGATGATGAACAACACCGGCAGCATCATGCTGAACAGCTCCACGTTCAGATATCCGGCCGCCGTGGTCATCGCTTCGATATTGAACAGGCGGCCGATCTCCTCCGGATAGTTGGCGAGGAACTGATTGAGGTCGGGCATGTCACGGAAGGACGGCCAGATACCCGCCATCAGACCAACCAGCAGGACGATTCCCGTCGCCCAACCGATCAACGCGCGACGCTGGTCGCGCAGGCTCTTGAGAAACACGTTGCCGAGCATGCCGTCAGCCCTCCTGTCCGTAGTACGCCAGGAAGATCTCCTCCAGGTCCGGTTCGTGCGTCACCACGTTCTCGATCCGGTGCGGAGCGGCGGCTTCCAGCAGGTCGGCCGTGGAACCCTCCACGACCATGTGGACGGTGCGGCTGGCGAGGTGCGCCTCCCGCACCCCGGCCACGGAGCGCAGTTCCGCCAGCGGTGGCGGACCTTCGAACATCAGGTCGATGCGCCGCAGCGCCTGTGCCTTGAGCTTCTCCACCGACTGGACGACCGCGAGTCGGCCTTGCCGGAGAATCGCCACGAGGTCGGCCACGGCCTCGACCTCGGAGAGGATGTGCGAGGACAGGAACACGGTCCGTCCGTTGTCGCGGGCCTCCCGCACGAGTGTGAGGAACTCGCGCTGGACCAGTGGATCCAGGCCCGCTGTGGGTTCGTCCAGGATGAGCAGGTCGGGCTCGTGCATGAACGCCTGGACGATGCCGACCTTCTGCTTGTTGCCGTGCGACAGGGCACCGATCCGCCGGTCCAGATCGAGCTGGAAACGCCGGGCCAGACCGGTCGCGACCGACCAGTCGACGCCGCCTCGAAGGTTGCCGAAGTAGCGCAGGTACTGGCCGCCGGTCAGGTCCGGGTAGGCCACGAAATCACCGGGCAGGTACCCGATGCGGCGCTGGATACGCTCCCGGTCCCGCACCGAGTCCATGCCGAAGATGTCGGCCCGCCCGGCTGTCGGGCGCAGCAGCCCGGCGAGCAGGCGGATCGTGGTCGTCTTGCCCGCCCCATTGGGGCCCAGGTAACCGAAGACGACCGCTGCGGGTACCTCAAGATCTATGCCGCGTAGGGCGGCCGTTCCCCGGTAGCTCTTCGCCAGTCCACGTGTACGGATAACCGGCTCCATACCCACCACCTCCCGCTCTCCCAAGTGGAGCCGAAGCCGGTCCAGCGGCGTATAGACCAACGGCCCTTTCTGACCGTCTCACGCCGCCCGGTAGCCGCGCCGATCGCCGAGCCTCAATGGGTCAGACCCGGTTGGGCCAGGAGTCCCGCCCCCACTCGCCGGCACGTTGCCGCTGCTGCTCACTGACACCGATATCCGCGGTGACCTGCACACCCAGACCAGCCTCACCGACGGCCTGTCGTCTCTCGAGGACATGCTCGCCGCGGCCGGGCACGGGGCTACGACTACTACGCCGTCACCGATCACGCCAAGGACATGCCGATGCAGCGCATGACCGACGCCAAGATGCTCGCCCAGCGCCACCAACTCCGCACCCTCGCCGGCTACCAGGGCATGACGCTGCTGCACGGCACCGAACTCAGCATCGACCCCGACGGCGACGCCGACTGGGACGCCGACTTCCTGGCCGGCTTCGACCTGTGCGTCGCCTCGATCCACTCGCACTTCAAGCAGTCCAGCGAGGCGATCATCCGCCGGTTGGTCCGGGCCTGCGAGAACCCGTACGTGATCATCATCGGCCACCCGACCACCCGGCTGCTCGCCAAGCGCCCCCGGTCGACGCCGACCTCGAGGCGGTCTTCCAGGCCGCCGCCCGCACCGGCACCGCCCTGGAAATCAACGGCTTCCCCGACCGGCTCGACCTTGGCGACGAACTCATCCTGCGAGCCAAGCGCTACGGCGTGAAGTTCGCGATCGACACCGACGCGCACGCCGTCGTCCACCTCGACTACCTGCGTTACGGCGTCGGCACCGCCCAGCGCGGCTGGCCCACCGCCGACGACGTCATCAACGCCTGGCCGCTGGCCCGGCTCCGCGATTTCATCCAGGCCAAGCGCAGCCGGCGGACCTGACGCCCCTCCTCGTCGGATTCATCCGATGCGGTGCGCCAGGCGCCGATCGCCGGTGACTGTCTGCGGAGTTTGTCCGGCCACCTCCACGCGCAGCGGCCCGTCGGCCCGGATCTCGACCGCCTCGTGCGTGACGTCCAAGCGGACCGATCGTCCCAGGCACCGGAACCGCAGCCCGAGACTCGGCCACGACGCGGGCAGCACAGGATCCACCCATAAACCACCATTCCGTACCCGCACGCCGGCGAAGCCCGTCAGCATCGCCTGCCAGACCCCGGCCAGGGTGGCCATGTGCAGGCCAGCGGCGGTGCTTCCGCTCAGGTCATCCAGGTCGAGCTCGAGCGCGATCCGCAGCAGGCGCAGCGCCTCGTCGGCACGGCCGGCGCGGGCCAGCAGTGCGGCGGTGATCGCCGGAGACAGCGAGGAACCGTGCGCGGTCCGCGGGCCGTAGAAGTCGAGATTCGGGCCGAGCGAACCGGGCACGACCTCGTCCGGTACGAGGTGGTGCAGCATGAGCACGTCCGGCTGCTTGATCACCTGCGAGGCCGCCACCCGGTCGCGCCCGAACAGCACGTCCGCGGCCACCGGCGTCGCCACCACGTCGGCCACCAGCAACGGTTCCAGCTGGAAGTAGCCGGCAAACTGTTCGTACCGGGCGGTCGGCGGGTGGTAACCGTCCACCAGCCGGTCGGCGATATCGCGCCACCGTCGGATCTCCTCGCTCGGCCCGGAGGCGCCTTCGACGAGGTCGGCCGCGCGCCGGAGGTTCCAGCGGGCCATCACGTTGGTGTACGCGTCGTCGGTGACCGCCTCGTGGTACTCGTCCGGTCCGATCACGTCGTCGATGTGCGCCCGCCCCTGGCTGTCCAGCCGGCACCGGGATGCCCAGTAGCGGGCGGTCTCGACCAGCAGCGGACGTCCGCGCCCGGTCAGGAAACCGAGGTCTCCTGTCCAGGTCGCATAGTGGCAGGCCGCCCACGCCACGTCGGCCGTCACGTGCTCTTCCATCCGGCCGGTCAGGATGGGGACGATCTCCCCGCCCAGGTACCCGGACGCGGGTGTGACGTCGCTGCCGTCGGCCGCCGACTCCCATGGGAAGCGCGCGCCCGCATGGCCGGCCGCACCCGCGTTCGCCCTGGCGGCGGCCAGTCGCCGAAGGCGATACTCGACCATGGCCCGGGCCACGTCCGGCGAGATGCTGGCCATTGCGGGCAGCACGTGCGCGTCGGCGTCCCAGAAGACGTGTCCGGCGTAGCCGGGGCCGGACAGGCCCCGCGCCCCGACCGCGGCCTCGTCGCGTCGGTCGACGTTGCACCACAGCTGGAACAGTGCGAAACGCACCGCCAGCTCGGCGGCCGGGTCGGCGGGGATCGACACGTCCGCCGCGTCCCAGCGGGCCGCCCACGCCGTGCGGTGCTCGGCAAGCAACCGGTCGAATCCGCACGCCCTGGCGGCGTCGAGCGCGGCGACGGCGGCGTCCGGCGCCGGCCGGGCGTCCGGGTCAGCGGCGTACGCGGCGACGCGCTCCACGGTCCCGATCGTGCCGTGCCGGCCGCGGTGCTGGGCGGCCACCGCGACAACGCCGGCCGAGCCATGGTCCCCGGCCGGCGCGTTCCCGGGAACCCGGGCCCACCGCGAGCCGTCGACCTGGCCATGATCCATGCCCCCGTTGGGAGGCGGTCGCAGCGGTGGCCCCGGACGCAATCGATCTATTCCCGCTTCGGCGCGCAGCGCGACCACCCCGGGATGGGTCGCAGACGCGAACCGCACGGTCCGTAGAGGTTGCCCGGCGCCGGTTTCCTCCCGCCACAGCAGTCCGCTCCGCAGGTCGAGTACCCGCCGGTCCTCGGCGGGCGCCGGGTCGATCGACAGGCCGGTCCAGTCCGGTGCGGGCAGGAGATGCTGACCGGACCCGGTCCCGGTGTAGACACCGGATGCGAGCACCGGCGGCAACCCTGCTGGCGCCTCCTCCACGCTGCCGCGGGTGGCGAAACCGGCGGCGCCGAGCGTGAACAGCGTCTCGCTGACCCGGTGCCGTAGCGGATCCCGGCCGATCTCGCGGATCGTCCAGGCCGGATCGTCGTCGACCGCCGGTACCCGCCGCTCCGACCGCCGGCGCAACTGCTCATCCAGGATTTCGCAGAGCATCGCCGGTCCACCGCCGAGGTGGCGCACCTCGGCGGGTACGCCGGACGGTTCCGCGCCCACCGACACGACGCACATTCGGGCCGCCTCCGGTATCAGCAGCGGCGAATCGCTCCCGATTGCCCCGCCCGGGGACCCGGACGTGTCGCCGAGGACCAGGAGGACGAGTCCGGGGCCGATGGCACGCTGCGCCAGCCAGGCCAGGATCGCCCGCATCGCGTCGGCCAGGTCTGTCGAGCCGATCTCCACGTGCCTGCCGTCGCTGACGAGCCGCGCCCCGGTCGCGTCCACGTCGTGCAACTCTGATCCGTCGCGCACGCAGAGCATCAGCCGCCCGGGACCACCAGGTCGCGCGCGCAATCGCCCGTCCACGTCCGCCAGGTCGGTTCCGCTGATCACAGCGACGTCCACACCCGCACGGCAGAGCGCTTCCACGCGTCGGCGGACAGCCGCTGCCCGCACGCGAGGATCCCCGACGGCGGTGCGCTCCCAGTCGAACGCCACCGCCTCGAAGGTGCGGTCCGGCAGCGACGCCGTGGCTGTAGGGCTCATATCTAAACGTTCGCCCGGCATGCCGAGCGCGACAAGCGTCTTTCGCCTGAACTCCGGCAGCGTTCGTCCCTGCCGACCATGCCATGTCCGCCGGGCTCCGGGTCCGCAGAGCACCCACGAACCCGGGACTACCGGCCCTGCCCAGAGGTGGCCAGGCCGAGCAGACTAGATTTTGGAGAATCTAGGGTTGTGCCGCGAACCGGCTGCCTGATCGGGAAGCGGCACGAGGATACCGGTGATCGACGCGACACCAGTGGGGCGGCCGAGCGGAGCTATCGCGGAGATCACCCTGACGGCAGCCACGCGCCGCCAAATGACCACCGGGAAGGTGGTGCACCGATGAGAACCGTCCTCGCGGCACTCGACCGCAGCCTCTCGGTCAGGCCCGTGCTGACCGCCGCCGAGGCTCTCGCTCAGATCCTCGGCGCACAGGTGGCGGCGCTGCACGTGCAGATGCCCGGCGCCAGCACCCCCCGCAGCCTTGCCCAGACCACTGGCGTGCCTCTGCGCATCGTCCGCGGCAACGTCGTCGACCAAGTGGTCGAGGCCGGTGAAGCCGACGACGTCGCGGCACTCGTGATCGGCGCGCGCGGCGTCCCGACCGATCCACGACCGTTGGGCACCACGGCCGTCGCGGTCGCGACGACGCTGCACAAGCCGGTACTGGTCGTCCCGCCGGATGCCGAACCCCCGGCGACGTTCCGCCGGGTGCTGGTGCCGCTGGAGGGCACCGTCCCCACCTCACTGGCGCCGCGGTTCCTGATCGAGCTGGCGCTGGACGCAGGGCTCGACATCGTCGCGGTCCACGTCCTACGACCCGACACCGTTCCGCCGTTTACTGATCAGCCGCACCACGAGCAGACGGCCTGGACCCAAGAGTTCCTCGCCCGGCACTGGCCCTCGGGAACCCGTGGGGTTCGACTCGAGACGCACGTCGGCCGATGTGAAGAGGTTATTCCCCAGACCGCCATCCGGCGCAGCTGCGACCTGATCGCGCTCGGATGGTCCCAGGATATGGCGATCGGCCGAGCTTGCGTCGTGCGGGCAGTACTCGAGCGGACGCACCTACCCGTGGTCCTCATCCCGGTACCCGCGACCGCCGCAACGCCACGCTCGCGCCGCGTGGCGAACACCGACGAGCGCGACGACATGCCGGTCACCTTTCACTGAGTCCCTTGTTCGTGTCGGCGCCATGCAGAACTGGGTCCTGGCGAAAAATGCGGCGGCTGGTACCGCGGGTCAGCCGGCGCGGGCCGCCCGGCGCCGCTTCCAGCCGATGAGGATCCAGGTGACGCCGAGAGCGATGAAGTACAGGCTGAAGCTGCCCACGATCCAGGCCAACTCCGCCTCCTGCGCGACCAGGTAGAGGATGAGCATTCCGAAGGCGGTGGTGAGGCCTGCCGAGACCAGCTCCAGGCGCCATGTCGGCCGGGACCCGCCGATAAGCGCCGCGCCGATCTCCAGCGTGCCGGCGACGAGCCAGAACAGGTACAGCCGGGTTTCCGAAATCTTCCAGTACTGCAGGTAGAGCGGGAGATCCACGGCGAGCGAGACGGCAACCAGCAACGACCACGTCCCGAGGATGGCGAGCATGATCCGCCGGCCGCGGGTGGCCTCCCCGGACGCGCCGGCGAGGAAGATCCAAAAGGCGGCGTACACCGCGATCTGGATCGCGATGGTCCCGACCTTGTCTTCCTCTCCTTCGACGGTGGGCAGGAGCACGCCGATGAGGATGTTGAGGCCACCGGCGAGCAGCGTGGCGGCCGCAACCCGGCCCTGCCATAGCGCGCGGCGGTCGGAGACGGGCGGTCCGGCGGGGCCGGCGGCCGGAGTGGCCGGTCGCGCCGGGGCTGGCTGCGGCGGAGATTCCGGCGGGACCTCCGACGCTGCCGGCGCGACCCCCGACGGCGCTGCCGCGGCCTCCGCGAACGTCGTGCTCACGGCCGCCGGTACGGCGGGCGGCACGCTCGGTAGCGGTGCCGGCGACGGTGCGCTGACCTGCACGTCGACGGGGATGATCACCTCACCGGTTGGTCCCTTCACGGTCAGGCTGCCTCGGTGTGCGCCCGCCTGGCTCGTGTCGACGGAGATGGCGACGCCCTCGGCCGTATCGGCCACCCTGATCCAGCTATCCGAGGGCTGCACCGTGCAGGCGCGCGCGAGCGGCGGACCCAGCAGCCGCACCAGCCGTCCGCCCGCCTCGGTGCCAACGGCCACCTCGCCGAAGTGCAGCTCGCGCTCGGCCGGCCGGATCGCCGCTTCGTCCAGTGCCGCTCGGGCGGCCTCGGCCACGTACTGGATGTCCGTGCCGGCGATCTCACTCAGCGCCTCGCACGCCCCGGCGGCGACGGGCAGGTTGTCGCTGGTCAGCCGCGACCGCAGCTCGGTGACCGCGCCCAGGCGGCTGAACATGCTCGCGTCGGTCATCGCGGCGCGCAGGTCGGCCGGGATCGGCTGCGGGTGGACCCTGCGCCGCCGGCTGCGGGCCACATACAGCTCGCCCTGCATCTCGACGTCGCGGCTCGGCGTCTGGTTCGGGTTCTTCTCGCGTACCCGGTCGAAGACGTAGTCGTACAGCTCGTTGAGGGAGATCCAGCCGTCCTCGTCGCGGTCCGCATCGCCGGTCGCCATGCCGTCGACGAGCGCTGAGGTGAACACCGACGGGCGCTGGTTCGTCTCGTCGGCCAGCCGGTCGCCCTCGAAGGCGTACTCCATCGAACTGGACGCGGTGATCACCGCCCGGCCGCGCCCGCCGCCGAGCTTGCCGCTGGGGAAGCTGTCGAGCACGTTGGCGTCGCCCGACGCCCGGACCGTCACGCCCTGACTGAACGCTCCGCCGTAGCAGCAGTCGAGCAGCAGCACGATGCTGCGCGACCGGCTCGCCCGCATGCACCGCTGCACGAAGTCGGCCGACACCGCCGTGGACCCCAGCCGGTTGGGCCTTGTGTTACGCGCGGCGAAGAACAGCTCGCCGGACTCGTTCTTCAGACCGTGACAGGAGAAATGCAGCAGGAGTACGTCGTCAGGCCGGCTGTCGGAGAACAGGTCCTCGACGTACGCGCCAATGACATGCGCCGGCTCGTTGCGCACCACCCGCACCTCGAAGCCGCCGATCTGCGGGTCGCCCAGCACGCGGCCCAGCGCGTCAGCGTCCGCCCCTGGGGAGAGCAGGTGTCCCAGCCCTTCGTGCTCGTACTGGTCGTTGGCGACGATCAGGGCTTTGCGTCGCCCGTCCACGCTAGCCCCCGTCTCCGGCGTGCCGCCGGACGAACAGGTCGACCAGACGGTCCTGCTCGGCCGCCGACACCTCGGACAGCTCGAGCGCGTCGCCGTCGATCTCGATCTTCACGGTGCGACGGACCTTGTCGCCGCCCGACAACCACCTCCGGACCGCCGCGACGACCTCCTTCAGGCCCGCGGCGGTGCGGCCGAGGGTGACGACCAGTGCGCCGAGCGCCACGACGTCGATCGCGCGGGCACCCGGTGGGACGTCCCCCGCCCGCGCCAAGCTGACGTCTTCGACGTCGAGCTGGAGAAGCTCGCGGCGCAGGTACCCGGCCAGCGCGTCGAGCCGTTCGGCGTCGGCGCCGTCCTCAGACAGCTGGAGCCTGACCTCGCCGTCCATCGGCCCACCCCCTTCACGACAGGCGGGTCCTGGGGACACCGTCCCTCCCACAGACGGGCGGGGCAATCGTCTTCGGGATGGTTCGCAGCCGCCTTTCCGACAGTCGGGCGGCCACAAGCAGCGGAGCGGCACCGGCTCGGCGCCGTGAGCAGGGCCGAGAAACCGGCCGAGGGCGGAGAGCTTTCCGGCCGGCGCTGAGCGTCAGCGGTGGATCGCGTCGCAGTTGATCCGCCGCGGATGGATGCGGGCGATCACGCGGTTCTCGCAGCGGCGCTGCTCGACCGGGTAGATGCTGCCGTAGTAGTGCCGGTGCCGGGTGTACTCCGCGGTAGGCCGGTCGAGATGCTCCAGCGCGCCGTGGTCGACGAGGTCGACATCGCCGCGGATCTCGATCCACCGGCTGCTGTCGTCGGGGTCGACGGCCAGCACCGTGGCGCGGGGGTCGGCGGCGAGGTTGCGGCCCTTGCGCCGCTGCCGAGTCGTGTTGACCAGCACGTCGTTGCCGTCCAGCGAGCACCACACCGGGTGGGTCTGGGCGGAGCCGTCGGGCATCCGGGTACTCAGGGCCACCGCGAGCGGACGTTCCAGCAGATCGCGGTGCGATGCCGGGATGGCCGGCTCGCCGCCACAGTGTCGGGGCGGCGCCGGTGACGCGAGCGGCGAGACGTGGACGGGTCGACCACCGTGGGTGTACATCGGCCCGGTGCGCGACACCGTCGGGATCAACCGGTAGACGACCGGGTGCTCCACCTCGGCCAGCTGAGCGGACACCACGCGGCCGAAGTACGGCGCCGCCCCGGTGTAGCTGCGGGCGAGCGCGTCGAGGTGGGCCAGCGGGTTCCGATCGTCAAGGACGACCCGGCCGCGCACCTCGATCCACCGGGTCGCGTCGCCCGGTTCGACAACCAGCACCGTCGCTCGCGGCCGGGCCCGCAGGTTGCGGGCCTTCTGGAACTCCCGCATCGTGTTGATCAGTACGTGGACGCCGTCGCGCTGGCACCACACCACGGTCGACTGCAGCCGCCCGTCGGGCATCTCGGTGGTCAACACCGTCGGCAGTGGGCGGTCGAGCAGGTCGACGTGGCTGGCCGGCACACCTGCTGTGGTCTCCGTTGCGGCCGCCATGGAGCATCACCCTTTCCGACCGTGCAGCGCCACCCTGGCGGGCGCGGGCCATTAGCGAGCAGGTCGATAGCCTGGTCGAACCACCACCCCAATCACCCCGACCATCGGCCACGGCGGTGGTCGGCCACCAGAGACGAAAGACCTGAACCTACCGGGCCAGCGGTCGGGCGAGGCGGCAACGACGTGAGTCCTGTCACCGCGGAGTGCCGGTGACGTGACGATGATTCTCCTCGACGAACAGGTACACCACGGAGCTGAGATCGCGTTGATGCGCGACCTGTATCGATGGGTGGGTCCGTGAAGGACGGGTCGGGCCGGACCGCCCATGGACAGAAGTCCACAGCGGACGGTCTACGCATCGCCCCGCGATCTAGGCCGGTTGCGATGCGGTGGGCCGGTAGCCGCGGAAGTAGTCGACGATGAACTGCTTCGGATACGGATGCGCTGGTTGCGTGAACTGACCATCGTCGGGGAACTCGTAGATGCCGAGCATGAACTGCATGGGATAGCTCGGGGACTGCTCCACCGTCTTGATCAACTGGTGGTCTACGAAGAATGCCACGTACTCAGGCGTCCATTCTGCCGCGTACACGTGGAACTCGCGGGCGTCGATCGCGAGGACCTCGACGGAGAACTGGTCGCGGATGCTCGAATCGCCGAACGGATGCAGTCCCATGCCGACATCGGCGCTGCCGGGCGTTACGGCGCGCCCGAAGATCTCGCAGATGCAGATCTCCGCCGACCGGCTGGGCTCGTCCTCATAGCCGATCATCCAGAGCGCGACCATGCAGCGGGGATCGTCGATGGCCTTGGCCCGTAGCTCGAACAGGCCGTACTGGGGCGTGTAGAGCCTGGTGTTGTCCTGAGCCTGCCGGACGACGAGCCCAGGTTTGAAATGTTGCTGCCCTACGGGGCTCCCTACCGGACCGGCGAAGACTCCGGTCTGCAGCGAGGAGACCCGGATGTCGCCGTCGAACTCGGGACACCAGGGTTGCTGGTCCGCCTCGATGACCAGCCGCAGAAGGCCACCACCGACCTCGTATCTCGCGGCCGACGCCTCACGGGAGCTCCACTGAGGTAGGTAATACGGCAACCAGCGGGCTTCGTCCAGGGCGTCGCCGTCGAACGTATCCTCGAACGCGAGCTCGTAGCCGGACTTGCCAACGGGATCGACCACGCGGCGAGAGCCCGCCCTGTCGGCCATGAAACCCCCTTCGACCACGGTGACTCTACGCTCGCCGTACGCGTCCAGAAGGCCGCGAGCGTCGGGCGCTAGATTGACTGGTACGGAAAGCCTGGTCCGCGTGTGCATGTCGCACCGTTGCTGATCGACGGGAGGCGTCCCCGATGGGAGCGATGATCGGGGTGGAACGACCCACGACCGTGGTCGGGTTGGACGCGGGTCCGGTCGAGTACCGGCTGGAGCGGCGAGGCGACGCCACGGTGGTGGTGTTCCACGGCGGACACCAGCGGGCCGGTCTCCCGCTGGGCGAGGAGGCGTTCGCCGAAGCCGGCTACACGGTGCTGGCACCGTCGCGTCCCGGCTACGGTCGTACCCCGCTGTCGACCGGCACCTCGGTGCGCGGGTTCGCCGATGTGACCCGCGCGCTGTGCGAGCACCTTGATATCACCCGGGTCGCCGCCGTGGTGGGTACATCGGGGGGAGGACCCACCGCGGTGACCATGGCCGCGCGCCATCCGGACCTGGTGGACCGGCTGGTCCTGCAAAGCGCCGTCGGGTGGCTGTCCTGGCCCGACCGGCGGACCCGGCTGGGGGCGCACGTGATGTTTGCCGGTGCCACCGAGCACGCGACATGGAGCGCGGTGCGCGCCCTCATGCGGTTCTCGCCCGAGAGGAGCCTGCGGTTTTGGCTGGGCGCGCTGTCCACGCTGCCGGCCCGGGAGGTCGTGGCGGCCCTGCGCACCGAGGACCGCGCGCTGTTGGTCGCTATGTTCTCCCGAATGCGGTCCGGCCGCGGGTTCCTCAACGACCTGCGCCCCACCCCCGACGTCACCGCCGACGTCGGCCAGCCCACCCTCGTGATCGCCACTCGCCATGATCGCGGCGTACCGTTCACCCACGCCCAGTCCCTTGCCGCCGCCATCCGGCACGCCGACCTGGTCGAAAGCCAAGCCGACAGCCACGTCATCTGGCTCGGACACGACTGGCCCATCATCGCCGAGCAGATCCGTGCCTTTCTCACCAGCGACCCGACGCTCCCGCCCGGCGGGCGCACCCGACCTGCGCGCTGAGCAGGCTGCGGTATCCACCGGTCAATCCTGTGCGACCGTCCGGGTGGTCGAGTCGATTCTGCGGATCCGTCCGTCGGGCGCGAACCACCCGAGCATGTAGACCTCGTTGACGAGAGTCGCTCCCTTGCGCATTTTGACGTGGATCGTGTACCGGGCGGCGAAACGGTCGCCGGAGACCAGCACGTCGTGGACGTCGGTCCGGAGACTGACCACGTTCTTGCGGGCGGGGCGGGCATGCTGGATGAGTTTGTCGCGGTCGAGCCGGATGCCGTCGTTGTGCTGCTCGAAGTCGGGGCTGTAGTAGCGGTCCACGATCGTCGCGGGCTCATCGTCGCCGAAGGCCAACGGCGAGGTCGAGCAGCTCGTCCACCGACCACTGGTCGTA
>Ga0137372_10001374_pt1 | contig 23462 bp, 17 predicted proteins | sample SagtaG_6_FD_104911 | JGI IMG/M metagenome (GOLD analysis project Ga0137372, IMG submission 104911) | Vadose zone soil microbial communities from Sagehorn Ranch, Mendocino, California, USA - Sage1_R_60_16 metaG | ecosystem: Environmental > Terrestrial > Soil > Vadose zone | place: USA...
AGACGTTCTCAGAGATCTTCTTGGAGTCCACCCAATCGCCCACTTTCATGCCGGAGTAGGCCGTGACGATGCCCGGCTGGAAGAGGGCCACGCCCTTCTCCTCGACCTTAGAGATCCTGTAGCGCCGCCCGACCTCTATCGGAACGCTGATCTTCAGCCCCGGGCCGGATTTGCGGAACAACGGGAGCGGCAACCCGCTCGACACCTTCCCCGCCTCTTCGACCTGCGGCTCGCCGAGCTTGGCCTGCAGATAGCCCTTCGTCCCCAGGAAGTAGCGCACCCGCTCCAGGTCGTCCATCAGCTTGTCTTTGAAGTAGATGTCCTTCGACGAGAAGTTCGAGAAGAGGCCCGCCTCCTTGACCAGCTTCATCGCCCCGCGCAGCCTCCGCTGCGAGAAGCCGTCGCGCGCGCCCATGAATTGAATCTCCTTGACGCGGACTCGCTTGCCCTCGTCCACGTCGAAGACCAAACCCACCGTGGTGGCCGAAATCTCCTCCACTTCGACCTTGACCTCGGCGTTCGGATGCCCCTTCTCGGCCAGCAGCTCACGCAAGACCAGGCGGGCGCGATTGGCTTTCGCCGGATCGAATTGTGACTCCATGCTGACCTGGACGGTCTTTTCTTTGAACCGGGTCAGGACCTCGCTCGCGGTGACCGACTTCATGCCGCGATAATCTATGGCGCGGATGATCGGGTATTCCTTGACCTGGAAGATGATGATCTTGCCGCCGCGCGGGCCGTCCTCGACGAAGAGCTTGGTGGCGAGCGGGTCGAAAAGCCCCATCTGAATGATGGACTGCAGGTCACGCTGCGCCAGGCTCAGGTCGAATTTATCCTGCGGCTTGCTCTGGACGTAGTAAAGGACCGATTCGCGTGGGATGCGGCGGTTGCCGCGGATCTCCACTTCTTCGACGAAGGCCTCCGACGCCTGAGGACTTTGCGCCAGAGCGGGCCTAACCGAAACGAAGGAAACTATCGCAATGATTATTGCGCTTGCCAGTAAGAAAACGCCTCTGGTCATGAAAGCTCTCCCATTGAACAATGTTGATCCGATCATGGAGTTGGTCATGGATTAAACTTTGGAGGAAATCACCAGCCGCTTTGGAAGTGATTGACAGCGAATGGCGAACGGGAACGGGGTCTCATTTCCGACGCGCCACAAACACCGCCGTCGTCATGAACGATCCGCATTGCCAAGATTGCAGCGATAATTCAAGAACGGGGATTATACGCTAATACTCCGCGCTTGAATAGTCAGATTCCAAAGTCGGGATTTCCGGCGCGCCCAAGCGAACGTCCGCCAGGCGCGCCACTCCGGATTTCATCGGGGGGTACGAAAATACTAAGCAGTCAGGTGGATACTTTGAGGCCTGATCATTTGGATAATAGTCTACCCGACCAACACCTCATCGGGGTCATTCAATTCCTCGGCGAGATTTCCGGGCAGCGCGACGCCGCTCACCGAACGGTAATTCAACGCGTCGCCGTCGAGGAAGACTTCGATCAGCGGGGCGGACCCGACGCGCCCTTGAATGAGGGCCTCCGAGAGCGGGTCTTCGACGTATTTCTGGAGAGCGCGGCGCAAGGGGCGCGCGCCGTAGGTGCGATCGGCGCATGTCCGGTCGACGACCCAGCGCTTGGCGTCTTCGGTCAACCGGATTTCGAGTTTGCGCCGTTGGAGCGTCCGGTTGAGTTGATCAACGAGCAAGCCGACGATCCTCAACAGGTCGTCGTCAGTCAGCGGCTCGAAGATGATGATCTCGTCAAGGCGGTTGATAAATTCCGGGTTGAAGGTTTCGCGCACGGCGGCCATCACGCGGTCTTCGTTCATGGCGACGCCATGATCGTGGGACGATTGGAAGCCCAAACTCGCGCTTTTGTTGATGAACCTCGCCCCGAGGTTCGAGGTCATAATCACGATCACGTTCTTGAAATCGACCTGGGCGCCGGCCGAATCGGTCAGCATGCCGTCTTCAAAGACCTGGAGCAATATGTTGAAGATGTCGGGGTGCGCTTTTTCAATCTCGTCGAGGAGGAGCACCGAATAGGGGTTGCGGCGAACGCGCTCGGTCAACTGGCCGCCCTCGTCGTAGCCGACGTAACCCGGAGGCGATCCGATCAGCTTCGACACCGAATGTTTCTCCATGAACTCCGACATGTCAAGTCGGATCATCGAGCGTTCGGAGCCGAAGAGGAATTCGGCCAATGAGCGCGCGACCTCGGTCTTGCCCACGCCGGTCGGCCCCAGGAAGAGGAACGACCCGACAGGCCGCTGCGGATTCTTCAGACCCGCGCGCGAACGGCGGATGGCGCGAGAGAGCGCCGAGATCGCCGATTCCTGGCTGATCACGCGCCTGTGCAACTCTTCCTCGATCCGCAGCAATTTGACCATTTCCTCTTCCTGCAGAGAGGCGACCGGGATGCCGGTCCAGCTCGCGATCACGTCGTCGATGTCTTGCTTGTTGACCAGCGCGGCGAAATTCTCATAATCCTGCGGCTCGTAATATTGCGGCGGGCGGCGCGAGTTGGAGGAATAGATCCGGTCGCGGTCGCGGTAATTTCCGTAATCGCGCGTCTCCGGACGGTAATCCCTCTGCTGCCAGCGGGGCGGGGGCGGGACGTAGCCGCTCTCGCGCTGGACGCGCAACTTCACGCGGGCGCCGGCCTCGTCGATCACATCGATGGCTTTGTCGGGTAGGAAGCGCTCCGGCAGGTAGCGGACCGATTGATAGACCGCCGCCTCGATGGCGTCCTCCGCGTAGCGGACGTTGTGGTACGACTCGTAGCGGTCTTTGATCCCTTCGATGATTTGAATGGCCTCCGACTCGTTCGGAGCGGGGACTTTGACGGCCTGGAACCGGCGCTCCAGTGAACGATCTTTCTCGATCGATTTGCGGAACTCGGCCGTGGTAGTCGCTCCGATGCATTGAATCTCGCCGCGCGACAGCGCCGGCTTCAGGATGTTCGCCGCGTCGAGGCTGCCTTCGGCCGAACCGGCGCCGATCAGCGTATGCAACTCGTCGATGAAGATGATGTACTGCGGATTGTCGGTCAGTTCGCGCATGATCGTCTTCATGCGCTCCTCGAACTGCCCGCGATATTTCGTCCCCGCGACGACCAGACTCAGGTCGAGCCCCAGAATCCGCTTGTCGGCGAGGAAGGACGGCACGTCGCCGTTGACGATCCGCTGCGCCAACCCCTCGACGATCGCCGTCTTGCCGACGCCCGGCTCGCCGACCAGCACCGGGTTGTTCTTCGTTCGGCGGCAGAGGATTTGAATGACGCGGTCGATCTCTCTTTCTCGCCCGACCAGCGGGTCGAGCTTGCCTTCGAGGGCGGATTCGGTCAGGTCGCGGCTGAATTCGAACAGGTGCGGCGTCTCTTTGCGGGCATGGGCGTTGCGCTCCATGTTGGCCTGGCGCATCAGGTCCTGGCGGATGTCGGAAAGTCTCAGGCCGCGCTCGTAGAGGATTTCGGCGGCGACCGAGTTCTCTTCGCGCAGCAAGCCGAGCAGCAGGTGCTCGGTGCCGATGTGTCGGTTGCCGAGCCGCTCGGATTCCTCGGCGGCGAACGCCAGCACGCGTTTCGCCTCGCCCGAAAGCGGCAGGTCGATCTGAGAGGAGATGCGGTCGCGCACGACCGTCCGATTTTCTATCTCCTTGCGGATCAATTCGACGTTGGCGTGCGAGCGGTGAAAGAACCGCGCGGTGAGATTCTTGTCCTCGCGGATCAGTCCCAGCAAAATGTGTTCGGCTTCGATCTGGGAAGCGCCGAACTGGCTCGCTTCGTAGCGGGCAAAGAAAATGACGCGACGCGCTTTTTCCGTATATCGTTCGAACATCTTAAAATCCGACCTCAATAGGCTCTGAGCGCCCCGCCTTCCAACCGCAAGGCGCGGTCGCACAAGCCGGCCAATTTCTCGTTGTGAGTGACGATGACAGCGGTCAATCGCTCTTCTCTCTGCAACTGCCTGATCAAGGCGTGAACCTCATCTCCCGTGCGCTGATCAAGATTTCCGGTCGGCTCGTCGGCCAGGAGCAGCGCGGGCGAAGAGACCAGCGCCCTGGCCAAAGCGACCCTCTGCCGCTCGCCCCCCGAAAGCTCGCCGGGGCGATGGCTGGCGCGCCCGGCCAACCCGACACGATCGAGCAGGACGTCGGCCCGATGGGCGGCGTCGCGTTTCGCCGCGCCGCCGATCAATAAAGGCATCATCACGTTCTCTGTCGCAGAGAATTCAGGGAGCAAGTGATGAAACTGAAAAACGAATCCAATGCGCCGGTTGCGAAAGCATGCCAAGTCTAGCTCAGCGTTTTTTGCGATGTCAAACTCACCTATTTTCACGCTCCCCGAAGTGGGCCGGTCCAGCCCCCCTAACAGGTGGAGCAGCGTCGATTTGCCCACCCCCGACTCGCCCGTGACGGCGACCATCTCGCCGCGCGCCACCTCCAGATTGAGGTCGCGAAAGACGACGACCTTCTCCGCGCGACCTGAATATATCTTAGTCAGGTCGACGGCGCGCAGTAAAACATCCCCGTTTCTTCGTATATTATCCAATGCCATCTATATTAGCCACAGAGGTCACAGAAAACACAGAGATAAGGATTAAATCCTCTGTGGCCTCTGTGGCCTCTGTGGCTAAGTCCCTATTTACTCTCGGGTCCGGCTTTCATCAAACCGTCGACCAGCGAGATGAAAAACGGGAAGTTGCCGAACGGCGAATGCGATTCGACGTGAACTCCTCGTTCATTAAACGTGGTCGCGCTCGTCGCCAGACGCAGCCGTTCGAGCGCGGACGGCCTCGACGGCGCCCGTCCCGCCCAACGCGCGATCGAGGAGAGCATTTCGCCGGTCTCTTCCTTCGCCGAAGTGAAGCTTTTGACCGCCGCCGGCCCCCGCGTCTTGTCCGCGGCGGCCAGATGCGGCGAGTCGTTGAAACTCCGCCCGCTCTGACGCGCGTCGATCAACTGCGTCAGGCGCTCGCGCGCGCCGAGCGCGAGGAAGTCTCCGACGATGACCGCCGCCCCGTGGCGCGCGTCGCTCGAAGTGAAAATCTCGCGCCCCTTGTATTGTTCGCGCAAAAGTTTCGCGCCGCGCTCCGTGAAGACGCGTTCGATCAGCGTCTCGACGAAAGCCTCGTTGCGCTGCGAGATCAGCCAGACGCGATCCTTCGCTTCACCGGTCATGTTGAAATTGGCGATCTCGTCGCCAATTGCGCCGTCGGCCTTGTCGTTCTCTTTTATCCCTAGAAAAACGTCGAGCGCGCCGATGATGAACGTATGCAGCACGATGCTATGCCCCACGCCGACCCGCGCCGAGATCGCGGCCTCTATTCCGTCGAGCGCCTTGATCGGGTTTTCGACGCCGATCAACGTCACGTCCCTGGCCTCCGCCGGGATCACATCCATTATCTCGGCGCCGCGTTGCGCGCCCGAGTTCGGTCGCTGCGGCCCGGCCGGTTTTACGGCGGCCCTCAGCGCGTCCGCCAAATCGGGTTTGCAGAGCAACATATAGCGGTCGACGACGGCGCCGTTTTCAAAACTCGCGCCGTAAGCTATGCCGTCGGTCGCGCGCGACGAGAAATTGGTGAAGACGTCGCCCATCATCCCGGCCGTCGCCGCCTTGCTCAGCGTGTCGCCCGAAACCAGAAAGGTCCAGAACCGCAGCAGCCGCGTCACGCCTTCGCCCGTTACGAAACCGAACATCGCGCCATCGGCGCCCGCCGGCTCGACCAGCGGGCGCGAGTTCCGCAAGTGAAAGTTATTGACCATCGAAGGCGCGCGCCCGAGCCGCGTGTCGATGCAGTCGCGCAGCGGTTCGGGGTGATTGGCCAGGATCAGCTCTCCATCGATCTGAGCCGTCAATAACTGCTTGTCCGAATCGCCGGCGCGCCAGATCTCGAACGGGATTCCGGCGTACTCGCCGCCCTCTTTGACGAAGCGCCCGAAAGCGCGCTCCGCGAACTGCGGCAGCCTCTTCCCGGCGACTTCGCGCAGGAAATCGGCGTCGCTGTGCGTCTCGGCGATCAACGCTATTCGGGGCTTCACCTGCTCCCCGCGAACTTCAAGCCCGGTGATCACCAGGGCGAATTGCGAGCGGGCGAGCATCGCCGCCTCCCCCCTGCCGGTCATCCGCGCGATCCAATCTCCAAAAGGCCACAGGCCGATCTTGCCGAAGTAATCCAACTCCTTCGGGATGCCGTAAGCGGGCGCGAGTTCGCGCCAGGCCTCGGTCAAGGTCAGGTTGTCGATCAATTGCGGCCAGTTGTTGATTTCAAGATAGCCGAGCGCAGTTTCGGGCGCGTAGGACGCCATGACCACCGGTTTCGGGCGGCGCGCGTAAATCCATGCGCCCACCGCGAGCGACAACAACAAGATGATAAGTGACGCGAGAATTAATCGTTTGCGTGAGAATCGAAATCTTCCTCTCCGGGAAGCTTCCCCGCCCTTTGCGCCTACTTGGTAAAAGAAATCGTCGTCCACTTTCAACGTCCTATGAAACATGTCGAATTTCTTATCTCAGCCGCTTCTCAAAAAAATCCAGAACGCGCCTCTCGTACTCCTCTTTCACCATTTGATGTACATCAACATGCACCGCTTCTTCAACCAGCCAAAATTCCTTCGGCTCGGCCGCGGCGGCGAAAAGCTCGCGAGATTCATCCAATTTGGTGTGTCGGTCTTTCGCGCCGGCGATGAAAAGTTTAGGAGCTTTGATCGCGCCGACGCGATCAATCGGCCGCAACGCCTCTTTCTCGATTCCCGCGCGTAATGGCAATTGCATAATTAACAACCGCCCCAAACCGCGCGCCCAAGCGCCAAAATATTTCTCCATCCTGTCCGCCGTAGCCCGCTCGATGTCCGGATAGACCGCTTCTAACACCATCGCGTCAACTTCAAGCGCCGGAGACGCCAACACGACGGCGGCGCCTCCCATCGAAAGTCCTATCACGCCCAACTTCTCGCCGGGACAATTCTTCCTCATGAACTCCACGGCGGCCTGCGCGTCGCGGCTTTCGAGGTAGCCTATTGTAATCTGTTTTCCGGGACTTTCTCCGTGCGCCTGAAAATCGAAGAGCAGAACGCTGTAGCCTGCTTCGCTCAGAAACGACGCGCGCCCCAACATCTGCCGCCGGTCGCCGCGGAAACCATGCGTTAACATGAGCGCGCCCGCGCCCTTGCGTCCTGGAATCAACCATCCGCGCAGTTTCGAGCCGGAGCCGCTCTCAAATTCTACATCACGTCCTTGTAAATGAGCCGGAAGCGCGCCCACTGAATGATTGGCCGGGCGGCTCAAAAAACTTCCGGCGCCCCAAACCGCGCAACAGAAGAACACAGGAATCGCGGCGGCGCAAAACAGAACCTGCTTTCTCTTGGCGTAAATAACCGATCTCATTTTCCAGGTTCAATAGGCGCAAAGGCGGCTGAGATATTCTCAGCCGCCTTTGCGGTTTTATTTTTTGTTCCTTGGCTCACAGGTTTACGCTCTAATTCTGATAGGACTTATAGGACCTATAGGACCTATAAGTCCTATTCAAAATTCTCCCGGAGACGATCACTTCTTCGATGACCGCGTCAGTTTGCGGGCGCGCTCGGCTAGTTGGGCCGACTGCGGGATCTCGGCTATCGCGCGCTGCAATTGTGTATCGATATCCACCGTCATTCGCCTCTGCGTGTCGACGCCGTAAGCCGCGATCAGCGCCTCTTCGCGGATTTTCTGCCTCGCCCATTCGAAATTCTCGTCGACCGCCTTCATCGTCAGACTGACGTCATGATTCTTCGCCAGAAAATCGACCATGAAATCGCGGTAGGCTTTCATGATCTGATCGTCGATGACGAATTCGCCGGGCTGCGGCTGGTGATCGAACTCGATCGACTCGCGCTTGAAACCGGGGGCTGTGGCGACGCGCCCGGCCATCAATTCGCGCACGAACATGAACAGCCCGGTGGTCCAGATCGTCCCCTGGGCGTCGCTGAACGTCGGGGCATCGACCTTGATGTCGGGGTCGATGCCGCCTCCGCCGTAAACCGCGCGTCCCGTATCGGTGCGGCGCATGTCGTTGTGAGGCGCAGGCGCCGTATTGGAGCCGTTCGCGGTGCGGCGGAAGTGGTATTCGTAGCTCGACCCGTTCGAGTAATCGCGTTGGATGAGACGTCCGCTCGGCGTGTAATACCGCGCCGTGGTCAGCGTCAGCCCCGCGCCCCCGAATAGCGGATAGATCGTCTGCACCAGCCCTTTGCCGAAACTGGGTTCGCCGACGATCATGCCGCGGTCGTGATCCTGAATAGCCCCGGCCACGATCTCGGAGGCCGAAGCCGAGCCGTCGTCAATCAAAACTACCATCGGAAAAGTTTCGGGCATTCCCGATTCGGCCGGCCAGTCCCTGTCGCCCCCGCGCCCCCTCCCACGAACCGAGAGGATGACCTGACCGCGCTGCAAAAACTTGTCGGCGACCCTAATCGCCTGTTCGAGAAAACCGCCCGGATTCGCGCGCAGGTCAAGCAGCAGCGAATTCATCCCTTGCGCCTTCAAAGCGGAGATCGCCGAGGTCAGCTCGTCGCTCGTCGTCGAATGGAAGCCGCGCGAGAGCGCGACGTAGCCCACGCCCGGCTTGACGATGTAATAACCGGAGATCGAAGGCAGGTCTACGGCGGCCCGGTCCAGCCGTATCGTGAGCGGTTCGGCCACCCCCGCGCGGCGGACGGTCACTTTGACTTCCACGCCGAGTTCGCCGCGCAGATTGTCACGCACCTGATCGGAGTTCCAGGTCTCCGTGCTCTTTCCGTCAATGGCGATGATCTGATCGCCGTATCGCAACCCTCCTACGGCGGCGGGCGTGTCCTTGAAGGTCTCGATGATGTAAACGCCGCGATGCCGCCCCAGGATCGAGGCGCCGATGCCGTAATACTGGCTGCGCTGCTCCATCCTCATCTCTTCGAACGCCTTGCGGTCGTAATAATTCGAGTGCGGGTCGAGCGTCCGGAGCATGCCCTGGATCGCCGTCGTGGTTAGCGCTTCGTATTCGACTTCTTCGACGTAATTTTCACGAATCAGGTCGATCGCCGCGACATAGTCGCGGCTCAAATGATCCAACGCCAACTTGTCATCCACGATCGCCTGCGGGCGAACGTATGCGAAGCTGATCAACGCCGCGACCGCAATGGCAATGACCGGGAACCGCCGCCACTTACTTATCATTAGTAGGCGCCTCCTAAGCGCATAAGAAGGTGAAAAACCACGGGGAGTGGGATTGCGGATTGCGGATTGCGGATTTGAAAACCCAGTAATTGCTTTCTTTTCAAATCCGCAATCCGCAGTCCGCAATCCGCAATCCTACTAACCGCCGCTAATACTAGCCAAACTCAATTGACATTGAAAGTGGCTCCTTCAGATTTCGGCGCCTGTCATTGGTTGAGTCGCGCATGAACTCAACGGCGAATGGCGGACGACCATTGACCAACGGCAAATGACAAATGGCGAATGGCGAATGTAATATGGAAAATGACATGGTCATTACGAGTCCTTCCAACGAACGTCTGAAACACGCTCGCCGCGTCCGCGACGGGTGCGAGCCGGATTTGATGTTCGTTGAGGGCGCCCGTTTGGTCCAGGAATGTTTGCAATCGGGCTTGAAGCTGAGGGCATGTTTCCACGAGGCTGACCCGACTCCGCTGGCCCAAAGACTTATCGATGAGATGGCGAGCCGGGGTTGCCCTCTCTACCCGGCGATTCGCATCGCGCTTGAGACGGTCGGCGACACCGTCAACACCCAGGGGCTGATCGTGATCGCGGAAAGGCCCGAATTCAATCTCATCCGCGCTTTGCAGGCGCGAGACGGCGTCGCGCCGCTCCTCGTCTGTCTGGATTCGGCGCAAGACCCCGGCAATTTCGGGACGATAGTCAGGACGGCCGAGGCGGCCGGGGCGAGCGGAGTGGTGGCGACGAAAGGATCGGTCGACGCGTTTGCGCCGAAGACGCTACGAAGTTCGATGGGGTCGGCTTTCCGATTGCCAGTCGTGGCCGGAGTCGAGGGCGGAGATTTGGCGCTCGCGAGCAGCGCCGCAAAAATGAGAATGGTGGCGACGACAGCCGGCGGCGAAACCATATATACCGATTATGATTGGCGCAAACCAACAGTGGTCGTCTTCGGCAACGAGGCGCGCGGCGTCGGACGGGAGTTGTTGGAACGTTGCGACGAGCGTTTGCGTATTCCGTTGCGCGCCCCGGTCGAATCTTTGAACATAGCCGCCGCGGCCGCCGTCATCTTATTCGAAGCGGCCCGGCAGCGACGAGGAATGGGGAGTGGATAGTGGATAGTGGGCAGTGGATAGTGGATAGTGAGCAGTGGGCAGTTGGATTATTGTGATATAGAATATCCGTCCGCTATCCACTGCCCACTATCCACTGCCCACTATCCACTATCCACTATCCACTGCCCACTCCCAAGGATTTCAAATATGGCGGAACGTAATACGAATGACGCTGATTTCTCCAGCCGCCTGGAGTTTTTCGCGCGGCGGTTATTCGAGCGCATCGGCGCCGCGATCGATTTCGCGCTGCGCAGAGGCGGCGGGTTTGAAGGCGGCGCTCGCGCCGATCTGGCCTCGCTCGGGCCGCTCATCGAGCGGGCGATCGAAGACGACCTGAAGCGCGAAGACTCGCGCCTGCTCGCGCCGAACCTGATCGAGCTTCGCTACGATTACGAAACCTACACGCGAATGGGAGATTCGCGCCGCGAATTCCTGCAAAGCGAGCTGGACGCGAACATATACGAATACATCTACAACCGCCGCTACGCGACGCTCGGCGAGGTTCAGGTCAGGATCGCCTACGACGCTTTCACGCGCGGCCTCGAGATCAGAACCGGCTTCGGCGAACCCAAACCCGCCGTCGTCCCGCAGAACGCGCCCGCGGAGGCGCAGGCGACGGGGCAGGCGACGGGGCAGGCGACGGGGCGGGCGACGGGCGCAACTGTCGAGGTCGTTCTTCAAATCGAAGGCGGCTCGCGAATTCTGCGGGTGCGCGTCGCGAGCGACGCCGAACCGGTAGGAATAGGGCGCAACAGCGCGAACGCCCTGATCATCGACGATTCGACAGTCTCGAATTTCCATGCGGCCCTGACGCTCTCCGCGAACGGCAATCTTCTCCTGGCGGACCGCGCCAGCAGCAACGGGACCTTCGTCAACGGCGTGGCGCTCGAAACCGGCGGCAGGATTATCGTCCGCGACGGCGACCGGCTGAAATTCGGCGACGTCGAAGCGGCTTTGAAGGTAGGTCAATAAGAGAATTTCAGCCACGAATGAACACGAATGAACACGAATCTCTTTCCGATCTTGGCAATCCATTTGTTTTCACCCTCTCGCTATCATTCGTGAATATTCGTGTTCATTCGTGGCTGAAATTCTCTTCCCAAAATCTATAACAAATTTGTAAGTATGAGTTTTCCGTTTATTGCGACAATTGTTCTTCTGATCGGCATGGCGGGATTGATCCTCGCGCTGGGCGCCTCGACGTGGCGTTATCGTTCGCGCGCGGCCAAACTCGATCAGGCCGAGGCCAAAATTCCCGAAGACTTCGGGCCGCGGCTGACCAGCCGCCGTCTGCGCTACGTCCGTTGGGCGTTTGCGCTGATGGTGGTGGCGGCGCTCGGCTTTCACGTCTACTGGGGGTTGTTCGCGTCGGGGCCGCTCGGCGAGAGCCCGGTCTTCGCGGCCTTGAAGAACAAACGTGACCAGCGCAACCGCCGCGAGGCCGAGAGCGCGTTGCGGGGATGGATCTACGACCGTCATCACGACCCGCGGCGTGCGCTGGCGAAATATCGCTACCTCAACGGCCGGATCATCCGCGATTACCCGTTGGGGCCCGGCGCGGCGCACATAGTAGGTTACGGCACGCTCACGCGCGGCGAGGCCTTGCTCGAACGGGCCGCGGCCGCGGCCCGCCCGTCGCAACCCGAAAAGAGTTGGTGGCAAAAGCTCACCGAATTCGACGGCGAGACCGCCCGCCCGCCGGTCGGCCAGGACATGGCCCTGACGATCGATTACGACTTGCAGAAGGCGGCGGCGGAACAGTTGCTAGGCAAGCGCGGCGCGGTCGTCATGCTCAACCCGCAGACCGGCGAGATTCTGGCGATGGCCAGCGCGCCGAGCTTCGACCCGGGCGACGTCGACAACGACGTGAAGTGGCAGGAGATCTGGAACGACGCCGGGCGTAAACCGCTGCTCAACCGCGCGCTCGATGAATACTACCTGCCCGGCTCGACGCTCAAAACCGTCACCGCCGCGGCCGCGATTGAAGCGAGACTTGACGATAAAACATTCACCTGCCGGGGCGAAGGCTGGACGCCTCCCGGCTCGAACCGCCCGATCCGCGACGACGAAGGCGAATCGCATGGCTCACTGAATCTGCTCGACGCCTACACCCGCTCCTGCAATCAGTACTTCGCGCAACTCGGCGTCGAGGTCGAACGCCAGCGGATGGCCGAAGCCGCCTCCCGCTTCGGGCTCCGCGTTTACGACACCGGCGCCGAGTCGATCGGAGTGGGCGCGTTCCACAACCTCTGGAACACCGGCAATAAAGTCCTTTCCGACGTGCTTGCGCCTCTCATCTCGACCTTCGTCGCGGGGCGCAAGATCACTAAATACGACCTCGCGCTCGAATCGATCGGGCAGGGTTACGTGCAACTTACCCCGATGCAGATGGCGATGGTCGCGGCGGCGGCGGCCAATTCGCGAGGAGAGACGATGCGCCCCACGATCGAAATGGGTCGCCAACCCCTCGCGCTCAGCCAGGCGATGTCCCCTGACACCGCCGCGAAGATGCGCGCCCTGATGGCCTCAGTGGTCGAGCGAGGGACCGCCGCCGGAGCGTTCGGTACGCTGGTTCGCAAGGCCGGCCTGACGGCTGGAGGAAAGACCGGGACCGCCCAGCGCGACGTCCCGATGATCGACCCGAAGACCGGCAAGCCCGTCACTTACGTCGATTCACGTGGGCGGACCAGGATCAAGATGGATGAGAAACACCGGATCGATTCCTGGTTCATCGGATTCGCGCCGGTCGAGAACCCTAAGATCGCCTGGGCCGTCGTCGTCGAAGGCGGAGGATACGGCGCGCGCACCTCGGCGCCGATCGCTGGCAATCTGCTAGTGAAAGCGAAGGGCCTCGGATTATTGAATGAAGAGGCGCCTCAACCGAAAGCCACGCCCGCGCGCGAAAACGCGAAGGCGCGGCGGTGAGTTATTTATGAAAGTCTACCTCGATACATGCAGTTTGCAGCGACCTCTGGATGACCAAACCCAGCTGCACATCAGGCTTGAGGCGGAAGCGGTTCTGGGAATCATCGCATTAATTGAGAATGATGATTTGGAACTGGTTTCATCGGAAGTCCTGTTGTTTGAGAGCCGACGCAATGTGGACGCCACACGACGGGAGTTCGCAATGGAAGTTTTGGCGAAGGCCAATCAAATTGTCCAGGTAGACAATGACGTGCAGACCAGAGCAAAGGAGCTAACCGCCAAAGGAGTGATGGCGCTGGACGCCTTGCATTTGGCTGCCGCTGAGACGGGACTTGCTGATTGCTTTTGCACCTGTGATGATAAACTCTTGAAGAAGGCGAAACGACTCTGCGCGCCCACAATCAAAGCCGTTTCGCCAATTGAGTTGCTGGAGGAAATCGAACAATGACAGTTGGAATCAAACCATTGGCTGAAATCACGCACGAGGCGCTCAGCGTATTGTTCAAATATCTGGGCGTCGCCAACACGATGCGTTTTATCAGTCAATTTACGACTGGCTATGGCAATTATACCGAGGAGCGCAGGGAGATATACGCCGACATGTCCGTGGATGATATCGTGGTTGAGATTGAGAAAGACCGCGAGCAATCATAAGTTTCCCGCAGCGCGCAGGAGGATGCGGTCGGAGCGATCATCATCGATTCGTGGTTCATCGGCTTCGCGCCGGTCGAGAACCCGAAGATCGCCTGGGCCGTCGTAGTCGAAGGCGGAGGATACGGCGCGCGGCGCCTCGGCGCCGATCGCGGGCAATCTGCTGGTGAAAGCGAAGAGCCTCGGATTATTGAGCGAAGAATCGCTTCAGCCTAAGCCCACGCCCGCGCGCGAAAACGCGCGCGCGCGGCGGTGAGTCATCAGGTCTTCGACATCGGGTCGTATCGCGCGCCTGGCCTTCGCAACGTCGCGCTGATCGCGCTCTATTTTCACGACAGCAATGTGACGCTGATAGAAAGCGGCGAAACTTCCCGATCAAAATTAACGCACCCAATGCACGTTCAAGGTATACATCTTCCAACCCGGAGCATAAAATATCCACCAAGAAAGTTTGGTATTGGTAGCTTTAAGAGCTTTGGCTAATGCGTCTCTTGCTTTCTCATTAGTCGCTCCTTGGCGAGAGGATGATCTGTGCAACAAGTTCAAAGGAACTGTACCGAATATAATTTTTATCCCCGTAGCTTTACTCACAGCATTTTTGATGAGCTCAAGCGTGTCGATCACTGAGCGTTCCTGCTCAGGAAAGGAAATAGGGGTATCAAGAATCGATCCCACATTCACTAGCCTTCCGGAACTGTCCCGGTACTGCGCCGGAATGACGTGGAACATTTCCCCTTCCTGTTGCAGCCTGAAACGGCCCGGATTATTTCTTTCAGCATGGGCGTCTAAAATCCTCTGAATCACATGTCGCATTTCGTCAGATCTAACAGGCCCGGGAGACATCTGATAAGTAATTTCCAGGCTTCCACCCTTTGGCGAAAGCGCCCTGCGGCCAAAGGGGTTAGCTTGTTTGTATGCAGGAATAGTATGGTCCACGATCTCCGTTTCATGAACATAAGGCGGATCCTCATATGTAATGACCGTCCCGTGTCTGCCTTCAAGTATCTCCATCGCTGCTGCTACAGGGCGTCCGTCATTCACTGATAATGTCAGAGACTGGGCCAAGAAGGCTTCTCCAAGCGGAGTAAGACGCGCGCCCAGGATACTACAGGCTATAATGCCCAATCCCAGGGTAACTCTACCCAAACGGCGGTAAGAATGCTTCAATTGCATAATCCCTCTCAATCTGAAACTTCCTGACCCAACCAGATTTCGTGGGCGTTCGATTTTTACCCAACCCATCGGCTGGCGCTCACAAAATCAGGCCAGGTCAGGAACCTTTCGATGTTTATTGAAACACTCGACTTTTGCCATATCTTACAAGCCCATTTTCAAGTCGTTAAAGGCATGCGCATCTTAAGGAGTAATTACCTTACGATACCTTAGGGTAAAGGGATTGTAGGTTCCCGTGACAAAGATCGAGTGAAAAGTTTATGGCCACGTTCTCCCAGCTCCTTGGTTGCCGCGCCAGCTAGCAACAGTAGTTTGGCCTATTACACCTCTAAGCACCATGCTCGCAAAAGGCATCGGAACGTCGCCACAGAACATTTCCACTTCTTGGAAATCATTGTACTCGCATGGCAAAGGCAATCCGCGCAACTGCCTTTCCACACGGTAATAATTTACGGCATTGCCGTCCACCCATCCGACCATGTCGTCATACTGGTTAGTTTCTAAAGTATATATTGTAGTAGGTAGAAAGAGTGGTACGTGGGGGACATCTGAGTTCTGAAAATGGCAACCGTCAGTAGATGGTTGATAACTCACTTCCCGAAATCTCCTCCCAGCCCAGTTTACGGTAGTCGGCTGAAGCGTTTGCCGCCATCGATGTTGACCAACAGTAATCCAACCCATTGACGCTTGGGTTTCGCCGGTCGGAACACGGCACTGCACCGTAACAGCCACCCCGGCATACGCGTCAACCGGATAGTTCGTACACGCGCACTGTCCGCTACTAGGATCCTGCCCGTCACATCCGTTGTTGATGCCGTACCTGGGAAAAGTAACGCCCACCCCTGTCGACCCTGGGGCAATGGCGGTCACTCGGGCGGGGGATTCGAATGTGGCAATATTCGGGTCTGAGGAATACACCGCTTGATAGAAATTCGTCTCAGTGAGCACCATTTGATAGCCAAAGCAGTCCCGATAGTAGCTACAAATTGTAAAATCCTGTACATCCCCAGGATAGAGCGTAGCGCCAGCCGGGTGTGTATAGGAGTTTTCGTAAGAAGGAGAGCAGAGGCACTGGCACTCATAAGTCGCAGCCAACCCCTTATTGAAGTCAACGGTCTGTGCTCGTCCGATCAACACTTTGTCTTTTCCTCCAAGAACTCCCCAAGAGATATGCCCTGAAGTCGCGTCCGGCGGAATCACATTGTATTCCACTCCCTTCTCTTGAGTATCACGCAACTTTCTCACGTCTACCGCGAGAGTTTGATTTGGCGCAAGGGGAGAAGATTTCAATCCCCACCGGCCTCCCGGATAGAAAATGTTCAGTATAAATTCCTGTGGTTCATTCGTGACGTTTTTGATAAACACCACGGTTGAAGACGTTTCTTCGATAAACCACGGATAACCGCCTGTACTACTCAAGCCGCCTTTCGGATCTTTCATCGGTACCGCGAAGACCTGATTGCCGCTTAGAGAAACACTCGACGCCGAAGCGATCACGCTGCCCGGCGCGCCAGTGTATTTGATTTCAAGCCCGGCGGTTGCGAAGTCGTTCCGTCTCAATTGCGAATTCGACGTATTAAGCAGTTTGATTTCACCGGGAGCGAGCGAAATCTGCGGAAGCGCAATTGCTCCCGTGTCGCCGTTCTGCTTCGAGTAAGGAACGATTGCGGTCACGGTCGTTGCGCTATCGCCGATGTTGCGAACGGCGATCACGACTTTGAGCGGGTCGTTGTCGACGCTGCCGAGCCGGAGCCCCGCGCCGTGCCGCTCAGTGGTTTTGCCCCCTGGACTGATGAAGTTCACTGATTCGGAGTAGCCTTTGTCACCATCCTGAAGGTGAATCTTCGCCAGTAACGCGCCCTTGCCGCCGTTGTGATTGAGCGACACCGCGCCGGCTGAAGCTTTCTTGACCAAGCCATGAGGCAAATCGACAACCTGCGTCTGGTAAGGGCCGAGCTGGCTCTGAATCGGGTAATGACCGTTGGATCCAGCGAAAATGGCGTCGCCATTGACCAAAATCGGCTGCGTTGTGGTATTGGTCATGATCACGCTCAACCGTGAATTTTCAAAGGGGACGGCATAGACCGCTTCGAGTTGCGGGGACGGAAACTTCATGCCCGGCTCCAGCATCTGTTCGTCGAAGATCAGACTCTTTTCAGCGTTGACAATCCTCAATCCACCGCCCACTTCCAACATTCGTCCTTCGTAGGTGAATTCAAAACTGCCAGAGCGGAATTGCTGACCGGCGATTGACGCCATCGTGTTCAGATCAACTTCAGGTGACGAGTGACCGCCAACGGCGACGGGCGAAGCGACGAAGGTCTGCCCGTTCTGACTATGCAGAATGGGAGTGACCATAATCTGGTTTGGCCCCTTGTTGTTGAGAATAAGAGTGGATTGAAAGCCGTCTTCGGTTGTGTAGTAAGTCCCGATCATCCGGCGCTGGATTGCGGGCAGATTAGAGCAGCACCCTTGCTGCTCCTTTTTGGCGGGGGTGGCGCTGTGCGCCGATTAGCGTTTGGCGACGAAGATCGAAACTGCTAGCAGTATAGCCGTCGCGCTTACGACCGCGACGGCGAGAAGCATAGGTCGCTTCGATCCGATCGAAAACTTGACGAAGTTGACTGGTAAACTTAACATCTTCATGACAGTCCTCCAAATTGGTTAGGGATTGTTGTAAAAGCGGGCGAATTCATCTGGCTGCCAAACCGAGAGTGAGTTTGTCCGCTTTTGCTTTTTTCGATAGTTCAAAGATCGACGATTGAATGACGGAAATCGGCTTTCCTTTTTCTGCGCGAGCTTTTGATAGCGTGAATTGGAATTGTGGACTTAAATTTGCGAAGGGGGATGGAAATATCCGATAAATATTGCGTGTGTATGAAGATAGAAGACTGCGCCAATCCGCCGCGGAAAGAATGATGGCGTTTTTGAGGCGTGTTGCGCCAACTTCTTTTTTTGATCCTGCCTCAAACATAGCGCCAATTGGCCGTTACCCGAGCAAGATAACAGATACTCGCCCAGCCAAATAGCTATCTAGGACCAAGACACCTGCGCCGTTGATCGATCACCCTGTCATCTGTTTTTGGGGGGAAAACCTGAACCGCTTTGATTTGACCGCGCCTTCGACTGCTTTGAGTTGAGCTATTCGTCAAAGGCAAAGGCGGAAGCTAGCGCGGGCATCGAGCCATGTCAAGACAAGTTCGCCATTCGAAAAAAACTTTGCTCAATTCAGCAAGAACGCAAAAATGCCTTCGTCCTGCCGCCGCGCGGATGCGAGGTCATCAATCAGGCCACCCAACATCGGCGCAGACGTTCAAGCCACGAAGCAACGAAGAACACGAAGAGGATTGAGGATTGAGGATCGAGGATCGTGGATCGCGTCATCGGGCGCAAGGCGCTCCTCGATCTTCTATCTTCGATCCACGATCCTCAATCCTCGATCCTCATCTGGCCACGTTCTTCAACTGATTGATGCGATCGCGGAGCGATTGGGTGAAGCATGCCGCCTCCTCGCCCGTCGCGCCGCTCGCCTGCAACCCATCACGCAGTTGATTGTCGGTGATGCGACCGAGGTATTGCGCCACCCATTGCACGTCGCTCACGCGGATGCCTCCTTTGAAGCTGTCGGAGTGCTGCCCCGAATAGCCGAATTCGACCTGATCGCCTTTGACGCCTTTGACGAAATCCTTGGTCTGGCCGTGGAACCCTTTGCAATCCCATTTCTCGCGGCTGATGAATCCTCCCCATTTGCCCATCGAACCGCCCCAGTCGGTGATCAGGTAACGGTCCTCAAGACCGCCTTCTGTCGGGACTTGAAAGATCGCCGTGTTCGAGCCGCGCTTGACGTCGCGCACGTCTTTGTTGTCCCAGTTCGACACCAGCATCATGATCACCTTCAGCCCGTTCAATTCTTTCGTCCCGACGAAGGGGTTCTGAATCCAACTCCAACTCTGTTCATCCTCCAGCTTTTTAACGCCCTTTTCACGACGCCTCTCGAAGCGGGCGTCGGCGAAACTGCCGTCCGGTTGGAAGTGTTTCTTCGCCCGCTCTAGCGGGCCGAGTTTTTCGACCTTACCGATCGGGACGAAATAGGCCGGCTCGACGAAATATCCGGCGGCCCAGGCCAGACGCGTCGCGAAGGTCTCCGCGTTCACCTCGGTGCCGAATTTGGCCGTCCATTCGACCCCGTTCGCGTCACTGACCTTCACCTTTGGGTTCGATCCCGAAAGGCTCTCTTCGATGAAGGTGAAGGGAGGCCTGGGCGCCTGAGCCAGCCCGCCTACGCCACCGGCGAGATCCAGATTTTCAACCGAGCCAGGATCCGCCCAGATCACCGGCTTGCCGACTTTGGGAGCTTTGGCGGCTTTCTCTTCTTTGGAAGCTTTATCTTTGGAAGCTTTCTCTTTTTGCGCCGTCGCTGATGAAAGGAAGCCGAGCGCCACTATGACCGCGATGAGCGCCCCCATTCTGCGTAAATTCAAAGTCATAACCGTACTCCTTGCAATGGTTTTCTTTTGGAGAGCGAAGCAGATGATATTTTCCCATTGCTGGTTTTGCCAACAGGAAAATGTGAGACAGAAAAATGGGGGACGGAAAAATTAAGATCGGACGCGATCAGGCGAAGATTTCCTGCGCCGGTTTGAAGTTGACGTACTTTGTGCCCGAAGCAGGCTCGACGTAATGGAACGCGCGGCCCGAAGGCGTGTTTTCAATTGTTTTCGTCCAGTCAATGCCGAGCGCCGAATAGATCGTGCAGGCAACATCTTCCATATAGATCGGGCGATCGGCCGACCAGCCGTAATCAACGATCTTCCCGCCGTGTTCATCGGTCTTGCCGATGACCGCGCCGCGCCTTACGCCGCCGCCGGCGAACATCCCTGAATGAACGTGCATGTAATGTTCGCGGCCTTTGCGGGTCTCGCTCAAAAGCCCTGGAGTCCTTCCGAACTCGCTCATCGCGACGACCAGCGTCTCGTCGAGCAGCGTCTTGCCCGGCGCGTGTTTTGAGGGAATGGCGTCGAGGTCTTTGATCAGGCTCGTGAAAGCGGCGTCGAGTTCGCAGATCAGGACCGGATGGTTGCGCGTGCCTTCCTTATAGATGTTGCCGTGATGATCCCAACCTCCGTGGCTGGCCATAATGAAGCGAGTCCCCGCGTCGGCGCGAAACAGATTCCGCGCCAGGATCAAACTATTGCCGATGGCGCTCGATCCGTAACGTTTTTTGTCTTCATCGGTGATCGTGAAAACTTCGGGCACACGCGGGTCGTTCATAATCGCCCACGCGCCCCGGTAATATTCGTGATAATCGCCGAAGTTGCGATCGAGGCCGGCGTCGCCGCCGCGCAACGTTTTATCGAGCTGCTGCAACCGCTCCCACCGGCGCTGCAAGGTCTCTTCCATTCCCTTCTGCGGCGCCAGATTGGGCGGGCCGTCGCCGATTGAAAGACTCATCGGGCCGAATTCGGCGGACAGAAACCCCTGATTGATCAACCCCGCCTGGTTGCCGGCCATGTTCATCGCAATGAATGCGGGCATCGAATCGGACGATTTACGCCGCTTCGCCAGCTCGTGACAGACTACCGCGCCTATGGCGGGGACTTCTTTTGCCAAAGCCAGATTCAACGGATGCCCGGTCTGGATGTAATACTGCGCGCGCCCATGCACCACATCCCACGCCGCCATCGAACGCACAATCGTGATCTTGTCGAGCGCGCCGGGCAGGTTGGGCATGATCCCGTATGGTAGCTTCAGGTCATTTTGAAAGCTGCGAATGTCAAAGTAGCTGGGAGTCCACGGGCCTTCTTTGGCGTCGAGGGTGTCAACCTGGCTCATCCCGCCGTCAATGTTGATGAAGAGGACCTGGCGCGCTGTAGCCATCGGCTGGACTTTCTGTTCAGCGCGGACGTTGAACGGGCGAAAGGCGTTGAGATAACCGCCGACCAGACCGACGCCGCCGACGCGAAGGAGTTCGCGTCTAGTGAGAGATAATGAGTTTCCAGTATATGCAACCATCATCCGCTTCCTCTCTTGTATTCACGAACTTCTCACCTGAGCGAGCTCAGCAATCAGCCGCTACCGGGTCTTCTCAAACCCATCTTTGAATTCTTCGGTTTCCGCAAGTCCCAGCTTAAAATCGATCATTGCGGCCTCAATTGCGCGCTTTTTCTTTTTTTCTTCGATCTTTTTCTTTTCGTGTTTCCATTCGCTTTATTTGCCTTCCCACACTTCCCCCTCAATTCTTTGCGCAAGGCGAGCGAGAAAGATTTATCGAATCCGGCTACTCTCAAATCAAGCGCTATTCTTCCCCCCAAAGCAAACCAACTAACCTTCTCCGCCACAACTTGAATAATTTTCGCTATTTCCGTTACGTAATTTTCCACTCTTCCTGAAAGATCAATGGTGCGACGCTCATACAAAAACCGCAGGGTTTCTCTCGGCAACTTATTTCCAATCTCATCGGAAGAGTAATGTTGATCGAAGTCAAAACTTGATTGAAGAAGATTCCAGACATCGTCAAATACGCATGTCGGTATTGCCGAAAAAAGCAGCCCATTGCTTCCAATCCTTGCAACTAGCATTGTAACGCGAACCGAACCCGTACTTAAAAAATGAACCTCTGCGAAATGAAATCTGTATTTTGAGCCGCTGACTTCTAATCCGCATTGAGGGCAGTGATGCAATGTGGGTGATCCAGTTTTTAGAAATAATGCTTTCTCCTCTTCATTTCTTTCAATTTCGCCCTTACGACGATAGTCCAGATTCTCGACATTTACTCTATCCCAATCCATCTTAGCCATAATGCAACTTCAAAACCTCAGACAGGTAAACCGAAAGCGGTGCGGATGACGCGCCGCACATCACGACAATCTTTCACTGCGGCTTTCGCTTCGATCTTAGTCGCATTATATCCAGGGTAACGATAAAGAACCGCGTACTTGGTGAGGGCCATGAGCACAGGACGCATCGCCGCCCAGGTTGGCTCAGCCGGCAAAACATCGCTCAGCAAATCCGATAGATTGTGGGTCTTGTTGATCACAATTCCAGCCTCGTTCAGTCTGGCTTTCAGGTATTTCTCCACGCATTGCTGCACGTGAAAACAGGCGGCATCGTAGTTGGGACGTTTACGCGCGCGATAGGCCCGCTGTGCAACATCCCAATCGCCTTCGGCTTTTTCAACCCACTCAACCGTGCTCGCCTTCATACATCACCTTCCCGCGATCCAGAATGTCCACCATGAACATATCCCCGTCCCGCAACCGTTCATCCACCTCTTTCGGCGTGCGCACCAACAAATCCACAGGCGTCACAATGTCCAACTCACGCTGGATTTTCAGCATTTGCTCAATCGGCTTGCCTTCGTAATCCATCACAATCAACAAGTCCACATCCGATTCAGGAGTCGGCTTGCCATAGGCATGCGAGCCAAACAAGATAATCTTTTCCGGCTGATAAGCTTTGGCAATTCTTTTGCATAGTTTACGAATGTAAGCCATCCGTTTTGCGCGGCTCTGGAAACTCTCTCGCCATTCACGAAATTTTCGCCTGAACTCTTGCGCTTCCGGCGGCAGTTCGGCGTCAGACAACAGCCTGCGCCGGAGCCGAGGCGCCTTTGCGCTTTTCTTTGCTATGTTTTTTTGTGCAGATGTTTTCATCGCTGCCTCTCCTGATTGTTTCAGCGGCCGAAATCTTATCACAGGCGGCAAGGCGCTTACGCTATCTGCCACTACCAGCCGGCGCTCCCAAACTTTGCATCACGCGCGGCTGATCCAACACCCACCGCCGAATAATCTGATAGCCGCGCTCGGCGGGCAGATAGCGGCGTCCGCCCTGATGCCCGTCTTCCTTGCCCGTCTGCACGTTGAGCGGCTTGCGCAGCAGCTTGCTCGTTTCGATGTCGGCGAGGTTGACTCGCTGCTGCAGAGTCAAATAGTTCTTCAGCATCTTCGGCGTTGACCAGTATCCGGCGCCGTCCGGCCCGGCCAGTTCCATCGAAGGCACGCGGCCCGGCGTGGCGTGGCATTTCATGCAGGACATCTCGTCATTACGCTGCGGGCGGTTGAGTTCCGGCGCGACGTAATCGCTGAAGTAGCGGAAGCTGGAAATGAATTGCGGCGTCAGTCGCGGCTGGCCCTGTGAGTCTTTCAATGCGGCGGCCAGCGGCTCTTTCTTGACGGCTTCTTGCAGATCGGCGATCCACGCCTGCGGATCGACGCTGTGCAACGCGTTGCGCGCGGCCTCGTTCTTCTCCGTCTCTAACACTTTTCGCAGCGCTTCCTGCGCGGCGGGGTTCTGGCGGATGGCCGTGATGTTGGCCATACGGAAAGCGATGCTGCGGCTCATCACCGGCGTGTCGGGGCGCAACATCTGAATGTAAAGCTCGATGGCGCGCTCGCGGGCGGCGGCGATTTC
>Ga0137372_10001375_pt1 | contig 23449 bp, 36 predicted proteins | sample SagtaG_6_FD_104911 | JGI IMG/M metagenome (GOLD analysis project Ga0137372, IMG submission 104911) | Vadose zone soil microbial communities from Sagehorn Ranch, Mendocino, California, USA - Sage1_R_60_16 metaG | ecosystem: Environmental > Terrestrial > Soil > Vadose zone | place: USA...
AACTTCCGGGACTTGTCATCGAAGACGTGAACCAGGAAGTCGCCATAATCAAGCAAGATCCATTCGGCCGTCTTATGGCCTTCGATCCGGGCGACCGGAGTGCCGACCTTCTTCAGCGCCTCCACTATTCCTTCAGCGATCGCCCGTACCTGTCGTTCGTTTGCGCCGCTGGCAATGATGAAGAAATCGGTGAAGCTGGCTATCTCTCTCAGGTCCAGCACCACCATGTCGATTGCTTTCTTGTTGCTGGCGGCCTGCAGCGCAAGCAGAATTCTCTCGTCAAGTTCGTCGACCGGATTAGCAGATGTTATCGCCTTAATTTCAGCTTGAGTGGTTCTTGTTGGATACAGCGATTGTTCTTTGGCCGTTGAGTTAGGTTTCATTCGAATCTCTGTATAACTTATATTTTGTTATGTAAGCCGCCACGGGCGGCGTGGCCAGCTCGGCCAACAAATCGTAACGGTTGTCGCGAGCAGCGCGCCGAATCTCGGTGGCTGAAATCTCGATCTGCACGGCATCCGTGATAAACACCTTGCCTTTCACCCCGTTAACGATGGGCGGTTTTGCAACCGCGCCGCGCAAATCAACAACTTCGACTGGCCAGGACCGCAAGCCTGCTCCCGACCCGACTTCGTAACCGGGCCTCGTAACCACGATGTGGTTGACCATGGTTACCAAGCGTTCCCATTCACGCCACGTGGCAATCTCGGCCCAGGAGTCTGTCCCCATCACAAAGAAAAGATCCGCGAACGCTCCATACTTTGATTGGAAGTGCGCCAATGTATCGACTGTATAACGTCGATTCGGTGCCTCGAGCTCGAAAGTAGAGACACAAAGCCGCGGGTCTTCCTGCGTTGCCAGGACTAACATCGCATAGCGGTGCAGCGCCGGTGTTACTTCGCTGGTTAGCTTGTGCGGCGCGAGTAGGGCAGGAACAAACAACAGCTCATCGATTTCAAATAACTCTGAAACTCTTCTCGCGATTTCAAGGTGACCAAGGTGAACCGGATCAAACGTTCCGCCATAAATAGCAATACGCTTTCTTTCGGCCATCAAACGCTTTCGCCCACCTACAAAGCCAACGCTAAGGTTTCAGACATTCGGGACGATTGCTTCAACTCATCCAATTTCGCTGCGATCCCATTAAGCAGCTCCTGGGTACCTATGTTCGCTACTGCGGAGATCGCATAGAAGGATTTGCCCTCGCTGATCACCTGACGCCTGAGTGATTCCAGGCGCTCTGGTTCGTCGAGAGCGTCAATCTTTGTGGCAACTACTATCTGCTGCCTGGCAGCCAGTGCCGGATTATACGCGCCCAACTCACGATTCACAGTCTGGTAGTCAGCAACTGTGTCTCGACCCGAAACTGACGAAACGTCCACCAGGTGCAGCAGCAGAGTTGTTCTTTCTATATGGCGCAGAAAACGATCGCCTAACCCCGCGCCTTGATGGGCGCCCTCAATTAATCCCGGAATATCGGCAACTACGAACGTTCTGAAGTCACCAAGATCGACCACTCCAAGATGTGGTTCAAGGGTCGTGAACGGATAGTCCGCGATCTTTGGTCTTGCAGCCGAGACCGTCGATATAAAGGTTGATTTCCCGGCATTGGGAAATCCTACAAGACCGACATCAGCAAGCAACTTCAACTCGAGCTGTAGTTCCATTTCTTCGCCAGCGCTTCCTTCCTGGTGATAGCGGGGCGCCCGGTTGGTGGAAGTGGCGAAATGTGAATTGCCAAAACCTCCGCGGCCTCCGCGCGTAGCAAGCCAGCGTGCGCCGTCCATTGCTAAGTCCTCCACTAATTGACCTGTGCCAACCTCAAAGACCTGTGTGCCGACAGGCACGCGCACGATCACATCTTCACCCGCGCGGCCAGAACGATTAGAGCCTTCGCCGTGCATGCCACGCCCAGCAATGTGTTCGGGGTTGTAACGGAGGTGAAGTAAAGTATTGAGGGAAGAGTCGGCCACAATCCAGACATCGCCGCCGCGTCCGCCCTCGCCCCCTGAGGGTCCGCCACGCGGTACGAACTTCTCGCGACGAAAAGCTGTTACGCCGTTACCGCCATGTCCCCCTTGCACCCGAATCTTGACGCGGTCAATAAACATTCACTTGCCAGACTTTTAAACAAACGCGACGCCCTGTGCTCGGTTATTCCCGGATCCAGGCGTCGCGTGACAGTCGCTTTCTTAGGCTGCCCTATGCGGCAGAAACCTGCTCCGGCGGATAGACGCTGATGAATTTCCCGCCACGGCCCTTGTCCTCAAATTTGACAACTCCCTCGATGAGGGCAAAGAGCGTATCGTCCTTGCCGCGGCCGACATTCTTACCTGGCTTCCACTTTGTGCCCCTCTGACGTGCGAGAATATTACCGCCCAGAACGCGTTCGCCGCCAAACTTCTTCAAACCCAGTCTCTGAGACTGCGAATCGCGACCGTTACGAGATGAACCAACCCCTTTTTTGTGTGCCATCTGAGATTTTAAATTTTGGATTTTAGATTTTGGATTTTAGATTTTAGCGTTGGGTAGCATTCCTTTGGCGCTCAATCGCAAGTCAAAAATCAAAAAATCGCCAATTCCCCCCTATCCAATCGAATCAATTCTGATTGTTGTAAAGCCTTGCCGATGTCCCTGCTTACGCTTGTAATGTTTGCGTCGCTTCTTTTTGAATACTATGAACTTCGGCCCACGGCCCTGTTCAACCACCGTGGCGGAGACCTTCGCAGCCGCTACGACCGGCGCATCGGCATCACCGCCCCCTGATGTTAAAAGAGCATCCAACTCTATTGACTTGCCGGTTTCTGCACCAATCGAAGGAATACGCAATGATTTGCCTTCTTCGACGAAAAACTGCTTGCCGCCCGTTCTAATGATTGCGTATGGCATATTGGTCTACCTTATAGACGAATCCCGCCCATAGAAAAGTCGATTATTATAGGCAACCCAGCCGCAAACAGCAACTGGCGAACCTCATCGGGCGGTTACCAGCACCTCGTTCTTCTTGTTGGCTTCCTTTTCCGAAAGAAAGTCCTCCATAAAACTCGTCGAGATTTCGCCCGCTCGGAACTTCGGATCGTCCATTATCTTTAGATGCAGAGGGATAGTAGTCTTTATACCTTCAATAACCATTGCTTCCAGCGCTCGCTTCATGCGGGCAATGGCCAGGCTGCGCGTGCGCGCGTGAACGATGACCTTGGCAATCATCGAATCGTAAAAAGGCGATACCTTGTAGCCTGCATACACGTAGGTGTCCACGCGGACCCCCGGTCCTCCAGGTAAGTTGAAGGCGGTGATGACACCTGGCGACGGGGCAAATGTCTCCGGGTTCTCTGCGTTTATGCGGCACTCGATTGCATGTCCCACTATCAACAGGTCGTCCTGCGTGTAACCAAGCGCTTCACCTTCGGCAATCCGGATCTGGTTACGCACGATATCCGCGAGTGTTACCATTTCTGTCACCGCGTGCTCCACTTGGATCCGCGTATTCATCTCCATGAAATAAAACTTGTTGTCTTTATCAAGGAGAAACTCCACGGTACCCGCGCTAGAATAACCAAGCTGTTTGCACGCCGAAACGGCTGCATCTCCCATTTGATTGCGCAACTCAGCCGAAAGTACCGGCGAAGGTGCTTCCTCGAGCAACTTTTGATGACGTCGTTGAATTGAACATTCGCGTTCGCCAAGATGAATGCATTCGCCATACTCGTCCGCTAGCACTTGGATCTCAATGTGACGTGGGCTTTCAATGTAGCGCTCGAGGTAAACGCTGCCATCCTTAAATGCCGCTGCAGCTTCGGTAGAAGCGGCTTCCAGCGCGTAACCGAGCTCAGCCTCAGTACGAACAATGCGCATACCGCGTCCGCCGCCACCCGCTGATGCTTTGACGATTACCGGAAACCCAATCTCGCGAGCGACAATCCTTGCCTCGCCTTCAGAAGTGATTGGCTCGGGACTTCCGGGAAGGACAGGCAAGCCGGCTTTTTTCATAACTCGGCGCGCCTGCACCTTGTCCCCCATCAGATTAATGAGACTTGCTCGCGGACCAATGAACTTTATGTTGCAGGCTTCGCAAATCTCCGCAAAGTAGGAGGATTCCGCCAGGAAACCGTAACCGGGATGGATGGCGTCAACGTTAAAGATCTCTGCCGTACTGATAATGGCAGGAATGTTGAGATAGCTCTGGGCAGAAGGTGCTGGACCAATGCACGCTGCTTCGTCAGCAAAGCGGACATGCAGTGAATCCCGATCTACGTCGCTGTGCACGGCGACGGTGCGAATGCCCATCTCTTTACAGGTCCAGATGATCCGGCAGGCAATCTCCCCCCGGTTGGCAATCAGGATCTTTCTAAATTTTCGTGTTTCCGAATTCATCGCTAAAGAGCAAAGCGCAACGTCCAATGCCTTACGAAAAGATCTCGGGCATTGGACGTCCTGACCTGCAAGCTATCTTCTAATACCGAAGAGCGGCTGGCCATATTCCACCGGCTGGCCATTCTCCACATATATCTTTACGACCTCGCCGCTTGTTTCCGCTTGAATCTCATTCATCAACTTCATAGCCTCGATGATGCAAACCACCGAATCCGCCTCCACGTGGCTGCCGATCTTCACAAAGGGATCGGCATTGGAGGAAGGCGAGCGGTAAAAAGTGCCGACGATGGGAGAAGGAATCATGTAGAGGTCTTGATCCTCGGAGGCCGCCGTTTCAGCGCGTGCACCGGGGTGTGCCGGAGACGTTGAGCCCTTGCCTAGACTACCAGCAGTTCTTCCGGTTTGAGTCTGGGCCTGCTCAATGGATCGCGCGTCAGATAGCCCCGAGCCGCCAGCTTCCGCAGTTTCATTGACAGCCAGGTCCCGGCGCACATGGATGCGAAACCCTTCACGTTCGAGCTCGAACTCGGCAAAGCCATTTTCCTGAATTAAGGCTATTAGCTCACGCAACTCATTCATGTTCACGGAAGCTTCCAGGTGACGTTGCCGGTTGCGCCGACGCCGACTCGATCCACCTGGCTCGGGGGCATCACCCGCCTGTTGCGGTTCCTGGTTCTTTTCCTGTTGTGTCGCCTGCTCGTTCATTCTTCGTCTTCTAGTCCAGCAGTAAGCAAACTGCACAAAGTGACGAGCCCCAAGGGACTCGGTTTTGGGATGCCGTCGGTCGATTGGGGCTTTTACCCGCCCTCTGCGTCAGCAGTGAAGTGGGCCGCTCGGTTGTCAATGTTTTACTTCGTTTCGTCCTCGCCTGATTGCGACAGAGGTTCTTCAATCGCGCTCGAGTTTTCGGCACTCTCGGTTCCAGAGGCCTCCGTAGTCTCACTAGTCTCTGGCGCTGCTTCCAGATTTGAAGCAGCGGACCGGCCACGCGCACTGGCCCCCTTTGTCCTACCCGATTTTTTCTTCTTTGCAGGGCCACTCTTGCTGCGCTTCTTTGCCGCTTCGATGGCTTCCCTCTCTCGTGGATTATCAACCAACTCAATTATCGCGAGTTCGGCGTTATCGCCTTCACGCTTCCCCAGCTTTAGAATTCGCGTGTAGCCACCCGGTCTATCCTTGTACCGTTCCCCTAACTCATCAAACAGACGCCTCAGAGCCGCAACGCCTGCCGTGCGTGGCAGGCGAAGCTGTCCGCGCTTTCCCGCTAGTGGCGCCTGTTGTGTGTTGCCCGCGTGAAAAAAGCCCGCTGCCCGCCGGCGGAGGTGCACTCCATCTACTTTAGCCCCGTCGCCCTCAAGGCTCCGAGCACGACGGGAGAGTGTAATCGCGCGCTCGACAAAGGGTCTCAACTCCTTCGCCTTAGGTAAAGTAGTTACGATTCGCTCTTCGCGCGCATTGATTAGTGATGTCGCGAGGTTGCGCAGCATCGACATGCGATGCTCACTGGTTCGACCAAGTTTGCGATGTGCCTTTAGGTGTCGCATGAGTTCATCCGGAAGTTTTAGTCTCTCTTGATTTCTTACGCCAGGCAGACTGTTTTACTGCTCTTCTGCCGCCTCGAAGTCCGCGGCATCAGCGCCGTCGCGTCCACCTGATCCAGGTATCGGATTGCCCTGCTCATCGAACTCCATCCCGAAATCAAGACCCATCCCGTTTAGGATCTCCTTGATTTCATTGAGAGACTTCTTACCGAAGTTTTTCGTGGCGAGCATTTCCCGCTCGCTACGTTGCACGAGATCGCGAATAGTCTTGATATCCGCATTCTTCAGGCAATTGTAAGAACGAACAGACAACTCGAGTTCGTCAACCGACCGATCTAACTGATCGTTTCTCGGCAGCGGTGGGCGCTCCATTTTGGAGTAAGCAAAATCGTCTGTATCTTCCTCGAAGTTGATAAAGATCGACATATGGTCCTTGATCAACTTCGCAGCCAGTCCGATGGAATCCTCTGGCTTGACGGAACCGTCGGTCCAGACCTCGATAGTAAGCTTGTCAAACTCAGTATTCTGTCCCAGGCGTGCGGCTTCCACTGTGTAGTTAACCTTCTTAACAGGCGTATGCACAGAGTCAATCGGAATATAACCAAGCGAAAGGTCCTCATCGAAGTTTCGGTCAGCAGAGATATAGCCACGACCACGCTTCAATCTCATCTCTACTTTCAATGAGCCACCCTCGCTGACTGTGGCGATGTGCACACTCTCATCTAGTATTTCAACATCAGCATCGGCTTCGATATCGGCTGCGGTAACTTCACCGGCTGATTCCTTGGAAATCCGCAGGGTCTTGGCCTCGTTGCCATGCAGCTTAAACGGGACTTGTTTAAGATTAAGGATAACGTCCGTCGCATCTTCGACCACTCCCTTGATCGACGAGAACTCGTGCTCAACGCCTTCGATCTTGATCGCCGTGACTGCGGCTCCCTCAATTGAAGAAAGCAGGGCGCGACGCAAAGAGTTGCCTATAGTGGTTCCAAAACCACGCTCAAATGGCTGGGCGGAAAAGCGACCATAACGTTCCGTTAGTGTTTCGGTGTCAGCCGCGAGTCGGCGCGGCATCTGAAATCCTGTCCAAAGATTATTTTGATCCATAGCCATAGCTTTTAGGTCCAGAAGTTAGAAATTGCTTATGACCCACAGGTGCGCGCAGAAGCGAAGCACCGGCAGGTTCGATTTTGTTACTTGCTATAAAGCTCAACGATAAGCTGCTCGTTTATCGAGCGGTCGATATCATCCCGGGCTGGCAGGCCGCTAATGCGCACCGCCATCTCGCCCCCATCCTGAGAGATCCAGGACGGACGTCCACGTCCAGCGGCTGTCTGCCACGCACCTTCGATATGTGGATTCTTACGGCTGGCCTCTTTGATACTGACGACTTCGCCAGCTCTTACCTTGTACGAAGGAATGTCAACCTTACGACCGTTGACGAGGATGTGACCGTGGTTTACGAGTTGACGGGCCTGTCGGCGGGAGGTGGAAAAACCTGCGCGGTAGACGGCGTTATCCAGACGGCGCTCCAGGAGGAACAGCAGATTCTCACCTGTGATTCCCTTCATGCGAGCGGCGCGCTCGAAATAATTACGGAACTGTCCTTCAAGGATGAAATAGATCCGCTTGACCTTCTGCTTTTCGCGTAATTGCTGGCCGTATCCGACCAGCGCCTTGCCACGACGCATTGAGTTGCCATGTTGTCCGGGCGGCTGCGTTCCGCGTTTTTCAATCGGACAAGAGGGCTTGTAGCATCGATCACCCTTGAGGAAAAGCTTTGCACCTTCGCGACGGCACAAGCGGCACACCGCATCTCTATACCTAGCCAACTGTTTTCGCCTCCGGTTTGATAAACGGAAAAGTTTACAGGCTGCGCTGCAGCGCTGGCCCTTCATCCTTTAGGTCAATGGATTTTGAAATTTTGATTTTAGATTTTGAATTTCAGAGAACCACGGAAGGTACGTCCGATTTCAAAACCGAAAATCGCAAATCAAAAATCATAAATCAAAAATCGCCTACACTCTGCGCCGCTTAGGCGGACGGCAGCCATTGTGCGGGATGGGTGTCGAGTCTCGAATTGTCGTGACTCTTATACCCGCATTGGCAATGGCGCGAATCGCTGATTCTCGACCGCCGCCAGGGCCTTTGACCCGAACCTCACACTGCTGCATTCCTGCTTCGTGCGCTTTCTTGGCGGCCTCGTAGGCTGCCTGTTGGGCGGCGAATGGAGTGCCTTTGCGTGAACCGCGAAAACCGCGAGCTCCGGCCGAAGACTGCGCTATCAGGTTACCCGCCATGTCGGTAATCGAAATCATCGTGTTATTAAACGACGCCGCAATATGCGCGACACCAACAGGTACGTTTTTCTTTTCTTTCTTCCGAAAGACTTTCTTTTTCCCGCCAGTTTTTGCCATAAGGTAATTTTAGATTTTAAATTTTCGATTCTGGATTTCCTGATTCAGGGGGCTTAGGACCCAATCGCAAAATCGAAAATCGAAAATCCTATTTATTTCTTGCCCGGCGCCTTCTTCTTAGCGATAGTAGCGCGGCGCGGTCCCTTACGTGTACGTGCATTAGTGTGCGTACGCTGTCCCCGAACCGGCAATGCCCGACGGTGCCGAAGACCTCGGTAGCAGCCAATATCCATCAACCGTTTGATGTCCATCTGAACGCGCTTGCGCAGGTCGCCTTCAATCTCACCCTGGGCTTCCAGGATGGCACGAATCCGGCCAAGTTCGTCCTCATTCAAATCCTTCACACGGGTATCTACATTGACTCCAGCCTCTTTAAGAATGGAGGTCGCGCGTGGACGGCCAATGCCATAAATGTACGTGAGTCCAATCTCGGACCGCTTGTTCGGTGGTAAATCCACGCCAGCTATACGTGCCATTGCTCTCTATTCTCCAGTTGAGCTCCGATTCTGATACTGCCGTCTTTGCCAGGCAAATCGACAATCGAGAATCAAAATCAAACGCCGTTATCCTTGCCGCTGTTTATGTTTCGGGTTGACGCAGATCACCCTCACCACGCCTTTGCGGTGGATGACCTTGCACTTGTCGCACATTTTTTTTACGGAAGCCCTCACTTTCATCACGACAGCCCTCGACGCTCACAACTACAAGCGTTATTTGTATCGGTAGGTTATTCGCCCTCGGTTGAGATCGTAGGGCGACAACTCCACCAGCACTCGATCACCAGGAAGAATCCGAATAAAATGTTTGCGCATCTTCCCGGAAATGTGCGCAAGCACCTGGTGCTGGCTCTCTTCCAACTCCACCCGAAACATCGCGTTAGGCAAAGTCTCCAGCACCTTTGCCATGACTTCTATGGCCTCTTCCTTCGCCATATCCTCTCAGAATGGGCTCATGTTCGATGTGACAAACTGCAAATAGTAGCACGCTCGTTCAGCTTTACCAAGCCGCCTCCCTGCTATCGGTTACAAGTCATTGCTTCGACCTGCGGCTGGCCGACCTGTGCCACCCTTGTAAGCACCTCCGGTCCTTCTTCGGTGATCGCTATAGTGTGCTCAACATGTGCGCTGGGCTGGCCGTCCACGGTCGCTACGGTCCAGCCATCGGCCAAGACCATCGTGTGTTGCGTGCCCATATTCACCATGGGCTCAACCGCAAACACGTACCCGGCCTTTATTTTTGGACCTTGCCCCGGTTTACCGTAATTGGGTATCTGGGGATCTTCATGCATTTGGCGGCCAATGCCGTGCCCTACGTACTCCCGAACTACCGAATAGCCGTGTCTTTCCGCAAACTCCTGCACTGCCCATCCGATATCGCCCAAACGCTTGCCTGGCCGGCATTGCTCAATCGCTCGATCCAGGCACTCTTCCGTAACCTTGATCAGTTGCGCCCGGTCTTCCTTGATCGCGCCCACGGGTACTGTGGTCGCGGTATCTCCGACGAAACCTTCAAGCGTTACCCCACAGTCAAGCGAAAAAATGTCGCCTTCTTTCAATTTGTATTTTGAAGGAAAACCGTGGACAACCTGCTCATTGACTGAGGCGCAGACGGAATATGGAAAGCCATGATATCCCTTGAAAGTAGGGAGAGCGCCGGCGTCTCGAATCATTTTTTCGGCGGCGCTATCAATCTCGATCGTGGAGATTCCCGGCTCAACCATTCGTCTCAGTTCTTGAAGGACACGACCGACCAGCTGTCCTGCCGCTCGCATCTTCTCGATCTCTTTCTTTGACTTTCCGATAATCATGCGGTAAGGAAAGGCTCGATCGGCTACCCTAAACTTCATCCGAAGATACTATTCCCTCGATCTCCGCGTAGATCGACTCTGGATCTTTTGTGCCGTCCACCCGGTGCAACCGCTTAGCCCTGTCGTAGTAGTTTATGATCGGCCTAGTTTGTTCTTCATACGTTTCCAACCGCACCTTAATCTTGTCGGCAGTGTCATCTGCGCGCTGAACTAGCTGTGCCTCGGGGTGGAGATCGCACTTTTCGTCGTTCTTCGCTGGTTTGAAATAAACATTGTAAATTTCGCCGCAGACCGGGCAAGAGCGCCTCCCAACAGCACGCTTCTCAAGCAGATTAAGAGGAACATCGATGATTATCGCGACGATCTTCTTGCCCTGTTCCGCGGCTAATTCCTCGAGCATAGTTGCCTGGGCCGGCGTCCGGGGGAACCCGTCTAGAATGTAGCCGTTCTTGCAGTCCTCTCGCTTCGTGCGTTCCCGCACAACGCGAATAACCAGGTCGTCGGAAATGAGTTTACCGGCGGCCTGCACGGCCTTCACCTCTTCAGCGAGAGGGGTCTCGGACTGCGCCAACGCACGAAATATGTCGCCGGTCGAAATCTGCGGAAGCTTAAGCCGCTCCTGAAGCAAGCGCGCCTGAGTACCTTTTCCAGCACCAGGCGCACCCAACAGGACAATGATTTTCGACATAAGGGTTGTTTTCGATTGCCGTTTGCTAATTTTCGCCTGGCCGCTCACTCCGGGTTCAGGAGTTCAAAAAATAGGCAATGAAAAACGGGCAATTGAAAATCGCTTAAGCTCTCCGTCCCCTCAGGCGTCCTCCGCTACCTAAAAATCCTTCATAATTGCGCATTACAAGCTGAGCCTCAATCTGCGCGACAGTATCCATCGCCACACCTACCAAAATCAGCAATGATGTTCCGCCGAAATAGAACTGATAACCCATGCCCGTCGGAATCCATGACAACCCTGGAGTACTACTCACGAAAGAATCGAGCCAGGTACCAATCAATGGAAGGCGCGCAACCTTAAAACCGCTTAACATGAACTGTGGAACAAAGGCCACCAGCGCGAGATAGACAGCGCCTACTACTGTCAATCTGGTCAGAATGGCGTTTAAGTATTCTGCGGTTGCCCTCCCGGGCCGAATACCTGGCATGAAACCACCATGCTTCCGGAGATTGTCAGCCACTTCCTCCACATTAAAGACTATAGAAACATAGAAGAACGTGAAGAAGATGATCAGCGACAGGAAAATCAACTCGTAATAAGGGTCGCTGGCATGAAAAGTCTGGAAGAAAGTCCAGACTTTGCCCCAGGCTGAGCCGGGGTTATTTGGATCTGGCGGAAACGCTGCAAAAAGGCTCTGGGGCATGGAGAGTACTGAAGATGCAAAGATCACTGGAATCACACCACCGATGTTGATCTTCAGCGGCATCGTGGTTTGCTGACCACCAACAAGCTGCCGGCCGACATGCCGCTTGGCATAACTAACGGGAATCTTCCGTCTCGCCGCTTCAACAAAAACGATGAACGAAATTATCAATACGATCGCGACAATCAGACCAACCACCCCTATCGTTTCCAGCGTGTCGCCGCCGCGCACACGATTAAGAACTTGCGTCACGCCATTCGGCAATCCAATCACGATGCCGGCGAAAATCAGCAGCGAAATACCATTACCCACTCCGCGCTCTGTAATCTGCTCACCAAGCCACATCACGAAGATTGTTCCGGTGGTCAGCGTCAACATCGTTGTGAATAGAAATCCCCAGGTCGGAGCTCCCACGCCGTTGACCTGCAGCCAGTGGGCTACGAATGAGGTCTGAATTGCGGCCAGACCGACGGTCAAATAACGAGTCCACTGGTTAATCTTTTGCCGCCCCATCTCGCCCTCTTCCTGTAGCTTTTTCAATTGCGGCGAAACGACAGTCATCAACTGCAAAATGATGGAGGCGGTAATGTAAGGAGTGACGCCAAGAGCAAAGATGGAGATGGTGCGGAAGTTTCCACCCGAGAACAAGTCGAGAACGCCTAGCAGCGTTCCGGCGACATCGTGCCAAACTTGGTCGAGCCGCTGCCTGTTGATTCCCGGCGCGCCAATGTGTGCGCCGAGTCTATATATCGCCAGCATCCCGAGGGTGAATAGAATCCGCCTGCGCAGATCCGGGACGTTGAACATATTGCGAACTGCGGCTAAAAACTTTTCCATAGACGTCCCCTACTCGGCACTTCCAACCGGTTTCCCTATTTCCAGAGCAGCGCCGCCCGCCTTCTCAATCTTTTCGCGCGCACTCTTTGTAAAACGGTGGGCGGAAATGCGAAGAGCCTTTGAGAGTTCGCCATTACCGAGTACCACCACGTCGTGACGGGCCTTCTTAATAATCCCACGAGAGTGCAACAACTCAGGTGTCACCTCCTCGTTGGCCTGAAAGTGCTGGTCCAAAGCCGCAATACTGACTTCCAGCCAGCGTTTCTTAAAGATATTAGTAAAACCACGCTTCGGCAGCCTGCGGTGAAGAGGCATCTGGCCACCTTCAAAACCGATCTTGCGCGAATAACCGGAGCGAGACTTCTGCCCTTTTTCACCCCGACCGGCGGTCTTACCGAGACCTGATCCCGGGCCTCTACCGACTCGCTTTTTCTTATGTGTCGAACCCTTCGCAGGCCGAATACTGTTGAGACTGAGGGCCATTAATCTACTCCAATGAGTTTCGATTTCGCAGTTACAGCCGCTGCGAAACAAACTACAACTCGCTAGCTCACGATGCGTAAGAGGTGCGGTATTCTCTTTACTGCACCCCGCATAGAAGCGTTATCTGGACGCTCCACAATCTGATTGAGCTTAGTCAGACCCAGGCTTCGCACCATCTGCTTGTGAGTTTTCGGTGCGGCTATGAAGCTCCGATAATACTGAATCAGAATTGTACCATCGCTCGCCGGACTCTTGGTCCGCGCAGTCTGGTCCTTGACGGCTTCGCTCTTTCCTTCTCTGGGCATAAGACCTCGCAATAAAACGTCGCACTGATGGCTAACAAAAAACCGTCGACTACATCTCCTCGACTTGCTTACCGCGCAGTCGCGCCAACTCCATCGGGTCTTTCATCCGCAGCAGCGCGTCAAAGGTTGCGCGCACGACGTTGTGGGGATTGGTTGACCCAAGAACCTTTGTGCGAACGTCTCGCACACCCACAGCCTGCATAACAGCCCGGACAGCGCCCCCGGCGATTACTCCTGTACCCTCGGACGCAGGCTTAACCATGACACGGCCAGCGCCAAATTTCCCAATCAACTGATGCGGGAGTGTATGGTTTATTAAAGGCACACGAATCAGGCTCTTCTTAGCCGCCTCAATCGCTTTCTTGATCGCCAGCGGCACTTCGCGAGCTTTGCCGGTGCCGAAACCCACATGGCCCCCTTCGTCGCCGACGATCACTAACGCAGCGAATGACAGGTTCTTGCCACCTTTGACAACTTTGGTTACTCGGTTGATCGAAATGACCTGATCCTTTAGATCTAATCCCTGGGCCAGAATGCGTTGCTTAGGCTGTCTCATCGCTTGTTTTTCTTTTCCTCATCTGAGCTTTCTTCGGCTTCGCCGGCTGACTCGTTCTTATTCAATCCTGCCTCGCGAGCGGCGTCAGTTAACGCCTTGATACGGCCATGGTACAGGTAGCCCCCGCGATCGAAGACTACACTGCTGATGCCCTTCGCGAGAGCACGCTCAGCGATCGTTTTACCGATTCGTCGTGCCGCTTCAAGGTTACCACCTGTCGCGCCGCGCAACTCCTTTTCCGTGGTGGAAGCCGAGACCAGGGTTTGGCCCTCGAAGTCGTCGATGACCTGCGCGTAGATGTGATTCAAGCTGCGATAGACGGCCAGGCGCGGCCTTGCGGTGCTGCCGCGAACCTTCCGACGAATGCGCCTGTGAATCGCCTCTCGCACTACTGCTCTGCTCGTATTTGCCATGTCCCCTCTACAGATTTTTGATTTTAGATTTGTGATTGTTCGGTTCGAAAATTGCTCAAAATCCGTAAATCGCAAATCGGCAATCTAAAATCCCAAATCATTTTCCTGTCTTACCCGGTTTCAGCTTAATTGCAACGCCGACATAGCGAATACCCTTACCCTTGTATGCATCTGGTTTGCGCAGTTGGTGCATTTCCGCTGCTACCTGACCAAGCTTTTGTTTATCGATACTCGTAAGAGTCAACGTTGTCTGATACTGCTGAATGCTGCTCTTGGTGGTCATGCGCTCAGCCTTGGCTTCCACCCCGTCAGGCAAGGGAAAGTCGATCGGATGCGAATAGCCCAGAGAGAAAAGAATCCTCTTCGCCTGAACATCTGCCTTGTAACCAACACCGACAACGTCCATTTGCTTGCTAAAGCCTTCTGTGACTCCGACAATAGCGTTGTTGGCCAGCGCGCGAGCCAGACCATGCAAAGCCGATTGCTCGTCGCTTACACGTTCCGCGCGCAACTCTTCACCTTCGAGCTTGAAACTGACGCCTTCCGGGATCGGCGTTTTCAAAGTACCTTTCGGACCTTTGACTTCAAGTTCGCGCTCGCCGATCGTGACTGTGACGCCCTTCGGCAATGTGATCGCTTTTTTTCCAATTCGCGACATAATGTTATTTCCAATTTCGACTTACCAATTGCCAGTTATTTTATTCGGACCGATTAAATAACCATCCGCGTACGTTTCGAAACCAATCGGAAATTGGCAATCGGTAATGCTAATAGATCTGGGCCAGCAGTTCTCCGCCGACATTTTCCTTGCGTGCCGTTTTGCCGCTCATCAACCCTTTCGAAGTAGAGACGATGTTGACGCCATAGCCACCGAGGACTTTCGGGATCGCGCCGGAGCCCACATAAACGCGTCTTCCCGGTCGTGAAACTCTTTCCAGATGTGTAATTGACGATGTGCCGCGGGCATCGTAACGCAGAAAGACGCGGATCGTGCGTTTCAGACCTTCGCCTTTCACTACGAAATTGTTGATATAGCCTTCTTCCTTAAGAATCCGGGCAATTTCAAGTTTGAGTCTCGAGGCCGGAATATCCACACGCGAGTGCTTTGCCGCAATGGCATTGCGGATTCGCGTCAACATATCGGCAATAGGATCAGTCATGCATTAACTCCGTAGGCGATTTTGGATTTGTGATTTTCGATTTGCGATTGAAAACATTACCCTTCGTTAAGATCGCAAATCTAAAATCGCAAATTTATCGTTACCAACTTGACTTTACAACGCCTGGGATCTGCCCCTGCAGCGCCAATTCGCGAAAACAGATGCGGCACAAATTAAACTTACGCAAAAAACCACGCGGCCGGCCGCAACGTTTGCAGCGAGTGTAGGCGCGCACGGCAAACTTCGGTTTGCGGTTTGCTTTTGCAATCAGTGATTTCTTTGCCATAGATTCATTAATCGTAATCGTAAATCGTGAATAGTAAGTCGTGAAGCGGTAGATGTGTTTATCTAATCACGATTCACGATTGACGATTCACGGCAGTTATTGCCTAAACGGCATTCCCAAACCCCTGAGCAGCGCGCGCGCTTGCTCGTCGTCGCGCGCAGTCGTCACGATTGAAATATTCATACCGCGCAACTTGTCGACCTTATTGAAATCGATCTCCGGAAAGATCAGTTGCTCACGTACGCCGATGGTGTAGTTACCACGTCCGTCAAAGGCCTTTGGCGAAACGCCGCGAAAGTCTCTCACGCGCGGTAAGGCAATCGATACTAACCGATCCAAAAACTCATACATTCTGTCGCCGCGTAGCGTCACCATCGTTCCGATTGGCATTCCCTGGCGCAGCTTGAACGAGGCAATTGATTTCTTTGCCTTGGTAATCACCGGTTTTTGGCCCACGATTGCGCGCAACTCATCTGCTGCCGTATCGAGTATTTTCGCATTGGCGATTGCTTCCCCGATTCCCATGTTGATTACGATTTTCTCAACACGCGGCACCGCCATGGGGTTCTTGATACTGAACTCCCTGGCGATGGCGGGAGCAACCTCTTTCTGGTAACGCTCTTTCAACCTTGCTGCCATCACTTGTCCTCGTAAATCTAAATCGCAAACGGTCTTGTCTTTCTCTATCCCACTTACTATTTACCGGTCCTTCACTTCTCCAATGAATGCCCACTGCCCGAGGCCACACGAGTTTTCACGCCGTCGTTCCCGAGCTCGTACTTAACCCGCGTCGGTTTGCCTGACTCCGGGTCGATCATCTGCACGTTGGAAATATCGATGAACGCTTCCCGGTCGATGATGCCGCCGGCGCGATTGCTCTGTGGATTGGCCTTCTGATGGCGCTTCATCATGCCGGCGCCTTCAATCTTGATCTTGCCCTTCGTTGGCGCTACCTCCAGCACGCGCCCGCGCTTGCCTTTATCGCGACCCGCTATAATCACTACTTGATCGTTCTTCTTAATTTTGGAGCGTTTGATTGCCGCCATTCCTCAGATAACCTCCGGCGCGAGTGAAACAATCTTCATAAAGTTCTTGTCGCGTAACTCACGGGCCACTGGGCCAACCACGCGCGTGCCGATCGGCGTGCCGTCCTCTTTAATCAATACTGCGGCGTTTTGGTCAAAACGAATATAGGTACCGTCTTTCCGGCGAACTTCTTTGCGAGTTCGCACGATCACTGCGTCCTGCACCGTGCCCTTTTTGATGGTGCCGTCCGGCGATGCCTCCTTGACCGTTACTTTGATCCGATCACCTAGGCTGGCGATCTTGCCAGTGGATCCACCAATGGGCATGATCATCTCAAGTCGACGAGCGCCTGAATTGTCGGCAACCTCAAGCGAGGTTTGCATCTGAATCACGTTCGTTACCTCCGATTTTAGACTTTTGATTGCCGATTCGCGATTGGAAGGCGAAGGCCCAACTATAACCAATCGAAAATTGCAAGTCTAAAATCGCAAAATCATTTTGCCGCCTTCTGTACTATCTCCATTACACGCCAACGTTTTCGCGCCGACAATGGTCGTGTCTCGACAATGCGCACTCTATCGCCCACGGTCGCTCCCAGCTCGTCATGGGCCATGAACTTCGACGTTCGCCGAACGTAACGACGATACCTGGTATGCAACACAAGCCGGTCGACTCGAACCACAACCGTCTTTTGCATCTTGTCGGAATAAACAATTCCCACTTTTTGCGAACGGTGAGAGCGCTTGTCGACGCTTTTCGTTTGCTCGTTCGGCGCAACGGCCTCGACGTCTTCTTTTTTTTCTTCTTCCATCTCTTCTTACTCGGTGGCACAGGCTAGGTTCTGTGCTTTAGCTCCAACTATTTTACGCGCGTGGACAGTCTGCCGAGTGGCTAGCCAGCCTGCGGTTGACGTTGACGGGCGAGTGTCTGAATCCGCGCAAACGATCTCTTCTCCTGGCGAATTCGCTTTACCGCGTCGACTTCGCCAAGAGCAAGCTTGAATTTAAGGCGGAAGAGCGATTCCTTCAGGCGTGCTGCCTCAGCCTGCAATTCCTCTGCCGATAAATCGAGATACTTATCCAACTCTTCGCGCCGCTTCATCTAAATCGCGCCCCCTTCTTGATCGGCGCGCGTCACAAACTTCGTCTTTAAGGGAAGTTTCTGAGCTGCCAGACGCATTGCTTCGCGTGCCGTCACCTCGTCCACACCTTCAATTTCGTAAAGAATGCGGCCCGGTTTGACAACTGCCACCCAGTATTCCGGCGCCCCTTTGCCTTTGCCCATACGGGTTTCTGCCGGCTTCTTAGTTACCGGCTTATCTGGAAACATCCTGATCCAGATCTTTCCTCCGCGCTTGATGTGCCGCGTCATCGCAATGCGAGCCGCTTCAATCTGACGATCAGTGATCCACGCCGGCTCCAGGCATTTGAGCCCATACTCACCGAAGCTGATCTCGCTGCCACGAGTGGCGACGCCGCTCATGCGCCCCCGCATTTGTTTTCGGTGCTTAACCTTCTTCGGCATCAACATGACGTTTTAACCCATTTGTAATTTTTGACTTTTGATTTTGGATTTTGATTTGCGATTTGGCAATTCCCGTTCTTGGCTTTAAGAAATCGACGAAATCTACAATCGGCAATCTAAAATCTAAAATCCATTATCCGTTCTCTCCGCGTGGCCGCCTTCCATCCGAGCCACCTTCACGCTCGCGGCGCGTTCGCGGGCGACGCTCGCGCTCGCCTACACGCGTTTCATTAATTGGGTCCGATCCAGTGCCGCGGGCCATTGCTGCCTTTGGATCCAGAATCTCGCCGCGATAAATCCACACCTTAACGCCGATTTGACCAAACGTCGTTTTCGCTTCAGCCAGCCCGTAATCGATATCAGCCCGCAACGTGTGTAACGGCAGTCGTCCCTGCAAGTGCCACTCGCTCCGGGCAATCTCAGCCCCATTCAAGCGGCCGCTCACCTTAACTTTAATTCCCTGGGCACCAAATCGCAGGGACTCTTCCACGGCCTTACGCATAGCGCGCCGGAAAGCAATTCGCTTTTCCAGTTGCGCCGCAATTTTTTCCGCCTGCAGCTGCGCGTTGAGTTCTGGCTTATGAATCTCCTGAATCGAAACCAGTACCTCACGACCCGTTTTTGCCGAGAGGTCGCTCTTGAGCTTATCGATCTCCGCGCCTTTTCGGCCGATAATGATTCCCGGACGCGAGGTGAAAATGATAATTTTCAAACGGTTCGCCGCCCGTTCAATGTCAACATGGGAAACGCCTGCACCGGCGAAACGGTTCTTAAGGTCACGCTTGAGCTTAAGATCTTCCAGCAAGAACTCGCCAAATTGTTTCTTGGCATACCAGTGCGAGTGCCAGTCCTTGTTGTACCCGAGGCGGAAACCGTATGGATGAACTTTCTGACCCACAATCTTCTCCAGTCTTATTCTGAGATCTCAGATTTCAAACCCAAACTCCCAGACACCAATTCTCACTAAACGTTCCACTTCAGCTGAAAAGCAGCACGCGTGCCGACCGCCTACATGCTCACTCTTCATTGCTTGCTTTCTTCTTCGCAGCTCGCTTGGTTGCAGCCTTTCCTTTACTACCGGCCTTGTCCTCACTGGCCGCCCGCGCGGAAGTGTCACCCTTCGGCAAGGTGCGCTTAGCGCGTGGAGCGGCGGCTGCTCCACCGCGCTTTCTGCCCTTGCTTTCAACCAATGTCGCGGGCCTCGCGGCAATAGGAGCGCCCTTCTGTTTCAATTTGGGATCAGGCTTGGCATCGTTTGAAAGCAAGATCGTGACGTGACAAAAATGCCGCTGTTCGCGATAAGCTCGACCCTGTGGCGCCGGACGCACGCGCCTGCGGTTTTTTGTCGGCCCGCGATCAACGAAAGCTGTTTTTATCCAAAGATCGTCCGGGTCGATCGCCACGTTGGCCTTCTCTGCCCTTTCATTTGCATTCGCAATGGCTGAGCGCACGCACTTGGCGATCAGGTCAGCTGCCCGCTTGCTCGAATATTGCAGAATGGCCAGAGCCTTATTGACGTCCTCGCCGCGAATCATATCTACGACAAGTCGCGCCTTCTGTGCGGACCCTCTTAGATATTTTGCACTTGCAATTGCTTCCATTCCCGTTCCCTCAAGTTTCAAGTTTCGAGTTTCGAGTCAACCACAACTCGGAACTCCCAACTCGAGACTACTTCGGTGCCACCTTTGTGGCCTTCTCCACCTTTGTTCCTGAGTGCCCCTTGAAAGTGCGCGTGGGTGCAAACTCGCCCAGTTTGTGGCCCACCATGTTCTCGGTGACGTATACAGGCAGGTGTCGTCTGCCGTTGTGAACACCGAAAGTGAGCCCAACCATGTCTGGAGTGATCGTCGAACGTCGCGACCACGTTTTGATCACGGGCGGGCGCTGGCCACCTGCCCGTGTACGCTCAACAGCTTTCAGAATGCTGCTGTCGATGTATGGTCCTTTTTTAACTGAACGTGCCATCTCTTCTCCATTTTAGATTTGCGATTTGTGATTTTTGATTGAAAGGAACAAACCAATAACTTCAATCGCAAATCGCAAATCTAAAATCGCAAATCACTTTGTTCTTCGATCGCGCAGAATCAATTTCTGTGTGCGTTTATTACTTCTGGTCTTGTAACCACGCGTCGGCTGTCCCCATGGTGTAACCGGATTACGCCCGCCCGATGTTTTTCCTTCACCACCACCATGTGGGTGATCTACCGGGTTCATCGCCACGCCGCGCACGTGTGGGCGAATGCCCTTCCAGCGCGATCTCCCTGCTTTTCCATACGAGACATTTTCGTGTTCGATATTACCGACCTGGCCGATCGTCGCCTTGCAAACCAGTGGTACCCGGCGCACTTCGCCGGAAGGCATTCGCAGTTGCGCGTAGCTTCCTTCCTTTGCAACAAGCTGCGCAAATGCTCCGGCCGAACGCGCCATCTGCGCACCCTTACCCGGTCGCAACTCAATGTTGTGAATCTGCGTACCCAAGGGGATATTAATGAGCGGCAACGCATTGCCCGGCAAAATATCTGCAGCCGGCCCACTCATAACGGTCTTGCCAACTTCAATCCCACTGGGAGCGATGATGTAGCGCTTCTCACCGTCAAGGTAGGTAACCAGGGCGATGTGCGCGGACCGGTTCGGGTCATATTCAATCTGTGTAATGCGTCCCGGTACCCCTTCCTTATCGCGTTTGAAATCAATCACTCGGTAAAAACGCTTGTGGCCACCGCCCCTGCGACGAACGGTCATACGCCCATCGTTGTTTCGTCCAGAGATTCGCGTTTTCGGCTCAAGCAGCGATTTCTCAGGCACTGCTCCCACAGTCAGCTCATCTCGCGTCAAATAAGTCTGATAGCGACGCGACGGCGACGTTGGTGTAAGTTTCTTGATGCCCATAAGTCATTTCCGATTTGCGATTTTTGATTTTTGATTTGCGATTTGAAGCCGGCTCAAACAATTGTTCTCTTGCTTCAATCAAAAATCAGCAATCAAAAATCAAAAATTCCTAGATGCTTTCGCCGTAATCCACGGGCTTTTCGCCCTGTTTCAGCGTTACGTAGGCTTTCTTCCATGAAGGTTTGCGTCCCTCGAAGCGTCCTCGTCGCGCCATCTTTCCCATGAAATTGATCGTGCGCACCTGATCCACTTTCACTTGAAAGATAGTTTCAACGGCGGACTTGATCTCGGGCTTAGTGGCTCGCCGCTCCACTCGAAAGGTTAATAATTGCCTCGTGTCCTGCGTTTCTTCCTTGGCGACCAAAGCCTTCTCAGTAATCACCGGTGATTTAATGATGTCCCAAACCGTCCTCATTGCCTACGCAGCCTCCTGTTTTCGTGCGCTCTTCCCCTTAGCGGGCTTGCCCGCATTCAGCTTCTCGTCCTGGGACTCTTCCACCGCACTCATGTCTTGTTTGGCGCCCAGCAGCCGCTCAAGCTCTCCCACCGCGGCCTGCGACAACACAAGCTTCTCGTGATAAAGCAAGTCGTAAATGTTCAACCCCATACTATCGACCACTTTGGCTCGCTGAATATTGCGCGCCGAAAGAACAAGCTTCTCATTGTCAAACGAATCAACGATTAACGTCTTGCCCCCAAGCCCAAGCTTCTCGAGAGAAGCGATAAACTCTTTCGTTTTTGGCTTATCAAGCGGCCAGCCTTCAACCACTATTACGTTTCCTTCGCGAACGCGCTCTGAAATCGCAGAACGTAGAGCGCCGCGACGCATCTTCTTCGGCATGCTGTAAGACCAATCGCGCGGTTGAGGGCCGTGTGCGTTACCACCGCCTTTCCAAAGCGGAGAGCGCAGTGATGCGATGCGAGCGCGGCCTGTGCCCTTCTGTTTCCACAACTTCCGACCGGCACCAGACACGTCGCCACGGGTTTTGGTAGCACTCGTCCCCTGGCGAGAATTCGCCATAAAGTTTCTGACGGCGGCATGAATCAACGGCTCATTGAGCGGCGCATCAAATACCACGTCGGACAATTGCACCTCGCCGACCTCTTTATTATCCAAGTTGCGAACCTTAACCGTAGGCATAATCAACTCCAGTAACGGCTGACGAGCGTTACCTCTTTTTCTTTTCGTGCTTCGCGGCCTTCTTAACTACGACTACGCTGCCATTCGCACCGGGCACCGCACCCCGTACCATCAAGATATTGTTCTCGGCGTCAACGCGGGCGATTGTTAATCCCCGAACGGTAATACGCGCATCACCCATGTGGCCAGACGACCGCATTCCTTTGACGACTCGCGACGGGTATGCCGAAGCGCCGATAGAACCTGGCGCGCGCACATTCATAGACCCGTGCGACTCCGGGCCACGATTGAAGTTATGGCGCTTGACGGTGCCGGCAAAACCTCGGCCTTTTGACCGGCCGATGACTTCGATCATGTCGCCATCCGCAAACTGGTCAACAAGCACCTTGTCGCCAACGCTCTCGGCGCCGGCCGAACCCTCGAGCCGAAACTCCAGCAGGATGCGCGTGGGAGGAGTGCCGCCGCCGGTTTTTTCAAAGTGACCACGCATCGGCTTGGTCACGTTCTTCAATTTCAACGGCTTCTCATCAACCAGTCCCAGTTGCACGGCGTCATAGCCGTCGGGCCCAGCCGATGATTTTGTCTGCACAACCACGCACGGACCCGCCTTGATCACCGTCACGGGAGTAACCGTGCCGTCAGGAGCGAAGATCTGCGTCATGCCGATTTTTCTACCGATGATTCCGTTAATCATGATTTTTGATTTGTGATTTCTGATTTTTGATTTGGGATTAGGGCGGGATATTTCTATTGCCCAGCAATCACAAATCGTAAATCCAAAATCAAAAATTCCTATTGTCGACCAAAAGCTTTAATCTCGACGTCCACACCCGCTGGAAGATCGAGTTTCATCAACGCATCCACTGTTTGCGGTGTCGGATCGAGAATGTCCATCAAACGCTTATGCGTTCTGATCTCAAATTGCTCGCGTGATTTCTTGTCGACGTGCGGTGAGCGAAGTACCGTCCACTTATTTTTCACAGTGGGCAACGGAATCGGCCCGGCGACACGGGCTCCGGTGCGCTTCGCCGTCTCCACAATCTCCGTCGTGGACTGATCCAGCACGCGGTGATCATAGGCCTTAAGTCTAATTCTGATTTTTTCGTTCAACATATTCTGTTGGCCTTTGGTCTTTGGCTTTTGGTCTTTGGACTTGGTTCGTCAAAGGCCCAAGACCTAAGACCCAACCCCGAGTTATTGCACAACTTCGCTGACGGTGCCGGCTCCCACTGTGCGACCGCCTTCCCGAATGGCGAAGCGCAGCCCCTTCTCCATCGCGATCGGCGCGATCAACTCGATCTCCATTGCTACGTTGTC